>Ga0307507_10000183_pt1 | contig 114760 bp, 59 predicted proteins | sample 7_EM_MG_FD_207223 | JGI IMG/M metagenome (GOLD analysis project Ga0307507, IMG submission 207223) | Populus trichocarpa ectomycorrhiza microbial communities from riparian zone in the Pacific Northwest, United States - 7_EM | ecosystem: Host-associated > Plants > Roots > Unclassified | place...
TTATCTCTCTACTAGAAAATAAGGATTTTATTCCTAAAGAGAGTTTAATATTTAAAAAGAGAGCAGGTATAGAGAGATGGAACTCTTTATTATTTCTACCAACTTAGATTATAATAATATATACTATATAGTTTATTATCTTAGTTTTAAGGGATTTTGTATTTTGTTAGCAATCGCTAGTTAAAATCGGCTGGGTTCCTTGCTAGGCTGTGTACCGTGCTAGCCACCTAGCTAGCGAGGTGGTATCAGTTGAGTTTACGAAAACCAAAACGTCACGGGTAATAGTTAAGATAGTTTCTAAGATCTTTAAGCGGTAAGAACATGCCGTATTAAGCTAAGTCTAATAAGGCAAGGCCTATGCTAAGCGCAATAAAGGTCGCCGTAGGGTAAAATTTCTATAGTATGCAAAAACCGGAAGGTAATTATGCATAGCACTATAATCGCTAGATATATCTTAAAGTAGCATCTACCTTATTAAAACTTTATCCTCTTTTTCTATATAACCTATACAACTTCTAGCGTAAGATCACCTTAAAGTAATAATACTATCCTAATATATCCGCGTTACTAGGGCCCTCAATAGCGCTCCTAGGGCCTTTACTAACTTAACTTCGCTTATCCACGCTACTTTATCCTTTGGTACTAATAAATCTGTCACTACCTTTAGCGAACCTACCTATACCTTTACCTCTACCTCTACCTCTAGTATAGGACTTTTGCGCTTATAACTACGCTTTTTCTTACCCGCAGTAGCTTTCTCCTTTATAATATGCTTTACTCGTACCTCCTTAAGGTCCTTATAGCTTATTACCTTCGCCTTTCCTAGGACCACTAATCTGGTTAATTAGCAAACTTTAGCTTTGTTATTTATCTTAAACAAGAATTAATTTTAATCCTAAAGGAGGGTTTGTTTAGTAAATAATATTTTAGCGGCACTTGCAAGCTTCTATACATACCTCTATATATAGTATTTACTTAGCTTATTAAACTCCTATTTAATTAGACTATATAACAATATAAGAGCCTCTATTATCACCGGCGTTATAAGGATTATAGGTATTTATAGTACTTAGTCTTACAAATAAGATACTACCTTATTAGCTTTTAGAACTATAAGTTTAGTAGGGGGCTTTAGTATATATTAGAGTACCCTTTTTAGATTAAACGGAAATAAACCAGTTACGGCCCATCTAGCTATAATATTCCTCTTAGTTAACGCCCTTTCCCTTATAGGCTTATATAGAGAGGTAAAATGCTCATTACCAACTATGTTTAAACCTCCTTAATATAGTCGTTTAACCTTATCGCGATAGGCTGTCTTTAAAGGCATAAAGACTCTAACATTATAGGGCTAGAGCTTATAAGGTATAAAAGGGGAGATAATATAGGAGAATGCTATTTTTAAGGCAAAACTTTAAGATCTTAAGCATCTTATATGTCCTGAAACTATTATAGATTAATACCCATTGTCTCTAATTAGCTAGTCCTTTAGTTTAGGGATTAAATATACGCGTAAGCCACTCTAAGCTAATTTTAAAGTTGTTATATCTATTTTTTAAGTATACATAATACTATCTAGGGGTTAGGTATATAGTCTAGTTACTTTAGTAGGTTAAAGCTAGCCAGATTATAAGAAGGAGCAGGAACCTACCATCTACACTTATATACTTAATAGCAGTTACTATTATCCGCTTAATACCCGCGCCTCTATAGCCTTATAGATCGTCCTTACCTATAAGGACTTTAATAAAGCTGAGTATGCCTAATATAACTCTAGTCTCGTCTATATTATATATATTTTCTAGCAAAATAGCTAGATCCTATATAACTCTTTCAATCACTTTAAACCAGTGTATAATCTTTACGTATATATTATTCTTATAATATTTCCAGTCTATTAACCTAACTCTCCTTACTTTAAGTTTGGGATTGTGTTTCTTAAAGGCTTAAGGCCAGTTCTTATTTAGAGGCTTAATTAGATTATCTGTTATAGCAATAAATCACTAGCAGGCGACACTAAAGGCTAGCAAAGGTATATACTTTATTTAGACAGGTTGCCTAAGATTAGACATTAGTAATGAAAATATAATAAGAGCTTTCTCTTCCTCTAGAGTAAGGTATTACTAGCCTTAAGCCTTTTTCTATTTTAAGGGTCGGCTGTATACGCGATAATAGAGCATACTAAAAGTAATATCGCCCCTTTTTAATAGGGCAGCCTATATTCTAGGTACATCTAAAAGAAGACCTTGCGCTAGTACCTAGCTGGCTTAGTCTATGTTTATAATTATAATAATAAAAAGGGTATAAGAGACAGCTAGTAATAAGGAACGCGCATACCCAGTTACTAAAAATAGCTAGTATATAGCCGTTAATAGATATTTCTAGAAGAGAAGTTATACTTTAAGTTACTTAGGCATAGCGTAGAATATAATACTACTAGCTAAGTTATCTAATACCGCAGCTATGTAAGCGCGCTAAATTCTTATATCGACTTTTTTGCATAGATAAATCCGGAGTTTATACTTTTAATAACTAAGTGTCTTAGAATCTAGAGCTATCTTCTTTTGTTATAGGACTATTAATTAAATACTCCAAATTTTAAAATTCTGTGGATAGTTGTAACAGTTTACTAGCACTACGCTAAGACATAAGACCGTCGCCTAAAAGGCTCCAAGACACAATCGACGCTACCCTTATATGTCTTGGATACGGTTAAATATTAAGTTATAGACTTCGGAGTTCGGGGTCTACTTTCATATATTTAGTTTACTTAATTTCCATAGATTTAGAATTAAGTTGCTTAGTTAATTCTCCTATACTATAAAGCTTACAGTTATAAGTCCAGATTGCACTACCTGCTAAACCAATTAATCTACTACCTTATTTATAAAGTCACTACTTCTACCACCTTTATAAGTGTCTTAAGCTTCTTTACCTACTAAATAAACGGACGGTTAAACCTAACCAATAAATATACCCAGCTAACGAACAAACTGATAAATTAAATTAAAAGCTCGGAACGTTAAAATAAGGTTTCGCTAAGACGCTAACCTAGGACCCTGCTTAATCTATTAAATTCTAAAAATGACAACTAATACAAACGGACCTCATTTAAATTCAATCTTATCCTTAAAAGGCCATCTAATTGGATACAATGGTTCTTTATTATTTAAGATACCGCTAAAATAAACAATATATAGCAATACATTAACCCATTAAAAAAGAAAGACGAGCTTCTAAAGCTGTAGTTACCTAGTTAACCTACACTAAGAGACGTGCTTCCTACCGCTATATTAATAGCCAAGCTAGATCCAAACCAACTTATTACCTATAATCAACTCTATATGGAATATAAAGACGATATCCGCGTACACTAAAAGTAAGAGTAAGCCATAAACGATATTAGCAATTACATTGTCCGTATAACGTTGGTAGCCTACCTCCCTCTTATTAAAGACCTCAAAACGGTATACGAACGCCTTTAAGAGTTAAAGACTGTACTCGCCCCTACTACCTTAAGTCAAAAGCGCGACGTCCTTAATTAATACATAGCTCTTAAAGCCTACAACAAAAAGCAAAGCATTAAAAAATGGTTAAATAGCTAGAGGAGCGTCTACAAGCTGGTAGAGGAATTGGAGCTTCCAGACATATAGGGATTTAGGCCCCACTATAAGTTTATATAAGCCATTAAAGCCATCTCTTCTAGTTTCGTAGGAGCACTAAAAGTAAATCTTATTTAAAAAGAATAGAAGGATAAAGAGGCCCTATTAATTATTAACCTCATTAAGGAGTTTAAGGAGCACTACTGTATATAGCAAGCATCGTCTTCTTCTACCTCACCTGCCAATAACTCTATATTTGCGACCCTTCAAAACAATTCCAATTTAGACTCTAACGGCAATTCTAATTCCAACAGCAACTTAAATTTAAGATAGAATAAGGAATGTATATACGGCATTATATATCGGTTCAACAACTGCTATTATATTGCTAAGTATAAGCGCCTACAAGGATGAAGACTAAGGGTAGATATCTAGAAGAAAGTAGATAAAGCTATCTTATCTACACCTTAAATTAAACGCATCGTTAACTAAATTTAAAAAAGAGAATAGGAAGCAAAGGAGAATAATTAGAGCACAGAATCTACAATTAATTTTAATTCTAAAACTGTCGGGAATTAGGCAAGCGGTCGTCACGTGACGCCGCGGCACTAGCGTGGCGAGGAGTCTTAAGCTCCTCGCCCTTCCTTATTCCAATAAAATCAAGCTATTAACCAACATCACTGTAACCTACTCGAGTAGTCGTTATTGGTGAGTCACCCTATATGACCAACACTGATTAGTGGTTAAATATATAGTTAACCATAGAGCAGCTAGGTTATTGATAGAAGAGACAGTCTCATGCAGGGGTTCCCGGCAATACTGTGCTACCTTAGGCTTGCGGAAAACCAGTAATAGAAGTATCACTGAGTACTGGGAGATACCAAGTTGCGTCTATTACGCAGAATAATCGCGTTTACGAAGATTTGGTCGAGTACTTTAGGTTAGAAGTGTTACTAAACCTAGGGTCCTAAGTTAACGTCTGAAACGCGTCAACTACGCCTTAAATTGCCTACCTTTTAATAGCAAACCTACAAGATCCTACAAAGCCGAAAATCCTACCTACCTTTAACGTATAACACCCCGTTAATTCTACTCCTATCATGGCGTTGACCTACCCAAAGAAGTATGAGAACGACATTAACCCAGAGATATAGGACAAAGACATTAACCCTATAAACGCCAAGTAATAGGACCTAAACGGATTCTTACTATACTGTATAGCATAATACACAGACAGCGAATACAACGATACTGTGCTATGGTATTGTATAAAGGAGGACTTTGTTAGATGGATAAAGGAAATATAGGCCCTCGCGAAGAAGAATATTGTATAAGACTTCCATAACTTCCTTTAGGAGAACGGAGTATTTGTCCCTATAGATAGAGACACTATTAGAGATAATATTTAGGAGCAAGTTATTAACGTAAAAGAAGAGCACAAATGGACTCCATAAGAGATTGAGCACTAACTACGTAATATAAAGAAGCTTAACTTACAATGGAATCCAAATAATATACTAATAGAGACACGTTCTAATTCTATTACTCCAGGTATAAGTTTTTATGTGCTATACCTATTACTCCTACTAATTCAACCCGCAACTTTAACTACTGCCCCCTAAGAGCAAGCGCAAGACCCCCTTGCTTCGCGATTTAATAACCTTTGAACTCTGCTATAGGAAGATTAGGTATTACGCCGTGTTCTATTAAGCTCTATATCTCTACTGCAGCCTACAAAGCAATCCCTACCTTAATCTCTAATGCAATTTCAACGTGGCCTAATACCGCTCGGAGGCACCTTAAAAATGTTTACAGAGCTTATGAAACTCTATTTGGACCAGGAGAAGAGGTTTGGCGGGGAACTGTATAATATCCTTAATTCAAAGCTGCGTATCTTCTATAACTATTGCTAGAAGGTTGGACTGGAACCTAACTAATATTATAACGCTTATTCCATTATGCTTAAGGGCCGCGCCAGTACCTTCTATTATAATTATTTGGTAGGAAAAGGATATAATTTCAACTAAATGATATATAAGATAAGATGCCACTTTAAAACAGAAGAGAATAAGCAGCAGTATATATTAGAGTGGAGAGAGACTACCTTCCTAAGAATTATTGCTATAAACCCAGATGCCTTTTAACTCGACTGTCTTCAAAAGCTCTTTAATTGACTTTAGATAATTTAGTGTGGTTTATCTAAATTATATTAAAAGGACTTCAGCCTACGCGATTAAGTTATTAGCGTATACTAAGGTATTAAAGAATATAACCTTACCCTCTTTAATCCTGCAAATACTTATAAAGGAGTGTGTGCTTAATTAAGATCCTCTATTGGCACCGCTCTGCGCTTTTAAGAAATATAGTAATTTAATACCTAACCCTAACCTACTTTAATTGACCCGACCGACTAATATGATCATAACTGGACTGATTAAACATATAGTGGCCAGGGTAGGAGATACGGCAGAGGGTATAATTAATATTAACTATAAAGTAATCGTGGAGGTCCTTGTGGAGGTTTATCTTAAAACAATTAATAGAAGAAATACTATATTTGTAAAAAGCCAAATTGCTAGTTAACTAGGCACCCTCTTAATAGACAAAAGGAGGTATATAATAAGTTTCGCTAGAGCGCATAAAACGTTGGAAATTGTAAGGTTACTATAGCCTACTTCCAAAGCTTTCTGGTTCAATATAAAGGCGAAGAAGATCTTAAGGGTAAGGTTAACGAGGCCAAATAGCTTCTTATAGATATGGAAATTGAGGACTACTCTCCCAACCAATACTTTACTAAGTATAGTGAGGTAGATGGTATATAAACCGTTACTGTTCTTAATAACTAATCTACGCTCCATGCTATTACAAAGTTAGACATCTTTAATAAGCTAAAGGAGAGTTCTATATTCTCCTTTAATAATAGATACTCGGCGAACGTCTTCTATAGTATTATGCTAGATACTAGAGCCGCAGGAGTATCTATAGTAGGAGAACCTTAAGTTCGAGCTCTTTAGTAGCTTAATAGCTCTATTTAGATTAACTAATTAATGGCAGGCTAATATACAATTCATTTTAGCAAGGGTACTGCAATCTCTCTTGGCACAATTAAGGTTAAAACCCCCTTAGGGTATATCACTTTCCACGTTGTTCCCGCGAACACCCCGTTTCTATTTTGCATTAGAGATATGGATAAATTAGGCGTTAAACTTAATAACCTTAAGAATATGCTTGTTTAGGGAGATAATTGGGTGCCTATTATGCGCAAATAGGGTTACCCCTAGTTGCTCCTTTATTAACTAGAAAAGAGCGTTGCTTAGAGCCACTTAACCAAGTTAGAGCTATATTAACTATACCATTGTTTTAGCCATTTATCCGTTTACTAATTGCTTAGGGTTTTTCAGCAAGCAGGCTATAAAGTTAAGGTTAAGGCAATTAAGCATCTTATAAAGTACTACTATTACTGCTAAATAAACCAGAAGTCCCCTGGCCGATTTAAGTTTACCCTTAAAGATAACTACAACTTCAACTTCTATATTATTATTGATATTATATATCTTAGCGGCAAGCTAGTACTCTAAGTTGTTAACCTCTTAACTTTCTTCCAAGCCGTATGTTTCCTAAAGGATATGTTAGCTAGGAACGTATAGGATACTCTTTAATTATACTAGATTAATGTCTACCTAGGACCCCCTAATCGAGTTATTTATAACATAGGAAGGAACTTCTTATCTATAGAGTTTTAGTAACAGGTGAAGGTAATAGAAATTAAGGTTAAGGAAGTCCCTGTTAAGGCACACAATAGTGTCAGAAAAGTAGAACGATATTACACGCTATTACAACGAGCATATAAGATTATTTCTTTAGAACTAGAGGGCGCTAGCGAAGAGCTTATCTTATAGATAGCTGTTAAGGCTATTAATAATTCTGCTAGCCCAGATGGGCTTATACCTATATTGCTAGTCTTTAGCGCCTACCCTTAAATAACTAATAATTTTCCACCATCCCTATCCATTACGCAACAAGCGGAGGCTATTCGCAAAGTAATAAAAGAGGTGTGACGTCTCTACGCCACGCGCCAGGTCAACGATGTACTAGGAATAAGAAATGGCCCAAATACCTTAACTATGCTTAATCTGCCACTCTAATCTAAGGTACGCGTATAGCGTAAAAAGGGAGAATGGTCAGGCCCATATAAACTTATTGCAATTAATAGTTAGACTTGCACTCTTTAAATGCCCCATAGACCCACTTAATTCCGCTTAACTGTTGTTAAGCCCTACTACAGAAACGACAGTTCTAAGCCTTTATAGGATACCCTAGAGGATACCCCAGAGGAGAACTATAATTAATATACTTTAGAAGGCGACTATGATCCTAATATAATTGTAGCAGATATGCCGCAACTATAACGCGGTAGAGGTTGCCTGAAGGGATTATAAAATTGCTAACACCTTGTTAATTTCAAAGAGCAATTCGTTACCGCTATTAAGAGTAGAGACGAGTTATTAATGGCCTTTATAACAGCTAAAGAGAAGGCTGACTTTAAGCTCGTAAAACAGCTCTAAAAGGCTATATTATAACTCTAGGAGCTCCTTTTTAAGCATCTAACAAGCAGGAGATCGACGGTCTTATTATAAGAGAAGTCTTTAAATTTAAAAAGTATGACCCTACTAAGTTTAATAGAGTTCGCATCTTTAAGTTAAGAATAGTTAATGAGATTAAGGGCAAAGCTACTAATACCCCATTTAAGAAGTTGAGACTGGTTATTTAAGGTTATAACGATAATAGTAAGGAAGTAATTCTTATGTAATCCCCTATAATTCAACAAGCTAGTTAGCGAGTTATTGTTACACTAGCTCCCTCCTTAATAAAAAATAGAATAGCGGTTTATTTATAAGATATTACTTAGGCCTATACCCAATTAAAGACGCGCCTTTAGTGCTTAATACTAGCATACCTTCTAGAGCAAATTCGCTACCAATATCCTGAAGATACAATTATGGTTATACTCAAGCCATTATATAGAATCGCAGAGGCAGGAACTTATTAGTAGGCTACTTATAGTAAGCACCATAAAGAGAAGCTCTTAATAACTACTTTTATATTTAATCCCTACTTCCTTATTACAACTACAGGAACTCCATTTAGAATCGTCAGCATATAAACCAATAATATAATTATCTTAGGAGACGACCAATTCTCAGCTCTTAAAGAAGATAAGCTAGTAAAGGCAAATCTTATAGCAAAGCTAAAGGAAAAGCTTAATTTAATAACACCATTACTTTTTAATAGATGCATCCTCTCCCTAAATAAGGATTCTATTGCTTTACGCCAGAAAGATTAAGGTAAGAAGATTAATATTATTAACGTTAATTCTCTAAAGTAAGGATATATAGAGCAACGCGCTCGCGAAGCTTATATTGCTTCTATCTATCAACCCAAGGCTTTATTTAATCTCTTTATTGCCGCTTAATACTAGAAACCAACTAAGGATAACATCCTTGCCCTAAATAAGCGTCTTTCCTGGTAAATAAACCATCTCGATTGGGGACTACTCTATATGCCTATTAATCTTCCTACCGCTAAGCTCTTTGTATTTATTAATAGATTATTTATAAATAATAAAGATTTTAGCTCCTAGCTAGGATATAAGATTATCATCACGAACGAATCTACTAGAGAGAATAACTTTACGATCTACAGCAATCTTATCTATTAGAGCTTAACTAAGAGCAAGCGCATCACCCAAAGCGTTCTAGCATTAGAGATATATGGAATAGTTAGCGGAGTTAACATAGCAATTGCAATTGGAACTACCCTAAAGATAATTATAGATCGACTCAAACTCCCCATTATCCCTATAATCGTATACACCAACTTATATTCCCTCTACGAGTGTTTAGTTAAGCTTGGTACCATAAAGGAAAAGCGTCTTATAATTGATATTATGGCACTTCGGCAATCCTATAAGCGTTAAGAACTCTTTAAGATCCAGTAGATTAATGGCCAAGACAACCCAGTAGATGCGATGACAAAGGCAAACCCAAATAAGGCACTAGAGACGTTCGTTAACACGAATACTCTGCGTATACGAGTTAAAGGTTGGGTTAAAAGGGAGTAGGGGATATAGCAATTTAAGAGCAGCTAATTAGGATTTTCCATACCTGGCACGGAAAATCGCTATTGGCTCGCTTATAATTAGCGCCTTGGTGGCCCTAACATAATATCCACCCGCGACTCCAAGTAAGAAAGCACCACGTGCTAAAAGGCAAATTTTAGGACAGCGAGACTTATATTGCGGTGGCAATAGTAAGTAAGAAGGATCGATATTTGTTACGCTAGTCAAGCAGTATTTGTATATAGATGGCAACCACAAAAGAAGAGTTGCCAGTATCGGGAATTAGGCAAGCGGTCGTCACGTGACGCCGCGGCACTAGCGTGGCGAGGAGTCTTAAGCTCCTCGCCCTTCCTCATTCCAATAAAATCAAGCTATTAACCAACATCACTGTAACCTACTTGAGTAGTCGTTATTGGTGAGTCACCCTGTATAACTAATAAAAACCCTACCTTCTACTAAACTGACTAGCTATGCTGCCATATTTAGTACTGGTTAAACTCCTTTCAAACTCTAGAATACCTAGATACTTAACCCTAGTATAGATACCTATGTCTGTAATAATAAAGAAGACTTTATCTTCTTATACCTAGCAGCAGAAGACAACTACCTAATTACTAGCGGAAATTTTAAGAAAATTCAAGCTTATGGAATAGTAACCATTACTGTTAATACACCTACTAGGAAGTTAAAAATAAAGCTATCCTATATAGCACTAGTACCCACTATATTTACAAATATTATAGCACTCTTAAGAGCTACTGATAATGACATCTATTTTAACTTAGGATGAAACTTGCTCTACTGTCTAGCAACTGGCGAAACAGTCTGCTATATAAAACAACTAGGGGGCCACTGGGCACTAATACACAGAGAGCCTAAAAATACCCTAGACTTAACAACTTAATTAACCTTCTTAATAGGAAGATTTTAGCCAAGCTAAATGGCCCGTAAACCAATCGGAGCCACAGCTATAAGATGGCATAAAATTCTCGGCTATGTAGGACCTAATGCTATTACGCAGCTTCTAAAGTATATTATTGGCGTAGAGCTGACCGAATTTAAAACTAACGAACAAGCACCGCTCAAAATTAAATATAAAGTTTACTTACTAACAAAGCATACGCAGCAGATCTCCTAAAGACGAGAACATGAATTTCCAGCCACTTAACCATTTAAACGGCTAGCATTTAATATTATCTACCTTAGAGTACCAGAGTACAACGGCGATAGATATATTATATATTTCTATTATATATATTCCAAATTTAACCTTATATATACCGCTAAGAATAGGGATAAAGCTACCGTCCTACCTACCATTTATAAGACTTACCGTTTAATTAAAATACGATTCTACTAAGACGTTACCTTCTTTTAGAGCGATAATAAATAAGCATTTAGATAAATAGAAGAAACCCTAGATACGTAGTATGCAGATAAAGGCATTACCTTTAAATGCTAAGCACTATATACTAAAGAATAAAATGGTGGAATAGAACGATCTAGACGAACCCTTATAAAACGATTAAGGTCTATATAGCTAGAAGCATCCTTACCCCTATTTCTAGGACCAGAGGCTTTCCTTTCTGCTAGCTATACACTTAATTAAACACCAAATAAGTAACTAGGGTAGAAAACTCCGTATAAGGTCGCCTACGGCAAGCTGCCATTACTTACCTATATGCATAAATATAGTTGCAAGACCTATACACTAAATAAATAAGTTAGAAAGGGAGATAAGCTAGCTCCTTGTGCATCTATTAGACACCTAGTCGGCTATAATTTAACTAATATCTACCGAATCTGGATTCTAAGTCTTTAAAAAGTTATTTAAACCAGAGACGTTATATTTAACGAGACCTTGTTCTATAACCCTAAGGGTTAAAATATTAACTACCTACTAAGGGAAGCATTGGAAGACACTATTTAGACAATTAGTTTACCAGAACCTCTCTATAAGGATAAATCTAAGGACAAATCCATCTTATATAGACCTACCTCGAATGCAGATCAAACGACTATATTAAGCAACTTAGCAAAGCTTTCTACGAAGAACACTAAACAGCTACCAATTCTTAGTAGAATGGTATCTCCAGATTTACTAGAAGTAAACACCACACTAAAAGGACTTTAAGATAGTATCTTAGATACAATTAAAGCAATTCCTACCTAGCTAGGTTCGCCAGAACCGTCTAATATAGCTCTACAAGCTAATAAAGTCTTAGTCAATCCTTCTACCAACCTCATCCTATCAAAAGGTTCTAAATAAATTTGATGTCAAGCGTACGCAACAGCACTAGCTAATTTACCTACCCTATTTGGTTACTATGCTGGATTTGCTATAGGACTAGTAAAGGACATTAACCAAACTAGATCCTCCCTATATTAAGACAATCTTCCACTAAAACTAAAGAATCTTAAAGAGCTAAAAAAGCACCCTTTAACTACTGGCTTTTAAAAGGCTATGGAAAAAGAATACAATGACATAAAACGCCAAGGGATATTTAAGACTGTACTAAAGGAAAAAGCAACCAATAACTAGATCCTTCCGCTAAAATAGATCTTCAAATACAAGTTCGACAGCAACGGTTACCTTTAAAAGCTAAAGGCTTGACTATATGTCTGCGGAGACCTATAGATTACTAAGGAGGAGACCTATACAGCAACCCTAGCTACTCGAATATTCCGTGCCCTTATAGCTATAGCAGCCGCGTTTAATTTGGAAATTCGACAGTATAACGCTATAAACGCATTTATAAACGCAAGACTAGTTAAGCTAGTCTACTGCTATTACCCAGAAGGCTTTAATTAAAACGGACATATCCTAAAGCTACTTATGGCGCTATATGGATTAAAGGTCTTACTACTACTTTAGTACAAAGAGCTCACTAGTATACTAGCTAAATTCGGATTAAAGCCTGTCTTAGGTACCAACTGCCTTTACACTAATAGATGACTTATTGTCTTCTTTTACGTAGATAATATTGCCGTTCTATTTGCCAAAAAGGACCTTTAAAGATTAGAAGAATTTAAAGCTAAACTTCTACATTAATACAAGATCTATGCACTAGGAGACCTATAATGGTTCCTAGGAATCTAAATTATATAAGATTATATAAGCAGAAAGCTCTAGCTCTGCCAAGATTCCTATATTAAAAAGATAGCTAGTCGATTCAATATCCAACTAGAAAGGTTCCCTAAAATACCACTACCTAACGAACTGATTCCGTTTAACCAGTAGATAAACCCTTAAAGAACACTAGCCTATTAGTAATAAGTTGGTTCTCTTGCGCACCTTGCCATATTTAGAAGATCTAATATTATAAAGACACATTCTAAGCTAGCCGAATTCCTTATTAATCCAAATTAAAAGCACCTTAATGCATTAAATTAAGCCATTACCTATTACCTTAGAACAAAATCTATAGCTATTAAATACTCTGGCGAAGTATTTGGAGCATATATCTACTTTAAAAACCCTAAAGGAGAAGACGTTACCTTTTATAGAGCATCTAACGCAGTATTTATAGACCATAAAGAGACTAAACGGAGCTCTTAAGGATACCTATTTATCCTATTTAGAGGACTAATCAATTAGAAAGCAACCCTACAATAATTAGTAACTCGCTTAACTACTAAAGCGGAGCTTCTCTCCCTATCTACTACGGCTGTTGAAATTATCTGGTGGCAGCGCTTCTTTAAGGCAATCGGTCTCAATTTAGAACGCGATTTTACCCTACTATACAATAATATGTAGACTATACGACTCCTAAGACAGGATACACCAAAGCTTAATATAAAGCTTCGATATATTAATGTCTATTAGCACTGGCTTAGACAAGAAGTCTAAAATAAAAAGATTAACATCTAATAGGTTCCTATAGCCAAAATGCCTACCAATAGACTTACTAAAATCTTACCTTGTTAAAAGCACGAAGCATAGGTAAAGCAATTAAATTTAGTGGACATTTAATATTAGATTACTACTACAACTAATAAAGACTCTTAAGTATCACCCTATACTACTCCTAAAGTTGTATCTAAATTTCCTATTTTAGTATAGCTTTTATCTTTATTTTATTTTCTACAGCTTTAACTACACCACTAAATCTGGGGAGGTGTATAACAGTTCACCAGCACTACGCTAAGACACGAGACCGTCGCCTAAAAGGCTCCGAGACACAATTAACGCTACCCTCATATATCTCGGATACGGTTAAATATTAAGTTATAGACTTTGGAGTTCGGGGTCTACTTTCATGTATTTAGTTCACTTAATTTCCATGGATTTAGAATTAAGTTACTTAGTCAATTCTCCTACACTGCAAAGCTTACAATAATTATAGTAGAGTAGGGGTATAAAGTAAATATAGTTCTAGACGCTCTAAAAGAAATATTTAATTGCATAGTTAAGAGCGCTGTATTTTTTTAGCTGTATAGTAGCTTCCTAGGGACAAATGCCTAAAGAATTGAACTATATTAGCTATAACTTAATAGAACTATAGGGGAAAGGGTTAAAGTGCCTAAATAATGGATTTATTCCAGCATAGGTGGTTTTCCGCCACCTATAGAGGGATGTTATCTAAGTCCTTTCCTGCCTGCTTAAGTATTTTTAAGGACATTATTTATCCCTTCTCTCTTCTTTTAGCTTCCCTAGCATAATATACTTATTATAATAAAGGTAGAAAGGTTATATAGAATTTATCTTTAGAACCTAATGCTTTACTTTATAAACTGTCTAAGCATAACTTTTAAAGTATAAAACGCTCTTTAATATTACATGCTTTTTCTTACATACTAGATAGTTATAGGGAATTTTTATATCTAGTATAAATAAGTAGAGATGGCTATCCTTAATATAGTCCATTATCTTAGCTAGCCAACTCTAATAGAAAATCCTCTACTGGTAAGGTAAACGCTTATTACCTATATAAAATAGACACTGGTAAGGGTTACATTCTAAAGGGAATAAATAAGGTGTTGCCAAATCTTCCTACTTTATAGCTATCCCTTTTAATAAGTTAGAAGACGCATTTTATCGTTAAGCCTCTTAACGTAAGTATAACTTTATAAAATTTCGGATAAAATCAATCCGCTAGTTAAGGTATACCGGCTCTATAAGATCTCTATATAGGCTGCTAAGTAATTCTATAATATAGGTGTGACGGGCTTGTATAAATGCTTCTGAACCGAAGCTTGTAGATTGCTACCATACAAGAATACTAAGCTAAGGAGAAGAAGAAGTCTGTTAGAGACTGGCAAGATACAAAGGGGTCGCCAAGGCGCTAGTAGTAAGCGAGCCAATGGCGATTTTCTATCCCGGGGATGGAAAATCCTGATTGGTTGGCAGGAGTCAGGGTCCACTGAGTATGGCAGGTAGCGTTGCCCCAGCACCGTTACATTACCCCCCCCTCCTAAAAAAGCCTGCCCTTAGGCGTTGTCCGAGCTCCTTATTATTATCTAAATTGTTATAGTTATCCACCCCTTTTTTCTAGCATTTAATCTAGCTTTCTAATTGGCGTGGTAGTCCAGGGAGGTTAGGGTGGGCTAGGTAGAAGTCCCGTAGCTTATGGGGAGAGTACTTAAAATTAGATACGGGGTACCATTTTAGATCTTCGTCGTGACCTACCTAGCTTGTATGGTATTTTAGGGTACTGCGGTCTTTCTTAACTGCTAAGATCTCTTTAACTTCCTATTCCTCATCCTCTGCAATCTAAATTGGCGGCGGGGGGTTGTTGTACTGTCTAGGCAACGGGTTGTCTGCGGCCTTCCACAGTCAGTCTAGAGAGAAGATAGGGTGGATCTTCATTAACTCTGGTAGCTTAACCTTAAAAGAGTGCCCTACCTTCTCAGGGATCTTATAGGGGCCAGCTATTTAGTGGTCTAGCTTGCGGCTTAGCCTCTAGGTCTTCCAGTTCTTCATTAACACCCATACCTTATCTCCTATATGGAAGTCTACCTCATAACAATATTAGTTTACGTCAGCCTCTTTCTTCTCTTATACTTTTTTCATAATTGCTTGGGCAGTCTCCTAGGCTCCGTGCATTCTCTTAATAAATGTCTGGGCCTCTTCATAGCTAAGGCGTTCGCGGGCTGTTATAGGTCCTATAGGTCTATCCTAATTAAAGGATATTCGTGGCTTGTATCCATAGATTAACTCAAATAGCGACATTCCTATACTATTATAAGGGAGCGTAAGCTGTGCGTAGTCTATTATAGGTAGTAGTTCCAACCAGTTGTCCTAGTAGTAATTAATAAAGGGGCGAAGTTATTAGTCGAGGTACTAGTTTATAATCTCAGTTTAGCCATCAGTCTAAGGGTAGAATGCGGTAGAGAGCTTAATCTTAATCCTAAGGATGCAGCAGAATTTATCCCAGAAGTTCAATATAAATTAGGGTCCACGGTTAGAAACAATTAACTTAGGGGCGCCATAGATCCGGTAAACGTTGTTAACATATATACGGGCCATATCTTTTACAGTTGTAGTCTTAAAGCAGGGGAGGGAAATGGCTTACTTACTTAGTCAGTTAACTACCACAAAGGCCATATTATAGCCATATTTGTCCTTTGGGAATAATTTAAAGTCCATTATAACATACTACCAAGGGCGTTTAGAAACTGGTAGTGGTCATAACTATCCAGGGGTTTAATCCCTAGGGGTATCTACCTATTTGCAAGCATAACAATTCCTAATAAACCGTTCTATATCAGACAGGAGTCCTCGCCAGTAGTAGCAAGGCGCTAGTAGTTGGTAGGTCTTATCTCAACCAGGGTACGCCATAGAGACTTAACAGTAGGCTTCACAGATTAGCTCCGTTTATAGGTTGTTAACGTCTAGAACTATAAGCCGTTCTTAGTATAAGAGTAGTCCATCTTTTATTTCCAAATTAGGGTCGCCTTCCATAGCTTAGTTGTGGAGGGCTTTTAGGGATTCGGCTGTGCGGTTCGCGATTAGAATACAATTAATTAGTCCCATTAGTTCATCCAGAATCTCTCCTTCCATAGGCGCCAGCTTATTCTATTTAGAGTTTAGTTCCTTAAGGATATATAGGTCAAGCTGTTCAGGATAGAGGAGGGCACGTGTCCGGTGCTAAGCCTTCAGCTTATCCTATAGTTCCACGTCCTGTTCTCTCCAGGTAAGGGCATTAGCTTTAGAATTTTGCCTACCAGGGCAGTACATAATCGTAAAGAAGAATTGGGAGAGTATTTCAGCCCACCTAGCCTATTAACTAGTAAGCTGCTTTATTATCATAAAATACTTAAGGGCTTTATAATTAGTATAGATTTTAATCCAAGAGTCTATACTTCCAAGCTCTACGCGCCACTAGGACAACAATTATATAATAGCCAGCATTTCCTTATCATGTACCTCGTAGTTACACTCAGCTAGGGCCATTATCTTTAAGAAAAACGCCATAGGGTACCACTTACTATCTAGGTATAACTATAAGAGAACTCCCGCTACTACTCCATTAGAGGCGTCCGTTTCCAGTATTAATTCAAGGTCTGGGTCATAGTAATAGAGAATTAGGGAGGAGGTAAGTCAGTCCTTTAACTCCTTAAAAGCTTTTATATAATTATTATTAAAAATAAAAGGCGTGTTGTTCTTTGTTAGTTGTACAAGAGGCTTAACCACAACCCTATAGTCACGGATAAACCGATGGTAGAAGTTACAGAAGCCTAGAAAGAACTAAATACCTTTTATAGTATAAGGGGGTTTCCAGTTACATATCGCCTCAACCTTCTTAGGGTTAACTTTAATTCCTTCTATACTAATAATAAACCTAAGGTACTTTATTTGTTTTACTCCGAATTCGCATTTTTTAATGTTAACTTATAGGCCTACATTCCGCAGCCTCTCTAGGACCTTTTTAACGTGAACTTGGTGCTCAAGTTTATTATTTAAGTATATAAGAATATTGTCTAGGTATGCCGTATAAAATTTATCAAGGTAATCAAAAAGAACATTATTTATATACCGTTGGTATGTGGCTGGCCTATTTATTAGTCTAAAAGGAAGAACTTTGCATTTATAAGAACCGTAGCGGGTACAGAACATCGTTAGATCCTCTAATATAGGGTCCATCCTAATTTAGTAAAAAGCTTGGCGGACATTAAGCTTAGTAAAGATTTTGGCTTGGCTTAGATATGCAAGGGTCTTATTAATTAGGGGAAGAGGGTAACAATCTTTCTAAGTAATAGCGTTTAGTTTCTAATAGTTAATGCAGAAGCGGAGGCCTTTATTGGGTTTCTTTATAAAGAAAATAGGGGAAGTAAAAGGGGCCTAACTTAGCTCAATAAACCCCTTATAGAGGTTATTGATTAAGTACTGCTTGGTTGCTTTTAGTTCCTCTATAGTTTGCTAGTAAAGGGGGCTATAGCCTAGAGAGTTATTAGCCTCTAGTTAAATCTTATAATCATAGGTTTAGTAGGGGGGCAGCATATCCAAGGCTACTTTTAAGAACGCGTCTTTATGGTCTAAGAGGTATATAGGGGGAAGGCGCTTAACTAACTCCTCATCAGTTTCCTCTACTGGCCCTTCTTCCTTCTCATTAATAATCCGGTCAATTTTATATAAGCTGGTTATAAAGATCTCGTTATCCTTCCAATATATATTAAAGTGGAAACCTATAGCGCTAATTGCCGCGATATCTACTATAGGGGGGTTATGTAGTAGTAGGGGTGTCCGCGGCCTTAGGGGCTTTTAGCGTATTGGTATTATCTTTACTCCTTTTAGCTCTCATTGCATCTTCTAAAGGTTATCCTCTAAGTCCTATTAGTATGTCCTCTTCCCTATTAGCCAGATCTCCGTAATTTGGAAGTTGTCTACATCACTGTCCGTTCTACTTCCGTAAGTAGAGTCCTCCTTAACTGTAGTCCTTTGGGGGAGTATCCTTGTCGGTATAGATTTCTTACCGGCTTCGCAACGGGCATCTTCTTAAGCAAAAGCTAGGTCGCGGTCCCTAATATCCTACTAGTAAGTAGGATCGGCCTTTATAGCTAATGTCTTACGGTCGGTACAGATCTCTCTAACAAAGAAGGGTAACTTTAGTCTACTCTCTAGCTAGACAAACTGTCTTTATCAAACGTTTAGCCAAATATTAAAGTAGGACATCCATTTTCGGCTAAGGATTATGTCATGGGACCCTAGGTCTAGGATACAAAAGGGGATACCAAACTAGCGTCATCCATCAATAGCAATATATAGCTTTAAGACATAGGTAACCGGCTTACTGGCTTAGCCATTATAGCCTTTTACTTAAACAGGCTTCTCTAGTTAGGTAGCATTTACATTTAAGAACTTAGCAACATTATTCACACAAGCAGTGTTTATAAAGGCAAAGCCATTTACTCCAGTATTAATAAGGGCAGTTATATTAACTCCATATCTATTTCAAGATACTGTATATGGAACCATAAAGTGTTTTCCACCTATTAGCTAACTTAGATTAATTTCTTTAAGATCAATAGGATACCCTAGGGGGGAGTCTTTCCCTAGGGTTCTTCTTTTCCCAACTTGTTAGGCGTTTCTTCTTCTTCTATCTCCTTAATATTACCTGTATCCTTTAACTCTGGGTAGGATGTGGTAAAGTAACTATCCTTTCTACAATTAAAGCACGTGACCGTGGCAGGGTTAATTAGGGTATTATAATAAGCATTAGTTGAAGGTATAGTACATAGTGGGTTGGGTAAGGTTTGCTAGTAGGCAGTTATAACCACTTTTGGTATAAGGGCGGTTGTGGTTTGTCTTCCAGCGCTAGCTCCCGTTAGTATAGCGGATAAGTTGCGGTTGTTACAGGACCTCTTTAGTTAATTAAAACAAGCATTAATTCGTTTTAGTTCTAAATCTAGCAACAAACATCGGGCTATAAGTCTTTAGTAGGTTGGTAGGTTGTCTAAGGCTACCGCAATCTTCTCTTATAGTCGGACCGTTAGCTTGTCGTATAGGTCCAAACAATAGTTCTTAGGGGGGACCTGGCCTTCGCCTACTAGGTATAAAAATTAAGTCTGGAACTTGGTAAAGGATTGGTTTAATTTCATTATTAGGCGATTATAGTTATAACAAACATCCCGTACTTTATTTGGATTAACATAGATAGTAGCTAGGTGCTATATCATCTTATTAACAGATGTAAACCAAACAGATAACTCGTCCTCGAACTTGGCCTAAAGGTATCACTAGGCGTCCCCAATGGTTCAACTAAAGAGGTAGAGCATTTTAGCTTCTTTAGAGGGGAAATGGTTGTGGTTAACACAAAGCTTTCCTTGCACCTGGATTCTCTAGTTCTTAAAGGTCGGGTCTACGCCGTCCGATAATAGTGGGGGGTTAGGGAGCTTGACGGACTTTAATTGCTTTATTATTATATCTATACTCTCTGGTGTATTGTATTTGGTAGAGCGAATGGGTTGGCTAAGGCTTTATAAAGGGGAGGCTGGGCTATTTTGTAAGGCAGCAAGGCTTTCTAGGATCTCCTTTAGAGTCTCTTATATGCTTTAGGCTTGAAGACAATTAACCTTCTAATTGGCTGCAAGGGCACGAATCTGCTCATGTACACTTATAATATTGTCATTGTCTTTAATTTCTAATCCTAACTGGACCTCGTGTTCCTCTTAGGTAGAGGCAGGTCTTTTAAATAAGCTCGCTTTAGGTGCCATTATTAGCTTCCTAAGGTTTATTAGAATTATATGATTTGGTTTTAATTCCGGGGTTCTTTTATGGGTACAGGTCAAGTACAGTCTGGCCTATAAAGTAGGATATTGTCAGGGCCTTCTTAGGCGTAGTAGTGTGGGTTTTTTAATGTCTAAGTATAACGCGTCAACGCGTCGTTGCAGACGAAGGTCTTTTTAGGGTAGGATATTATTGAGGCCTTCCCAGGCAATGTAGGGAGAGCTTAGTATAATGTAACGGGCTTATATAAATGCTTCTAAACCGAAGCTTGTAGATTGCTACTATACAAGAATACTAAGCTAAGGAGAAGAAGAAGTCTGTTAGAGACTGGCAAGATACAAAGGGGTTGCCAAGGCGCTAGTAGTAAGCGAGCCAATGGCGATTTTCCATCCCGGGGATGGAAAATCCTGATTGGTTGGTAGGAGTTAGGGTCCACTAAGTATGGCAGGTAGCGTTGCCCTAGCACCGTCACAATAGGCCCGCTCCTTTAACTAGTAGGTAACAGTAGCGGCCTAATTAGTAGCGCTTAAATTATTAGGTAATACGCCTTTACACTCCTCCTTAAGCTCCATTCTATTATTATTTATAAAATACGCTTCTCTAGTTATCCGTTCTGCCTTATCTTATAAATGCTTTATCTTTTAATTTAGAGTAGCGTTTGCTTCTTTTTTCTATTAAATAAGGTCTTCTTTATTAAAAGGAGTAAAAGGCTTAGAGCCGTTTCGCATCTATTTTATTTTCTTTATTAAATTGTCTCTCTGCTAACGTAACTTAACTATCTTTAGGTGATTTGCAACTTCGTATAACTACTCTTTAGTTAACCCTTTTGGCGCGTATAGGTCGAATATTAGGCTTATATTTTCCATAACCTTTACTAAAGCCCTATTAGATGGCTTGTCTAAATATACTACCTAGATATTATACTTAACGCGCTAGTTAATATAAAACTAAAATATACCATTATAAGAATGGCCCATAACCTAGTCTTATTTAGCGGCAGTTGCCATATCTGCAAATTTGGATAAAGTTAGCCTAAATCTATAAAATAAGTAGAATTAAGCTAATAAGGAAAAGCGTACTATTAATAGCATTTCCAGTGGCGCGTTAGATACATAATTGCGATAATAGCTGCTTAAGACCAACATCGCGTCCTAGTCGCTTTATATAATGGCGAGAAATTTCGGCGCGCAGGGGTATAGGGCTCTTTTTAGACGTAGAAGTTTGGCCTTTATAATATTCTAGTTCGCGAAATATAGGCTTATTTAGTTTACTCTCCTTCCACCTAAAGATTCTGTATTATTTTTAAGCGGGTACCCAAGCATGTAGAATCTATTTAGGGTCTCGTATATTTAAGATAGCGAAGGCATTATTATAAAGTCCTATAGTAACTATAAGGGCAATAGGATAAAGGAAAGGGTTAGGATTCTAATATACTTTATACGTTTTCCTATAAACCTATTAGCCTATAAATAAAGGGAAAGTAAAATAGGGATACTTACGGTTAAGACTTTCAATCCTCCCCCTTTTTATAGATTATTGTAATAAATATAGCCAGTACTATACAATCTCCAACTTATACTGTAAGTATTGTGACATCCTAGTAGAGTATTAATTTTAACTCATTTATATCCACGCCCATATAAGAGGATTTGTCTTTATTATCCTCGCCATTATTTAAATATACGCTTTTATATCCATTGTTAAGTTTATTAATATTATTATAAGGGTTAGCCTCTTCTATATCGCTCTCTATATTATAGCGCTGGCACATTGCCGCAGATTGCCGCAAATTGCCGTCACGTGATGGCAAAGTGCTGTCACGTGACCAGAGAATTGTATATAACTTCGAGCGGTGCTTCCGTTCTTCCCCTTTCCTTTCTCTAGCTTTGGATCCTTATTTATAGACAATCCAATCATACAGGCTTGCGCGACCCTCTTACTATACTTATGCCTTAATTAACTAAGTTGCTAACATTACCCAAAGCTTATCACCACTATCTTTTCCTAAGAAGGAACTTAAATATATCTATAAGACTATAAATAGAACAAGGAAACAGAATAGGACCCTAAGGATATTACTAAAACCAAAAGAACACGAATAGAACGCAAAACCTAAAAAATAGGATACGCACAGACCAGAACCATAGAAAATAAATAAACACTAGAAATTACCTAGTACCCCTACCACTATGCCAAGAAACACAGCAGCTGGTAAAGCCGCTATAGGACCTATAAATACCTCTAATGGTAAAACAGTCGCCGTCTTAACCCCCCAGAAAGAGCTTATAGCAGCTAATGCTAAAATTAAACAGCTCTAAGAGCTGCTTAAAACTAGAGACACCCCTACACCTAGCAATAAGTTATTAAATACCTAGAGGCTTGCTATAGTCCTTAAGGCCCTAGCCTAACATATAGTATTAGTATTGTTATAATCCGCAAAGGTTGCAGACCCCCTATTGCTTACAGATGGAACTAACCCTATATTTAACAACTGGAAGCTTTAACTGTAGGACAAGCTTAAAGTTAATATAGACCACTTTCCTAATGCCCAAGCTAAAATAGCATATATTTTTGGCTGTACTAGCGGTAACGCATAGATATACCTACGTCCATAATACGCCTAGGACTTAGCAGACCCCTTCCTCTTTAAAGAAGAGATAATTAACCACCTATCTTCCATTTATAAGGACCCCTTTAAAGTATAGAACGCCCGGCTTAATTATAAAAGCTTAAATATAAAAATAATAGAGACCTTCTTAGCCTTTTAGACCCGCTTTCTACACTTAGCTAAATAGGCTTAAATCCCCCAGGAAGATCTAATGCTAGACCTCTTTAACAAGCTTACCCTAGACCTACAGCGCGCTATACTGCCAGTTTATACTACTATATAGACGCTTAAAGAACTTATAGACCAATGCCTAGCTATTAACCAGGGCCTCTATCAAATTAAGGCATATACTGAGTGGTATAAGACTAGAAGCTCTGCTAACTAAAATATAAGTACTACCAGGACGGGCTGCAGCGCCCTAGTAAGACCTGCAACCCCTACAGCACCGGCTGTACAGCCCGCTACTAATTCAGCAGCTAGTTATACAGCTAGTCCTACTATAGGTCCAGCAAATGCTCGCCCTATATATAGCAACCCCCGTATATAGGCCCTTAGCAATTAGGGAGCTTGCTTCTCTTACGGCCAGAAGGGCTATATTGTAAAGAATTGCCTAACAAATGCAAAAGCGGATAAGGTTCTATTAATCTAGGAGGATAGCATAGAGTTAGAAAAAGAGGAACCCTAGAGAAAGACTCCTCTCTAGGGTTAAAAGGGATTGATATATTATATATTAATCTAGGTTAACTAGTTAGTGGAAGAAGCTATACTATCCCTTATACTTTATTCCGCAATAGATATTAAGTTTTAACCTCTACTTTAGCTAACTCTAGAGTAAATGCCTTCGCCTTAATAGACACCTAATATACTATAAAGCTGGCTAATTTTCTAAATGCACCCCTTAAAGAACTGCCTAAACTAATTCCTATTTACGGGTATAACGGACAAATAGGGCCACCTATTACAATAATCTTGCGGATTTACCTCCGTGTTAATAAATAAAGGCAGTATAATATCCCCTTGCTTATTACGGACCTAGGAAGCCATAATATAATTTTAGAAAGAAAATAGCTAGCCTATTTAGGCTTATAGCTTAATATATGGAGTAGACGGCTTATCTGGCCCAAAACCCTACCCCTAACCCCTTCCTTCATAAAAGAAATCAGCATTATAATGGAAAACCTTATACAGCCATAGGTAGACACTGTTTACCAGGCCAATACTATGCATAGAGACTAGGCCTTTAAAAAAGATGTATAGCTTAATTCGCAACGGGTCCACATACTACACTGCCCCCAAACTACTAATGTCGCGCCGCCAATACTAAAAACCTAGGAAGTTAGTAATAAGCCAGCTGGCTTAGGCCCTATATAGCTACAAATAACAGTAAGGAATATCGGACGCTATACTAAATATATAAACTAGAAAGATAACTTATAGAAGATAGAATAGGAGCTAAGGAGGGTTATAAACCCTTAGCCGTAGAATATGGTCCGTGGAATGTCTATAAAGAAACCTACAGGCCTCCCACCAGTTAATATCTACTATATTAGCGCCATAGGATTCTACCAGAACTTAATACAGCCCGATACTGTTGCCTTTATAACTAGTTTATATAAAATTAATTGGATTATTGAAGACAAGGAAGCTCTAGCCTGTAACTAGCTTAGTGGGGAAAGTAAGCTTATAAATAAGGAGCTAGTAGAATAGAAACTACTCCGCTAATACTAGGAATTTAAGGACATATTCTCCAAGACAGTATCTAATATACTCCCGCCTTACTAACTGTATAACTATAAGATTAAGATTAAGCTAGATAAAAAAAACACCCTTAGCTATAGCCCCCTCCGCCAGCAATCTACTAATAAACTATAGGCCACTAAGCAGTACCTTATTAATAACCTTAATAAGGGCTTTATTGAGCCTAGCCAAGTCCCCTTTACCGCACCTATTCTCTTTATAAAAAAGCCTAATAGCGGACTCTGTTTCTGCATTAACTACTATAAACTAAATTATATAACCCGTAAAGACTAATATCCACTACCCTTACTTAAAGAAATACTAGCCCATATAAGTAAGGCTAAGATCTTTATAAAGCTTAATATCCGCTAGGCCTTTTACTAGATTAGGATAAACCCTAAATCTAAAGATCTTACTACATTTTGGACCTACTATAGATTATATAAATATAAAGTACTACCTTTTAGACTAACTAACAGACTGGCTATATACCAATGGTATATAAATAATGTACTCTTTAACTACCTTAATAACTTCTATATAGCCTACCTAAATAATATTATAATTTACTCTGAGAATAAACTGGAATATAAGAAGTATATTTATAAAGTCCTATAACGGCTCCGCGAAGCTGGTCTCTAGGCCAATATTAGAAAGTTAGAATTTAGTGTTAAGCGTACTAAGTACCTAGGGTTTATTATTAGTACGGACGGAATTAAGGCAGACCTAGAAAAAACGGCCGTAATTAACTAGTGGACACCCCTACGGACCATAAAGGGGGTATAATTATTTTTAGGTTTCTATAACTTCTACTAACACTTTATTAAGAACTATAACAGGATCGCCTAGCCTCTTAACTGCCTTACTAGGAAAGACTAGCTATTCTACTTTAACGCTATATATATACAGGCCTTTAATAAGCTTAAAAAACGGCTAGTATTAGCTCCCCTACTTACCCACTTTAACCTAAAATAGCCCTTAATACTAGAAACTAATACCTTAGATAGTATAATAGCTAGTATTTTTTCCTAGAAGTAACCGGACGGAAAATAGTACCCTGTTGTATACTATTTAAAGACTATAATAGATACTAAGCTAAACTACCACATCCATAATAAAGAAATGCTGGCTATTATCTCTAGTTTTTAGCACTGGTATGCACAGCTAGATGGGACCCCTAAGCCTATTAAGGTAGTTTTAGATTATAAGGCCCTAGAATACTTTATAACAACTAAGGCCCTTATAGCCCAGCAGGCACGCTAGGTAGATATCCTATCTTAGTTTAACTTCTTAATTATATATTAACTAGGCGCTATAAACTATACGGATACTCTTATAAGGCGTAAATAGGACCTAGGTAACTAGGCGGCTATAAAAATCTTATTATGGACCCAGACACTACTATAACTAGAGCACCTTAACCCCTAAATATAGGCAGAACTAAATACAGACTTTTTAGGTGCCAAGATGTATCCTATTAACCCCTTAGGATTTAACTTTATTAATAAATTGCTATAGGTAAACCATATAGCCTCTTCCCTATAGGAATACCATAAAAAGGCAAAGAACGTTACCAGCCTATAGTCCCTTAAAAATGGATTACTTAAGCATTAAGAACGGCTAGTAGTAGCAGAGGAACAGAACCTATAGACTTGGCTTATTACCAAAGCATATACCTAGGTCTCTACGGCCCACCCTAGGAAAAATAAAACCTATAGGATTATTGGCGACCGCTACTACTAGCCCAGAATGGTTATAGATATTAACCGCTATATATAGAACTGCGACAACTGCTGTAGGTTTACAATCCTATAAGATAAGACCCTAGGGCTATTAAAGCCACTCCTAATACCAGAACGCCCCTGGCAGTATATCTCTATAGACTTCTATAAGTTACCTATAGACCGCGATAGATATAATATGGTTATAATTCTAGTTAACCGCTTTGGCAAGCGCCCGTTCTTAATCCCCTGTTATAAGAATATTAATGCTAAAGAGGCGGCCTAACTATATATCCACTATGTCTACTAAATTTATGGACTACTAGATACTATTATATCCAACCACGGGCTGTAGTTTATATTAGCCTTCTGGAATAAGTTTACCCGGATCCTAGGTATTAGGCTAAAGCTCTCTATAGTATACCACCCCCAAACAAACAGTTAGATAGAGATTATAAATTAATACTTAAACCAGAGACTCTGGCCCTTTGTTAACTACTTTTAGGACAACTGGGGTAAACTACTACCTATAATAGACTACGCCCAGGCAACCCTACCCTATAACTTTACAGGGTTTGTACCTATTTAGCTAGAAATAGGATACTTACCCTATATAAGCTTTAACTAGGAGAGACTAGAAGGACCATAAACTATACACAAAAAACTATCTTATAAGAAAGCACAGCAGTATGCTAGACGCTTAGAAGAAGTATAGGCGGTAGCCTATAAGAACCTAGAGAAGGCCTAGAAATTAATAGAATAGTAGGCAAATAAGCATAGGCGCGAGCCTAACTTTACCGTAGGTAATAAGGTCTGGGTTATAACAAAGAACTAGAAGACAGAACGGCCTAGTTGTAAGCTAGACTATAAAATAGTAGGACTATATAAGATCCTTAATAAAGAAGGCAACTTATATAAGGTTAAACTCCTAGACTTAATTAAAGTCCACCCTATTTTCTCACTAGATAAGCTATAGAAAGCTATAAATAACCCACTACCTAGATAAAAGAATAAGCCTCCACTGCCGATTTAAGTTAATGGCGATAATAAATAGGAAGTTAATAAAATACTAGCCTATAAACTAGTACGAGGAACGCTAAAATACCATATCTAATAGAAAGGTTACAATCCAGACCTAACCTGGTACCCTGCCTAGAACTTTATAGGTTGCCCCCAGAAGCTTAAAGAGTTCTATAACTAATACCCTAATAAGCCAGGACCCCCAAAGTACCTAGATAAGTGGATAGAGTGCTAGTATAGCAAAGATAATAGGCTACCTGTTAAGCATATAGATAAGAACACCCTATGGACATAATATGGACATATAAAGCCTAAGGGCAGGCTTTTTCGGAGGGGGGGTAATATTATAGCGCTAGCACATTGCCGCAGATTGCCGCAAATTGCCATTACGTGATAGCAAAGTGCCGTTACGTAACCAGAGAATTGTACATAACTTCAAGCGGTGCTTCCGTTCTTCCCCTTTCCTTTCTCTAGCTTTGGATCCTCATTTATAGACAATCCAATCGTATAGGCTTGCGCGACCCTCTTGCCGTGCTCGTGCCTCAATTGACTAAGTCGCTAACACTCTATAACCTTATTAACCCTTTTTACAGCCACATTAACTAGTAAGTATGGCTAAGCCCCCATATAGACAGCAAATAGTAATAGTAGAGTAAGGAGCAACCACTATTTCTTATTAGGATACGCCTAGGCGTTAAGCACCTAATAGTAGTGTAATACTCAAAGAAGGTCGTTAACTAATAATACTAGTTTGTCCCGTATAGATATATTAAAATTATATATCTTCCTTAGGACTTTAATATACTATAACACTTATATTAGTAATAATACTTTTAGTCTTTATAAAGGGAATCCATATATTATTTATGTCCTTTATTACGTCATCTTTTATCTAGCTATTTATATATTCTTTAAACAGTATCTTAAGCACTCTCCAGTACTAGTGGAGACTAGATTTCTTCTATATATAAGGGAAGCAATCTAAAACCTATCTAAAGAACGCTATATAATGTCCTACAGTTAAAGATGCTAGAAAGTTAGTAGGATTTTAGTTAATTTCTTTACAATATCTAATCACTAGTAAGTAGGATTTGTAAGATAATAAGTACTTAACTTACAGCTTCCATTTCTCCTATACTCCACTTATATTAGTCTTGGTAGTATTTACATACTCTATTTTAACTGGACCTTATAGTGCTAGCTTTTTACTAAGGTTTTTATAATAATCCCCTGCGTGCTTAACTCTCTTTTATTAGGGCTGTCTTTAAGCCTATATTATTATCTTATAAGACTAGATATAGGCAATAATATACTAGGAGAAGGGTGAGGACTTAAGAGATAAAAAGGAAGTGGAGAAGGACAATAGAGTAACGTAGGGCTATGGGTGGGAGGAGTATAACAATTATAGGTGGAATGGCGATAAAGAAGTAGTAAGTTAGCTAAGGAGCAGTAAAGAGCAAGTAGAACGTATAAGAGGGAGGAGTAAAGATATGCGCTAAAAGAATAAAATAAGGAATAAGGTCTATAGTTTAGGTTAAGAGAGTTACGGTATTAAAATAGAGAGAGGTAAGTTATAAATAGCGGCAATAAAGAAGAGGCGGGTTGGGTAGAAGGCTGGCGTAAGTATTTATATCCTTTCTCCATGGTGCCAACCAGGTCGACTTTTAAGGACCTAAAGAGTAAGCGCTTTAATGGCCGCAGTATTCTAATATGGTAGGTTTTATAGGTAAGGGTAGTGACTAGGGGTAAGGGCGGTAACAGGAGTAACACGCCTAAGGGCGGCAAGAGTTGCGGGATTTGACGCAGTGTTAAAGCCTCCAAAAGCAGCGTCTAAACTATCCGAATTTGGATGCTCCAACACCAAGACCCTAATTATTATTAGTAAAGAGTAGCGGCAGTATTAAGAATAAAGTTATACCTATTTAGTTAAGCTTGTACTACTGCTGATATAAGCTCTTATTATGGATTTATATTAAGCTTAGCTTAACTAGAGTATTTATTAAGTTGGATAGACGCTAAAGTCCTAGGCTGCTTCCTTACGCGGATTCTATCGCTAATTTCTTTTAAAGCGTTATCTGGCCTCCTCTTCTAACAGTCTTTTTTATAGTGCGTTATTCTATTAAATTTTATATAGTTAGGGTATTTATATATCCCAACTAGTGCTACCTTTCTCTTTATAGACCCTCTATTGTTTAATTATACTACTAGTATAGTAAAGATTTTTTAATTAAGCTCGCTATTAAAAAAATAAGTTCCTTACCTAAAGCTTGCGGGTTAGTATTTTCCTATATCTAATTTATTTACTTTATTATTTTAAACTAAGCGTATTTAGTAGAGTTGACCCTATATAAAAGGGCCGCTTAGGTAAAAAGTTTATAGTTAATAGGTTAGTTTATTTTAATAAGATAATTAAAGTTTAATATAATATAGAAGACAAACTCCTTTACATTCTTAAAGTCTTAAACGCGCTTAGTAAAGAAGGTGGTTATAATATTAGTAATAGCTACTAGATTAATATCCCTAAAGCGTTTTTTTAAGGCCCTTTATTTTTTAAGTGTTTATCTAGCGCTTAATATAAACGGCTTATAGATATTACTAACGCTCTAGTTAATAAAACTGGCTGCATAGACTAGCTATTTCTTATATTTCTCCCATTCCCTTATTAAGTTAGCTAGTTTAATTTTTAGCCGTTTATTGGTAAAGCCTAGGTCCGCCTATTTCTCCTTAATTAACTTAAGTATAGGAAAAGGCCGTGGTAGATTATTAAGGACCTATTTAATATTTTTAGATTAGAAGTGGTTTTATATATTAATACTAAATATTAGCTAGTCTTTCTATTTAACAAGCTTTTAAATAGAGGCTTAGGCGGTATTTTTATCGTTTATATTAGTAGGGCTTTATATTATAGGTAGTTTATAATAGATAGTCTATAGACCTTAATATTAGATTGGTTTCCTTTATAGAAAATGTTTATAGTATAGGTTTTTTAACTTAATATATTCCTTAGCCAGTATAGGTAGTTCCAATAAGCTTTTTTTAATCTGCTACTAGTGCAAATATTATAAGGCTTTATTCTTAAAACTTTATTATTCTATAATAACAATAGTAAGGTTATCTACTAAATAAGAGGTCCTCCTAAGCCTCTAGTGCCGCTATTTAATTATAGACTATATTAGGCTCGTCCTTAGTAGGATCCTCTTATACATTTAGCGTAGAGTCCATGGTTAGCAGCTATATAGCAGCTTGTTATAAGTTTTTAGCGTTATAAGTTAGGTAAACGTTTACCGACTTTTTACGCCCGTGTGGTAATATTGCGATAGTAAATATCGTAACAATAATAAAGCAATTAGATTTAGCTTATCAGGCGCGAATCCAGGCTTATAACCTATTAAATTAAGGTTATGGAGCTAAAACTCTATATATTGCTTATATTCTATATAGGTGGTTAAAGAGATTTTAAGGAACTTCGACCGCCGGTCAAAGTTGTCTAATTGGTTAGATTCCTACCAAGAGGTTTCTCCCACAAGTCTTATTACGTAATATCGTTGCGGACTTGTTTTCCAATAGATATAACTAGTATAGCTTTAAAATCTTCTTTAAAGAGCCGTCTTTAATAAGTTAAGGCGGGGCTTATAAATATAGCACTTACTGCACTTAATTACAGTAGGATCTGCTATATCTATAATATATATAGTGGTATTAATAGAGGTGTTAACAAAAAGGAAGGCGCAATACTAGGATATTTTTTATCTCAGGTGCTTAGCCGCTTCGTAAGGAATTGGCAGTTGTATAACCCAGCACGTACCACCCCCCTCAAATTCCTCAGCGAAGCGTCTGAGAGACTATGGGCGCGCGTTTGCTGTAAACCGGGCCCGATCCTTAACGTATGTCAACTTTAAGCAACTATAATGGGGCCAATCTAGCAGCTACGGCTATAGTTCCTAATGCAATTGAATTCTAAGCCATTTCTTTATTGTATTTTTAAAGTTTTAACCATCTATTTAGTCTATTAGGGGGCGAGATACAGCCTTAAAAAGGGTAAGTTCATTTTTGAAACCGGGCCATATTGACCTCTTTAACTGCTCTAGCGATCGCATTCCACCACTATAAATTAGATTATCCTAATACTTTAGGAGCTACTTTCTAATAGTACTAAGAAGTAGCTCCTAAAGTATTAGGGTAATCTAAGTTATAGTAGTGGAATGCGATTGCTAGAGCAGTTAAAAACCTAGTTACACCTACCTAGCCTCGTAAGAAGTGAGCTATTACTCTACTACTATAATTTGGTTTACCCTAATACTTTAGGAGGCGCTTCTTAGTACTATTAAGAAGTACCTCCTAAATTATTAGAGTAAACCAAATTGTGGTAGTAGAATAATACCGTAAAAGGTACTGGTGTACAGCCCTTATAAAGCGCGCCCATTTGCTCTCAGACCCTCTGTGAGGAATTGACCTCGCACGTGAAGCGAGCTGCATAAGCGCTGCATAAGTGCTGCATAAAGGCAGATTCCTCACCGAGGGTCTGAGGCACCTGAGATAAGATATTTTGACGTTTATAATATTTTGATGTTTGTCACGTGGATTCTGCTACAACTTACCGCGCGCACTTTTTTCTAACCAATCAGAAGCCAGCTTGGCAAGGTTTGAATTCTAGGACCCGAAAATATAGATCACTCGTACCTCGGGTCAAAAAAGTAGGGAAACGATAATCATACACCCCCTAAATGATACGCGTACACCCCCCAATTGATACGCGTACACCCCCTACCTCATTTGGTTTAGATGCTTCTTCATTAAGTTAGAATATCACGTGCGTTTGACTTGTTTGCGCCTGCGTCGCGAAAATCAAAGTGCGCGCCACATAAATTTTACGACCGCAACATCACGATTAAGTCTTGATTTTAGTTATAGTATAAGTAGTAGAGTCTAAATTTGGATCGCGCCTAAGTCGATTAATGATTGCGCAGTGCTTTGTGAGGCGTCGCGCAAACTAATTTGGGTGCTACTACCTCTGCTTCGCGCCCACGCCCGCGCCTGCGCCCGGTGGGACCCAAATTAACACCTCTGCTTCGCATCCAAGAGCCTGCAATTATAGAGCGTCGCGTCAATTGGCCAATTAACTCTACAACTGGCTCTACAATCACTAATCGCGTCGATAGATCTGCTCGTAGAGAGCCCTTAGTATTTGAGCGAAATACTATGGGCTCGCACTTTGATTTTCGTGATGTAGGCGCAAACAAGTCAAACGCACGTGATATTCTAACTTAATGAGGAAATATCTAACTTAATAAAGAAGCATCTAAACCAAATAAGGTAGGGGGTGTACGTGTATCAATTGGGGGGTGTACGCGTATCATTTAGGGGGTGTATGATTATCGTTTCCCAAAAAGTAATAAGTTCTATTATATAGAACTAGTTCTACTAAGACCTTTCTAATGCCTATACTACCTAGGTAATATAAGTGACGCCCTCTAGAACCTAATAATGTAGTACGCTAACGCTTAAATATTCCTAAAGTACTACCTTTGCGTGTTGGCGTAGATATATAGGCAATTGTTTAAGGCTTAGAGCCTTGAGAAAAGTCAATAAAAGCAGTATACTAAATAAACCGATTAATTGACCCGCAGTGGCTATAGTGCCTAATAATAGAACAATTCTTATTAGTTAACGAGAACCTTGTGACCTCACCCCTGCTTAAGCATATATAAATGATTACCCTAGTCGCAAAGCATCACAATATTAGCGCAAACGAGAAGTTGAATAAGATCAAGCGAGGCTAGAATCCCTGATTCCGGAATTGTGATGGGAAGGTGCGCCGGAGCGTTGGGTGGGCGCAGTGTATGAAGGCGGGCTCAGGCAGAGGGTACAAAGCCTGATTTATAGCTCTACAAAGTCACATGCAGGGAACTTAGACATATGGATGACGCCGAAACGCATAGTCTTCTATCAATCTATACAAGGCCGTCGCCGAGCTAAGCAAACCAACCATGCGCTTGCGCTAATCTATGCAAAAACACTACTCCGGCAGCTTCCGCGTCCGAATGTGGGGGTTATACATCCACTATGCGATGCAGTTCGCAAATAGCACCGCATTACAGCTCGCAGTAAGAGTGAAAGGGAGTAGTACATTGATACGCGGTGCCGAGTGGGTTGAGGAACCATCAGTGGCGAGTGATGAAAACAGGGGCGGGCGGTTTTAGGCGAAGTAGCTCTTCCATAGCACGCCTTCCAGATCTTCCAGCTGCTCTGTTTCGAAGGCCTAAATGGCTCGTTAGTCACTATACGAGAGGTTCTGGACAGAAGAGAATGGAAAGAGTTGGGATAAGCTTACCTTAACATCCACATGCCAAGTATCCTGCCTCGTTTTCTTGAAATCCGCCAAAACGCTTTTCACGCTCTTTCCAACCATGCCAGGATCAGCAGCAGCTCTCCTAGCCAGAGTAGCCAGTACGTCAGGCAGCCATGCTGGCGGCGGCGAGGTATACGGGAACGCTTGGATCAGTGCGCCAAGACCGAGCACTGCGGCATGGCGAACTAGGATCAGCTTGTTGTGCTCCGGTGTGGGAGTTCCTGGGATGCGTTGCTTCGGGAGAGGGTTCTTCTGTAGCATGTCTGTGAAGGTGACTTTCAGAGCCTCGACAGTGCGATTGCGCAGCGCGACAGGTGAGCAACGTATCATGCCTGACAATGTGGTTGCGGCGCCCAAGCGGACTTCGAGTTGCACGTCTCCGAGCATAGCAGAGACACAGTCGAATAGTGCTTGCTGCTGGCTTTCCGACATTAGGAAGAGGCGCCGGAAATAGATGACTTGGATGTTGATGAGGATACGGAGCCGTTGATGCCAGGACGTCGCGTTGCGTCCGATGCGAATGAGCGCGGCGATGAACTCTTCGTCTTCACCAGCGCGGTGGGGGATGTTAGGAAGATGGCGGAATACGTGGTAGGCGAGGGATTGAAGCTCTGGGTCCTCTTTGATGTCCATCATGTGGAGTAGTTGCTCCATGAAGATGTTTGGGAAAAATTTGACAAGCTGGATGCATTCATATGAAGAGAGAGTAGAGTCAAGCCAAAGCAATACAGTTTTGCCACCTGATGTGTACGAAGACGGAGTCTGCTGCCCCGCGGGACGCTTCTGTCGCCATAGCTCAAGTCTTTCAAACACATCAGTGATGGTTCTAGAATACTCTTCAGTTGGTTGATACGGTCGGATGCCGATGGAAGAAGTTGCTTTTTGCGCTTCTATGAGGGTTTTTACGTCCTTATACGACTCATGATATCTAGTCCGGTGAATGCTAGCTAGTGTTTGGCCCATGGCTTCACGTACGCCCTTGTATGGATGATCCAGGTGCTGCATAAAGTCCTCTAAAATCGGCTTTTCGAGTTGGAAATGCCATCCAGCATCTAAAATACATTGTTGCAAAAGTTGTATTTTGGAACTCTCCTTGAATGCAGCATTAGATTCCATATCAAGTCGGAAGCTAGCAAGCCAGTCTACAAGCGGCCAACCCCTCCGGGGGTCTTTCCCTTGCAACACGACATGCAAAAATGTTGTCCAGTACGACGAATTCTCAGGCGTTAAGCCATCTTTGAATATTCCTCGAATGATAGGGAAAGTGTACTCCCAGACCTCTGCACGCAACTCCGGCTTCAAATCTGGTGCGCAGGATAGTAACGCACCCATTATTTCAGCCGTAGCTCGATGCTGATGCTTATCACTACCGTCGCCATAGACGGACTGTGTCAAATCCTTGATGTCTTCGAAATTAGCTTTCGTGAGACCAGCAAATAGGAGGTCAAAGGCATGCGTCAACATCATCGCACTTGACATGCGGAATCGGTCAGCTCCAGAGTCTCGCGGTTCTTGTTTCATATATGCAAAGTAAGTTGAGAACCAGTGCCGGTCTAGAAGATTGCCGATCTTCTCGCGTACGTTATTTTCAACATCGTCGAACTTAATAGATGGTGGATTGGGCAGAAAAGCTGGCATTGTCTTATTCCAAACTAGCCAGCCTGGGTAGTCAAAGTCAACGTAGTATTTTGCTTCAGGCTTAGCAAAGCTCGCCAAGTGTTGCGCTGTCCAATTTCGATCTTCAGCTCTTGTCGGCACAACTATCTTATCAGGAAGCTCTTCGTCTCCTAGGAGGTATCTCTCATAGCTGTGCCCTGTGATACCACGTGCTTGGACTAACGTGAAGATGCTAACCAAAGCACCGGCATACAGACCACGAAGACTAGGATGTGGGTCAATCGAACCTTTGGTAACAAGATCGATCATAGGCTCGGAAGCGATTGAGTCATACCGCATGCCAAGGTTTATAACGATTGCAGCCGTTCGGCTCGCTTTTTTCCAGTGCGATTTTCTTCCCAGTTCAACAAGTTCTGTTGATAGCTGTGATTTCTTGCCCTCGATCCTGCTTCTCTTCTTCTTGATAAAGTCCCGTCTTTTGTTGATCTTAGCCTGGATTTTTTCTGTCTCCTGCACATTGACAGGGAAAGATATTGCCTCGACAATTTCTTGATCAAGGATGACCATACGTTCCAAAGGCTTGCCCATGTCCATGATCTGGAACGTGGCATTAGTTGCAAGTTTCTGAACGGAAGGCTTGTCGGCCCCGGTAACCTCGATAAAGGCTTTGATGAGTGTCGGAGTGAACCTCCAGTCCCTACTGATTGTCTTGGCCAGGCTTCCGAAGAGTAATGAAAACATCGCACCTTTGATGCGTGGAAAATCGTTCTCATCGACGGCTTTGACAAGAGCTTCAAGGAGAGGGGGTATGACGAGTGGCCTTGCTCCAAGAACGCATTTCACCGCTGACTCATTTGCAGTCTGTGCAGTGCGACGAATCTCCGTGTAAAGAGATACACTGGATTCTGCCAGATCCAGTAAAAGCTGCTTATCAAGTTCAGTTTTGGGTCGTGGATTTGCATTGTGACGCAATCTCTGGAGATGGTAAACATTCGCGCGTCGAACAAGTAGTGGCCTTGGATATTCTTTCCTAAGACCACTGAATTTAAAAGGATGTACATCGGCTGCGAGAAGTCGAGTCACTCTATCGAGAACGTGAGCCGACCGTTCAATACCAACGTCTATGAACCACGATCGATATGCGTTGTATAAGGAGTTGAAGCACGGCACATCATCTTCCTGCTTTTCTATCAAAAATTTATGGACCTTATGGAGAGTCTCTCCTACGGTCTGGCGCAGATTGTGAATCAGCTGGTAATTCCTTCCATCTCGAGCCAATGGGTAACCTGTTTCGTACTGGAAGGTCGGTTTCACCTCTTCATCTTCTGCTTCGCCGAGGCCAGCATCATCCTCTATTTCATCAGCGTCAACGTCATCCTCTTGATTGGAAGAGGGACTGTCAGTGCTTGCATCAGAAGTGTCGAATCTTGGATCAAACAGGACCGAAATCCCAGATATGATGAGTCTAAGTAGGACGAGATTTCGAGACACCTCATCTGACCAGTCTTTCCCTGTACCATCACGTTTTACGGGTGGGTCAGGCTTGATGAGATCGAGTAATGCACCGATAGCGCTTTTACATTGCGACTCAAATAGTGCGACTGCGAAATCAATTTCCTCTTCGTTAGGAGTATGCCAGGTGACGTTTAGATTCTTTGGATCTGCGAGTTTGCCCCAGGACTCTGTTGATAGACCCTTCTCAAGCTCATCCTTCTCATAGATAGAATAGTCGATCGTGTATGTAACCGTTAAATTCAGGAGGAGATGATGGATGAAGTTGGACACATGCACAGTAGGGATACCTCTGCACCTTTGCTGCATGTATTCAGCAATGTCAAACAGCTCGTCCTTCCAAGCAAGAACCGCGTCGCCGACATGTACCACGCACATGCTGAGTAAACTGATATTCCAAACCAATGCGCGATCTCTAGGGAGCACCTCTGATCCGGTAGTCCTTGTCGAACCAGCTCCATTATCGTCAATTTCAGTACGGATTCCCGCAAGAAGATGGGGCAACAGTCTTTTCAGTGACTTTTCGGGATTAATTTTGACGAGCCCATTGCAGATGAACGCCATAGCGTCTCTCGCTTGATGGATGACATGATTTGTAACGAAATTGGCGATCTTGTCGAGCGCAATGTCAAATAGGCTAGGCGAAAGGGCAGCAAGAAGCGGAGTAAATGCGGCTGGAAGGGTGTTGACCACATTCTCCTCGGGAGACCCGCTCCTCACACGCGAAGCATCAGGCAAGTTCTCCAGTAGTGTGAATACACGACCAAGGAATGACATGAGAAACTCCGCAAGTCCAGTGGTGGAAGACCGCAGTATCATCTCTTCATCATGGTCACTGAGTTCTTTATTGTAGTCAATCTCGATCCCACCGCCCTCGTTCTCCAATCGTTCTACCTGGCCCGTTATCCACCTCACTGCCAGACCGGTATCAGTATCAGCCTCTTCCATTGGAGTATCAGTACCGTCACGTGGTGCTTGATTGTTCCGACCATCTTTCTTCTCTTGTGTCAGATCATGGAAGGGAACCGTATAACATACTCCTTGGATGTATGACAGCGTATGCAGGGTTTTCTCCAAATCATTGGCATCGATTCCCGGTAGCGCAAGCCCTAGGACTGTAGTAACGTGGCATCTATAGCCTTTGGTTCTTGCCATGACTTTTGACAGCATATGCAATGCTCGTATAGAGGAGATTGTTCGGTGCACCTCGACTAGCCCTTGCATGGCTGGATATATTCTCTGCAGGGCTCCTGGGAGAATCAGATTCGGTTCCAGGTACGCCAAGCTTTGAAGGGTTGATAGTGAGAAATTCATCGCCGTTCCACTCTTCGCGAATATGCCCATGAATATAACCTCTCGCAAGCATAGCACAAACCGACGCTTGAGCCCATCGTTGAGTCTCCTCTCTTCTGGCACCTCCATCTCCCCGCTAATTTCTCGATTCCATCGCATGACAAAGAAGTCTGCCAAATAGAAAACTAGCTGTGATAATGTTTTCGTCCAACTACCGGAATTCGACGGATGGAAAAACGTCTCAACAGCTTGGATCAAACCTTCTAGCTTTGACAAAACCGAGTCTGGATGGTCTAAACAAGCTGGGGATAATGACATTACGATCCATCGTGCGACGTGGTGGGCAATGGGGTGTTTTCTCTGGTCTCGATCAAGCATTATGGCAAGGCCAGCGCCTAAATCCACTGTCGTGCTATAAGGGGAGGTAGCTTGCCCAACAGGAATTTCGAGTAGTCTAAGAACAGCAGTGAAGATGAGTGAAGATTGCTCACTGGTAAATATACCATGTTGTGAGAAGGGAACATGCTTTGCAGATAATGAGTCTCTAGCAAGCCTAGAAAAGATATCAACAAAGTGTACATCAAACAGCCTCGAACGGTTGACAAGGGACCAAAGATGGAAGAAAGTTGGCAGGTAATGTTGCGGTTGGAGCTCTATGTGCTCTTCCGCAGCAGGGTGGGTTGGGAGTAGTAAATTTAATAAGCCCACAACCACGTATGCCCCTTCTGAAAATGAGGTGCTGAAGTAAGGTAGGAATTCTTGGAACATGGCGGGAATCTCTTGCGGGTTAAAATAAAGCTGGGCAAAGGTGCAAAGCTTAGTCAACGTGCGGACATTGCGTTTTACGTTCGTAGGATGTGTGGTTCCCGACTCGGATGGCAGAACGAACGTCTTCAGCTCCCTAAACAGCGGCCTCCAATCGAGTACCAGGTCTTTTCCAGGGCGAAGATAGTGCTTCCGCCTATCTAACGTTAGTAACTGCATAGCTTCCTAGAAGCTCGGATCAGAAAAAGACTCACTTTGTTAATACCATAAACATGCTAGCGAAACGCTCTGCCACCAAATAATCCAAACCTGGAGCAAGGGCTAATTCATAATAGAGCTTGACGAGCTTGATGCGAGTGTCACGAGGAAGGTCAAATTTCAAGGAGAGCCATCCTCTTATCTCCCTCGTCCAGTGCACCGCGCCTGGCGCAAAGTCTCCAGCAGATACAACAATATAGAGGTGTTTCATGCAAGTATTCAGGTTTTCCTCTCTTTCCGCTTGGTCTTCAGTTTCATATGGCAGGTATTTGAAGTATGGAAAAGTGCGTGGACGGCTTCGGCTGTGCTTGTCAACATCATAACCGTTTATGCCGCCATTTGTCTGACGCCAGTCGCCTCCAGGTGATGTAGCACGCGATATGTCGATACCAGAAGAGGCATCGAGCGCACTCATCAACTGAGCTATGCGCTCAGTACCGGCCATGTTTGAAGGCCTCGGGACTCGAGAGGGGGGAAGAGAAGGTTAATGTCGTAGAAGTTGTAATATTGGTGAAGTTGTTCATCAAAGGATGAGTTTCTGGATGCAACATAAACAGACTAGGGGACAAGAAACGTTAGCATGAACCATTTAGTGAAAGAGAAACAGAACAGGTAGAGATTCACACGACACAAGGTCGATGATTTGGGAAGCTCGCTCTCGGCAGTGTACAACATACTGGAGCGGCAGAGCCTTGCGTGGCGTTGTCTCTGTACTCGATCTTCGATACAGCGCATCAGCAGTGTGAGAGAACTCTAGTCTCCTCTGCATGTAAGTAGCCGTCGTCTCCGTTGCGGCACCAGCTTGATGACCAGGGGATTGGAGAGGAGCTATGACCTATTGAAGCCGTTCGTCGGGTGCTGCAGTAGGCGAGAGTTGTCAGCCAAGGTGTTCGACCAACTTTCCTCTTTTATCCGTCGAAGCCAACAACTCCGGAGGTAACCTAGGACCTACCTTTACTTCTTCAGACGAGTGTATTTGCCAAGGGCCGTCGTTCTTCTGCTCAAAACAACTGATGTTGAGTGCCTCTGGGTGAGATGGCATTATAAGGCCGCCTTCCCTTGACCGCGACTCCCAGGCAATCACGACCACGCAATTCGTCGGAGGGCGAAAATGTAGGTCCATAACCACTATGACAAATTCGTCCAATCACAAGTTCACTGCGAATGCCTTTCTCTTCCGCTTGATTCGAATTTCTTTTCTTAGAATCGCCTTTTTCTTTCAAACGTGTTCTGCACGTCAGGGTTTTCTCAGGCTGCGGGTAGCACAACTCGTACTCAACCAAGCCTCTCTGAGAAAACCATTCCGGTCTGCTTTCTGCACTCATACGTGTCACATGCTGCTCTTCGAACTTGAAACACGGTCTACGAGAGCAAAAAAAAACTATTGACAATGTACTGACATTATTGAGACAGTATCAACATGGGATCTTACTACGACATCGACGCGATTCTCACGGACGCGCAGGTACATTGTTTTCCTCAGTTTTTCATAATTCAATATCTCACAACACCACTTAGAAAGTACCATGTACTTTTGAGCTCACCGTCCCCGGTTTGGGGTATATTGACGGGAACATCGGCGGAGACGTGAGGCCCTTCCGCTCCAATCTTAATTCCTACCCTTGACAGGTCCTAAATTCTAGTAGATGAAACAAGGCTCAAAGGTAGAACTGCCCCTGTGGCTAGGAGAAATGTTGGCCATTAGGTAAATTCTAACTGTATGCAACCATCAACACCAACACCTGACGACCCTCCCAGCCAAAATCTTAGTACCTCATCGCTTGTAACCCTCGATTTGCCCTCGGCACTTTCTCCACGCGTCCTAAACGCACTAAAAGCCGATTCACGTACCGTTGACCTTCGGGCGCTTGCCCCTCATTTTTATAATCTGGGAGCACGCACACTTGAATTATATGAAGATGAGGAAATGGTTGAAGTATTAAGTGAGGTGCGCGCATCTTACATATAAAGCAGACCTTCTTTCTGCACCATAGAATTAGAAGTTGATAAATCTCAGGCGTTCAAAATACGCGCTGCAGTAATAGCTGACCAAGCACATAATCCACGGGGCGCACTAGGAGAGGGTGCCGATTTTTTACGTGGTCTCGATGAGAACGAAAGGCAATGTAAGTTGAAATTCTTCGTCAATTCGATACCCATTTGGCCTTACAGCTCGCATTCCATTTGCGATTTTCAATTCACAGGCTGAAACCAATCCTACTGAGTAGTGTTTCGTGCCGCGCATGACAGTGCCAAGTCAGTGCGGTTATGGATAGCAGAGATGAAGAAGAAGTAATGTGATCTCAGGACTCTGTGAAGCAGCTGCAGGTAATAGTTAAGAATGATAGAAATAGCATACATCTAGCAATAGACTTATGCAAAGCAAAAACAAATAGCGTCCATGAAAGCATCTTTGAACAAGTGCACACACCAACTACAATAGGAATGACCGTAACTGCGCATCTTAATAAACTTCGCCTTCCGAACACAGACGCCGAGGAATCTCCGATATCTTGGCGTATTTGCGCCAAGGATGATTTCAAATTACCTTACACCACAATAGTCTTCAGAACGTCGACAACGACGGACGTGAATGCCTGCTGAAGAAGAGCAGCAATGGCAGGGTCACTTTGGTCGACTTCTTCAGGAAGCCCGAAAGCTTCCATGCCCACGATACAAGCTCGAACTGCTGAGTGGTAACGTTCTCCCATGGTAACTCGAACGTGCTCAAGGATTTCTGGATTATCAGTGAGTAAACGCTTACGAATATTTTCCAAGTCTGACTTAGAGGCCTTATCGAAATGCTTGGCTTGCTGACCATCAGCTTTTGGCAGATCTTGTTGCTCGTGACCCTTTGTGTCTTTGAAATTCAAAATATCCTCTGCGGCTTTCCAATACGCAATCTCGATTAAAACAATTCCTAGGCTGTATATATCGTACGTCTTGCGGAATCCACACTTACGGCGATCTCCGAGATACCCAGGGTGACAATACACCCCCCATTCTCGATCTTCTGGTGGCCCGGTCGACGTGCGGCCCACCTCATCTGGTCTTGCGTATTCCAGGCCACTGAGAATCAGTTTTCCGTACTCGCCAGTTGCCTTCTCTGGGAACAAAAGTATACTAGCGCTTCGAAATCCCTTATGGAGCCAGTTTACGGCATGGAGATACATGAGGCTCGTGGCAAGGTCTTGCCCAAGTCGCAAACGGTCTCGTAAGAATGCCGGTCTCTCTCCGAACCGCTGAAACAATGATTGAGGGTCATGAATAGTCTCACCGCTGTTATCTGCTTCGTAGAGGAGTCCGAACCGCGAGTCTTTGCCTTTGACCAGGAAATACCCGAGGCAAGTAGGTGCACAAAATTCGACCGGTCGAGATTTGGTCTGGAGAAGCGCGGCAAGACGCTCTACACTCTTCACGACTTCCGGATCTGGACCTGAAGTGGTCATACCTTGCCCAAGGTCAATAACCACAGATGTGTATTTCTTCCACTCAATCCATACCCTCTTATCTCGATATGTGGCAAGAGTCCTTGTACCCCGGTCACTAACTTCTCTTTGCCTGAGTGCTTTAAGGTTTTCATCATTCAGTCTTTTACTAACTCCATACATGCCTTCGGACGATTCTTGCGACTTCGCAACAATGATGCTGAACTTTATGAGTTGCTCATATAGAGAACTGTATCGTCCTGTATCTCGGTCGCTAATATTTCCACTATGTAAAGAGTCGACAAGCGTGGTACCTCCGGACGTAAAGCTCATAGAGCCCTGGATTGTAGAATGGTCTTTCGCTTTTTGCATAGCAGTAAGCAAATGTTCCATCTCCTTGACCGTTGTGGTCAGTTGCAACACCTGCATCCATGTGTCTTGTGCTGTGTCTAGCAGTATCTGCATTTGAGTGCTCCCCAACGTCTCGCGAAGATATGCAGTAAGCTGCGAAATGCGCTGAATGTTCTCTTCAATTGATTTTCTATCTTTCAAAGCCCATTTCATCCGTTTCGGTTGCTTTACAATGTCCTTCACGCCCTTTCCAAAAGCCACCAGGGTATTCAGAACTTTATGGTGTCTTTGTTTGCCTTGAGGAATTGTAGGAGATTTGAAGATTTCCGCGTATGTTTCGAAGTTTACGTGTTTGATTGATTCTCTAGAAAGTCCTCGTTGAGATGATCCCCAAGACTCTGCAGTTTCAGGCCTCAGCGAGTTCTGGACATTTTCATTTGAGTCTGGGTAGCCAAGGGTGATGTCTGCGACTCTCTTTATGCTATTGTCCGGTTCTACAGTGCCTTTTAGGCTATTTTCTGGCCCATTGAAATCCTCAAGGCTCAATTTGCGGAGTCTTTTCAAACGTGATTGGATTTCTCCAAGTATAGCAAATATGAGACCTTGGTTTACTTTCATTTTCTTTTCGTACTCGGGGTGTCTCTTCTCATCAGTGAGGCCCGCAGCATCCCCCCATTCTAGGAGCAAACTATACTCCACGCCTAACCGGATTTTTAGGACCTCACACTCCCCGTCCATATGAGCAGCAGAGTCGAAGTACCCATATCCTATTTTCATGTTCCAGTCATGAACTCATATTTGTGATTGGAGTCTATCGAGCAGCTTCATACCTTTCTGTATGCCTTCGAAAACCTGAACCGCCAAAGACAAACCACCTATGGCCAACGACGTTATGGATATGGGGTCCGTCATTTTATTCGTTAACAATTACTGCCTGGTGTTGGGAATTCTAATACACGGTTCCAACGTTCGACGAAATTGACTAAGAAAAGTAGAGGTAGCTAGGGAAGGAGGCAGCTGAGATTTCAGAAAAGCCGCAGCGTCTTGAACAGTCACCCACCTTGTGTACGTTTTGGGGGCTGTGCGAGTACTCAATACTGCCCCCACGCTGTTTTCCATCAGCAACGAGGCTGAAAGGTAAACATGTATTGAAATAAACGTATTTTACCTAACAGGACACGCTTACAGGCTCCAAATATCGAATCGACCTTGGCAAACTCAGCCTTTGCAGCATAGAATTCGCTTCGTGCCGTGCCGATCCCAATCTGGAAAGCTTTTATTGGCACGTTCTCCCGCACATGTCTGCATGGGATTCTACCCTTGTTCACACAGCGTTCGCGTGACACTCCTGCCTGCGTTTCCCCCGGAAACAGACGAATACCCGCCCGAATTAAACTTGGATGTTCAGCCAGAGCCTCTAGTTCGCCTAGCTGAGGCTCTGCTACGTTTCTTTTTGCAATGGCCTGGGGAGGTGTGGAAGAGGCAATACCACAGCCTTCCGGTTATGTATACGGCTAGGGTGAAGACTTGTGAGCGCTGTCCATCGCATCAATCTACACTACGGCGACTCGGACAGTCCTAGCAACAATCGATTACGGAAATGCAGTGTGCTGGCGAATAACTGAAGGACGAGCAGGGATGGCAAAGTATACATCAACTATCCATGTGTCCCAACTAACCTTTTATCTAAGCCAGCAGCGCTAATTCAGGTGATTCTACAACAACCTTTCCTCTCAACCGTGACGCAGCTAGATTAATAACTCTTGCTAACTCTATTCTTCGCAGGCCTACAAGCTACATATCTAGCACTCGCGCCCTCAAAATACCTGCAGTCAATACACCTCCGAGTCGGCAACGATGCTGCTTGATTTCGTGAATTACGTCGCAGGAACTACAATAAGGATAGGAATTGTCCACCACAGCTCCAATAGCATATCTTCAGATAAAATTCTGGAAAATGGCTCATCATCAACCCTGCAATATCCCGCGATCTCTCAGTCCGACTCCATTCAATGCACAGCCTCAGTACCTACATCCTACAGACCACAATCTTAAGGGAGCTGGAAGGGTGACCGCGACAGCGGTCAGGACACTAGAGCCCAGGGTTCGTAAAGCAGATGTATCTGGACGGTCAGATGTCCCGGAACAGATTCCTGGTCGACAGGATTCCGAAAACGCAAACTGTGTCACGTCTACTATGTCCCTATCAGATTTTCATAAAACCCGTCCCATACTTTTCTGGGCTAAGGGCGAAAAGAAAGAAATAAAAGCAGAGGAGAAAATCAGATTTCCAAAGAGCGATGGCTTCCCTCTAATGTGGCGAGATACGGTTACAAAACGTGGTGAGGCGAAGGCTGTCGTTCAAGCCGCAGCGTGTAGAAACCAAGATGGTGTAGAAGAATATTTGGCTGTTAAGGTTGTTTCATTCGATTCGGACGAAGCTCGGGACAGAGCAGACGAGGAAGTCAAGACTTTGAAGAATCTCCGCCACAACCACATCATTGCTTTTGTGGGATGTTTTACATCAGAAGATACACTTGGCATTCTACTATTTCCTCTGGCCAAGTACAACCTTTGGACGTACATGAAGACCATCTCTAAGCACAACCGAGAACAACAAGACGGCATTATTACTCCCCACAAATATGTTTCTCGACTCAAAGGGTACTTTGCATGCCTTTGTCAGGCTTTACTGTATCTACATGATCGAGAAAGCCCTATTAAGCACCGAGATATCAAGCCAGAAAATATACTTATTGACGCCTTTGATACTGTCATCCTGACCGACTTTGATATCTCAAAGGAATATCGGTCCAGAGAGGCTGCAGTCACTTCAGGCAACACCATGGTTAGCCACAAACATCGCCTCCACATTTGCCAGTCCAAGAATGCTAACGAGCTTAGTGTACCGTGGAATATGCTTCCAAAGAAACATTTAGTGGTACCAATCGTGACTTGGATTCTGACACTTTCTCTTTAGGGTGCGTGTTCCTGGAAATGGCGACCGTCATACTTGGCGAGAGCTTTATAAATCTATATGCGCATGTCAGCGGCAAAAAACCGGATAATATTCAAACACCAGATAATAGACGTGTCGTATACTGCAAACAGTCTGCGGAAGTGAATAGTTGGGTTGAAAAACTTAGAGCCATAGTGAAAAAAGGCACCAAAGGTGCCGTCGCGCCTGTTAGCCAGTGCAAAGCTCTAGATGAGAAAAGCCTTGATATGATCCTTAAGATGATGTCCGAACACCCAGCAGAAAGGCCTGGGCTTCGTCAGGTTATAGAGGAATTCGAGCAACTTAGAGAAAAATGTGCGAATTGTCACCCAGTAGTACGTATAATCACCACACTATCTTTTTTCAGGGGATTGCTAAGTGGTGTCAGCAGGAACCAACCTCAAGATCGGAATTCAGTTCCATGCTAGAGCAAACAGAGGCCCAGGTTCAAGACTCACGGCTAGGAATCACGACCCAGGAGAGGACCACTAAACCAGCCCCAGTAAATTCATTGACATCCAGTCAGCTAGAGACGGTTCCAGAGTCAGAATATAATCTTTCAGAGACAGAACCGCCCAACGGTGATATCTTTCCAGCAAAAAATCGCATTGGCTCGGATACAGCGTCCTCTCCTCGTAGAACTGGGACAGACAACTCCGGAAAGGGCATCGATGTGTTACGCGAGCAGAAAACACGGGTCTCTCAAACACAGCCCCATTCTGCAAATAACGCTCCGCTGCCATCAGTTTCAAATCAGTTCGCCGGGTCGAGTGCCCACGATGCTGTGGTTAGTGATAAACCTCCTACACAAATGTCCACCTCCAATCCTCGGGCCTCTTCAGCGACAATTCCCGAATCAATCCCCATGTCCAGGGACTTCTCTGAAGCTAGCACCGCTACAAGAGATTCCAACCGCATCTCTCGACTTGACTTCCAAGAAAGTCCTCGTACTACACATAACTTTACCACGCCTAAGTCTGATTTCCAAGAAAGTCCTCGTCCTACACATAACTTTACAACGCCTAAGCCTCCCTCGAGTATACCAGACTTGGATCCAAATTTAACAGTTCCACCCAGGAAGCCCAGTGTCAATCAGGGGCTATCCGATATTCGAATCTACTCTGCTCAGAGGAAGGATAAAGGAATAATAATTATTCCAAAAATAGAAGACATACCGGGAAAACACGTCATCGTGTACAACCCCGAGACCTATGAATACGCAGTGATGGGAAAGCATGATATCAACTGTAAGCATCAAAAAGCTCCCCTTTATTGAAATGCGCTCACCGTAATCACGAAATACAGACAAGGAAGGAATATTGATGTTTCTACCACACGGAGATGGATGGAAATACCGCACCTTGACTGGGGACGTCAACTTGTGGAAATCATTGAGATTTAAAGTCAACTTGAAACGTTGTTTCGGGATGATTCGCGTGATGTTTTTGAAGGGTAGCTATCCATCAAATATGCTCCTGGAGGAAACACTACCGGTTGAGTGATATATTTCGGTAAATATCTGGCTTAATATCATTTGATACTTTATGGATGTAACCCCATACGAGTGTGCATAATTTTTATGAATAGTCTCCTTCTATGATATACTAGTTCAACGTCTTACCCCTACTTTCCTTGTACATTTAGTAAATTCCAATGTGCATTTTGGGACCTTTGTGTGCCAGATCATATAGCTTCTCGAAGATTGCTTGTGTGCTAGCGGTGCTATCATAACATCCCTAGCATTACTCTTGAATCTAGCAACTTTCATATCTTAAGTAAAGGCAGGATTCATCACTCAAGAAATTATTTGACTATCTACGCACACTAGGAAAACGGGGACGATTATTGCCACAGAGGCGAAAAGCACGAACCAAAGATATCTGGGTATCAGAAACGCCATTCCTCTATGAACTGTTATACGAGACGCGCCACATGCTCCGTGTTATAAAGATGTTGGAACCCTAAACTCCTCCAATACCTTCCGGTATTCATTGAAGAAACGTGAACCTGTTACCTCGCGATCCTTATGTTTGATTTTAACATGATCAATCACATGGTCCCGATCGACTAGCTCCGTGGAGTCTTCGCACCAATTGCAGGAGTATCGAACACCGAGGGCAAAACGTTCCCAATGCGCTGTCCGTGCTCTCTGCCGCCGGTACTTGACGAGCTGCACTGCTATTTTCTCGATCTTCTGCTTCACCTCAGAGGTATCGCAATATCTTTCCGCAGCGGTTTTGATGCGATTGAAGGTCTTGCGCTTGTGTCCTTCCAGTTTCCAATCGCTCAGTTTAACATCTGCCAGGTCAGGACCATCAAAACGTATATACTCGATAATTTCGCCTTCTTTCTTCCGCAACTTCAGCACATCGTGTACTTGCTGCTGCTCCCATTTGTACAAGGAAGTCGCCGGCATGTTTATTGATGGGAGGATCCGAGAACGCTTTTGCTTGCCGCAACCAATACTTACCAGACAGTGTATCGGCGACTCTTGATCTGGGTGCATTGAATAGACTTCGCGATAAAGCTCCATGGATGGGTTGGTCATCCAGATGGAACCGTCGCGGAATTTCGTATTGTCGATTTTCACGCTTTCAAAGAAACTTGGCGCAGCAGATGTGGCGAGACAGACATCTTTCAGCGGCGTGTCCTGCGTCTTATTGCTCTTGTTACGGTTCATAGCTGTGGGCTTATCCTCGTTAAAGACATAAGAGCGGAATAGATAGGGGCGTCGCACTCCTCGTGCGCGGTCGATTTGAACGGCAAGGACCAATCTGCTTAAATTAGAACAATACTAAATATATCGGAGAGAACTGACGTCTTGCATAGACTCGAGTCTGAGCGGAATGGTTCGGCAATTGTGATCCCCTCGATGTTTATATGGGGCTTGGGTACAATCCCGTCTAATGCTTTGCGGAGACCTTCTGAGTATCTTGCGCGAATTCTGCGTCTCGATAATAACGAATGAAACTCATGTCCTTCGCTGGATATAGATCTCCACATTTCTTCAAAGTTACGTATAGCCTTGTTGATGGGTAAACGCAAACGACCGAGCATTACGGCGACAACTCTGTTAAGCAAGAGTCGTTAGTCAAGCAACAGCCATAAGAAAGGAAGCATTACAAAAAGGATGGATGCTATACCCTCCCATACTTGTGCCCCCCACGTAGTCGAAATAATGGCATGGCAGATAGTTGTCCGTGATAGTAGGATCATCCTTAGAGAACTCTTGCTCATCATATCCATTCGGAGAACCGAACAATGGAGAGGATTCGCTGGACTTTGCACCATCATAACTACGTTCCACTCTCGCTATTTCTCGAAATATTCGTTCAAGAATGCATAGTTCAAAATATGCACGGATGTCACCTCCATCTACGAATGAAAGTTAGTGGGAGGCCGCCCTTTTGCCTTTCGCCCTTCGCCCTTTGAAGCGAGGGTAACGTACCTAAACTCAAGACTGCTTGACGCCGCCAGCAACCCGGAACATCAACTCCTTTATTTGTATTGGGACTTGGTGTTATATATTGAGCACTTGCAATATCCCATGTAAGTGGGGGCCGTGTGCCTTTGTAATTCCTTTCGTCGCTCAAAGATAGGGGTTCTGTAGAAGAGCTGGATGTGGTGAGATTCGTCGCACGTCGCAAGATACCGACAATAGGGACAGAAGAACGGCTGAGATCCGGCGGTTCGGGAGATAATCGACCATCGGAATCATCTTCAGACGTCTGAGTGCTAGGACCCATTTTTAGACGACCTGGCTATGCCAAGCTGAAAACTTATGATCGCTTTGATAGAGATTGGCATACAACGCACTGCGCAGGATTGAAAGAAAGAAAAGCACTCATTCCCTAGACCTCCCGCTCGCAAGCATATAGCCTCTAGTTTAGGAGGTCACTGTGGCTCTTGCCTCAGCCTAGAGGGGACTTAGCTTCAGCCTGGAGGCGATTTAGCTTCAGCCTTTGGTGCCAAAAGGCCCTCCTAAGTCGGGGGATGCCGTCATCCCTCCAAGTGGAGGTGAGATGGAAATTGTAAAGGTTGCATGATGGAGGGCGAAAATCAATAAAGCCACGCCGAAACACAGCGCCTAGGGTTCTCGGCGCCTCCAGTGCCCTTTTAGGCCTTGAGCTACCTGTTCTCGTGGCGTAACCGGTGACGCGGAATGTCTTTACCAAGGCGTCTGTTGACTTATTCCAGCTGTCATGATTTGCCTATCAGCGAAGCGGTACGCACCAGGCTGAGATCTGCCCTGTGTCCAGGTGGGTGGGTCTGGGAAGAATGCATGCAAGGCTTGAAGCGCCGTCTTATTTTACAGGCCCTGGTAAAATACGGTAGGCTTGTAATCAATGCTGGATTTGGATAACGTGTTCCACCAGTCATCCGGCCACCCAAAAACACACCAAAAATCAGGAAAATTGTACCTCAATATCTCAACAACGCCTTAATAATAAATTCTAAAATTTTGCAATGAGCCTTTTATACCTATTTTGAGACTCCTATTAAAATTCTAGAGCAATAAACCTAGCTATTATTACGATATTAAGTTTCTGGCCCCTAAATCTGGCCAAATTGCCATATCTTTAAAACTACATAATAAATTACTTTAAAAGTTAAATAAGAGTCTTAAAATAGGTATAAAAGGCTTATTGCACAATTTTAGAATTTATTATTAAGGCGTTATTGAAATATCGAGGTACGATTTTCCTGATTTTTAGTGTGTTTTTAGGTGGCCGGATGACTGGTGGAACATTATGTATAGTAAGGCTGACATGTTTTGGCGTCCTCCGCTTGTAGTTCACATTGACATCGAGTGACTGAAAAGAGGCTTCGAACGCAGGTATTTTTATTCACTTTGTATCTATGCCTCCTTTCGCTAAGCTATCTTATTGCAATACTGAACAGACCTCTTTCATCTGGTGCCACGTTGACCATGAAAAGGGTTGGAAGCAGCAGGAGCGTGTTGGCTTGCAGCGCCTCACCTTTGCTTTCTGGCTCCACGTTTGATTCCCCATGTGTAACTCCGCCACGTACTAAATTTGAGACAGTAAATAAGTTGAAGGACTTGTAGCCTTGAGAGTGCGATTGACTGTGGCCGGTCTTCGTTTATGCTACTCTGGAGTATATCAGTCTACCAGTCTGATTGTTTCTCTGATGGAGCCATCCCTAAGAATAGCATGAATAAGAGTACCAGAACTCGTAGCCGTGTATGTTGATGGAAAGAATCTGCTCTTCGTACTTCAGAAATTCTCAATCATCATTCCCACTCCTCTCTCATCCGCCAGCCTCACTAAATCCCCTCCAACAACAACGTCCATCAGGCCCAACCCTACACTCTTATAAATCACATTCCCCCTCTGCAGCCATTCCATCAGCCCGCTGTCCGCCTTATGCTCCTTCTCATCGCTTCCTTTCATCTTCTTCCCTTCTCCTAGCTCCACGCCGCTCCCATCAAGCGCCGTGCCCTGCCCTCTCGCCTGAAGCCGCCTGCGCTCCGCATCCCGCTTCAGCATAACGAGTTCACCAATCTCTACCACCTCACGGCCTCCAAGTCCAGCCTGAATTATTTCCCCAGCCTCGTTGAGGCAGGCCTCGACGCTGTCCACGACGACCGCACCACCCTGCCGCGCATGCTTGTGGTGATGGTGTCCATGCTGCGGCGCGACGGCTTGACGCAGGATGTCCGGGTGTAACTCAATCATATGCGCTTTGTACGAGCCAATAGCAGCGATGTAGCGCCCCTTCTTGCGCCCCTCCGTATTCGTTAGGTATTCGGCAGGGAAGAGTGGAGCCAGTGAGGGCGTGGTACAAAAAATGACAGAGGAGGCGCGAACGGTAGACTTCAGGAGGCGAGCATACTCGTTATGAGCAGATGTTATAATGCTGATATTCGGTCGGGCAAGATCAGTCGTCTCGGCAGTTGGGATGTTTATAGTAGGGAATGGCGCGGGGGTTACGGAAGGGTTGTAGAGTCTTTCGATAAGCGCATGAGCGGTGTCGAAGGTCCGGTTGATAATGTCGAGATGGTGTATTTCGGGCCCTCGAAGGAGAAGAGCTAGCCGTATGTGCCAGTACGCTTGCTTTCCGGCCCCAAAAACGACGAGATCGTGGACATTTGTCCTTTTTTTGAACAGCATTGTCGATGCAAGTGCTGTACGAAAGGCAGTAATTTCTTCTGCGTTGACAAGGGCGCGTGGTGAGCCCGTTTTGTCAAGTAGCGTCAGAGAGCCCTTTGGGCTTGTGCTTTGACTACTGTTAATTGAGGGAGGAATGTCGGCAGGCACATCAAGCGCGGTGGTCGAGGAACCTGCAGAAGGTGCACTTGTAGAGGATAACGAGAGGGAGTCGAACGAGGACATAGAGGAAGCGTCGATACTCCCTCCGCCAGGTTCTGAAAGCGTGACTATCTTTACGCCTAGCCCGTCATTACTGCTAGCTGGCATAAAGAGCGTTGTTTGCCCATCGCTCCGTTTGAGAGCTGTCCGCATCGGTTGATACGAAGAGCAGCAGCCATTGGCATCCTCTTCAGTGGAGGTAGAGTAGTAATGAAGAGCATCAGCTAAAGACTGCTGCAAATCGAGTATGTCCTGCTTAGTGAGAGAATGGAGGAGAGAGCGGACATCTGAGTCTGAGAGGATGGTAAGAGGCATAGTTGCGATGAGGACGATATTCTGGTACTACGGTGGATGGGAAGCGTATTGAAGAGATGGGAAGGATCGCTCGCCCTCGTGTCTGTTATTGATATTAGTATGCAATGCATGTTGAAGGGTTGGACGGACTTACTGGCGAAGAAGTGCGTACGGTGCTCGATAGATGGCCGAGGGCGGAGACAGTAGTGAGGGGTGGGAACATCGACTAAAAAGCTTGAAAGGCATCATTAACGCTGACACATCTCACTAACTCTTTCGCGGTACACTTGGGCAGACTGAGGCAGGTCAAGTTAAAACAAATTCGGGTCAAAGACTGCTTTTCATGGGCTGGCTGATTGGCACCATAAGTGACAAGATCATCTCATTTAAGTGTTCAACGCCCGCTAAATGCACAGACAAGCACACTGGATTCCCAAATCCCATACCAGTATCACACAATCTAGATCTTGATGGCGCTCTCCAACGCTTTCCTACGCTTCTCCATACGAGCGTTCGCCTTGGCGCCCATAATACCACCGCCCCAGTGGCGAATGTTCTCCTGATGCTTCTCGAGGTAGCCATCCTTGATCGCAGAGACAAGCTTGGAGAATTCAGACTTGTCTTCGGATCGGACCTCAGTAAGAGCAACGACAGCAGCGGTCTACAGCCCCATAGTTAGAACATGCAAAAGTACAATTATGTAAATTCCAACATACCTTCTTGTGCACAACGGTACCCAGTCTGGCCTTTCCCTTAATTATAGCATAGGGAATGCCCATCTTGCGGCACAGAGCAGGAAGGAACACAACCAACTCGATAGGGTCAACATCATTGGGGATCAAGACTAGGGTTGCCTTTTTGTTCTCAATGAGGCCGACAACATGGTTGAGGCCGTATTTGACAGTGTATGGTTTCTTGCTGACATCTTCTTTCTTCTGGCCTTTTGAAAAGGCAGTAGCCTCCTTAGTCAGACGCTCCTTCTTCTCGGCCTTAGTCTCGGGTCGGTATTTGTTGAGGAGCTTGAGAGCTTGAGCGGCGGTGTTTCGGTCCAGAACATGCTGGAACTGGGAAATCGCAGGGGGGACTTTGAGGCGGAGGTTGAGGATCTTCTTTTGGCGTTGAAGACGGACATACTCGGGCCACCTCACCATGCGGGAGAGGTTGCGCTTGGGTTGGATGTCCTGGCCGATGCCATAGTTGCGAGGACGCTTCTCAATGAGGGGGTTCTACGAACGAAATTCGTCATCAGAATTTTCGGTTTCATGGAGACAGCATTGGACATGGACGTACCTTGGCCTGCTTCTTCGCACCGGCCTTTCCCTGAGGGAAAGGCGCTGGGGCCGTCTTCTTTGCTTTGGGAGGCATCTTGGTCGTCGGGCTGTCATTGAGGACAGAAAACCATCAGCGAATATCGTTCACTAAGTAGTTCTGTATCTCTAAGAGTAGGAGAAAGCATTTCTGCCTCTCACAAACTCAAGCCATTCTCATAATCGACAACATCTAGCAGAGCCAAATATGCGATGGTATTGCGCCGCAGCATGCATGAGAGATCGCGAGTGTAAATTCTCCATTGCAGCTGGGTACTGGCGGCTTTCAAAATGCAAACATAATATCGAGGAAGCTTACCGTCTTGTCTTTGTAGGTGACGAGTCGAGGTTGGCGATAAAAGTCGAAATGAAGATCAGTTTTTCGGTGAGAAAGTTTGTGGACTTCGTCTATTTTCTGCGCTAGCCTATATGGGTTTGGCGCCGGACCATCGGGACAGACCCTCCGAAGCTCCTGTCACCCTCGCTCGCGCCTTTCAGCCTCTCGCGGATCTATTCAGCTGTTTTATATCAGTGTTATGAGTCATGTCTGCATGGAAACCATTCAGCCGGCCGTCAAATGATCCAATTAAGTCACTAGTATTAATTTTCGTTTTATGGAAATTTGTTTTACTCCTTCTCGCTGTTGCAAGTCCTTTCCCCGGGTATGATACTTCATCACTCATTTTAATCAGAGGACACCACCTCCATGCGAGTCACCGTAATTTTCATTCCGAATTTTGTACAACACGTGAACGATTGGCCATTAATTTGGTCAGATGGGACGCTATTTACTTTGTAAAGGCTGCAGAGAGAGGATACGTTAATGAACAGGAATGGGCATTTAGTTGGGTCTTCACACGTTTAATTGCCTTTGTCGCTTCATGTATGGTATTCTCTTATGGTATGTCAATCTGTATTGCTGAACTTGCTCACAGATTTTCCATCTCCCGAACACGCTCTGGAATCTTATATATGGGCAGGAGTTTTCATTTCTCATGCCTCTCACCTTCTATCAGTGCTAGTATTACATCGCCTCTTTATCGCGGTGAGAAATGAGACACAAAACAGCAAGATAGCCTTTGTTGGAGCAGTTTTGCACATCATTTCGCCAGCTGGTCTGTTCCTATCTGCGCCTTACGGTGAATCTCTTTTCTCGTTACTCAACTTCTCCGGGATGCTACTCTACGTCAATCATCACAGGGCTCGACAAGATCGTAGCTCTTGGGATGTTCTCCAAGATTATTACCTAGTCGGATCCGGATGCTGCTTCGCGTTGGCGGCTTCTATTCGGAGTAATGGACTCCTTAGCGGCCTGATTTTTGTCTATGATGTCGCAACTCTTATTCCACTATTGCTAAGGTTCCGCCTAGGCCCAAATGAACTTCGAAGATTAATTGTTACTGTGGCCGCTGGGTTACCTATTACCCTTGGTTTTCTCGGCCCACAATGGCTAGCCTATGAGGAATTTTGTGCAGCTGCAACGCCTAATAGACACGTAAGACCGTGGTGTACAAATCTCTTCCCAAGCATATATTCTTGGATTCAGGGCCATTACTGGTAAGTAATCCTTGGGAAATTTTGAGCTTTTGGTCTAAGTTTTACCAGGGATGTGGGCTTTCTCCGGTACTGGACTTTGTCGAACGTACCACTCTTTCTTATTGCGGCGCCCATGCTGTGGCTCCTGGTTCAGTCCAGTTTTATGGCTTTGAGCGACCGACTACAGGCACAGGCACTTGATGCTCCGCCATCTCCTAAAAATAGCGTTGTAAGACAGAAGACTCTCGAGCTTAGAGAAATAGGCGATTCAAGTGATATCGAGCGAAGATGTCTACGACGCTTAGCATTGCCTCAGCTTGTACTTGCTGTCACGGCATTCGCCAGTTTCCATGTGCAGATCATCAATCGCATATCCTCAGGCTATCCAATATGGTATCTGGCAATCGCAATATCCCTTGTAAATGGTACTCCACTCCACACCTTTGACAAGGCCCAAAATAATGCATCGCATTTGGTTGTTCGTTGGATGGCTAGCTATGTTATAATCCAAGGAGGGCTGTACGCCAGTTTCTTGCCTCCAGCGTGAGATGTTTCACCACAGAGCCTCAAATGGAGCCCCTGGAGGAAAGCGTTAGACTTATCTAGAAGAGACATAATGGAATGAAGAAAGAAACCCACGAGATAAAATTTTAACTATATTACCTTTGTTCAGACATTATTCTGGACTCACCTTCCGTTTCGCCGTCTCGCCGGCTCCTACAACGGTATTAAATGCGCTGAGAGTTTACTCCCAAAAGTTTTCAGTCATCGAGTGTTTCGATTAAAACTGTCCTCTTATGACGCCCAATTACACGTAAAAACAGCATCAGAGTACCACCTACTAGGTAAAGTTCCTCAAGTTATATCAGGGCAAGTGTACGTTACCACCATTTTGCGCCATCGCCCGATGAGATTTGGGCAAGGTGCGAGTCTGAATGTCGTACAGGCCCGATGGCATTGCGCACCCCTCGTATGTCACTCCTGCCATATTCATGTCGCCCACTTCTGTATTATCGGGAGGTGTCTCATTCCCGGGATCGCCTCGAGAATCAAATTGACAACGTTTGACGCGAGCTCTTGCGCTCTCTCATCTAGAAGCTTGAGCCTGTGCGATTTATTTTCACAAGGACGAGGTTGTGTACTACTTCACAATCGAATCATTAGATCACCCCTTTGGGCAAAATATACTTTCACAAAACCCCCAATGGTTGGACAAAACTGCCCTTCGGCCGAGACATGATAACGTACGGAAATGAGATGAAGCTGGAGAGATCAGTGAGCTACAAGCAATGGCTAGTATTGTTACTCAAGACACGGATGGAGCCCCTAGCCCTTTAACTCGTTGTATTTGAGCTGCCCCTAATTCCTGAATATGTCTGAAATCCCTTGTGCGCTGAGTCAACTTGTCAAGCTAAAAGTGCCACAATGCCATGCCACAATGCCATAAATCCGCGGGCTAGCAGAGAAACAAACACTCTCCAGTTACGAGCGCAACTCAACTTTAGCCACCAATACCCCGTGGTAAGGCCATGCCCCTATGTAAATTTGATAACCCTGTCTCAAGCCCTACGCCTCACAGGCATATTACAGATGCAGATACCTATAATATGGTAATTAACGGCGTCCCCGTCAACTAAACTCTCTGTAGCAAAGGCCTCATTCTACATAAGATATTCAACGACCAAACCATAGCATCGTACGTATTCCACACTCGCATTCGATGCCACTCTAAAGGTAGTGTGATCGCTTCACGCAAGCCTGCGGATATTACCAATTGCAAAGCCCCTTCACTCAGAGTCTGCACTATTCCGCGCTAAGGCAACAGATCCCTAGGCACGCCTAAGCCCGTACCAGGAGAACTACCTACTTGTCCCAGGAGCTCAGCTGGTCAGGAGATTTTCTCGAGCCTAGCTGGCAGTGGCTATGTGCTTGGTTTCATTCTAATGCTCCCCCCTCGGACGCACATAGAGTCCTCGAGCCAGGGTTGCACATAATCAACGCAATCGCAATCAGGCCATAGATCTTGATTTTGATTGATTGCATTGATTATATTGATTATACACTGATTTCCTAATTAGGATTAGATTGATCTTGACTTGAGAGAGGCTCTACGAGTTGTACTTACCACCTACTGCCTCATTTGCTTCCTCATTGCTCACCGTGTTCCTGTCCGCATCGCCGCTTGTCGTTTTATCAATAGATTCCTCGTATGGTGGTGATCGTGGGATGCGTGTGGTCGGGAAAGTGGGGATGCTTGGGGGCTAACATTAACGTAACGTAGTTTATGGGGTTTTGAACATCAAAACTAATGCCTCAAAATGCTCAATTGCAGGCATTTTCTTAACAAAAGGTATCACGCAGCATTTTCCAAGGTATATACACTGTCGCACAACTGCAGGTTCTGCAGGGGGTAGTAGTCACTGCTGTTGAGTATGCGCGACTTTGTGAGATTTATGTTTGCCGTTGAGTCGCCTGCGCAATGTATTTGGGCCAACGCCGTAAGACTTTGCGGCATCTCCCCGGCTTTTATAGAGGCCATTCTTAAAGCCAGTAATTGCTAACTTAATCCTTTGGTCCGCGTTAGGTTCGCGACTCCAGCGGGGCATAGTGGCGTTAATGGTAAAGTTCTTAAATATGGATCAAGTATTGAGGAATTTAATGTTTTGATTCTTGAAGCGGCAGTATAAGTCGCTAAGCTTAAACAGGCAAGCGGTAGTAAAATCGTCGAAACCCCCTCAACCGTCAAAAGCCCATAAGCTACGTTAGGGTCTTGGTAGGGGTGGAGGAAGGCGAGGCGAAAATGGAATGAGGACAGCCACCGCTGCTGTTGAATACAGAGGTGTCTGAAACACGAAGGATTGGTTGTACTATCATAATTAATCGTGTATCATATAGTCGTTTTGTTTGCATTATCTGGACAAGTAGATCAATCTCCCTTACGATCAAACCAAAATGTAATGAGGATTCTGCTATAATTTCAGAGACTAGGAGGCTTCATTTTTAAGCTAACTCAAGTTTTTAAGAAAACGCGCTCTGACACGCTTTTTTTATATCTACATGGTCAACTTTCGAACATTTTAATGAGGACACGTTGGAGGAACGACGCGCTAGTTCGCATTTCAGATACGAATTGTGGTTGCTGGGGAACGGGGACTTGGCAAACAAATGCTCGGCTCGAGCGTCATCTCTATGAATTATTGCTCGCTCACATCCTTACCATAAGAGGCTCGTCTTGAGACTTCCTCGAAACAACTCTTATTTTTTTGTTTCTCTCTTGACAAGACCTTGGACTGTTGTATCCAGGAGTTTGGTTTGATTCCTCTATCCAAGCGATTGCTGAGACTGTGAGAGTTCCAACTAGTAATGTTGCTCCCTGCCGAATCCGTTTAATAAATATTTAGGATCACCATGAACGCGATGGCAGCAGCAATTTCAACTGCGGAAAGACCTGGCCATAGGAGGAACAAGTCTTCATCGGTCCTCAAGTCAATCATGGTCTCGAAGAACCACAAGAGGACGCCTTCCGACGGAACGCCGTTGACGTACAATGATTCTGAGAATAGCAGTCCTTATGGCCGCAGGCAGGCTATGGGGGTAATGCCAATGCTCCCTCCCGATCATCCTCATAACCAAAACCGGGTCTTGGGGCAGATACACAACCCCCCAAGTAATCCATCGTCCCTTCAGAAGTCGAGAGACATGCAGGAAACAAAGCCCAAAGGCCTACACAAGAAGACACTCAGCTCGGTATCTCTACGCTCACTGGGCAAGGATAAAGAGAAAGAGAAAGACAAGCAATGTAAAGAGTCCAGTCGACATCAAGCGGAGAAGGACACAACTGCCAGGCCGAAGAAGACCAAGTCCTCTACCAATTTGGCAGCAGTATTTCAGAAATCCAAAGCATCTAAGGAAGGTAATGACCAATCACAAGCGAAGGACAAAGAGAACACTACTCCGCCTAGCTCTGCTGGTGCACAGGTTCACACCCCGATTTGGGCTCAATTTAGTTCTCAGCCGTTCCAGGAGATACGGACTACAAGCACTATTCCTCTCAACGACCGGCGTGACATTGAGCAAGAGATAGCTCTGTATACTCCAACGGAGTATTCTCCGTCAAAGCAACGAAACTTCTTCGACTATGGCCAGCCGTCACTCCAGAGGCGTGTTCCCTCCAAAGAGAAAGAAAGACCTAGGTCCACATATCTCCCCACGAGTGCTTCGACCTCCTCTTTCATAGACACACTGTCTCGAAAGATCAGTAATGAGAGGGTTCCGTTATCCATCACGAGAGGGAATGAGGCTCGGACAAAGAGCGAGCATAATACAAAGGATGTCTTGACTAGATCTATGCTACGGCGTACAAGCTCCGAGAGCCAGAAGTCGAAGGATGGACAATCGAACAGAGGCCTTACAATTGCTAAGAAGGGTGCACGAGTCATGGCTGCTGTAGCGGCGTTCAATGGCAAGGCAAGGGAGGCGGGAGCAGAGACACAGGTCAAACTTGATCCTAAGGTTGTTAATGCGGAGTTCGAAGCTGTGCTCGTAAGTTGTCCCAAGTTTCAAATAATAGAACATTCATGGAAGCTAATGCTTGGAACAGGAATCGAGGAATATCCCAGAACATCAGCGTGCACAGATGCGTACACTCAAGCTTGAAATCAAGGCAGACTTTGTCCGTACAAACAAGGTCGACGCATCCCAATCTGGGAAAGAGACAACTTCGAAGCGTTCTCTTTGGGGTGAAACTACCTCGAAGCGTCCTACTCTTGGTCGATCAACGAAACCTAGACGTACCTCGCAAGATGGTGAAGAGGGCACAACTTCAGAGGCTGCCAATTCCGCAAGCTCTACAAAGCGCACTAGGCCACGCAGCAGGACATTCACGTTCAGCAAGGGAGATTCTCCTACAAAGAAACAGAAAGCTGAAGAACAGACGGCTTCAAGGGCACCGAAGCCGAGTACTATTCCTAAATCTCCTTCTTCAAAATCTTTGTCTTCCCTCAGCGCTTCTCAAGGCTCGTCCTTCTCAAGAAACCTGAAGCCAGCTGTACCGGATGAATTTGTCTCTTATCTCCGGAAGATGCAGAGGCCGCAAGATGTTGAAATTGGCAAGCTGCACAAGCTTCGTCTTCTGCTTAGAAATGAAACCGTTGATTGGGTTGACACTTTTATCCGCCAGGGTGGAATGACCGAGCTAGTTGGTCTATTATACCGGATTATGGAGATGGAATGGCGGTATGTATTCTGTTGCAATACTTGTGATGTTTTGCTGATCTTGTTATCCAGAGAGCAGCACGATGATGATCTCCTTGCCGAGGTCCTTCGTTGTCTTAAGGGTCTCTGTACCACAGATCTCGCTCTGAAGGAGCTTTGCGAGATTGCCTCGACGCTCTTCCCTGCGCTCCTCGCCATGCTTTTTGACGAAGAACGCAAAGGCCCTAGCGATTTCACCCATAGAGACCTTATCGTTAGCCTGCTCTGTAAGGCTCCAATCACTATATCCATAAATCGTGGAGCCTCTGAAGAAGTATGAAAAGCTCACGCATCGCAGTTGCCCACCTCTCGTCTGGTTCCGCAGTGGAACTGCCTTCTCGTGCCCGTACTGTACTGTCCTACCTGAAAGATCCTATTAAAGAAAAAGATGCTCGAACGATTCCTTTCATCCAGGAGATGCATCAGCCGCGTCCCTACCGCGTCTGGTGCAACGAGGTTAATAACGTGACCAAAGAAGTATTCTGGATCTTCCTTCACCACCTAACCGTTATTCCCATGCCGCCTTCTCCGAGCAGCTCTCCATCATATAACGGAGGACATCAAAGCTATACTGCGACTCACTTTCCCGGTCCTCGCCCTCCAGTACCTGCCGCTCCCTATATTGGCGGTGTGGAATGGGACTCGACAAATTATATTGCTACCCACCTCGAGCTTCTTAACGGAATCATTGCATCACTCCCTACCGAAGCCGAGCGTAACTCCCTCCGCACCGAATTTCGTGCTTCGGGCTTCGAGAAAGTCATGGGCAATTACTTGCGTACCTGCAAAGAGAAGTACTACGGCGCCGTCCACGATGGGCTTAGAACCTGGATAGCGGCTGCAGTGGCTGACGACTGGGACGTCAAGGCTGTAAGAATGGGGTGTGGTGATGGGAAGGGTCCCGGAAGCCCGCTCAAGAGTCCAGCTAAGAGCCCGAAGAAGGTGGAGAAGGCTCCTAGGATCGAGGCTCCGAAGATGGATTTGCGGCTCGGGCTGGAGCTGGGATTCGAGAAAGAATCTGGGAAGAAGGTGGTTGATGATTGGATCTGAAGACGGGATGAGTTGAGTAATTGAGGTTGTGGAAGTTGTGAAATGTGTACAAGGGTCGATAAAGGACAGGAGCGTGGAAAACTCGAGGGTGGGGTGTTGATAAATTTGATGTTTTCTTGCTGTGCGTCATGGGCGGTGTTCCGGGGCTTTATTATGTTTCCTTTACGGTCTCCTTCTGGGCTCTGGCGTGGGATTTCCTTTAATGGGTTTTCTTGTGTATGTATGAGAGCATGGCGAGCTGTAATGATTGACGATGAAATGGACGAAGATCAGACGAGAGGCATGGGGTTATGATTTTCCCTCTTCCTGTAGATAGATACATTACTATGAAATGACTTCTCCGTCATCAATAAATTTATGCTATAACGATCAGAGCGTTTGCATGTTGATCCTTCTGGAACTTCCTTTTCTTGGGCTTTGGTTGTTGGTGTCCCCGGGGTCCAGTACAAATACAGTATGGTTGAATGATATGTTTGTATTCACGCACAAGCTACCGACGCAAGATACGTCAAACGCTCTAATCGAAGAAATGAACTGCTGCAGATACTTAAAGTCTAACTTGGTATTTAAGTTAAAAAAAATTTGACGGGTAGACCTCAGAGAACAATATATGCTGTCATAGATCCCTTAGCAGGTAGCAAAATTTTATAGTTGATATTTATATTGTGATTAAATAGTCTCTAGACAGGCTATTATCTGGTGGGATGCATTTCACATTTAATAATGGCGAAGGCGATCCACTGGGAAGGCACTACCTGGGCGAATACCTACCTAATTAAATATAGGTTGCCAAGACGCGCGGCATCAATCTCGCTTCCACTCCCTATTCATCTTGGAAGAGGTCGCGGTTTCCATCAACAACGCATAGATAACCACGTCACTTCCACACCAATGGAGTGGCAGAATGTATCTGTCCTGCTTGGCCCCACATAGAAATTTGTTTTCCTTTTCAGGTTCATTATTGCGAGCAGATCAGATGTTCTGAACTGCGTTACTTGTCTAGAGCGCTCGATTTAAATTCACGACGACGACCTTCATAATACTTCACTGGCAACAGTACCTAAGTTTTTGGCGCCCCAGGACTTCTTAGGATCTTCCATCTCTTCATGCGCTACATCTTTGGCTAAAACGCCTAATAGCAACTCTGAACCAACCCCGACGTAAATGTACTTGGAAAGCTTATCCTACAGCAACAACAGAATGGAGTGGCAGCAAGACAACAACCTCGGTTATGGCTATCCATACTTTCCTAATCAACAGGTAGCTGCATACCCTACTCCATTTGCTATTGCCCATGGTGTTCCCGGTGCTTCATCATACCTAGATTACGACGAAGAGCTGGATGATGAGGATGATGCGGGGATGTATGAAGGGGACGACGAGTATATGGATGCTCCGTTAGGCCAACATCATCATGGATATATACAACTATCTCAAGCTCAAGCTCGAATGCACGGCCAGCCCTATCCAGCTGGGTTTGATGGCACAGTGAGTTCTGCTCAATCCTTTAGCTCATCTCTTTGTGGTATACTCTTAAGCTAAGTTTTTTGAGATGTTTCAGGATGACAGTCGCGAGCAGCCACAAACCAATGCCCTTCCAGGAGTTCAAACTCCTCAGCCATCTGGCTCCGGCGATCCTCCTCCCAGTGCAGCAAGGGCTGCCGAACTACGAGCGAAGCTGATAGCAATGAGATCCTCTAGTAGGACACCGGGAGTACAAGATAGAGCAGAACAAAAACCAGGCGTAGCCCCTCAAAATGTCAAGCCTGCCGCACCTGAAAGGAAGAGTTCTATCACCGATGTTGATGACCTGCTTGCAGAAGGCAGGGCTGCTGCTGAAGCAAAGGCGAAGCAAAGTAATGTTGTGAAGATTTCTGCTCGCATCGATAATTCTGCTCAGGACAAGACCCAAATTGACAGTCAACCGAAGATGCAAGCAACACTCACTAAAGAGAATTCAAAACCGGCACCAGTTCCAGAAGTACAACAAAAGACTGTCCAAGCACAGAGTAGCAATAGTGGTCCTAGGGATACGCCGCAAATTACAAAGGTGGGCCAGGACGGCCAAAATGTAAAGAAGTCTCCAGTGTCCCAACAAACGAGAGAAGCTCGTATGGAGTCAAATGGCCGACCTCAATCAAGAATTGCGAGTGATGAATCAAAAGTGATTCGCTCAAGGGAAAATGGGAATCATGAACCTCCAAAACACAATAACAGGTCTCAAATTGACCCAAGGGACACACATACTGACGCTCCAAAAGATCGTCCTAAATCTTTAACAACTCAACCCCGACAAACTGACATAAGATCTGAACCAGAGAGAAGCAATGAACAACGTTTGAATCCTGTCAATGTAACTCCTACTGAGACAGCACAGAATAATGGAGAGCGCCAACACACAACTAACAAGTCAATTACTTCTAATAATGAAATAGCAACATCTACAAAGCCTACAAGAGAAGAGAAAACCACTGAACAACGGGTAGCACGGGTGGTCCGTCAACCAGCGAATATTGATACACGTACTAACCGTGAACTGGTCTCTGGACAAGATTCAGCATTACAAATTCAACAGCAAGCAATGGATGGGCCTCCGAAGAATGCCGCTGCATACTCTAAATATTTTGAAGATCTGGATGAATGGCTTGAAATAACTGGTTATCATGACCAACAATATCGTCAAAATTCACTGCGGCGCCATAGGGCTCTTGCAGAACTTGAACTGCAAAGGGAGAAGATTGAGCGTGAAGCACAAATGGAACAGGAAGACAAGGTTTATCTCACTCGTTCACAGTCATTTCGTACACCCTCTGTCCGTCCAACAAGTCTTGCCAGAGCATCATCTGTGGTGTCTATGCCACCTCCGCCTCTACCGATGTCTACATCTACTTCAAGGGCGTTTGATGCTTCGTCTCCAGCGAAGACTGATAGCACGCCGCACTCGACGACCCAAACTTCCCAAGCTAGCACGAAGCGTCCTCTATCGCCAACCGCAGGACCGGCGCATAGTCATGAGCGAGCGGATAAGCATATAAGGTTGGATGCTACTGCAGGTGCTCAACAGCGGTCGGAAGAACGTGAGGACCGGGTTCCACGTGTAATGCATGATGACATGCCTTTGTCTGCCTCTAGGTAATATATTGTGCATTCTTAATTGGCGACGGAAAACTTAGTACAACAATCTCACTTAACGACAAATCGTGGGCCCTTTTTAAAAAAAAGAATCGTTTAGCCCCTTTAATAGTAGTTGGGGGGTTTTCTCAATCATTTTGTTGAGGAGTACCCTAACGTTTATACCGCACTGTTCTCTCTTCGACGACAAATTGAGTAAGTGTTCCAAAAAGCTGACGCCCAAATAGCTTTAGACGCAAGGATGACGAATACCGTATTCGAGGTGCTGTAGAGGAGAGTCCGGAAACTCTTCGTCATTCTCACCCCCGCCCACAATCCTCAAGAGGTCGACCAGCAAGGAGCCCTAGCCCATTGCCTTTATCACGCCGAATCTCTTTGCCTGAGGACCATGTGCGCCGCATAGAGGATGAACGTCCTCATTCACGGAGTGTTGTGCCATACAATGGGGGTAGACCCCGCGAGAGCAGGGAGCCTTCTCCTGTCCATCGGAATTATACTCGACCACGCACCCCTACGTCTCATCAGTGGCCAGATCGTTATAATTTGCGTCGTTCGCCTCCAGAAGTGTACGATGAATATCCATTTCACCATAGCGACCGCGGCCGAGGCAGGCCTCGAGGCCGTCCCTCATTTTCTACCCGGGGAGGCAGACCTAAGTACCTGAGTAGAGATGGAGCTGGACATGGTGGAATAGCTTCGCTGAACTTACGACAAGGCGGTCAGTGTCACTCTTAATCTTGTCAATCTTAACAGCATCCTCGAAGCTGTTAGCATCTTCCCAATATTATCAATTATCCATCCTCATATTTTGAGTGCTGAATAGGAGCACGATATTTCATGATCAAGTCATGGAATTACGACAATGTTGAAGCGGCGCAGCGCGAGAGCATTTGGGCCACACAGCCGCATAACGAAGAGCTTCTGGCTGAAGCTTTTAAGAGCAGCCGACATGTTATCCTGCTCTTTTCGGTCAATAAAAGTACAGCTTTTCAGGGCTATGTATGTGCTACTTTTCGTAATATATTAGGTTTTCCAAAAAAGGTTCATCTCAAAAGAAAATACTCCCGTCTCCTCATAAACTTTGAAGCCTTCGTTGTACTATTACGTCTCTTTATCTGCCATTTCTATAATTATCAAATCACCTCCACCATACTAATCACTTGTATTTCCACTTGTTCCTGTTGCGTATTCGTACACATACTTATAGGCCACTAAAATAGGCTCGTATGCAATCAGCACCTGGCACCGCGCCAGTTCCTTCATGGACGAAAAATCTGCTTTGGCAATCCTCAGGCCCCTTCTTTATCCGCTGGATGACGATCGCAGAAACTCGCTTCTCTCGCGTAGGACACCTTAAGAACTCACTCAATGAAGGCCAAGCAGTGTTAGTAGGAAGAGATGGCCAAGAGATCGAGGAGGAATGTGGTAGAATGCTTTGTGAACTTATTGATGAGGTTGGAGAGAGATATTAGCGGGATTATGGAAGAGATTAAGGGAAGATAAGACTGCGTTATGTTAGCATATGCTGTTTGATTCTCCGGCAACTATTAGTAGGATTCTTAGCCATAGCCTTAGCTTTAGTTTAATCTAAAAGTTGGTTTTTTTTCTTGATCATTTACTCTGCAATCCGATTTTCAGGAATCCTAGTGTCATGAATGGATGACTTTGAGTTTGATCAGATACTGATCAGCTATTAAGATATGAGAGAGGTATAAAAGGCCAAAGTTTGAGATGTTCAATTCATGTTAATCACAAGCACCGCACGAAGCCGCTAGCCTTTGGGGTATCACTCATCAACCTAAACCAGCCCTAACGCCGACCATGCTCTGCTTTCATCCCGCTCAGCCACTCACTTCCTACCCTTTCCCTTCCGCCGCCCTTTCTTCCCGTCGCTCTCTCCCTCTCGCCCAGATCCAACTTGAACCTTCCCACTTTCCACCTCACCCTCCTGCAATCCAAGCACTTCATTTTCCTGCATCTCCTTCAACTTTTCCTGCCCGGAGATGAAAAAACTAAGGTCCCGATTCTGCTCCTCCAAATCCGCCTTCTCCTTCTCCGCCTCCTTAGCCCTCGCTTCCGCCTCCGCCACTTTGCTTTCCAGGAACGCGATGCGCGTCATCAGAGACTCGTTGATCGTCTTCTCTTCCTGGTACTGCTTCGTGACTTTCCGCGCTAGCTCCTGCGCCGCGCTACACCGGGCCGACTGGCGCGCCGCGTCCTTTTCCAAGGCCGCTATGGCGGTGCGGGATTCCGCGTGTTGCAGCCGTAGCGCAGAGACCTGGGCGGCGAGCGTCGAGGCAGTGCGTGCGGCGTCATCGGCCCCGGACGCCGCTTTGGCTGCCTTGTCCGCGGCGCGCTCGACCTGTTCTTCGAAGTAGGCGCGCTGGGATTCCAGCTGTGAGGTTAGGAGGTAGGCATACTCGATGCCCATGTTGTCGAGCTTCTCGCGCGGCACCGTGTCGGCGGCGTAACCGGTCATCAAGTTGGAGTTGCGCGGCAGAGCGGGGTGGGTGGAGGAGGCGGGCAGGTCGACGAGTTTGCCGTCGGCTTTGTTCTGAATCAGGCGGTGCACGTAGCCGTCACCAGCGTAGTCCCACACGTGCTGCGTTACGACGTCCATGGCGTAGGTGTGCGAGGTGGCTTCGTAGTGAGCGAAGGCGTGCGCTGAGTCGTAGCGACCACACCCTGTGCTGCCGCATATGAGACTGTTAAGATATTAGTTTCAGGTTCTGGTGCTCGAGAGCTGCTTCTGGCGAGGAGAATTGACATGGTGGAGAAAGTGAGTAAAGAGAGGTAGTGTGCTTACCATATCCAGAGATTAGCCGTCGATCCACATACACTACACTCGTTTTCTGGTCCCTCGCTGTCGCCATGTCCCCGACCAATTAATGCATCATTCTGAGTATATCTACACACTGGACATCCGCTTCCTCGCCATTTCTCGAGACATGCACAGTGGAAAACGTGCTGGCATAGTATAGTAAGTAGGCCGGTTGTCTCATCCATACGTTCTAAGCACACCGGACATGTTGGAAGCTCTACCAAAGAGGGTGTTGGTGGTGCTAGTGGTTTAGTTGTAAGAGAAGATGCAAGGGAGGATGACTCGACTGGCGATGAGACAGTTGCGGGCAAGGGAGCTGTAGGTTGTGCTGTCGTAGCGGGAGTGAAAGGATCATTGGTCATATTAGGGAAACTCGAAGGGTCTCGACTGGTGTCTGTAGTCTGAAATTCGATGGACTTGACGAAAACCACATGGCAGTTCTCTGGCTATACGCAGGACAATTAGTACAAGAAGTTCTGACATGGAGCATTGTACGCCTTACCTCCATACTATTGAATAGCTTGCCATTCCACTCTTTCCGCCATTCTCGCGCTTTATTTGCCTCTCTGAACTTCATAAGTACCATGTATTTATTTGTCCTGCCTGTCCTTATGAGCCGAAAATGGCTGACGTCTTCCCGCGTCTGCTCCCCCACATATCCAAGCAAGTCCGAAGGCGTCATGTATGAAGGTACGGCAAGTATACACAGTGTGGTACAGTCCTCCTCATTGAAGCCTTTGTCCTCTGTAGCTCCACCGGCTCCCTCACCATCTAAGCCTTCACTTAAGATAGCGTCATCATAGAGCCCCGGTGTCTCTTGACCATCTCGATATAGGTGCACCACTCCCCAGCCCACTTCAGTATTCTTCGGATCTGAGGGGACGAATTTGCCTTTAGTTGCTAGGCCTCCTGAGCTGGCCCCGACGTGGGGAGGGTGGCTAAGTGATTTCCCCCGACCCCTAGCGCCTTCTTCTGTGCTTGATGGAATCATGTCTATGCTCTGAATGGAGACAATTCCGAACCGCCAGTCCTTTGAAGCGAGGTGCTGTGAAGGTATGCTAGCTATTCCGGCTTTAGTTAAAGGTACTGGACTCTCTCGATGATCCCCGGAGGAAGCGTTAAGATAGCTAAGTCGGCGCTGGACGGGCGGCCGGACTTCAAATGTGGAAAGAGTAGGACGGTCAGTGCTCGAAACGGCAGTCTTGGATCGTTTATGGGTCTTCTTTGGTGTAGGAGATGAGCTCCACGAGGAGATTCTGTGAATGGGCAGCTCTGAAATGAAGATATTTGTTCCTGGTGGTGGCGTGTACACAGTTTGCAAGCAAGGCGGGGAAGACGGCTGCGAGGGGTCGCCAGGAGATGAATAAAGCTCGAATGCGAGGTGGAAGAAGTATGATGGCATTAGGAAAAGAGACTTGTAGTGTCGTCAATATCGTACATGGTTAAAGTGGAGCTTTATTGATGGTGGGTAATGCAAAGGTTGTGAACGCAAGAGAACAAGGATGGCAAAAATCAAGAACGTCACATTCACGGATTACATACATACACAGTCACAAAATCTCGAGGAAAATTCTAGAATTGTAACTCGCAGCATTTAATCGAAAGTTCCTTGGGACTCGATTTGGCTTCATGTTGTTGAGAGCTGGTCTCGAAACGTCTTCTCCAACATCATTAGTCAACCACAGATCTTATCAATGTGAAAATGTATTCGTCTTGTTCATTTGATCTGGGCAAAGCTACAAATATAAGCTAATACAGCCTCCAAGATAGTATTGACTGTGCACTCCTGGCCGTTCCCTTAGACCAACCCCCTTTGCCACCGAATCATACCCAGGAAGCAGTAAAATAAATGTACGCCAGTAAATATGCAGGATGCCTCCCCTTCCAATAACGCCATGAAATGCTCAATGCAAGAGTCCAATAAAAAGGAGGCCAAAAATATATGCTCAAGTAAGAAAGTAGAGCAGAACAAAGCAGGTTCTAGATATTACAAATCCGCCAATTTCCCTTCCAAAATGTTGTAATCCGTAATCGTTAGTTTTGTAAGACTGGTTGTAAAAAATGTAAATCCGCTCCTAGTTTAGTCGTAGGCTATTCGTAACCCTGTAGAGAAACCGCTGGATAATAGTATGGTGCTAAAGCAAGTCGAAGCGTTGTTCAACAAAAGTTATCGGAAAACGAGGTTTAGGCAACTTCTGCTTCAGCAATATCCTCCACATCCTCGACCTCACGACCCTTGGAATCAACTACAATCCTTCGGCCACGTTGGTCAGCTGGGACACCATCGCGAGGTGCGCCAAAGTCGAGCACCTAGAAATTGTCCCGTTAGAATATCTTCAGGCTGATAAACGACGAAGGGATTGAGAGCTGCAACTTACCTCGATATACGTCATGTTGTTCCGCTGCACGGCGGCCACGCATCTACGCTCGTTGAACTTTACTTGCCACACCCCACTCAAATCTGTCAATAAATCCTTGACACAGTCACCAGTCTTGACATTCCACATCTTTAGTGTGCGGTCCGAGCCGGAAATAACCTTTTGTCCGTCGTGTTGGAAGCATGTAATAGCACCAGTATGTGCGCTCAACGTGCTTTTACATTGTCCATTTTCAGGATCCCAGATTCGCAATGTTGAGTCAGCTGCAGCGGATACAAGACGCTCGTGGCTGAGATCTAGGAGTCCGACGAGCGATGTATGACCTTCCAAGTTAAACAAACACGCGCCAGATTCGAGGGACCAGACTTTGACAAGATTGTCCATGGAGCCGCTAATGCAGCGGTTACGCGCATGGTCAAGCACTACGCTGTAGACTTTTGCCGTGTGACCTTGGAGGCGGTGTATTACTTCACCAGTGGAGATCTTCCAGACGCGGACTGTGGAGTCGTAGCTTCCACTAACAAGAGTGTCCCCATGTGCAGCGATAGCACGAACGGAATGGTGGTGACCAGTCAGGACGCGGATGAAATATTGGTTATCGTGATCATTCGCTGGAGGTCCTGTCTGCATAATAGACCTGTCGCCAGGCTGAGGGAGCTTCCAGACCCTCAGGCTAGAGTCACGGGATCCTGTAATGATAAGAGGTTCTTTTGGCATCATAATTGGCTGCCCATCGGCCGTCTCTCCAATCTGCGTGGGTTTGAGAATGACAAGACACCTGACGGTAGAAGTATGGCCTTGGAAAACCTGCGTACACTTTCCTTTCTCAATATCCCATACTCGGACAGATCGGTCGGTCGAACCGGATACCAGAATATTCCCTTCATACTGCAGTGCCCACACACCACCCTCGTGGCCTTCAAGACGGCTGCGAAGAGCACCAGTTTTTGTATCGTAGACATTGATATTTGTATCATCACTGCCGGTAAGAATTTTGTCAGTATCGAATTGCAGACACGTAACTACATGTCGTTGATGCGCCCGGAAAGCAATGTGCTTGGGTCTTGTTTCCTCCTCCATCCAGCTCTTCCGAATGAGATGATGCCTCTGATAAAGTGACTTAAAAAGGTGTACGTTGCGAAGACTTGGAAGTCCAATGTTCGGGTTTGGTACTGCAGCCGCGGCAACGTCTGCGATTGCGATAGGTCCTTGTGCCGAACTTAGAGAACGACTCCAACTTGGCGATTGTCCTTTTGAGGCGGACGGCCCTTTCCTGCGCTGCTTCTTGGAGCTGCCATGTTTGGCCGCTGCTTTGCGTTTAGGCCTACCGGAGCTCGATTTGACCATAATAGTTCCTTCGCTATCAGCATACCCGCCAATTGTACTAGAGCCAGACGAGATAGGAGAAGCCTCGCCATCTGACTTAACGCTATAAGTTATGGCACGTAAATCCCGCTCAAAGCTCTCGGAGGAGTGTGGATACTGCCATCCCCAACCTTCTTTCACTGCTCGCTCTAGTTCCCCTTCTGGGAGAACGTAGCCATCTCTGTCCAGGAGTTCCTTCCATGCTGTTTCATCCGTATCGATTATTTGCCTCCATTTCTTTGACACCTGTGCTGCACTACACATACTCTTCACGTCCAAGTATTTAACAATGTTCAAACTCAGTTCCAGTGGTAGCAAACCAAGGAAGTCGCACTTCAGAGCAGGGTTGACAACATCGGCAACGAAATGAAGAGTAGGCTTCGTACACCGGCGGAGGAGCTGGAACATCACATAGGTCTTCATTTTTTCAGGCATAGCATCGAAGGATTCCAGCATGACGGGAATATCCATGATCGTTGGTGTTGGAAGCTGTGGGTTAGGATTGCTACCTTCAATACGATCAGAAAGATCTATTCTCTTATTCCGTGCGGAATGAGATAGAGCTCCTAACATCCTGTTTTTCTCATCTAACCTATCCTCTGATATGTCCAGACTGGAGACATCATTCGCATCGTCATCTTCATTGTCCCCAATCAAAGAGCCACCGAAATTGGTGTTGTGTGCTAGGTTTGCTGCAGCAGTAATTGGTGACAGGCTTGGGCTCGGTAAACTGGCGTCCTGTGCAGAGATCGTGTCGAGTGAAGTTGGCCGTGCGGGTCTGGGAAAGGATCCGTCATTTTCGGTGAAAGGACCGATCGGTTCCAGATCAGTCTCAGCAATTGGAGGTGTTGCAGATATGCCTGGGCCGTCCACAACTGAAGCAAAAAACCGTGCTTCAAGGGCGGAGCTCTGTCTGTCTGTGGGGTTAGAGGCATCGAAATAACCGCTTGGCTCCGATGACGCCCGGTGCGCGGGAGACGGTTGTTGCAAGTGCCAGGACTCGGCCAGATGCTGCAAGAGGGCCTGAGATTCTTTGCCCGTCCCCGAACCTTCGCCCTGACTAGATCTTAGATTCGACCGTCTTGATCCTGTTCTTACCCTCGGTATCTTAAACTGGCTAGAAGCGTCCGCATCTGTATCGGGAGTAGCGGGGACAGTTCCGTCCATATCATCGGGTGTTTGATTTGAGCTTAAACGAGTAGCACCACCGGCCTTGTAACCATGTATAGTAGTTCGAGGTTTCTTATTTCGACGTTGTAAACTTGCAAGCTCGGCGGCTTCCGCAATAGAAGGGGGTGAAGAGGATCGTTTTCTACGTCCCGATACAGACCTTGACGATGGCTCTAGTGGTCTCTGGGATGTGGCTGGTTGACGTGTCACGCGGTTGGGAGTTTCGTAGTGGGTATCATAATGTTTAATCGAATGAATTTTTCCCTTGGACGCAATAAGAGCATCATACTGATCGTGGTACTGGTTAAAAGACATGTTAGCGAGTAGTAAGCATTGAACAACTGTCTTTGTAGGGAACGCGTTGAGGGGGACTTGACGATAGGCGTTGAATAGTCGCTTCGAGGGAGGTACTAATCATACCTCTTGGAGAGACTGTTCGACATTATCGGCTTCGCTGAAGCGGGCCTGTGTACCTGCAACATTGAAGCAAAATCGCCTTATTGATTCCGGGGCTGGAGATGACGCCAACGGGTAAACCTTAGGATCCCGCTCCTTCAAATTCCGGGGAGCACTGAGTAGTATAGGAGGAAAGGAGGTGGTAGTGGTAGTAGTAGTAGTAACGACTGTGGTATGAGTTGCTGGTGCATATGATAGCTGCCCAAGAGTAGCATATGGCTCCACGATTTGCCTTTGAACTGTCTTTGGCCCCGGCTCAAATCTTTGACCACACTGGCTTGATGTCATATTGGTGGTGGCGTTCGCCGAGGGAGAGTTGGCCGCCGAGAGTGTCACAGTCGACGAGGTGAACGAAGAATAGTTGGATGAGTCTATACTCCTCTCGGTCTCTGTGGGAGAGGTGTCCATGAACGGCAGGGGCGAGGTTCCAGAAGGCCCGAACGCGATGACACGGCGAGAAGCGCGTGTGAAGGACGGTTTTTGTGAATCAAAGAATCATCTGTCTTGTGGAATAGAGCCTCCAAAAAGACCTCAGTCCGCTAGCTGGTTTTGTAGAGTGGAGGGTGCCACCGTCGTGTCCGTGTCCAGAGGTAAGGATGTCCTGCTTATGAGTGGCAGAATCAGGAGACAGCCGGAGAAGCAAGAGAAACAAAAGACAGCAAGAAAACAAGACGCTAGAGTGGAGAGAGTTCAGCACACCAGGGACACACTCGACCGGAGGGGAGACCTAGAGAACGGGAAGCTGCAGAGTCGTTGGTGTGGTGGGAGGGGCTGCTGATGGATGAGACTCTGAAGCGGCTTTCGAGAGCTCGGCAAATCAGTCGCTTGCCTGCCTTCCCATTTCCGCCTCCTAGCTCTCAGCCATCTCACGAACTGCGCTCAGCAAAATTTTTATATAGTACGGGCTGGCTATGTTTCATATACCATTACTCTATGCACATCTAAATATGCTATTTCGTTCATCTGACGAGTTTCACTCAGAGCCGCCTATTGCTGCCACGCTCTTTAAACCTGTCAGCCTTCAATTTGGAGCAGCGTCATACAGGACACTGGAAGTGCCCAGAGATATCTATCACATATCTGTAAGTATGACTAAAATTACTAGAATACACCTCAGGCGACTATTGTGAGGAGAAAGGCAAGGGGGTGGGCCGCATAACTGTGTGGGGTTAGAGACGGGTTTCGTGGCAAGAATGCCCTTTCGCGAGATTTGTATGCGAGGACACCATCCTCATTACTCCAAGTCACGACTCTTTTCAAAGATGCGCCACTACGGAATAACACCTCAACTTTAAGGTATTCAAGCCTAGTGGAATAATCTGTCATGGAAAATTGTTTGGCAAATTTATATTGAGATCTGAATGTCCACCAATCAATGCCATTGATAATGCAGTTTTTTTTCCTATCACCATATCAATTGATAAAGTCCATATTCCTATATAGGGGTATCACTCTAGATCGCATTTGTCTGATATCATTCAAATGAGGGAGCTTGCATTATATCTCGCAGATCTTACACTGCCCTCAGGAAATGTGCCGCAGCAGACATCCGTATTCTCGTAGATGGGTTTGATAATTTACAGAAGATACATTGAATTATTAGGTTGAAAAAGGACGTATACAACTTCGCATAAATCATCGCAGCCATTTCGAAGAGATCATGGTTGTGTTTTAGGCACTTGAGGCGGAAGGGAGAAGAGGGTGGTTATTTTCGTCTCCGTACCAGCCGTAGAGTGCTCGCATCATATTCAAAATTTATAACCGTCTACCGAAGGAGAGCTGATAGCCGCGCTACTATCCTAAGGGATACGGCTTCATTTGTTCTCTGTTGTAAAGACGTCGTTCTCTTTTCATAGGTAAATCTGGAGTGTATTATCTTACTGATTATGAGCCGGGCTAAGAGCCCCCTAGGTTATAATATATCTGACTCAGTAATATAAGAGCTACCCCGCTAAGATTTTATAGATTGATATAACACCCGACAAGTCAAAAGCAGTGAGACGGAACCGCTGTGGCCGGCTGAATCCATCGTTGAGAGACCAAAAGCTCCCAAAATACCCTTTCAGTAAGCATCTTGATCAGCTCGTGCACGCAACCGGCTCGTGCACGCCTTTTCCACCAAAAAACAGACCTGCGGAGGATAAATTATCCTATCCGGTTGGGCGGATAATAATCCCATCCGAGGATAGCCCGGATATCGGATAATATCCGGATAATATCTAGATATCCGCAAATTTTTAACTACCCCTCCCCTAGTGCATTTTATCCTACTATTATTAATAAGGGCTGGCCAATAGAATTAATAGGATTAAGGCTCTGTAACTATATAAGTACTTTTAATTTTAGTGTGTAACGTGGCCCGCCTCCACGTCGCCATACGGCCAAAAAGACTGAGAGTGCTTGCGAACTTGTCGCAAGCGCGGCGGGACCTAATATATATACTCTTACATAGTGTTTGTATATATTCTAACTCTTATAAGACGTTACTAGGGAAAAGGATAAACTAAACCTTTACCCCCTATTATACAACACTATAAATAAATATAATAGATTGTCCCTTACTACGGTGGTTTAGGTCTAACGTTATTAATAAAAATTAAACCAATTAAATCAGCTAAATCTTCCCTTAGTCCCAATTTTTTTGGTGTTCGCGTATAGGCTACTTTTATATTAGACACCACCATAGCAAGGGATAAGTTTAAATTCTACCAATGTTGTCCTTTATTAGGAATTAGGGAATGTAATTATCTAGTATACTTCTTGTCCTACTATATAAGAGATTCTCCAGTAATAGTACTATACTATAAGTAAACTCTCCTCTCTGTATAATACCTATATAACTAACCACTCTTAGAATATTTAAACTGCTGGGTCTCCTCTCTTTTATACTATTTTTATTTTATTTTATAGTATTTTATATAAAGAGAAGTATAAATAAAAAGTTAGAAAGGAGATATCTAATTAGTAGGAAAGCTAAAGGTAACGTGGGACCCCAGGAAGCGAGACACCCCCCCAAGCGAGACACTCTTGGCGTAACTTATAACTCTAATAACTTTAACAATATTATTGTTATACAAAATAAAAAATATATTTATATAAAATATTACATTAATGAAATAATATTTAAGTTAAAAAAATAAATAATTATATATTTTTTATCCGAATAAAATTATTTTAAAAAGACTATATATATTATATTATATTATTCTTATTTGTAAACTTAGGGTTATATATTAATAATTTTTTTTATTTTTTTTATTTTTAATATATTATAATAGTTTACTAATTTAATATATAATTTTTTTTTTATAAAAATAATTATTATTATATATTTAAATTTATTTAAATAAAAAAAATTTTAAATTTTTTTATTAATAATAATAATTCATTGCTTAACGTCTGATTCGGATCCCTATTAGGCCCACGCGGACTACTCCTTATTTATATATAGGGAGAAAACTCTATTTAAGAAAATAAGAAAACCCCGTAATCTATCTCCCTACCTTTTAGGACTTGCCTGTAAGGCGCCTATAAGTTACCTATAGTGCTCTACTACTGTTACGGACGCTTTAAGTACGATATTACGACTACTTAGAGAGGAGTCGGCGGAAGCTAGTTGGTTGATATAGGCACGGTCCAGGATGGAGCCGGTAGAGCTATATGACGAGGAATGGTAACCGAGGTCACGTGACTTGCTCTATAAGGTCTGTGAGGTCTGTAAGGTCTGTTACGTACCTTATATACCTTATATACCTCACGTACAAGAGAGGATTTCTTAGGAGTATGGTTATGTATTTAAAGGACCTCAGTCCCTACTATAGATAGTTCTCTCCTTGTAGTAAATCTTAGAATACAATTGGAGTTAATCTATTAGGCAACCACTCCACCAGTTATTATTATGTTGTTAATTTGTTCTTACCTATATACCTAGCCTAATAATAGGACCCACCGTAGTTCCTACTACAAGGTTCCGTTACACATTCACTACCAAGGTTATGGTATTAAATAAGATCGAATAATATACCACCTAAAGCACTAGTCGCAATAACGTCGACGGTAGCTACAACCTTAGGGCTAGGTAATACTAGTATGGACAATAGGGATTCTCAAGTGGTTACATGAGGTCAGTTATAGGAAATGGTTAATTACTTACAAGATAATAATAGGATACTTAAAGAACGCATTAATGGAATTAGAGCAGTGAAAATTAAGCTACCTTTAATTAAACGGTTCTTAGGAGAAAAGTTAAAGCTTAAGGGATTTCTTACGCAGATGTACTTTAAGGTAGTATAGGAAGGAGCGAAGTTAGTAATATTATTAGATTAAGTAGCCTATATAGGATTGTTCCTAACAGGGAGGGCACTTAAGTGGTTTGAACTATATCTTACGGAAATATAGGCTAATAATATAACAACTACTAACTAGGACGTACGGTATATATTTACTAGTTGGAACGGGTTTGCGGAACGACTAATGCAGATATTTAGAGACCTGGAGGCCACAACCATAGTGGAATAAAAGCTTTAGAACTTAGTATAACGCACTTTAGTAATTGAGTATATAACACAGTTTTAAATACTAGCTATATAGGTTGAGTGGAATAATAGGGCGCTTATAGCACAGTATAAATAGGGACTTAATGCTAAAGTCTAGGACGTAATTATTCTAATAGAAGATGTGGATACTCTAAGAGAGTTAATAGACCAGTTAATAAAGATTAATAATAGGATTTATTAAAGGGAACAAGCTAAAAGAGGGTAAGATAGAGTTCTATAGTTATATAAGGCATAGAGTACGCAATAACAGATATAGAGTTAAAAACTATAGAATGGCGCAGAGCTAATGGACCTAAGCGGTACTAAAGAAACCTAAAGATGGGAAAAGAAACCATGGAAACCTAGAGGTTAAGGATTAAGTAATTAAAGGACCTAGAAGTAGAGGCTAAACTAGGGATCTTAGCAGTAGAAGATGTTTAGGCAGACTCTATAGCAAGAAAAATAGTTTAAAGATGGGGCTTATATAAATTACGGAAAATAAGGTTATTTTGCCAAAGACTATAGAGGTGGTTAGAGTAACTACGTAGTAAAGGGAACCAGACTAGTAGACGGCACATATATATAGAGGGATAATAGTGCACTACGAGGAATAAAAGAATGTTTAATTAACAGTTTTGCGTATTGTTATAATAATGTATACCAAATTTATAAGGACGCCAAGTATAGCGTAAGCTATTAGCTATAGGAGCTATTATTATCTAAGTTTAGAGGAACTAATAAACTAGCTTATAGATTAGATATTAATGATAATAAATTTAACAAAGGTGAAGTATTTACTAATAATAAGGCAATAAAGGCAGCTTACTAGGAGTATATAGACCTTAGAGAAGTTAAAATAGAAGTAGAGACTAAGACTATTATAGAACAGGGTTTAGTAATAGATGTTATAACACCGTTAGATACAATTTCTATCGCTTTACAAGATAATAGGAGTAATATTTAGAAGAAACTAAGCAAGTAGACAACTGCTAGTGCTAGCTTATTACTTAATAAAGGTAAAAGGCCATAGGCTTAAGATTCTTAAGACGAGATAAAAGAAGCTTAAGATTCTTAAGACGGGATAAGATATACCTAAGGACCCATAACGGACAAAAACTAATAGGAAAGGGTAGCAACTTAGTTTAATAACAAACAAATGAGTACAGGACGCAAGTTTAAAAACTACAAGTTTAGAGAATAAGTAAGAACGTCCGCAATCCTAAGTAAATATAGTATTTAGCCTAAAGATTAAACAGTTAATACAAGGATTAAAAAGTAAGATAACTATAAAGATCCAACTATAAGACGCAGAAAACAAGAAACTATAGATAAGTTTAGGACGAGAATTATTATATAGTAAGAGCAAAAGCTAGATAAGAGGTTAGCTATACTAGGTTATATAAGGGACAGAGCACCTATATAAAGAGTTACTAATAGGCTAAGTGCAGGGACACCTAGGGCAAAATGGTTAGATAAACTGGAACAAGAAGAGGATCTAGATATCCTAACTAGGTTTAAAGAAAGATATACTAAAGGATGTTATAACGCAGCGATAATAAGGTACTTTCTAATAGATAAACTATACACACTAAACCAGTTGTATAGAAAGTGGTATAGGTAACAACATAATAATAAATAGGAAGACTTTTATATATAGCTAAATAAAAAAGTTATCTAAAACTAACCCATTATAGAGAAACGCATAAGTTATATTAAAGGAGCATTAATTATAACGTTAAGGAACCTAGAAGAAGGATCTAGGGACTAGAGAAGTAAGCGATAAATCTTAGTACCCGTAGTAGAGATACTAGTGGTCAGGTTAACTAGGTATAGGTTTAAACTTAAGGACGAAGATAAACTAAGAGTTAACCTAAAATATGTAGCGCATTATATACTATCGTGGATAGCTTATGTGGATAATATATGCAATATACATAAAGCACTAAAAGACAAGAACCGGAAATACCTAGTAAGGATATATTAGGCACCAGAGGAAAAAAGGTTTAGGAATGCTAAGTATATATATAGATAGCACCTAGTAGAAGTATAAGGTTAAGGAGACTTAATACTTTAACTAGAAAGATTCCTTATAGAAGAATACCTAGACGGATAATAGTGGTAGGAGTGCCCAGAGAATACTTGTCTATAGTATATAGAGGAAAAGAAACAAACTAAGTATTAGCCTAAACAGGACTAAGTATAAACAGGATCTAGCAACTAATAGTTAGGAAAAGGGGAGGTGTATAGGACTAGAGGAAACTAGTGTTAGAGCCTTAAACCCTTAAAGGAATTTAAGGTTAATACCTAAATTTATAAGCTAAATGGCAAGATTAGCAGTTTAAAGCGTTAGTAGATAGTGGAGTAACTAGGAACCATATATCACCAAAGGTAGTAGAAAGGATGGGGTTACCATATAGATAAAAGGAACACCTATATCTACTTATAACAATTTTAGGAGACCAGATAGCCTATAGAGGAGGCATTATTAATCTCAAAACAGGACCTATTTAGATAACTATTAAAGGGAGACCAGTTAGAATGTCTTTTAATATCCTACCATTAGGACAGGACGAGGCAATACTAGGAATGCCTTAGTTATAGGAGTACAATCCAAAGATTAATTAGGTTACAGGTTAGGTCAATATTAAGGATACTTAATAGCGCAAAGTGCGATAGTAAACCAAGTTGGTATAGTACCAAGTTGGAGTGATATATAAAGAGACTAAGCGAAGCTTAAGTTATGTACCAAAGAGATACCATAAGTATGGTAAAAAGTTATGGTTACCAGAAAGTGAAAAGCTATTAGAGCATATAGCATAGGACTATAAGATAGAATTAGAAGAGGGAATAAGTCTAAGGTTCTTTCCAATCTATAAGCTTACTAAAATAGAGTTAGTGGCGCTTAAGGAGTTTATCTAGGAGAACTTACGCAAGGGATATATCAGACCGTTATAGTTATTAGCAGGATATTCAGTACTGTTCATCCCAAAGAAAAACGGAAAACTTAGGATGTGTATAGACTATAAACAGTTAAACAGCATTACTAGGAAGAATAGGTATCCTTTACCCTTAATTAGCGAAATCTAAGACAGGATAGGCAACGTAAAGATCTTTATAAAGATAGATCTAAGATAGGCGTACCATTAGATTAGGATCAAGGAAGGCGACAAATAGAAGGCAGCCTTTAGGTTAAAGGAAGGACTATATAAGCTATTAGTTATACAGTTTAGGCTTATAAACACACTAGCAATGTTTTAGAAGCGAATTAATAGTATATTAGGAGAACACCTGGATAAGTTTATTATAGTATACCTTAACAACATTATTATCTACTTAGAAAACAAGGAAGAACATAGAGAACACGTTAAATAGGTCTTAAAAAGACTATAGGAAGAATAGATACTAGTAGCAATTAAGAAATATAAGTTCTTTACAAGAAAAACTAATTTCGTAGGATTTATTATCAAACTAGGAAAAATCAGTATAGACCTAAAGAAAGTTAAAGCTATAGTGAGTTGGCAAGAACTAGAGAACATTACACAGTTAAGGTCGTTTCTAGGGTTTTGTAACTACTATAGGAGGTTTATAGCATAATAGTTAAAAAGTATTAAGCCATTTATAAGGCTAACAAAGAAAGAGAAACTGTGGGTTTAGGGTAATAAATAGAAGAAGCTGTTCTAGGAATTTAAAGAGTTGTTTACCTAAGAACTAATCCTCAAGATCTATTAACCAAAGTTAGAAACAGTTGTTAAGATAGATGTATTAGACTTTGCACTAGGAGCATATTTGCTATAGAAGTATTAGGATATATGGCATCCAGTAGCGTACTATAGTCGGAAGATAATACCACTAGAGTTAAACTATAACATCTACAACAAGGAGTTGTTAGGTATAGTTATAGCACCTAAAAAATAGAGAGCATTCTTACAAGGCATAGAGAAACCATTTATGGTTAAAACGGACTATAAGAACCTTATAGGATTCCTAACAACAAAGAAACTCAACCAAAGACAGGTTAGATAGGCGGAAATGCTTACAGAATACTATTTTGAAATTCAGTATACTAAGGGTACAGATAATGCACGAGCAGACGCTCTAAGTAGAAAAGCTAAACTATAAAGTAATGAAAAGCTATTAGGAGCTTTGTTGCAAAAGAATTAAGACGGATTAATTAGGTATAATTATCTAAAGATTATAGCAACTAAGGAAAATCAGATCTATAAGTTACTAGAGAGTGATTAGATATAGAAGATCTAAGAAGCATAGGTAGAGGATTTAGACTTAGAGTAATACAAAAACAGAGAAGCAACATATATGCCTAAGTCTATTACAGAAGAATTTATAAAGGAATTCCACAAGGGAATAATACAAGGACATAACGGAGCTATAGGCTTAGTGTTAAGACTTTAAGAAGAGTATATTATTTAAGAAATTTGGGGACTAGCAAGATAAGTTATAAAGGAATGTCTAGATTACTAAAGGAACAAACTAATAAGGTATAAGCTATATAGAGGGCTATAACCTGTTAAAATACCAGGAAGACCATGGGAGGTTATATTATAGGACTTTATTGTTAAGTTACTAAAGTTAAGAGATCCTATTATAGGATAAGATTATAACGCGATCTTAGTAATAGTAGATAAGCTAATAAAGTGGGGATACTTTATAGTATGCACTAAAGAGATATTAGCAGAAGATATCGCTAGAATCTATATAAAAAAAGTATTCGCAAGATACAGAGTACTAAATAAGATTATATTAGACAAAGATCTAAGATTTATAACAGCATTTTAGGAAGTGTTTCTAGTAGAACAAGGAGTTCGCGCAGCAACGTCTATAGTGTATTATCCGTAGACAGACAGATAAACGGAAAGATTAAACTAGACACTAGAACAGTATCTAAGGCATTATATTAATTACGCATAAAATAATTGGGTATCGTTATTACCAGTTACACAGTTTGCATATAATGCAACACTATAAGAAGGAACGGGGACATTACTATTTAAGGCGAATTACGGGTATAAACCAAGAACGTTGTTATCGCTATAATAAGCAAAGAAAACAAGTAGCACAGCTAAACAAAGAATAGAGACGTTAATAAATCTTTATAAAAACCTTATAGAAACAGCTAAACTAGTATAAGAACGAATAAAAAGGTACTATAATGCTAAGAGATCTGAGGGACCAGATCTTAAGGAGGGAGATAAAGTGTAGCTACTATACAAAAATTTCAAGAGTTGACGACTAAGTAAGAAGTTAGACCACATTAGACTAGGACCTTTTAAAATCAAGTAAAGGATTTTATTAGTTATATATAAGTTAAACCTACTAGCCAAAATAAAGATCTACCCTATATAGCATATTATAATACTAGAGCTAGTATATGGGAATGTTGAGCCACCAGTCTATAAGGCAGACATATATAGAGGACAAGAGGAAGACAAATAGCAAGTTTTGAAGATCATTAGTCATGAGGATATAGATAACAAAACATAGTATAAAATAAAGTAGATAGGCTATAATAAGACTACCTAGGAACTACTAAGTAACCTAAAGAACGCTATAGGAAAAGTAAAGGAGTATTAGAAGAAAGCAGGTTAGGGAGCATTAAAAAAGGATCGCCAAAGAACGAGTCACCTAAGGGGGACCCAAGAGAAGTAATTGCTAAGCTACTTAGAGTTATTTCCCTTGCAGGAGGAGAGCCAGTTCTTTTATTACCTAACTTGTTAAGACCCTGTTAAATAAGCCTCTACTCCTTAGAACGGACCTTCTTATACACTTTCTTAAGATAAAGAAGACGGGCAGAGGCCAATAGACGGGCTTTAAGGGCACGCTGTTAAGCAGCTATAGCCTCCTACTCTGCTTCCTATAAACAACGAAGTTTATTTAAGGCGCTTAAGAGCTCACCATTAAGTTTTACAGCGGTAGATTAAACATAAGACCCTATAACAAGTTACTTAGGGAACTTAAAGACTATTAAGAGTTATAGAATATGTATATTTAGCGTTAGAAACCAAACAAACGTCGCATAGCGATTGAACGTTTAACTTAGTACACTCCGAGCAGGAAGAGGGTTGTTAGGACAAAGGACTTACTAGCGCAACGTATACTAACCCCTCTTTCGCATAACAAGAACATAGAGACGGCATAACTTTACCAAGCGATAGTATGGCAGCCACAGTATGGGCACGTTGTTGGAACGAAGAAGAAGAAGATACTTTAGGTATAATAAGTAAGGATATTAACCAGATTGATTAGACGGACATTACACCTCTAGTAGATAACTTGGAGATATTAGGAATCTTTAAGGACGAAGATAAAGAGGAGGGAGATAGTGTTACGGACGCTTTAAGTACAATGTTACGACTACTTGGAGAGGAGTTGGTGGAAGCTAGTTGGTTAATATAGGCACGGTCCAGGATGGAGCCGGTAGAGCTATGTGATGAGGAATGGTAACCGAGGTTACGTGACTTGCTCTGTAAGGTCTGTAAGGTCTACGAGGTCTGTCATGTACCTTACGTACCTTATGTACCTCACGTACAAGAGAGGATTTCTTAGGAGTATGGTTATGTATTTAAAGGACCTTAGTCCCTACCGTAGATAGTTCTCTCCTTATAGTGAATCTTAGAATACAATTGGAGTTAATCTGTTAGGCAACCACTCCACCAGTTGTTATTACGTTGTTGATTTGTTCTTACCTACATACCCAGCCCAATAACAGGACCCACCGTAGTTCCTACTACAAGGTTCCGTTACAACTACCTTACTTTTTGACCTCCTTGGGAACCACTGCTGCCGTAGTAAGCCTACGGACGCGCTAGTATCGCAAACTTAACTCTACTACTATAGAGTTATTAGGGGGCGCCTAACACTCGCCCCCTTACCTTTTATTACCATTTCCTTTGCAACCCGGAACTGGTCTAGTATACTTTGGTTAATAAGCTACTAGGTAACCGCCTTAAGACCTTTTTATATTAAGAGCAGTATATTATAGTTCTCTATGCTAGCTACTAAGAGTATTGCTTCTTAGTTGGTATATAAGGGGTATAACAGTATTACGTGTTTTAGTGTCTGTCTTAGCCAACTATATTCGCATCTTAGGCTACCTACTAGGATACCCACCTAGTAGAGCCAGTCTTTTAGTCCTATTATTCCTATTCTTAAAAGTGTTGCTATTGTATTTTCTGCCTTTATTAGGCCTTCTTAAAGCCCTTAAGTATTTACCCCCTATAGCGTCAACTATACTACGGCTTGGGTTCCTCTTACTTAAGACAGCCTCTATACCTTTAACTCCTATGCGCCTTTCCAGCGTTAGTCTAACCAGTATTATATTGCGGTAGATGGTTTCCCGGCGTTCTTTTATACTCTACTTTAGCTCCTTTCTCTTTCTTACTATTATTTTTACTAACCTCTTACGCGTCTCCCTTTCTCCTCTATATAGGCCTAGGCCCTAAAGCAGCACTATTCTTCTTTTGCTTTCTTTACCTATTTCTCCAATATATCTTCCCTACTTTAGGGTTGTTGGTTTGTTCTCTTATAGGGGGCCCTAGGGTCCCTCCATAGTTTATTTAGGCGTGTCTTAATATACTTTATAACATTAGAGTTGCGTTTATTTTGCGCCCTTTACATTACAGCGGCTTTAATATATAGTTGTAGGGGGGGAATATTGGCTTCCTTCTTAAGCAGTGCTGTGGCCGTTCGTTTATACCCTCCTATTATACTCCAGAGGCAGGCTATTTGGACCTTTTAGAGTGGTTTAAGGAGTAATTTAGGGGGGCCTTTCTTAGTTTCTCTAATGGCCTAAATACTGGACCTATATGTTATGGTTGGCCAGACAACTGCTATATATAGTAGGCGTAACCTCTAGAAGTATAGTCCCTATATAGAATTAACAATCCTGGATAATGCAATATACTGTGCTTGGCCCTTACGGGCCGCTTGCGCTATATATACGCTCTACTAGAGCTTGCTATCTACCTATACTCCTAATACCCTTAGGCCCTAAACTAGTTAACCCCTAAAGCCTTAGATGTGAATTAAATGCTAGAGATCTACAGATTGGTTATATTTTCTTATAAAATAGATTAGCTGGTATTTCTCTAGTGAGAATTGGACTCTATATTGTCTTGCCTATTCTATATAGGTGTTATAGGCTTTCTCTAGTATTCTGCAATTCTCTGCGGCTATTAGCCCGTATATAATTAGGTTTGTGTTATTAATAAAGCCTATCCCCTAAGTCGCCCCTTCCTTAAAGGAGTTAAGTAGGTTGCTTATAAAGAAAAGGAAGAGTATAGGCGAGAGGGGTAATCCTTATAGTATTCCTGTTATAACTGTAATAGGGGGGCTCTAGTATCCACTAAAGACTAGTAATATTTCTTTCTGGCCTATAAACCCTTAAATAAATTATATAATCTATTCTAGGAAGCCCTTTGCCCTAAGGATATATAGGAGGCGCTTATAGGGTACGTTATTATAGGCACCACTAATATCTAAGCTAAGCATTAATACTATAAAGTCCCTTTACATCGCCCATGTAGATTTAATGGTAGTAGCGAGTAGCATAAGTACTAATAGTGTTAAGCGGTTCTTTCTTGCCCCTATTTAACTTTATGGTAATAGGGCGTGTTCCTTAGCCATATCTGCTATACGCTCTACTATTACCCTTTCTAAGATCTTACTAAGGGTGTTTTCTAAGGCAATAGGGCAGTAGCTTCCTGGGGTTAAGTAATCTACTTTGCCTTCTTTTTATAGGATAACTGTCGTTATAGATCTTCTAAGTCGCGGGTAGTAGCCTATAGTAAAGCATACTCTAGCTACATCTGTAAGCTAGGGTACTATAAGTGGTCTATAGGTCTTTAAGGCCTTATTTAGAATTCCATCTGGTCCTAGTGCTGTATTATTTAAAAGGCAGCTAATGGTTCTGGCCATTTCCTCTATTATTATATCGCTGTTAACCCGTAGGCGAGTTACTAATGTTTCACCTATAATATTACTAAGGTCTGCTAAAGCTGGTTAGGGGAAGAACCTTTTTATAAGGATTTTTACCTTCTTATTATTATTGTTAGTGGCCTGTGCTTCCCCTACTCTTTATAGGGGTGGTAGGTGTAGGTCTTCTACTAGGCGCCCTACCTTTTTCTTTACCCATTTTGCCATAGTCCAAAGGCCCTTATTATGGGGGAGGCTTAGGTTAGAAGTATGCTTATTTATAAACCGTCTCTAGTTATTTCTTACTTCTTTTTTTAGGGTATTCTTTAACTGGTTTCTTATGTCTTTATATTATCTCTTATCTTTAGGGTTATGGCTACTTATATATTTCCTTCTTACTTATTATTAGCTGGCAATAAGAACTGCGCATTATACGGACCATACGTATTACGCATAGGGGCCCGGTTTTAAGACCAGGCAGTACTCTTTTAGCCTATTTTTAATTACTGCCTAGATCCTTTCTAGTCTTTAATTAATTTCCTTAGGGGTAGCTAACAAGCTTTGCTTATTTGGTATTAGGTGGATTTCTTCTAGGTCTTAAAGTTATTGTTTAACTATATTAAGGAAACTATCTGTCTTAAGCTTTATTATTACGTATCTTTTACTGTTTGGTTGCGCCTTAATATCCAAATCTAGCTATATTTAAATAGGGATATGGTCTAGGGTAAGTGCCTATTCTTCCCTAGGGTTGCACCTTTTAAGTCTCTAGTATAGGCCTTCGTCTATAAATGTGAGGTTAATTGTACTTCTGGCGGTGCCTTATTGCCATATAATTGCTCCTAAGGGGGTGGCTAGCTTAAGGCCCTAGATATCTATAGCTCTTAGTAGGCACTCTGTCTATTATTTAGCAGCAATATAGATACCCCCCTACTACAGGTAGTAGAGGTTTATGTCTCCTAATAGGATAAACTCTGTGCCTTTAATTTCCAGTAAGCTTATTGCCAATATAATATTCTCTGTTTATAGGATCCCTTCGACTCTTAGGTTATATATATTAATAATTTATACCGGTCCCCTATATATCTAGATTATTATAACTGTAATATCTGGGTTAACTGCCTGCTATAACTATAAGGATAGGCTAATAGCCTTACTAATTATAAAATACACGTGTATAGCTACTTTTAGTTCGTATAGGAGCTAGAATCCTTAGGGGCAGTATATTAATTATATATAGGTATTATAATATAGCTCTTATATAGTAAGGATATAGTATTTCTCTAGGTCTAGACTATCTAGTAGGGGCCTTATAAGGCGGTGGTTTGTATTACCGCAGTTATACTATATAATAGATAGGTGGCAGACCCCTAGTAGGGGTCCTTTATCTCTCCTTTATTCCTCACTTTTTCTGTTTTTACTTTCTCTAGGATATTTAGAACTTTTATCTCTTATATCTACACCCTAGTCGCTACTTATTTTATATAGAGCTTTTTATTTTTATGTCTTGTGTTCCTACTAGCGCTTTTAAGTCTAAATCTGTTATTAACTCCGGTTCTTCCCCTAATCTTACTAGTCGGCTATATACCCTTTATAGGTCGGCTACGAATGTTATATTTGCTGCGTTAAGTCTAATTCTTAATTGTCCTAGTCTTAAGCTTACTATAGCTGTCTATAAGGGTCTTCCTATAGGGCATCCTCTTCCTTGTGTCCCCTATAACCCTTAAGTCCCTAGTTGGTCTGGTAATATTACGTAGCGTTACTTCTAGCCTATTAAGGCTTAGGATGGCTGGCCTAGCCCCCTAGTATTAAAGGTAGGAAACGCTAGGAAGGTACCTATATCCCCCTAGCTTATCGCCTATTATTTCCATTTATATAACCTAGCATGCAGTTGTTCTCGTAGCTATTAAGCCCTTGCCTTCCGTCTCCTGTATTTAATGCAGTTTTTTCTCTCCTACGCCTTATATATGCTTCGGTGGTAGTTTGCGCATTTTATTTGGTCTTGATTTGAGTAGTGTCTTATATTATAGGGGCCTGTATAGTGGCCGCAGCATACCTGTGCTGCGTATGTGGTTTGGGTGTGTCCCTATTATGCGCAGTAATAGTATTATTTTAGGCGTAATCTGTGGTTGTAGAGCCTTGTGTTATATATAAGGCCATTTATAATTATTCCTTTTTAGATAAGGAGTTTTTGCATTCCTGGCGTGTGTGTGCTAATAATAAGGGAGCTATGCGTTCGGCTAGCGTCTCCCTAGCGAGTCTTTGGCGACCCTTATATCCTCTTATTATTCTTATTATATGCTTAGTTTGCATTTTCCTATTAAAGCTATTGGATTTGGGTAATCTTAAGACCTAGTATAAGGCGTTCCGTTTGTTTTACTATCTTATATATAGTTGCTATGTTGTCTGCCTAGCGTCCCCTTTCTACCCTAAGGCTTATGGGAACCGCTAGGACTTTAACTAGGTAATCTTTACGGAGCACTTTTATGCCAATATATTCTCCTAGCCTGTCCCCTGCCCTTATGGCTCACTCTTTTGCCTATTAGTCCTTTAGGGTAACTCTAATATCTCCACTCCTAAGGTGTTGGACTGTAATAGCGTTATAGATCTCTTTGCGGATTTCTGTAAGAACTTCTGTTTTTAATTATCCCCTAAGCCCCTCTACTTTTTCTGTATTTGGTTATATTATAATTATATGCCCAGTTATTGTCTTAAGGGGGGTAGGTTCCCTGTACTATAGAAGCGTAGCTACGGCGGCCTAGGTGCGGTTTGCTAGTAAGGAGGGGTTTTATTTATTTTTAATTTTACTTAGCCGTTAGAGGATTTAGTTAAGGGTTTACTAGAGGGGCGCCTAAGGTTTACTAGACTGGCGGAGCCATTCTACTAGCTGCATTAGTTTATTATAGCTAACAGTTGCTCCCCTATAATTGCGGATACTAGACGCGTTTAATAGGCTTTATATTTTATTAAATGCCTTCTTAATAGAGGTATTTCTGCTTTATAGTGTGGTATTCGCCTGTTCTTGTTGTGGAGGGCTATTGCTGGGCGTGGTTCTGGCGGTCGCGCGCGAGTGCGAACTACTATCGTTTGACATATGCCTCCCCTGCGATGCATGCATCTTAGGGGGATTCTCTGGGTGTTTTTCGGGGTTCTTTTTGGTTGGTTTTGGTCTTTTTGGGCTAGGTATAGCAAGAGCTCCAGTTCTTAGTTTCTTATATAGTTTCCTGAAAATTTTTTATTATTAATGCTTTTATATTATTTTAATATATTGTTTTTAATACTTTTTATATTTTTATAATATATATACTAAGTAAAAATAGTCAATAAAGATATAATTTATAAGAATTACTGCTTTTAATATAATAATTTTTTAATTTTTTTTAATTTTTTATATATTAAAATTTTAAATAAAGCAATATAGAGATAATTATATACAAATAGTATTATTTATATTTTTATATTATTGCTTATATATATATATAACATTAAATATAGGAGACGGAAGGCAAGGGCTTAATAGCTATAGAAGTAACTGCACGCTAGGTTATATGAGTGGAAATAACAGGCGATAAGCTAGGGGGACGCAGGTGCCTTCCTAGCGTTCCCTACCTTTAATACTAGGGGGCTAGGCCAGCTATCCCAAGCCTTAACAGGCTAGAAGCGACGCCACGCAATATTACCAGACCAAATAGGGATATAAGGGTCATAGGGGATACAAGGGAGAGGACGCCCTGTAGGAAGGCCCCTATGGACAGCTATAGCAAGCTTAAAACCAGGACAATTAAGAATTAAACTTAATACGGCAAATATAATATTTATAGCTAACCTATAAAGGGTATATAGCTAACTAGTAAGATTAGGGGAAGAACCGGAGATAATAACAGATTTAGATATAAAAGCGCTAGTAAAAATATAAGATACAGAAATAGAAAGCTCTATATAAAATAAGTAGTAACTAGGGTATAAATATAAGAGATAGAAGTTCTAAAAATCCTAAAGAAAGTGGAAATAGAAGAAGCGAGGAATAAAGGAGAGATAAAAAACCCTTACTAGGGGTCCGCTACCTATCTATTATATAGTATAACTGCGGCAATATAAACCACCGTCTCACAAGGCCTTTACTAGATAGTCTAGACCTAGAGAAATACTATATCCTTACTATATAAAAACCGTATTATAATACCTATATATAATTAATATACTGCCCCTAAGAATTCTAGCTCTTATATAAACTAAAAGCAGCTATACGCGTATGCTTTATAATTAGTAAGGCTATTAGCCTATCCTTATAGTTATAGCAGGCAGTTAACCTAGATATTATAGTTATAATAATCTAGACATATAGAGGTCTAGTATAAATTATTAATGTATATAACCCTAGGGTTAAAGGGGTCCCATATTACAGCGCTAGTAGAAAATGGTAGATTATGGCAGTGGATTATAGCGGACAATTGCAGACAGTTTTAGACAATCTCGGACAGTATTACGGTACTGGCAAATTGCCGCAGATTGCGGTCACGTGACGCGAAGATCGTATAAAACATTAAGCGGTGCTGCTCTTCTTCTCCTTTCCTTTCTCTAGCTTTGGATCCTTGTTTATAAACAATCCAATTGTACAGGCTTACGCGACCCTCTTGCCGTACTTATGCCTCGATTGACTGAGTCGCTAACATTATCTAAAGCTTATTATTACTCTTTCTTCCTGAGAAGGAACTTAAAAAATATCTATCTATAAGACCACGAATAGGATAAGGACACAGAACAGGACAAGGATATAGAATAGGACCCTAAGGACATTACCAGGACTATAAGGATAGGACAGACCCAAGAACCAAAAAAACACAAACAGAACGCGAAACCTAAGAATAGGACACGCACAGACCAGAACCCCTAGAAAATAAATAAATACTAGAAATTACCTAAAACCCCTACCACTATGCCAAGAAATGCAGCAGCTGGCAAAGCTGCTGTAGGACCCGCAAATACCTCCAATAGTAAAATAGTCGCTGTCTTAACCCCCTAGGAAGAGCTCGCAGCAGCTAATGCTAAAATTAAACGGCTTTGAGAGCTGCTTAAAACCAAAAACACCCCTACACCTAGCAAGGAGTTATTAGACACCTAGAGACTTGCTATAGTCCTTAAGGCCCTAGCCCAACGTATAGTATTAGCATTGTTATAGTCCGTAAAGGTTGCAGACCCCCTATTACTTATAGACGGAACTGACCCTATATTCAATAACTGGAAGCTTTAATTGCAGGATAAGCTTAAAGTTAATACGGACCACTTACCCACTACTTAAGCTAAGATGGCCTACGTCTTTAGCTATACTGGCGGAGACGCATAGACGCACCTACGTCCGCGATATGCCTAGGACTTAGCAGATCCCTTCCTCTCTGGAGACAAGATAATCAACCACTTGTCTTCCATCTATAAGGACCCCTTTAAGGTACAGAACGCCCGCCTTGATTATAAAGCTCTTAATATAAAGACAACGGAGACCTTTTTAGCCTTCTAGACCTGCTTTCTGCACCTAGCCGGCTAAGCCTAAATTCCCTATAAAGACCTAATGCCGGACCTCTTTGACAAGCTTACCCTAGACCTATAGCGCGCCGTTCTACTAGTTTTTACTACTGTACAGACGCTAAAGGTACTTACAGACCACTGCCTATCTATTAACTAAGGCCTCTGTTGAATTAAGGCATAAGCTAAGCGGTATAAAGCTAGAAACTCTCTAAACTAGACCGTAAGCACTATATAAATAGCCCATAACACTCCGGCATGATCTATAACTCCTACGGCACTAGCCGTATAGCCCACCGTTAATTTAGCAGCTAGCCGTGCAGCTAGTCCTGCTGCGGGTCTGGCGTATACTTGGCCTATATATAACGACCCCTGTAAACAGGCCCTTAGTAATTAAAGAGCTTGCTTCTTATATAGCCAGAAAGACCACTTTGTAAAGAATTGCTAGACAAAGGCAAAAACGGGCGAGGTTCTGTTAATTTAGGAGGATAGTATAGAGTTAGAAAAAGAGGAACCCTAGAGAAAGACTTCTCTCTAGGGTTAAAAGGAATTGATATGTTATATATTAATCTGGGTTGGCTAGTTAGTGGAAGAAGCTGCACTATCCCTTATACTTTATTTTGTAATAGATATTAAGTTTTAACCTCTGCTTTAGCTAACTCTAGAGCAAATGCCTTTGCCTTAATAGATACCTAGTGCGCCGTAAAGCTAGCTAAATTTTTAAATGCGCCTTTTAAGGAACTGCCTAAACCAGTTCCTATTCGCGGGTATAACGGACGAATAGGACTACCTATTATAACTATCTTACAGATCCACCTCCATGTTAATGGATAAAGGTAGTATAACGTCCCCTTTCTTATTACAGACCTAGGAAGCCACGATATAATCTTAGGAAGAAAATGGCTAGCCTATTTAGGCTTACAGCTTAACATATAGAGTAGACGGCTTATCTAGCCCAAAATCCCTACCCCTAACCCCTTCCTTTATAAAAGAAATTAGTATTATAATAGAAAACCTTATACGGCCCCAGATTGATACTATTTACCAGGCCGATACTATGCGTAGGGACCAGGCCTTTAAGAAAGATATACAGCTTAATCCGCAATAGATTTATATACTATACCGCCCCTAGACTACCTATATTACGCTACCCGCACCAGAGATTTAGGAAATTAGTAGTAACCTAGCTAAGTCCCCCACGGAGAACTTAGGCCCTACGCAGCTATAAAGGAAGGCTAGGAATACCGGACGCCATACTAAACTAATAGACTGGAAGGATAACTTATGGAAAATAAAACATAAGCTAAGGAAGACTATAAACCCTATACCGCAAAATACGGCCTAATAAAAGTCTATAAAGAAACCTATGGACCTTCCCCTAGTTAATATCTGCTGTATTGGCGCCGTAGGATTCTACTAGAACTTAGTTTAACCTAATACCGTTGTCTTTACTACTAGCTTATATGAAATTGATTAAATAATTAAGGAAAAGGAAAGCGAGCTTAGCGGATAGGAAAGTAAGCTTATAGATAAGGAGCTAGTAGAACAGAAACTGCCCTATTAACACTAGAAATTTAAGGACGTATTCTCTAAGGCAGCGTCTAATATACTCCTACCTCACCGACCGTACAACCACAAGATTGAGATTGAGCCAGATAAGAAAGACACCCTTAGTTATAGCCCCCTTTATTAGCAGTCTACTGCCGAATTGTAGGCTATAAAGCAGTACCTTATTAATAACCTAAATAAGGGCTTTATTGAGCCTAGTTAAGCCCCTTTTAACTCGCCTATTCTCTTTGCTAAGAAGCTAAATAGAGGACTTTGTTTCTGTATTAACTACCGCAAACTTAATAATATAACCCGCAAGGACCGCTACCCCCTGCCCTTACTTAATAAGACTTTAGCCTAAATAAGTAGAGCTAAAATCTTTACTAAGCTTAATATCCGTCAGGCTTTTTACCGGATTAGGATAGACCCTGGATTAGAAGACCTTACTATATTTTAGACCTGTTATGGAATATATAAATGCAAAGTACTTCCCTTTGGACTAACTAACGGACTAGCTACATACTAGCGATATATAAACGATATACTCTTTAACTACCTTAATAACTTCTATACAGCCTACCTGGATAACATTATGATTTACTCTAAGAATGAGTTGGAACACAAGGAGCATGTCTATAAAGTCCTATAATAGCTCTAAGAGGCTGGCCTCTAGGCCAATATTAGGAAATTGGAATTTAGTGTTAAGCGCATAAAGTACCTAGGGTTTATTGTTAGTATAAACGGAATTAAGGCAGACCTAGAAAAGACAGCTATAATTAACTAATATATACCCCCAAGGACTATAAAGGGGGTGTAGTTATTCTTAGGGTTCTACAACTTCTACTAACGCTTTATTAAGAACTATAGTAGAATTGCCCGGCCCCTAAGCCAACTTACCTATAAGGACTGGCCCTTTCACTTTAATACCGTATATAGGCAGGCCTTTAACAAGCTTAAGAAACAACTGGTTTCTGCTCCCTTACTCGCCTACTTTAACCCAAAACAGCCCTTAATGCTAGAAACTAATACCTTAGATAGCGTTATAGCTGGCGTTTACTCCTAGAAGTAGATGGACGGAAAATGGCACCCTATTGCTTACTATTTAAAGACTATAATAGATGCTGAGCCGAACTACCCAATTTATAATAAAGAAATACTGGCCATTATCTCTAGCTTTTAGTACTGGCGAACACAGTTAGAAGGAGCCCCTAAGCCTATTTAAGTAGTTTCGGACTATAAAGCCCTGGAATATTTTATAATAACAAAGACCCTTATAGCCTAGTAGGCACACTGGGCGGAGGTTCTATCCCAGTTTAACTTCCTAATTATATATAGGCCAGGTGCTACTAACCGTGCGGATACTCTTATAAGGCGTAAACAGGACCTAGATAACTAGGTAGCTACAAAGATCTTATTACGGACTTAGACGCTACTATAACTAAAATACCTTAACCCCTAAATATAGGCAGAACTAAATACGGACCCTTTAAGCGCTAAAATATATCCTGTTAATTCTATGGAACTTAACCTTATTAATAAACTGCTGCAGGCAAACCGTACGGCCCCTTCTCTACAGGAGTACTATAAAAAGGCAAAGGATTCTACTGGCCTATAGTCCCTAGAAAACGGACTGCTTAAGCACTAGGAACGGCTAGTAGTAGTAGAGGTATAGAACTTATAGACTTAGCTTATTGCCAAAGCATATACTTAGGTCTCTATGGCCTACCCTAAAAAGAATAAGACCTATAAAATTATTGGTAACCGTTACTACTAGCCCGGAATGGTTATAGATATTAACCGCTATATACAGAACTGCGATAACTGCCGTAGGTCTATAATCCCACAAGACAAAACCCTAGGGCTATTAAAGCCACTCCTAATACTAGAACGCCCCTAGTAGCATATCTCTATAGACTTCTACGAGTTACCTACGGACCGTGATAGATATAATATAGTTATAATTCTAGTTAACCGCTTTGGCAAGCGCCCGTTCTTAATCCCCTGTTATAAGAATATTAATACTAAAGAGGCGGCCTAACTGTATATCCACTATATCTACCGAATTTACGGACTACTAGATACTATTATATCCGACTATAGGCGGCAGTTTATATTAGCCTTCTGGAACGAGTTCACCTAGATCCTAGGTATTAGGCTAAAGCTCTCTATAGCATACCACCCCCAGACAGATGGTTAGATGGAGATTATAAATTAATACTTAGACCAGAGACTCCGGCCCTTTATTAACTACTTTTAGGACAACTAGAGCAAACTACTACCTATAATAGACTACGCCTAGGTAACCCTACCCTATAACTCTATAGGGTTTGCACCTATTTAGCTAAAAATAGGATACTTACCTTATATAAGCTTTAACTAGGAAAGACCAGAAGGACCATAAACCATACGCGAAAAACTATCCTATAAGGAAGCACAGCAATATACTAGACGCTTAGAAGAAGTATAGATGGTAGCCCATAAGAACCTAGAGAAGGCCCAGAAATTAATAAAACAGTAGGCAAATAAGCACAGGCGCGAGCCTAACTTTACCGTAGGCGACAAGGTCTGGGTTATAACAAAGAACTAGAAGATAAAACGGCCTAGCCATAAGCTAGACTATAAAATAGTAGGACCGTATAAAATCCTTAATAAAGAAGGCAACTTATATAAGGTTAAACTCCTAGACTTAATTAAAGTCCACCCTATTTTCTTACTAGATAAGCTATAAAAAGCTATAAATAACCTACTACCTGGACAAAAGAATAAGCCTCCACTGCCGATTTAAGTTAATGGCGACGATAAATGGGAAGTTAATAAAATACTAGCCTATAAACTAGTATAAGGAACGCTAAAATACCATGTCTAATGGAAAGGTTACGATCTAGACCCAACCTAGTACCCTACTTAGAATTTTATAGGTTGCCCCTAGAAGCTTAAAGAGTTTTATAACTAATACCCTAATAAGCTAGGACCCCCAAAGTATCTAGATAAGTGAATGGAGTGCTAGTATAGCAAAGATAATAAGCTACCTGTTAAGCATATAGATAAGAACACCCTACGGATATAAATACGGACATACAAAGCCTAAGGGCAGGCTTTTTTGGAGGGAGGGGTAATATTACGGCGCTGGTGGAAAACGGTGGATTATGGCAGTGGATTGTAGCGAATAATTGCAGACAGTTTTAGATAATCTCAAATAGTATTACGGTACTGGTAAATTACCGTAGATTGTGGTTACGTGACGCGAAGATTGCATAAAATATTAAACGGCGCTGCTCTTCTTCTCCTTTCCTTTCTCTAGCTTTGGATCCTCGTTTATAGACAATCTAATCGTACAGGCTTGCGCGACCCTCTTGCCGTGCTTGTGCCTCGATTGACTGAGTCGCTAACATCCCATAAATAGAGAATATTATATTGGTAATAAGCTTACTAGAAACTAAAGGCACGGAGTCTATCCTATTAGAAGATATAAACCTCCACTACCTATAGTATGGGGGTATCTATATTGTTGCTAAATAATAGGTAGAGTGCCTACTAAGAGCTATAGATATCTAAGGCCTTAAACTAGCTACCCCCCTAGGAGTAATTATATGGCAATAAGGCACCGCTAGAAGTATAATTAACCTTATATTTATAGACAAAGGCCTATACTAGAGACTTAAAAGGTGTAACCCTAAAGAAGAATAGGCACTTACCTTAGACTATATCTCTATCTAAATATAGCTAGACCTAGATATTAAGGCACAACTAAACAGTAAAAGATATATAATAAGAAAACTCAAGACAGATAGCTTCCTTAGTATAGTTAAATAATAACTTTAAGACCTAGAAGAAATTCACCTAATACCAAATAAGCAAAGCTTGTTAGCTACCCCTAAGGAAATTAATTAAAGACTAGAAAGGATCTAGGCAGTAATTAAAAATAGGCTAGAAGAGTACTGCCTAGTCTTATAACTAAGCCCCTACGTATAACACGCATGGTCCGTATAATACGCGGTTCTTATTGCTAGCTAATAATAAGTAAGAAGGAAATATACAAGCAGCTATAACCCTAAAGATAAGAGATAATATAAAGATATAAGAAACTAGTTAAAGAATACCCTAAAAAAAGAAGTAAGGAATAACTGGAGATGGTTTATAAATAAGTATACTTTTAACCTAAGCCTCCCCTATAATAAGGGCCTTTAGGCTATAGTAAAATAGGTAAAGAAAAAGGTAGGGCGCTTAGTAGAAGACCTATACCTACTACCCCTATAAAGAGTAGGGGAGTTATAGGCCACTAATAATAATAATAAGAAGGTAAAGATTCTTATAGAAAGATTCTTCCCTTAACTAGCTCTAGCAGACCTTAGTAACATTATAGTTAAAACACTAGTAACTTACCTGTGGGTTAACAGTAATATAACAATAGAGGAAATAGCTAGAACTATTAGCCGCCTTTTAAATAATATAGTACTAGGACTAGATAGGATATTAAACAAGGCCTTAAAGACCTATAGACCACTTATAGCACCTTAGCTTGCAGATATAGCTAGAGCATGCTTTACTATAGGCTACTACCTATAACTTAGAAGGTCTATAATAACAGCTATCCTATAAAAAGAAGGTAAAGTAGACTACTTAATCCCAGGAAGCTACCGCCCTATTACCTTAAAAAACACCCTTAGTAAGATCCTAGAAAGGGTAATAGCAGACCATATAGTAGATACGGCTAAGGAACACGCCCTACTACCACAAAGTTAAATAGGGGCAAGAAAGAACCGCTTAACACTATTAGCACTTATGTTACTCGCCACCACTATTAAGTCTGCATGGGCGATGCGAAGGGACTTTATAGTATTAATGCTTAGCCTAGATATTAGCAGTGCCTATAATAATATACCCTATAAGCGCCTCCTATATATCCTTAGGGCAAAGGGCTTTCTAGAATAGATTGTATAATTTATTTAAGGGTTTATAGGCCAGAAAGAAACATTGCTAGTCTTTAGCAGATACTAGAGCCCCCCTATTACAGTTATAATAGAAATACTATAAGGATTACCCCTCTTGCCTATACTCTTCCTTTTCTTTATAAGTAACCTACTTAAGTCCTTTAAGAAAGGGGCGACCTAGGGAATAGGCTTTGTTAATAATATAAACCTAATTATATATGGGCCAATAGCCGCAGAGAACTGTAGAATACTAGAGAAAGCCTATAACACCTATATAGAATAGGTAAGATGATATAGAGTCTAATTCTTACTAGAGAAATACTAGCTAATCTATTTTATAAGAAAACGCAACTAATCTATAGATCTCTAGCATATAATCTATATCTAAGGCTTTAGGGGCTAACTAGTTTAAGGCCTAAGGGTACTAGGAGTATAGATAGATAGTAAGCTCTGGTAGAGCGCATATACGTTATAAGCGGCCTATAAGGGCCAAGCGTAGTATATTACAATATCCAGAATTATTAATTCTATATGGGGCCCATGCTTTTAGAGGTTACGCCTATTATATATAGTAGTTGTCCGGCTAACCATAACGTATAGTTCTAGTATTTGGGCTATAGGAGAAACCAAGAAAGGCCCCTCTAAAGCACTCCTTAAATCACTCTAAAAGGTCCAAATAGCTTGCCTCTAGAGTATAATAGGCGGGTATAAGCGAACGGCCATAGTACTACTTAAGAAGGAAGCTAATATCCCCCCCCTATAATTATATATTGAAGCCGCTATAATGCAAAGAGTGTAAAAGGAGCGTAACTCTAGTGTTATAAAGTATATTAAGTTACGCCTAAATAAACTATGGAGGGACCCTAGGGTGCCCTATAGGAGAGCTAACTAATAACCCTAAAGTAGGAAAGATATATTAAAAAAACAGGTAGAAAAAGTAGAAGAAGAATAGTGCTATATTAAGGCCCAGGCCTATATAGAGGAGGAAGGGAGACGCATAAGAGACCAGTAAAGATAATAGCAAGAAAGAGAAAGGAGCTAAAGTAGAGTATAAAAGAGTACTAGGAAACCATATACTGCAATATAATACTGGTTGGACTAATACTGGAGAGGCGTATGGGAGTTAAAGATATAGAGGGTATTTTAGGCAAGAGGAACCTAGGCCGTAGCATAGTTAATGCTATAGGGGGTAAACACCTAAGGGCTCTAAGAAGGCCTAATAAAGGCAGAAAATACAATAGCAACACTCCTAAGAATAGGAATAATAGGACTAAAAGACTGGCTCTACTAGGTAGGTGTTCTAGTAGGTAGCTTAAGATATAAATGTGGCTGGCTAAGACAGATACCAAAATATGTAATACTATTATGCCCCTTATACACCAACTAAGAAGTAATGCTCTTAGTAGCTAGCATAGAGAACTATAATACACTACTCTTAATATAAAAAGGTCTTAAGGTGGTTACCCAGTGGCTTATTAGCTAAAATATACTAGACTAGTTTTAGGTCGCAAAGGAAATGGTAATAGAAGGTAAAGGGGTGAGCACTAGGCGCCCACTAATGACTCTATAGTAGTAGAGTTAAGTTCGCGATACTAGCGCGTCCGTAGGCTTATTACGGCAGCAGTGGTTTCTAAGGAGGTCAAAAAGTAAGGTAGTAGAGTACTATAGGTAACTCGCAGGCGCCTTATAGGCGCTATGCAGGCGAGTCCTAAAAGGCGGGGAGATTGATTACGGGGTTTTCTCATATAGAGTTTTCTCCCTATATGTATATAAGGAGTAGTCCGCGTAGGCCTAGTAGGGATCCGAATCGGACGTTAAGCAATGAATTATTATATTTAATAGATATATAAGTTTCTATTAAAACTTTACTGTTTGTATTAACTTAATAATACAAGTGAGTCGTATTTAGGGGCACGAAATACATATAGTATTGTATGCTCGTTTGGATGGTGACTGTCAGTTCTATTAAAGTAGGCTACGTGGTCTATATACTAGTGCGTCTCCTTAATTAGTTAGTGTCTTATAAGCAAGTAGTTGGTGCACCAGGTGCTATAATTAGACACTAGTGGCACTTAAAAATAGAACCACTTATATATAGCCTCCATAGTTGCTTTAATAGAACCGTAAAACATAAAGGAAATATATGGGAAATCCCTCCCAGGGTGCCTTCTAGGCTGCCTTCCAAACAATGCTTTAGTCTGGCTGTAAGTCCTACTTATGGTCCGTAAAATGAACCGTATAGCCTTTTAATAGGCTGTAAATGAACCGTATGGCCTTCTGACGGACCGTAAATAAACTATAAGTACTCCGTTAGTCTTATTCCACCCACTCTATAACCTTTAGATTAAGTTTATTTATATTAATTAGTGTTTTAAGAGCTTGATATGGCTTTGCCTTAATTATAGCGTCTACTAGGTTGTCTCCGCCGCTAATCTACTTGACCTCTATAATCTTACGTTGTTTATAGGCCTGATGTAAGCATATTAGGTTAACTATAAGCCTCTTCTCTTGTGTTATCCCTAGTTTGACTAGGCAGTTATAAAGGGACTTTAAATCGGTGTATAGAACTAGGGGTAATTGCTCTAATTATAGAATCTTCTAGATTGTTAACTTAATTATAGCTCCTATATTAAAGCCATGAGCTAGTGCGTATAGTTTAGAAGCTAATATACTGCGGGTTACTTGTTTGCATTTAATTAAAGACTAATATAGTATATTTGCGTCCTAATTATGGTCCGTAAGTACAATTATAAAGCCAATTTATAACAATAGGTCTCTGTTATTGGCAAAGGAGGCGTCTATAAATACTAGTACGCTAAGGGAATTTAGGTCTAGTGGTATAAAAGTAAGTCCTCTTGTTATATTGTTAATTTGCTACTAAATACGCTTATTAAGCTGCTTAATATTTTCCTCTTGCGGATTTGTTACCTAGGCCGCAAAGGATAAATTATAGGTAGATTTAGGTTGATAGACTATAGCAATATAGGCGCCTCTTGCATACTATGCAATGTATTAGTCCTTTATATTTATGGTCTTATAGGTCTCTCCGCAGGAACTAGTAAGGTCTATAGGCTTTACTATAACAAGCCTTAGGTTTTAAGCTTGGCGTTCCTAAGTTAGCTAAATTGAGTTGCCCTTTTATATAATTAAACCTCTATTAAACTTAATTGGAGTCTGCTTAGTTAACTGCTCTTATAGCTTTGCTAGGAACTTAGCTTCTTGCAGTTTAGTCTCTTCAGCGTCTATAAAAGTCTGGTCCGCTAAGAAGAGGGTATTATCTATTTAGAGTCTAACAATAATAAGGCCGTTTAATGGGGTGTATAGGAGGCAGGGGTTATATGTCAACTGCTCCATCTTAAGTTTACGGATATAATGTTAGTAATATGTCTTAAACTAGTGGTTTCTAGCTTCCAGCACTCTATAAAGGGGTTTTATTATCTATAAAATTGTTCCTAGTTACAAATTAAGCTTAAGGGGTAGTTGTATAAAGATGTCTCTACTTAGGTAGGTATTAGACTATATATAGGCTTATAAGATATCCTGTAAGTAAAAGGCTATAGGTTTGGTTTGCTATAGTCTAGGCATAAGTATAAGTATAATTTGTTAACTGACTTGTTAAATTATAGGCAATTATATAAGGACTAAGTCCTTTCCCTAGTTGTTATAAGCTTATATAATAAGCCTTAATTTTTTAAAGGCTTTATTAGTACTAGGGTGCTTAATCTTGTTAATAAAGCGTAAGTTAAATATACGGACGCCTTACGGAACGTCTCTCTCCATTATAACCGCAAAGGCGCCCTTTTTAAGTAGTCTATTGATCTCTTTACGCTATAAGTCCGTAAAAGGGGTTTCCTATACTAGAACTGATATATCTGTAAGTGGGGGTTGTCTTATAGATGTGCCTGCGGAGGTTAGGTAATTCTCTATTATGGGGTTCTTAATTATAGGGTGCTTTTGGGGGCGTCCTTAATTATACTTTACGGTAGGTTTAGTAGGTTTCTAAGGGACTTCTAAAGTGGGCAGGGGTGCTTTTGGTTTATCTGGTTTGGCAGGTGCTTCTAGTTTGTCTAGTTTAACGGGTGCTTCTAGTTTATCTGGTTTAACGGGTGCTTCTAGTTTGTCTGGTTTGACGTTATAGGTGTTTTTGGACCAAAAATAGGGTTTTACGGACGTGCTTCTAAAGCTAGTTGGTCCGCTAGAAAGTTATACGCCGCACGTTTCGTCTTCTACAGCTAGTAAACGATAAGGTCCAGTCTAATTACCACTTTTATGCTATACAAGGACTTTAGAATTAAGTAGGAGGTTATAAACTGTGGTTGTATCTAGTCCGTTACAGTGGTGCAGAGCGCTATTAACAACTTATTTGGCCCGTAACTTAGCTATTTTGGTCATTGCCTTCTGTATTACAGCTGCTTAATCCATAACAGATGGGGTAGGAGGGTCTAGTTTGCCTATTCTTGGGTAGGCTCCATAAACTAAGAGGGTAGGTACTAGTCCGTTAGGACCAGCGGTGTCGTTAACGGCTTTTACGGCCATCTGTAAAGCCAGTTCCCTTTAGATATCCTTACACTCGTCCGTAATAATCTAGTAAGCTCTCTATAAAGCTAGGTAAGCTCGCTTAATAAGCCTAATAGACTAGTGCGCTTTAACTAGAACAGCTTTTGTTAAAATAGTTATAGCTATAGCGTACTGTTGGAATTCCTTGCTAATAAAGTTCCTACCAGTGTTATAGGTGATGTACTTAGGGGGTTTAACGTATGTGTTAATCTAATAGGTCTGTAAAATATCCTAAGTATATTTTATAGATATATTTTGCAACTAATAGGCAGCTTAATAGCGGGTTACCTTGTTAATTATATATAATACTAGGCTGCCGTTAATATACATAATATCTATATATACTAAGTGGTTAAAATTAAGGTCCTTATAAAGGGTAAACTTAAATTAGCCTAGGGAACGTCTATATTTCTAGCAAAAGGAACAGTATTTAGTTAGGTAGTTAATTGCCTTCTTATTAACGTTGTCATGTCTAGAGTGTTTAAGGACTCTATATAGCTTTTTAGCTAACAGGTAGCCAAAACGGCAATACAGGCGGTAGATTTTAGTACTAGTAAGGTAATATGGGTTGTAGTTAAAAGGTTTCTAAATGTAGGTCTATAAAGTCTCTCCCTATATAAGGAACGGGTGTCTAAATTATTGTGTAATTAGTAGGGTGATATGCTTACTTTCTAGGTGTAACGGGACTAGCCCAGTTACAGTAGGAATGTCTCGGTAAAACACTTGACAGATAAATTCCGACGCTTTAATTAAATTCTGCCAAATTCTGCCAAGTTAATCGAATTCTGCCAAATTCCGCTAACTTAATTAATTTCCACCAGTCTCCACTAAATTCCACTAATATAATAGAATTTGGTTGAAACCTATTAAAATCCGCGTGGGCTTGTGCCTATGCGTCTACTGCCAAGACCACGAATATTTAGTTATAAGTTTCCTATATTCCTTTCTCTTCTTTATACAACGTCTTGTTCTCTTTAAGAGCTATATACCCTTAGATTTAGATAGAATTTATATTATTCCTTTAAATGTTCCCTAAAGCCTCTTCGCGCCCTTACACTACGTTGCGTTAAAACAACTACTATTAAAAATGGCAAACGAACCCAAATCCCTTTTAATAACTATGAGTATTATGTCCCTAGTCAGGGAACAATTAACTATAATATAATAATCCTTTACGGATGCCCTAGCTTAGTAGCGGGCTGTACTAGAAGCCCAACATTAGCGATTAATGGAAGCACTCTACAAAGAACTCCGTAACATTAAGGCTCTTTTATTAGAGACCCCAACAATAATACCTATAAATAAAATTAAAATAACCATATCTAAACCCGACCCGTTAAATACGAATACTAAACTAGTAATAGTAACTAAACCCATATCTATAACGAGTTTAATACTTACTACAAAATCTAAAAAGCTCCCTAATCCTCTAATGTTTAATAGAAATTAAAATAACCTACATCCCTTTGTAACCAAGCTCCGTCTTAAACTTTTAATAAACTATAACCAATACCCTACTAAAGCTAGCAAGGTTAGCTACGGAATGTCTTATTTAAGTAAGAACGCTGCATATACCATAGATCTATTCTTCCATAACGGCATCTTTGTTAATTTTAAAATCTTTATCTCTCTGCTAAAATAAATATATAATAACGCCAGCCGCGAACATATAGCTATTACCAAACTTAAAAACCTATAATAATGGAACTGAGACTTTACTAGCTTTTTTTCGGAATTTTTAGGCCTTATTGGCAAACTGGATTGGAATAAAGCCGCTAGAGTTACTACCCTTTAATAAGCTATCTCAGATAAAATTAGAGCCCAGTTAGTAGGTAGGGAACTACCAAAAAACCTATCCGAATTTGCTATAATATGCTAACAAATTAATAAGGATCTTTAATATAACAAACAAACTTGTTCCCTGAAGTTAACTACACCTCGCGTTTAAAATACCCTAAAACGCAATCCGTCTCTAAAACCTAAAAGCCCCATGTATGACCCTATAGACCTCGATGCCGCTTAATTCTATACACCCTTGGGAACTAATAAACAAAGAACTTAAGCCACAAATAGAGAATACTTTAGATGTGGTAAAAAAGGATATATTTAAAAGCATTGCCGAACTCACCCCTTTAAAAAGGTCCGCCATAGCTCCTCCTATTTCTTAAATTATACCCATTCCTTAAGCCGTACTTATTCCTTAAATCGTACCCGCTTTATAAATTGTACTTAAATGCCACAAAGCATCTTGCCTTTAGTTAATTTGGAAAACGAATCATCCTAAGGCCAAGTCGCGCCTTAGGATAAAAAGTGGAAGAGTATAAGTGTCTAGGCTCTTCTAGCGCTAATATACAATATAACTCCCTTAATATACTTAGCGAAATTTAAATACTTAGAAAATAGAAGAAAGTATAAATCTTTATAGACAGCAGAGCTACTAGCATGGGCTTTATTAACACAAACTATACAAAAACTTAATGCCTAAATTTAAAGAAACTTAATAAGCCCTAAGGCCTATAAGGCTTTAATAGCAAACCCTTAATATATAGCGAAATAACGCACTACGCCCTAGTAAAAATGCGGATAGGTGAATACCTTAAACATATCTCCCTGTTTGTAACACCCTTAAAGCAATACAAAGTTATACTTAGACATAGATAGCTAAAATGACACAACCCTTTAATTAGCTAGGTTAAAGAAACACTAAAGTTCCGTACAACTTACTGCCAAAGTCATTGCTTAAAAAACCATTTGCCCTATAAATATGCATATAACTATTCAAATTTAATATAATATAAATTACCCTTGCTATAAACCTTAAGCCAATATAATAAATCTATAACTGCCAATTGTAACAAAGAATATAAAGATGTTTTATTAAAACCTCTTAAAATTCAAATAATATAAGCCGCACCCTTTATTTTGTTAGCAAAAAGACAAGATTACGAAATCTTTGCTATAACTATGGAAGATATTAAGAAAGCACTAGAACTAAAATAGTATATTAATCCTTAACCTCTTATACCTAAAGAGTACCACAACCTAATTAATAAGTTTAAAAGACAATTTGCAGACCAACTAGCCCCATACTAAGATAAGCACGATTTTAAGATAGAACTTAAGCCGGGCATAATACTAAAGTTTGGTCCGCTATACGGTATATCATAGGAAGAATTACTTATAATACAATAATACCTTAACAAGTATCTAGAAAAAGGATTTATTCGCCCTAGTTAATCTCTATTCGCCTTATCCGTACTATTTATTAAAAAGCTAGAAAGAGGCTTAAGATTCTATGTTAATTATTAAGCTCTAAATGCAATTATGATTTAAAACTAATATCCAATTCCCCTAATTCAAGAGACGCTTAACCGTTTAGCAAAGGCACGGTACTTTACAAAGCTTAATATAGTTACAGCCTTTAATAAAATCCATATACGAGAAGGAGATAAGAAGTATACAGCTTTTTGTATATAATGGGGACTCTTTAAATACCTAGTAATGCCATTTAGCGTAAAGAACGGTCCCGGTACGTTTTAGCAATATATTAACAATACGCTTTATAAATTCCTTAATATATTTATTACCGCGTATATCAATAATATCTTAATTTACTCGTCCTTACTTTCTAAATATTAGAAACACATTAGAATAGTCCTTAAACGCCTATAAGATGCGGGCCTACAATGCGACATTAAGAAATGCAAGTTCCACGCGTCCAAGGTTATATACTTAGGCTTAATAATATCCCGTAATAGAATTAAAATGGACCCTAAGAAAGTCGCCGCGATTATAAACTAGGAAAGCCCTAGCAACGTATAAGATATTTAAGGATTTCTAGAATTTGTAAATTTCTATTAACGATTTATTAACTACTTCTTAGAAACTGCTTAGCCGTTAGTAAACCTAACAAGAAAGAATATAAAATTTAAATAAACTACTAAATATAAACAAGCTTTTAACGACCTAAAGTATCATTTTATAACTGCTCTAATTCTCGCCCACTTCGACCCTAACCTCGAATGCATTATAGAAACAGACTCGTCCGATCATGCGCTAGGGGGAGTGTTGTTATAATATAATAAGGACGGTAAGCTATGTCTAGTAGCCTTTCTCTCCTGGAAACTCGCCCCTACTAAATTAAACTACAAGATATATAATAAGGAACTACTTGCAATTATCAGATATTTTAAATAATAGCGTCCTAAGCTTAAAGGATCGTTGTTCCCAATATATATGTTAACGGACTATAAGAACCTATAGTACTTTATAACTATAAAGCAATTAACGTAGTGCCAAATTCGTTAGGCCGAATACCTCTTATAATTTAACTTTAAGATTACGTATTAACTAGGTAAACTTAATTAGAAGCCTAATATATTAACATAACAGTTATAGAACCTACCTATAAATACTATAGATAAACGGATTATAAATTAATTACGGATCTTATTACCCCCTAAATGTTTTAAAAAACTACGTCCTATGTTCCTAGATATGGAACTTAACAGAAATAAATTAGAAGTTAATAAATGGGAAATAGAAATTAATAAGCTAATAGAATACAAATATAAGAATAACGTATAGATAATAGATATAATAAAAGCAATTTAAACAGGAAAATAATAGTATAAGGATATTATACTTACTAAATGCGAAATTTAAAACGACCGATTGTACTACTAATAGAAGATAGTAGTTCCGAATTCCGAACCCTTACGATTTAAGATACTTAAATTTGTATACAACTCCCCTATAGTAGGGCACCCTGGCCGTGCGAAAACTTATAAAATTGTTCAACAAGCATACTACTGGCCTATAATGCATAACTACGTACAAAAATACGTTCGAGTATGCAGGATATGCGTGCGTAGAAAGACCTCTTATATAAAGAAGCAAGGAGTACTTTAACCGCTACCAATTCTAATGCAAAGATGGCGCGATATCTTAATTGACTTTATAGTCGACTTGCCTAATAGTAATGGGTTTATGAATATTATGGTAGTTATTAACCGCCTTATAAAAATATGACATATAATTCCTATGGACTCAATTAATACAATATTAGTAGCCAAATGTTTTGTTAAGCACGTCTTTAAGCTACATAGACTTCCTAATATAATAGTATCTAACTACAGAAGCTAGTTCGTTTTAGACTTCTAGCAAGCTTTATATAAACAATTAAGCATTTAAATACGACTCTTAACTGTATTTTATTTAGAGACAGATAGCTAAACTAAAATCACAAACGCGATTATGGAACAATACTTATAAATATACTACTCCTACCTGCAAGATAACTAGGAAAAATGGCTGCCTTTGGCTGAGTTTACCGCGAATAATATAATAAACGTATTAATAGGCGTAATGCCGTTCTACGCGACCTACGGATAAGACCCTTAACTTAGATTTAAACCACGACCTAAAATTAACATAATAGGACCCACGATTAAACGGATTTAGTTAATTAATGCATATAACTTCGCTGATTAAATAAAGCAGTTAACGGAACTATTATAAAGTGAATTAATATACACTTAAACGTTATAGGAATGGCATGCGAATAAAGGATAAGCTCCTATATGGGACTTTAAGGAAGGTAATATGGCCTACCTAAATACATAAAACCTGAAGACTTAACGGCCCTTAAAGAAACTTAATTGGAAGTTTATAGGCCTATACCAAATTAAGAAGAAACTAAGCCTATACGCCTATAAGCTTAAACTACTAACTAAGATAAAAATACACCCGATGTTTTATATAAGCTTATTGCAACCTTTAAAAGATGATCCTATAACTTGTAAAGTGCCGCCACTACCTTCCGTAATTGTTAATAACAGTAACGGTTCTTACTTTATTAACTTAATTAATAATATACAATAGAAAACACGATTTAAACAATTTAAACTTCTTGTTAAGTAGGAAGGATATAAAATATAAACCTAGGAAACCTATAAATAGGTTAAGGCCAACGCGCCTTCCCTAGTAAAAGAATTCTATAAAGACTATCCTTCGCGGCCTACTCTGGCTGGATGGATACGATATAAAGGTAAACAACTGCCACCTAATATAAAGACACGAAATATAATAGCAGGAAACTCGAAATTAAAAAAAACTTAAACTATATTATGACGCTTATAAGGCGATAAGTTATAAATTCTTAACTAAATTAAATTATTTTGGACCTTTGGCTAAAGGGGGGGGGTACTATAACGGGACTAGCCTAGTTACAGTAGGAATGTCTTAGTAAAACACTTAACAGATAAATTCCAACGCTTTAATTAAATTCTGCCAAATTCTGCTAAGTTAATTGAATTTTGCCAAATTCCGCTAACTTAATTAATTTCCACCAGTCTCCACCAAATTCTACTAATATAATGGAATTTGGTCGAAACCTGTCGAAATCCGCGTGGGCTCGTGCCCACGCGTCTGCTGCTAAGACCACGAATATTTAGTTACAAGTTTCCTATATTCCTTTCTCTTCTTCACGCAACGTCTTGTTCTCTTCAAGAGCTATATACCCTTAGATTTAGATAGAATTTACATCATTCCTTCGAATCTTCCCTGAAGCCTCTTCGCGCCCTTACACTAGGGTAGTTGCGGGGCTAATTAGGGTGTTTGTAATATTGTTATAATAAACCTATAACTATGTCCGCAAGGCAGAGTAGGAAAGGGGTGTTCGCTTTTACTATATAGAAGTTAACTAGGCTAATTAGAGTCTTAACTGCAACTAATCTAATTAATGTGGTTAAGCTAATGCCGAATTAGATGTTTATGGCCCCAGTTTGCATAGTATCAATATCCATATTATTATTTATGGTGGTCTTATATGCAAGGTATTATCCATAACCTATAGTAGACTTCTTAGAGGTACCTATATTAATTATAATGCTATAGAATTCTTTAGGGGTATAGCGTTCTATAGTAATATATGCAAATAGGTCCTATTCGCGGTCTATAATATCTATAACGGGTCCAACAGATGTGCTTACGGGTTGGTTTTTAGGTGCAATTAAGTATATAAAGGAGCGGTTGGCTAATATGGTCGTAATATTAAAGGCTTGGCCGCCTATAAAAGGTCTAAAAGTAGTTAGGAATGTCTCTAAGGTCTCCTATTCCTAGGTGTCTAAGTTAAAGTCAATTATAAGGGCTTCTATTGACTTATTAAGAGACTCCTCTACTTCCTCTCCTTCGTAGTCTAGGATAAACTGGTTAATCTAGCTGTTAAATCTCTTCTTGGACTTATTACACTCTTCCTAGGTGTGCCTTATAGACTAATATCCCTCCTTGCCGCACACAAAGCACTTTTGGCTGGTTCGCCTACGGGGGTATACTTTTATATGGGAGTTGCTGCGGTGGTTATAGGTGGGATTTGGTCAGTGCGGGTACTGCTAGCGGTAGCGGCGGTCCGTAAAGTAGGTGTCTAAGTTAGTTTATAGGTTTTATAGGTCTGTAATAAAGGCTTAAGTACTGCCTAGTGGGTTTAAAACTTTATATATTATAATAGAGGACCGTAAATTGTTAATAAGGCCAGTTAAGGTGTCTGTAGGCTTATAATAGGTGTATTTATAGGGTTCCACTTCCTAGTAAGCTATAATAAGTTTATTATACAGGAAGTTGTCTGTTTAAAGCTTAGTATTAAGGCTGTACTATAGGTACCGAAGGTCTTTAATAAGAATTTATAGGCACTCTGTGGTTAATTTTTTGGTATTCTTATTAATTACGGTCTATAACCTAATTGCATTCCATTGGGTAAGGATGTTACGCTTATATTCCGGCCCTTTAAAGTAGTTATATATAGCTTTATATAGCTTATTAAAGGGAACACTAAGGGGGTTGCTCTTAAGGTTAGTATAGTAGTGGTTAAGGGCTAGGCCGCGCAGTATGGTGGAATAGGCTTAGCTAAATTCCTATTTAGGAATATTAGCCTTCTAATAAAGGTCCGTAAAAATGGTCAGTTTGAAATTAAAGTTGTCGTTTTCACCACTATACTTAGATTCGTCAGTATAGAGCTTAGCTAGGTTGGCTAGTTCCTTGCTATAGATCTTTACTTAGGTAGTTTGCGGATCTATAACTTAAACAACGGAAGTATTTTAGTCCGTATTTTGGTTTATAGGGGTGTTGTGGTCCGTAACTTAAGTATTAGGTATGCTTTGGCCAGTAAGATTAATTCTAAAGCCACTAGGGTCTGTAGGATGAATTTAGTTAAATGGGTTAGCTATAAGGCTAGAGATCCTATTAAGTTTAAAGGAAGTAAAAAGTCTACCAGTTTTAATATGGTCTAGGATTTCCTCTTTAGTCTATTCTGTTTGGTCCTCCTTATATATTATATTATATAAGGACCGTGTAATAGTAACTTATTTGTCCCTTTTAACCCATACACCTTAGTAATATAAAAGGGCTTATAGGTTACGGATAGTAATAGGGTTGCAAGCCTTAAAAATAGCTTCCATAAAATCCATAAAGTCTTCCTTATATTGCTCCTATAGGTCGTTATTTATAAGCTTAAAATATCCGTATTTAAGGATTTTGAATTTAATATAGCTATTAACGTCAGTTACAGACGTGAGGTTAACTCCTTAGCTCTATTTCTCTTAACCTTTGTTAATCTGCTTACTTGTATCTACCATGCTATATAGCGTAGTATTATCTGTATAAGCTATAACGGGTTAAGAGGAGCTTGTAGCAGGTGGTAGTGGCTTATAGCGGGTGGAGGAGGTCTTATAACGGTCCGTAATAGTTTAAGAGGTCTTATAATGGTCCGTAAAGGCGATTAACAGGTCCGTAATGGTTTGTAGGAGGGCAGGGGGTTCTATAAAGGTCTGTATTCATATCTATAAACTTCCGGTAAACCATACTAAGACTTAAATAAGTATACAGAGATGGTGATATAGTCCGTAATCCCTAACTTCCGACCTTCCAGCAGGTCGTACTAGGATATAAATAGGTGGTCGCTGTCGTGTATCGTTCGGGGGGAGGTGTCGAGTAATTGCTAATCTATGCGCGCTCACTGATTAGTGTTTGTATTAACTTAATAATACAAGTAAGTTGTATCCAGGGGCACGAAATACGTATAGTATTGTATGCTCGTTTGGATGGTGACTGTCGGTTCTATTAAAGTAGGCTACGTAGTCTATATACTGGTGCGTCCCCTTGATTAGTCAGTGCCTTATAAGCGAGTGGTTGGTGCACCAGGTGCTGTAATCAGACATTTACATTAATAGTATTATTATGCATTAATTATATATATATAAGTTATTTATTATATGTATGTAGATGTATAGAAAATATAGAAAATATAAAAATACTAACTTTTAAATAGTAAATAGCTTATTTATTACTATTTTTAATATAAAGTTAATAAGATTATTAAAACTTAAATAGATTAATTTTTTTATTTTTTATATATTAAATAATTATATTATTAATTTTTTTTATTATATTATTTATTAGGGGGGGGGGGATTATTTAAAGATAAAGAGTGTCTCGCTTCCTAGGGTCCCACGTTATTTGCTAAGGCTCTATACAAAGCTCTGCACGAAGCTCTATGGGAGGCTCTATATTACGGACGCTTTAAGTACAATGTTACGACTACTTGGGGAAGAGTTGCAGGAAGCTAGTTAGTTGATATAGGCACGGTCTAGAATGGATCCGGTGGAACTATATAACGAGGAATGGTAAGCGAGTTATATAATGTTATACGCAGTGTACGGAGTATACGCAGTGTACGCTATGTATAATATGTATAACACGTACCTTACGTATAAGAGAGGATTTCTTAGAAGTATGGTTGTGTATTTAAAGGACCTTAGTCCCTACCGTAGATAGTTCTCTCCTTGTAGTGAATTTTAGAATACAATTAGAGTTAATCTGTTAGGCAACTACTCTACTAGTTGTTATTATATTGTTGTTTTATTCTTACCTATATACCTAGCCTAATAACAGAACCCACCGTAGTCTAAGCTATAAGGTTCCGTTACATATTCACTACTAAGGTTATAGTATTTAAATAAGATTAAATAATATGCCACTAAAAGCAGCACCAGTTATAACAGCGTTAACGGCAGCCACAACCTCAGGGCCAGGTGATACTAGTATGGACAATAGGGATTCTCAAGTGGTTACGCGAGGTTAGTTATAGGAAATGGTTAATCACTTATAAGACAATAATAGGATACTTAAAGAACGCATTAATGGAATTGGAGCAGTAAAGATTAAGCTACCTTTAATTAAACAATTCTTAGGAGAGAAGTTGAAGCTTAAGGGATTTCTTATATAGATGCACTTTAAGGTAGTACAGGAAGGAGCGAAGTTAGCAATATTGTTAGATTAAGTAGCCTATGCAGGATTATTCCTGATGGGGAGGGTACTTAAGTGGTTTAAGCCGTATCTTACGGAAATATAGGCTAATAGCATAACAACTACTAACTAGGATATACGGTATATATTTACCAGTTAGAATGGGTTTGTAGAGCGATTAATATAGATATTTAGAGACCTAGAGGCCATAACCATAGTAAAATAAAAGCTTTAGAACTTAGTACAACACACTTTAGCAATTAAGTATATAACATAGTTTTAAATACTAGCTATATAGGTTGAGTGGAATGATAGGGCGCTTATAGTATAGTATAAATAGGGACTTAAGGCTAAAGTCTAGGACACAATCATCTTAATAGAAGATATGGATACTCTAAAAGAGTTAATAGATTAGTTAATAAAGATTAATAATAGAATCTATTAAAGGGAATAAGCTAAGAGAGGGTAAGATAGAGTTCTATAGTTATATAAGGCGTAGAGTACGCAACGACAGATATTAAGTTAAAAACTATAGAATGGCGTAGAGCTAATAGACCTAAGCGGTACTAAAGAAACCTAAAGATAGGAAAAGAAACTATAGAAACCTAAAGGTTAAGGATTAAGTAATTAAAGGACCCAGGAGTAGAGGCCAAACTAGGGATCTTAGTAGTAGAAGACGTTTAGGCGGACTCTATAGTAAGAAAAATAGTTTAAAGATAGGGCTTGCATAAATTATAGAAAATAAGGTTATTTTACTAGAGACTATAGAAGTGGTTAGAGTAACCACGCGGTAAAGGGAACTAGGCTAGTAGACAGTATATATATATAGAGGGACGACGGTGCACTATAAGGAATAAAAGAGTGTTTAATTAATAGTTTTATATATTGTTACAATAACATATACCAAATTTATAAGGACGCTAAGTATGGCGTAAGCTATTAGCTATAGGAGCTATTATTACCTAAGTTTAGAGGAACTAATGAACCAGCTTATAGATTAGACATTAAAGACGATAAGTTTAATATAGGCAAAGTATTTACCGATAATAAGGTAATAAAGGCAGCTTACTAGGAGCATGCAGACCTTAGAGAAGTTGAAATAGAAGTAGAGACTAAGACTATTATAGAATAAGGTTTAGTAATAGGTATTACAACACTATTAGATACGGTTTCCATCGCTTTATAAGATAATAGGAGTAACGTTTAGAAGAAACTAAGTAAGTAGATAACTACTAGTGCTAGCTTATTACTTAATAAAGGCAAAAGGCCACAGGCTTAAGATTCTTAAGAAGAGATAAAAGAAGC
>Ga0307507_10000184_pt1 | contig 114646 bp, 92 predicted proteins | sample 7_EM_MG_FD_207223 | JGI IMG/M metagenome (GOLD analysis project Ga0307507, IMG submission 207223) | Populus trichocarpa ectomycorrhiza microbial communities from riparian zone in the Pacific Northwest, United States - 7_EM | ecosystem: Host-associated > Plants > Roots > Unclassified | place...
AAACTATTTGTCCATTGGAGTTAAAATGCGGCAAGGTCTGAATAATAAGAGCCGTATGACGGGAGACTGTCAAGTACGGTTCCGTGAGAGGCTTGTGGTGAAACTCCACTTGCCTACTCGACAATTAATTCCGGGGATTTATTGCCCTGTCTACATTAATAAAATTAAAAAATTACCATTCAAACCAGTCATGAAAATCAAAAATATTTATACGATAGCAATTTCATTCACGGCTGCCATAGGCGGGTTTTTATTAGGCTTTGATGGTTCTGTAATTTCCGGGGCCGCACCGTTTTATAAAGCGTTTTTTCATTTAAATAACGATTCTTTTCTTTTTGGGTTTTCTGTTTCATGTATCATCTGGGGATCAATATTTGGAAATTTATTCGCAGGGAAATTAAGCGACAGGTTTGGCCGAAAGCCGGTATTAATTTTATCTGCTTTACTGTTTTTAATCAGTTCATTATTTACGGCATTAGCCGGAGATATAACTGTTTTCATTATTGGGCGCATAATGGCCGGGTTTGCAGTTGGGATTGCAATTTTGCTGGCACCTGTTTACATCGCCGAAATAGCGCCTCCCCGGCAACGGGGATGGCTTGTTTCGTTTAACCAGTTACTCATTGTTATTGGATTATCGGCAGCCTACTTTTCTAATTATCTTATCTTGAAAGCTATTCACGATCCATTGCTTAATTGGAGATGGATGCTTGGAGTAGAAGCCTTTCCGTCCATATTATATTTTCTTTTCCTCTTTTTTATTCCCGAAAGCCCAAGATGGCTGGTAATGAAAAACAAGGAGAAAAAGGCAATACAGGTATTGAGTCATATTGGCGGAAAGGATCATTCTGTAAAGGAATATGAGGAAATAAAAAAATCGCTCATCAATCATACCGATACAAATATAATTGCCCAGGCAAAAGAATTTTTCTCGCCAAAAATGAAACTGATACTCATCATAGGGTTTGGGCTTGCCATTTTTCAACAATTCTCGGGTATAAATGCGGTACTGTATTATGCCCCTATGATTTTTGAATCGGCAGGTGGCGGAAGAGACACGGCGTTTATGCAGGCTGTGGTTTTAGGTGTCGTTTTTATGGTAATGACTATCGGGTCGATGTTTTTCATTGATAGTGTTGGCAGGAGGCCATTGCTATTTATAGGCGTTAGTATGATGGCGGTTTCGTTGCTAATTACCGGATTTGCATTCAGAACTACTTTTTCCAACATAAATTCCACACTTGTTTTAATAAGTATTCTGGGTTTTATCGCAGGCTTTTCGATCTCTTTAGGGCCCGTAATGTGGGCGATTTTTTCCGAAATTTTCCCGAATCATTTACGGGGTTTTGCCATTTCGGCAGTTGGCGTTGCAAATTCTATATCGAGCTTTATTGTAGCCACTTTTTTTCCGATACAACTATCAAAACTGGGTAGCAGCAATACTTATTTTACCTACGCGGGATGTATGTTTTTCTGCTTATGGTTTATTTGGAAGTACGTGACCGAAACCAAAGGAAAATCATTGGAAGAAATTGAAAATGAATTAATTACACAAAATGAACTTTATTGAAAATCCTATATTACGGGGCTTTAATCCCGATCCATCTATAATACGTGTTAATGATGATTATTATATTGCAACTTCTACTTTCGAATGGTTTCCCGGGATTCAAATTCATTACTCAACAGACTTAATAAACTGGTATTTAATTAAAAGGCCTTTAAACCGTGTTTTTCAACTGGATCTGCGGGGTGTGCCTGACTCCTGCGGCGTATGGGCGCCCTGCCTTTCCTACGATAATGGCATATTCTATCTCGTCTATTCGAATGTGAAATCGTTTTCAGGCGCATGGAAAGATACCCACAACTACCTGATTACTGCTGCCAATATTAATGGAGAATGGTCTGATCCAGTTTTCTTAAACTCACGGGGTTTCGATGGAAGCCTGTTTCACGATGACGATGGAAAAAAATGGTATATCAGCATGCTGGTTGATCACCGGAAGGGAAAAACTTTTGGAGGAATAATACTCCAGGAATTTGATATAAAACTGGGCGAATTAACTGGGCCCGTGCATCATATATTTAAGGGATCGCCCTTAGGGCTGACCGAAGGGCCTCATTTATATAAAAAAGATGGTTACTATTATTTGCTAACTGCAGAAGGAGGAACCGAATACGGGCATGCTGCAAGCATGGCGCGTTCCAGGAATATAACAGGCCCCTATGAAATTAGCCCAAATCACCCGTTGATTACTTCCCGCGATCATAGAGACTATTACTTGCAAAAATGCGGCCATGCCGATTTAGTGCAAACCCAAAAAGGAGATTGGATCATTGTCTTTTTATCAGCAAGGCCACTTAGCCCCCATGGTTTGTGTATTTTAGGGCGGGAAACGTCAATAGAAACCATTGATTGGCCAACAAATGAATGGCCTGAATTGGGAAGTGGCAGAAGTATTCCGCGCGTTCATATTCCAATCAGCGGGAATTCACGAAATAACGTTTACCAGGTTAACCACCGGGATGATTTTGATAAGGATGATATTGATATTCAATTTCAATCTTTACGTATCCCGATAACTGAAGACTGGGCCTCATTAAAAGCACGAAACGGATCCCTTTGTTTATACGGCCGGGAATCTCTCAGTTCTACACATGAGCAAAGCCTTCTTGCACGAAGAATTCAAAGTTTAAAAATGGAAGCGGCAACCTGCGTTTATTTTTCGCCAAAGTCATTTCAACAAATGGCAGGGCTAATATGCTATTATAATACGGTTCATTTCCACTATCTGAATTTGACCGCCAATGAAAGCGGACAAAAATGCCTGCAAATTATTTCTTATAATAACTTACAGCAAACCGAAGCCCTGCCCACTTCAATCATATTAGATGAAACAAAATCTGTATTTCTGAAGGCATCATTAAATGGAGCGGATTTACAATTTTATTTCGCAAGTAAAGAAAATGAATGGCATGAAATAGGGCCGGTACTGGATGCGGGAATATTGTCTGATGATTATGTAAGAGATGGGGGAACGCGCTATTGTCCGGCATTTACAGGCGCATTTGTGGGCCTTTGTTGCCAGGATTTATCAGGCGGCAGAATACCGGCATATTTTGACTGGTTTAGCTACCAGGAATATAATTATGATTTCTCGGAACTAATAAAAAAAGAACTGATATGAAAAAAAAGAAATATCAATTGACCATCCTTTTAATAGGCGCACTATGCTCGTCGTCATTTATTTACATGAATAATCATCACGATAAAAATACTGTTTCAAGCTCCCATAAACCGGGGGAATTTGAACCTGCCAATGGAAAAGTAATACTTTTTGCCGGGCAGGAACTCGAAGCTATAGGTGGAACTGAAAAATACGCCGATGGTTATTTCGATCATTTTCCTGCCGCGGGAGGCGTAACCGAATATACTGATTTTTTACCGGGGATAATATCGTACGGGTTTAAAATCAAAGGCTTAGACGGGCTAACCAGTTTAGATGATTGGGGCGACGGCCCTGAAAACATGTCAGTTACCATTAATAACCCGCATTTTAACAATTCATGCCTGGCAATTGGTTTGGATATTAGCCAGGGAAATGATAGTGTAACCGCTAAAGGCGGGCACGACAGTTTAATTTATAAGCTGGGCAATTGGATCAAAAAACTGAGAAACAGACCAGTGTTTCTTAGGATAGGGTACGAATTTAATGGCTTTGACTGGAATCATTACAAAAAGCAATTTTATATACCTGCGTGGAGAAGAATAAAAAACAAACTGGATTCAATGGGGGTAAATAATGTGGCTTATGTATGGCAGTCAAAAGGTGCAGATGCAACCCGTAAAGAACTGGATGACTTTTACCCGGGAGACAACTATGTGGATTGGGTTGCATTTTCATTTTTTACGCCGGAGCAAGAACATCATCCCATGATACAATTTGCCCGGGACCATAAAAAGCCATTATTTATAGCCGAATCAAGTCCCGTTTTTACCGATTCAAACGGCGTATCAATTCCGCTCGATTTAGGTAAGCAAACAGATGCTGAAAAAGCGTGGCAAGAATGGTTCATACCGTACTTTAGGGCGGTTAACAATAATCCGGATGTTGTAAAAGCAATAAGCTATATTAATAGTCCCTGGAAAACCAGGCCTATGTGGAAAAACAATGCTTATTTCAAAAACATTGATGACAGGATAACCAGAAATGACTCTTTAAAAGTTTGGTGGCTGCGAGAAACTTCCCAAACGAAGTATTTAAAAGCCTCGGATACATTATTTAGTTATCTCTGGCATAAAAAGTTTTGAATCCCGAAGCTATGGCAATATTGAGCACAGCTCCGGGAACTAATCATTTGCATTATGCTGTTTTTTCTAAAAATTTGTCTATTATTTGAGAGCACCCCCACAGGAAGAAGAACAATAGTAATAAGTCTTACTATTTGCATTGTTTGAGAAACTTTTTTAAAGCCTGGCAAGCTCTGACCGGAATTCAGGCATCATACCTATCGGCTTTGAGTTATAAGAAAACCGCCGGTCAATCGAAGAATAGCTATATTTTTTATAAATGCTTTGGGCATTTGGTACGTACCAATCCCACTATTCCCTTTCGTTTTTAAAATTCATAATCGCGACAATGCAGCATTAAAATTTGCATTTTAAAATATTTTATGTATTTATGTACATACATTTTTTAATTAAATCGTTAGCTTGAAAATTTATTAACGTATAAGGAAGTACATATCAGCAGTAATTTAATTGGCAAATCAATTTTGAAAATATGTTTATAAGGATAAACAGGAAAAGTGTGCTTTTAATAATCATCTTGTGCTTTACACTAAGCCGGGCTTTCGCTCAACAGGAAGTAATCTGGCAAATAGGCAAAGCCGACCACAACAGTTCTGGAATGGCGTTGGCCCCGGCGGCCTACGAACATTTTTTGGATCACGATTTTGGGTGGGAAGACCGGTTTTTTCTCATCGGCTTATCTAAGCCCGAAACTGATTGGCCATATGTACTACCCGGCCCAAGTGATGCCTGGGGCGGCACGGGAGGTACTTCGGGGATCCATTCGCAGGTGCTGAGTATCTTATTCGGGGTGAAAACTTTGCCGGTTAATGGGCTTTATAGTTTTACCATAAACATGGTTGGCTACAATGCAACCGTGCCGCCATTGGTAAAAGTGGTTATCAATGGCAAATCGTTTGAAACCCGGCTTCCGAAAGGTAAAAACAATAAAGTTGTTGAAGGTGACCTTAGCGAAGCAAATCCTTATGTGCTAACCATCCCCATAAAAAATGGCCTGTTGCACAAGGGCGGTAATGAAATACAAATTACCTCTATCGGTGGCTCATGGCTGGTATTTGACCAGGTTAAACTGGATGGGCCAAAGGAATTGCAGCTAATTGTTCCAAACAGCATCTTTTTGCGCAGTGTTAAAGCCGCGGCGTATGAGATTGAAGATGGCAGAAAAAGATATCAGCCATTATTGGTTGATGCACAGCACCTAAAGGGCAAGCCTAAATTACTGGTTAAGCTGGATGGGAAGATAATTTTTGCTGATAAACTCGATTCGGCAAGGTATGTGTTTGAAGCGCCTATGCCGGCTGTTGCAACCGCAAAAAAAAGCAGCTATGAGGTTTTTTGCAACGATACTTTGCTTGAAAAAGGGATAGTACTGCGGGCGCCCAATAAACCACAAACACCTGCAGATTACGTGGATACCCGCCTGGGTTCGGCACATTCCAGATGGATGATTGCACCTGGGCCCTGGATGCCTTTTGGGATGGTTAAGCTGAGCCCCGATAACCAAAACGGGGGCTGGATGGGCGGTTATGACCCCACTTTTGAAAGCATTGGCACTTTTAGCCACATTCATGAATGGACAATGGCTGGCCTGGGTATGATGCCCACAGCCGGGCCGTTGCAAACCCGCATTGGCGACGAGCATAAACGCGATGGCGGCTACCGCTCACAGATTGATAAATCGAGCGAAGAAGCACCCTTAGGCTATTACAAAGTAATACTGACCGATTATCACATTAAAGCCGAACTTACAGCAACAACGCGTTGCGGCTTTGAACGTTACACCTATCCCAAAGCAGAAAATGCAAGGGTAATGATAGACTTGAAAATCCCGGCGGAATATGGTTACAACCTAAAGGATGTCACGTTAAAGAAGGTTAGCGATACCCGGATAGAAGGATCAAGCAAGCAATTTACAAAGGATGCATGGTCGGGCGGTGTTGATCAAAACTATACTGTTTATTTTGTGATTGAGTTTGACCGCCCCATACGCAAATTTGGCACCTGGGTAAATAACAAAGTAGGTGATGGTGATATCGTAGGCGCTATCGATCCTAAAAATGCAGGCGCTTATGTGGAGTTTGACACCCGTGAAAGCCAGGTGGTACAAACCCGCACCGGCATATCATTGGTGAGCCTTGATAATGCAGCGCAAAATTTATCAGAAGAAATTACCAAACCGTATAACTGGAGTTTTGAAAAAGTACGTGATGGACAAAATGAAATCTGGAATAAGCTATTAGGCCGCTTGGAGATCAGCACCAACGATAGTCGCGAGAAAATGCGGTTTTATAGCAACATGTTCCGTGCCCTGGCCAGCCGCAATACCTGGAGCGATGTAAACGGGCAATGGATTGATGCCTCAAAAAGGCTGCAGCAATTGAAAGACCCTAAATCGCCGGCAATGGGTTGCGACGCGTTTTGGAATACATTTTGGAACCTTAACCAGTTTTGGAACCTGGCAACGCCCGAATGGTCGTCAAACTGGGTGAAATCTCAGCTGGCTATGTACGATGCTGATGGCTGGCTTGCAAAAGGCCCCGCCGGGATGAACTATGTTCCGGTGATGGTAGCTGAGCACGAGATCCCGCTGATGGTTGGTGCCTACCAGATGGGTATCCGCGATTATGATCCTCAAAAGGTGCTTGAAGCTGTTGTAAAAATGCAGACTACGCCGGCGCAAAAAGTAGGCAAGGCTGGCTTTGCAGGGAATGAAGACCTGGAAGCTTATTTAAAATACAAATATGTGCCGTATGATAAAGGCCGGTTTTCAAACACGATGGAGTACGCCTATGACGATTGGACAGTATCGCAGCTGGCAAAATCATTAGACCGGAATGATATTTATGACACCTTTAAAACCAGATCGGGCTATTGGAAAAATGCGATGGATACAACTATTGGGTATTCACGGATGAAAGATTCAGATGGCACCTGGTATCCGAATTTTGATCCTTTCCGGTCAGGTGCTAATGAGCATTATGTGGAAGGAAATGCGTGGCAGCTGACGTTTTTTGTACCGCAGGATGTGCCTGGTTTGATACAAAAAATAGGCCAGGATAAATTTATCGACCGCTTAAGCTGGGGCTTTAAAGAAAGCTATAAGCTGAGGTTTAATGCCCCCGGCGATCAGTACTGGGACTACCCGGTGATACAGGGCAACCAGCAAAGCATGCAGTTTGCATTCCTGTTTAACTGGGGCAAACATCCCTGGCTTACCCAAAAATGGAGCCGCTCGGTGGTTGATCGTTTCTACGGGTTTGGTGTAGCCAACGCTTACCTGGGCGATGAAGACCAGGGACAAATGAGTTCGTGGTTTATCATGAACGCTTTAGGGCTTTTTCAAACCGATGGCGGCGCCAGCGCACATCCGGTATATGAAATAGGAAGCCCGATTTTCCCCAGGGTAATCATTCACCTTAACGGCGCGTACAGCAGGGGGCAAAGCTTTACCATCGAGGCTAAAAACGTATCAAGGGATAATAAATATGTACAAAGCGCTACGCTTAACGGTAAAGAACTGCAATCCTTTTGGTTTCCCGCTTCTGAATTGTTAAAAGGAGGGGAGCTAAAGCTGGAAATGGGGCCGGAGCCTAATAAGGCATGGGGTATTAAGGATTTGCCGGCTGCTCAGTAGGTAATTGTAGCTCCAGTAATTTGCCAGGGACTAAACTTGCAAGTTTCAAACACTTGCAAGTTTTTTTTGTCAGCGGAATATCTGTCACCCATCAATCGGAGGACTTTAATTAAGCCAACCACGATTTGCGTTAGAGGGAGTAGCGGATACCCGCCATGAGCCTAATGCCTGTGCTGTATGAGCGGATAACCCGGGCCGCAGGCAACGCCATGATTTATATGAAACAATGTTTTTTTTCGTAGAGACGGAATACTTTGCATCTCCCGCATGCAAATCAAACCATGTAAATCCTGAATTTCTCTGATTCCTTTATGATGCGTCTCACCCTGTCCTTGCCGGTAGAGGGTTTTTGATTGGTGTGCTTTTTAAGTCCTCTCCTTTGGAAAGGATTTAGGACAGGCCTAATGCCCTGCCCAAATTTCCTGAACCTCTTCAAGCGATTTGCCCTTGGTTTCGGGCACCATTTTATATACTACCCAGAATGATAACAGGCAGCAAGCCGAGAAAAACCAAAAGGTAGCTGCCGGCCCAACAGATCCTAAAAACATGGGGGTTAGCTGGCCCACAATAGTATCGGCAATCCACATGACCATTATACTTAAAGCCAAAGCCCTGCCGCGTATTTTGGTAGGGAAAATTTCTGAGGCAATAACAAATTTAAGCGGCCCGATAGAGAATGCGAAACAAGCGAGGAATAGTATAATGCTGATGACTAAAGAGATGCTGCTTGTTGCTCCTGCATAAAAGCAAATACCGGTAAATGCCAGGCACACTGTTGCACCCAACGAGCCTGCAATGTATAATGGCCGGCGTCCCATTTTATCTACTTTCCAGATGGCTATAATGGTAAACAGGAAGTTGGCTATGCCAAAAACGATTTGCCCAAGCAGTGCATTGGTAATGTTGATGCCCCCATCGCTTAAAATACGGGGCCCGTAATATATTACCGCGTTAATACCGCTGAACTGAGAAAACAAGGGCAGCAATAAGCCGATAAGCAAGGGCTTGCGCATGGCCGGCGAAAACACTTCTTTATATGTTCCTTTCTCCTGGCTTTTGGTGTTTTGAATTAGTAAGGCATCTTTTTGCGCCGAAGCCATATTGGTTATTTTTGCCAAAATAGCTATGCCTTCATCATTTTTACCTTGCTGGATAAGCCATCGCGGACTTTCGGGGACAAAGCATAAGCCCGTAAAAAACAGGAGGGCCGGCACTGTACCTAAACCCAACATGCCGCGCCAAACTTCTTTAACCAGTACAAGGTTTAAAATATCGCCCAACCCGCTGCCTTTATAATTTAGCGAAAAACTTAGTAAGCCCGCGTTGGTCAAATAGGCCACCAGTATCCCCGCTGTAATAGCCAGCTGGTAAAAGGTAACCAGGCGGCCCCTTACGTTTGCGGGGGCAATTTCTGAGATATACAAAGGCGCTACAATTGATGCCACCCCAACGCCCATACCACCAAGCATGTGTGCCAGTATGAGTAAGGTAAAGCCCGATGATAATGCCGAACCAATGGCCGAAAGCAAGAATAATATAGCCGCTAACATCAGCATCTTTTTACGGCCTATCCGGTCGCTTAAATCGCCCGAAAAGGATACGCCGATAATACAGCCAACCAATGCCGATGATACAAACCAGCCTTCTGTTGCAGCCGATAACGAGAACTGGCTTTTTACAAAAGGCAGCACGCCCGAAATTACGGCCATATCGAAACCGAAAAGTAAACCGCCCAATGTTGCTACCAAAGTAATGGCCACCAAAAATAGGGTAGACCTGCTTTGTACCGACGTTGAATTTTGCTGGTTCATGAAATGGTAATTTAGGTAATGGTTTATTTTAGGGTTTTAATTAACAGCATTCATCTTTAACAAAGGCTTTCACCACTTTTGCCCTGCCGTTGCCGGTATTGGTCATGGTGTAGCTTAGCGCATTGGCCGGTACAATAAAAGTTTCGGCATAATGGATAACTTGCGTTAATCCATTGGTGGTAACTTTTATGCTTTCGCCTTCTACCAGGCTTAATACATGGCATTGGTTGTTGGTACTTTCTTTAACAACTGTGTCAAATTCAAAACGCTCAATAGCGTAAAAATGCGCTGGATGCGTGGTAAGGTTAATTACCTGCCAATCTTTACCTTGTTTGGCTATCGTTTGTTTTGATATTAAGGTGTCGGTAACTACATCGCCTTTTCTGTCGAAGTTTAGATTTTCAAATGCCCTGTCGATATTCAGTGTACGCGGGTTTCCATTCAGATCCGGGCGAAGCCAATCGTACATTTTAAAGGTGAAAATATAGGGCGTGGCGCTTATTTCAAGCACCATATTGTTTTTGCCGGAGCAATGTACCGTGCCGTTTGGAATCAAAAACAAATCGTGCTTTTTTGCCGGGAATGTTTGCACATAGTCCTTTATTTCAACGGGCTGGTTGTTTTGAAAACTATCTTCCAGCACAGTTTTAAATTCATGCCTGTCAATATTATCCTGGAAACCCAGGTACACCTCGGCATCCGGTTCGGCATCAAGAATGTAATATGTTTCGTCCTGGGTAAAATCTTCGCCAAAATTGGCCTTGGTATAAGCTACCGTAGGATGACATTGCAGCGAAAGGTTACCCCCATCAAAAGTATCCAGAAAATCAAACCTGATAGGGAAGGCATCGCCGAACCTGGCTGCTGCTTTACCTAAAATAGCCTGGTTGTTGTATAAAAACAGGGTATCTAATGAAACTTCCAGCATATGGTCACCGTATTGCAGGATGATGCCATTCTCGGGCGCTATCAACTCAAACGACCAGGCATAGTTTACCACGTCATCGTTTAAACCATTAATGTTATCTTTTATCCAGCGGCCTCCCCATACGCCGGGCTCAAACCATGGTCGCGCCCTGAACATATGGCCAGATAGCTGTTTTAACGCGTTCCTGAGGGTATCGCCGGTTGCCCAGCTGATATCATCAATCCTTTGCTCGTCCACAATTATATCAACAGCAGGCAGTAATTGCTTTTTGTGTTTATTAAGTACCGGCCAGTCAACAAAATAGAACCGTTTATACTGTATTTTAGGATCTGCAGGCTGATAATCGCCAATGTTACAGATCTTGTCTGCTCTCGACCTGAATTGGATTTCGTTTTTAGGTACATTCAGGTAAATAAGGGGGGCCTGCCAGCCACTGAGTGCCGCGCCGCACCCGTAGATAATATTCAGGCAGTTGCCTGCCGGCTTTAATTCGCTCAACACGTCGCTGTCAAAAAAGTCTGCCAGGGTACCTTCGTAAATCTTTCCAAATAAAGGATCGTTGCCACCCATAAATGGTGCTATTGTGGCATGGATAACCAATTGAGGTTTAAGGGCTTCATTAACATTTATCCAGTTTACATTTGCTCCCTTATTAATAAGCTCGGCATTAAGGTGTTGTACAAAAATATCCCAGTACACGCCCGAGTATCCATCAATAATGATGTTTTGTTGCTGCGCGATAATCCAGCTTGCCAGCTTTCCAAATCCGTTAAAAACAGGCCCGTCAATTTTAAATGTGGGGTAGATATCGTATTCAGATTGTTGCGTCGATTGCTTTTCAGCCGGAATGAGGAACTGGCTGGTCGACCTCAGTTCTTGAATATCTGGTTTGACGTCATTTTTTAAAACGGGACCTCTGTTCATACAATCGTTATATGTTATAATGTGCAAACATATTAACTTTCATTTAAGTTCCAAACAAGTAATCAATATTTAGTTTTGAATTTAACTTGTCCTTCGGCTTTCTACTGTATATTCAAAACTTTCGGCTTTGTAATAACCCAGGTTATATTCCATTGGCCGGTCGCCCTGGTCAAATACAAAACGCTTCCTGAAAAGTACCGGGCTGCCAATATCAATCTCCAGTTTGCCGGCAATAAATTTATCGGCCGCCTTGGCGCTAATTTCTTCTTTTGATAGATCGGCAACTACAGAATGTTCATTTTCAAGCATTTCGTATAACGGTTTTTTAAAATCCTCATCGCCGGTAAGGCCGATCCTGGGGTGGAAATAGGATACAAAATAAACAAAAGCTTCGTCGGCATTTCCTCTTAAGCGTTCCAGTTTCAATATCTTTTTTTCGGTTTTTATATCAAAAAAGTTGGCTATATAATCGTCGGGGTACACCCAGCTCACATGTAGCTCGTAATTTTTGATTACAATGCCGCGTGCCTGCATTTCCTGGGTAAAACTCAGCCAGTTCATAGCTTTCGAGCTCATTTTGGGCTGGGCCACTTTTGTTCCCAGCTTTTTCTTCCTGATCAGGAGTTCCTCATAAACTAGTTTATTGATAGCCTGGCGCAGCGTGGTCCTGGAGATAGCCAGTTTTTTGGCCAGGTCCACTTCGTTGGGTAAAAGCTTACCTGCCTGGTATTCAGGGTATTTTATCAGTTCTCTTAGCAGGTTCTCGGCCTGTATATGAAGCGGAACGCTGCTTTTATGATCTATTGAAAATTTCATGTTGGTATTTATCCAGGTTTTATGAACAGTACGGTGCAAATTAAATAATTAGTTAATAACCGCCACTGTTTTATTAATATGTCTATCCCTTATGTGTTAAATGAAGCATTCGGCTCTTTTTACAGGAATTGTCTGAAACTTAAAGATAGCTTTATATTTTCTGCAAATAAAACGCATAATAAATTTGGATTGAATTTTAATGTTTTTATGTTTGTACATATTGTTGATATCGGGTGACTTATCTGCTGTTATATCCTAAAATAGCTTTCAATTATAAAATCAATTCTACATGAAAATACTTTTGCCTTTTTTTGTTTCACTTTCTATGCTTACCAGTCTATCCGCCAGTGGCCAAACAACCGGGAAAGCGGCGCTTGCCAAAGCGATCGTGGCCGATGAACGGTTGGATACTATCCAGGCGAGGGCTTTAAAATTACTTTCGGGCTTTTCTGCAGGTACATCTTACAACGAGGTTTGGATCCGCGATTTTAATACTTTTATTAAGGGATCGCTCCAGGTACATTCTAAGGATGAGGTTAAAACAAAGATACTAATGTTTTTTAAGATCCAGGGTGACGATGGTAACATAGTTGATGGTGTGGTAGATAGCGCCAAAGCTAACGTGGGCTACAAATACCGCTACTCGGCTTTATTGCGTGGCTGGGCGGCCCATAAAAATACGGTGGAGACCGACCAGGAATCATCCCTGGTGCAGGCTGTAAAAAAATATATTGATGTTACCGGCGATAAATCCATTTTGAATGAAGTGATAGGTGGCAAAACGGTTTTGCAGCGTATGGAGGATGCTTTTACATACCTGCAAAAAGACCGCTGGTCGGCAAAGTATGGCCTGGTAATCGGGGCTACCACCATTGATTGGGGCGATGTACAGGCCGATGGCGGCTGGGGTGTGGCTATTAACGATAAAACCAAATGGGCCATTGATATATATGATAACGCCATGTTTGTGATGGCCCTGCACAATTTTGTCGCCATGCAGCCTAAAGGATACAAAGCCAAACAAAACTGGGCGCAGGTAGCGGCTAATGTTACCAAAAACGTGCGTAAATACCTGTGGGATAGCAAAGAGCAAAAGTACATCCCGCATCTGTACCTCAATGGCAGCCCCTTTGCACCCGATTTTAATGAAAAAGAGATGTTGTATTTAGGTGGATCGATATGCGCTATACAGGCTGGTTTTAACACCCCGGCCGAGGTTAAAGAAATAAACCGCCAAATGCTGGCGGCGGCAGCTAAAGAAAAACATGCAACTATTGGTATCACGGTTTATCCGCCATACCCCACAGAGCGCTTTCCGAACATGCATTCCTATGATTATCAGAATGGCGGCGACTGGACATGGTTTGGCGGACGCATGATAGCTCCCTTACTATCATACGGTTATGCAAAGGATGCTTATGCCGAGCTGTCGCCAATGCTGGATAGGGTTATTGCCAACAAAGGTTTTTTTGAGTGGTACGATGTACGAAGCGGCGCCCCAAAAGGCTCGGGCGATTTCAGGGGCGAGGCCGGAGTGCTTTACGATGCTATTGCCGTTTTAAAACAATGGGCTGTTAAAAATAAATAAGTTGGGGTTAAAGTTGATTTATTGATTGAACAGGCCGCAAAGCGGCCTGTTTTGCGTTATGCCTTTTTGTGCCCCCTTATCTGTAAAAACTTATCAAGTACGTGCAATTTTTAAGCTGTTAACTTTAATTTTTGACCAAAAAAAGTACAAGAAAATTCAAAAAACTACAAAAAATTACAACCGTCTTTTTTTGTAGTTTTTTAATGCCGCTTTCTCCGCTTCATCCACTCATTTTGATGACATCTTTTTAAAATATTTTATAATGTATCAACATTTAATAAATATGTTCGAATGTTTGTTATTTAAATTGATACCATGAGTATCTAAACCATTATAGTACAAGGTAAAAATGCCATTTTAAGCATTCATTAACAATTTATTAAAATTTTATTGAAAAAAAATTTGTTTTTGTAATTTTAATATGTAATTATGTACATACAAATATGAAATTATAGTTCAACCTTTACACAAACCCATCATGAATGAAAGAATTTTTACCTATTTGAAGGTGAAGTACCTTTGTTGCTTACTGTTTTTATTGATCTTGGGGAAAGTATCCCTGGCGCAAACCACATTTACTGTAAGTGGTAAGGTAACCGACAACAAAGGGCTGGTAATGCCCGGCGTAAGTGTTGCCATAAAACATACCAAAAACGGTACCATTACCACAGTCAGTGGCGATTACACCATTAAGGTGCCCAAAGCCACCGATACCCTTGTATTCTCGTTTTTAGGCTATGCCAAACAGGAGGTAGCCGTTAATCAGCGCCACACTATTGATGTGGTTTTGCTTGATGATAAAAACGACCTGAACGAGGTTGTAGTAGTAGCCTACGGTACTCAGAAAAAGGAAAGCATGGTAAGCTCTATCACTACCATTAACCCCAAAGAGTTAAAAGGGCCAACCAGCAACTTAACCACCATGCTTGCCGGCCGTATTGCCGGTTTAATATCGTACCAGCGCAGCGGCGAACCGGGGGCCGATAATGCCTCGTTCTTCATCAGGGGGATAACCTCATTTGGCTCGGGTAAAATTGATCCGCTGATATTGATTGACGGTATGGAGTCGACAACCAACACCCTTGCCCGCCTTCAGCCGGATGATATTGCCGGGTTTTCTATCCTGAAGGATGCGGCCGCTTCATCGTTGTATGGTGCGCGTGGTGCCAACGGCGTTATATTGGTTACTACCAAATCGGGCAAAGTGGGCGATACCAAAATGAATGTGCGGTTTGAAAACTCAACATCATCAAACACACAGAATTTTTCCCTGGCCGATAATATCACCTATATGAAATTATCAAACGAAGCGGCCCTTACCCGCAACCCGTTGTCGCCGTTGCCCTATACCCAAAACAAAATTGACCATACCATGGCCGGGGATAACCCCCTGCTTTATCCAAGTAACGACTGGATTGGCTCGTTAATTAAAAATTACACCAATAACCAAAGGCTTAACTTAAACATAACAGGTGGTGTTAACCGGGCGCAATATTATATATCTGCATCGGCCAATAAGGATAATGGTGTGTTAAAGGCGCAAAGCGGCAATAATTTTAACAACAACGTAAGCCTTAAAAGCTACGAGATCCGGTCGAACGTAAACGTAAAGCTTACCTCGTCTACCGAGGCCATCGTACGTACATCCGGAGATTTTGATGATTTTAACGGCCCTATAGGCGGTGGCGGCGCTGTTTTCGGCAGCGCATTAAATGCCAACCCGGTGTTGTTCCCGGCAACCTTCCCTGCATCTGATCTGCCTTTGGTTAAGCATCCTTTATTTGGTAACGCGCCAAGGGGATCAAACGGCGATGTTTATGATAACCCTTTTGCCGATATGGTATCCGGTTTTCAGCAATACAGCACATCAACCCTTAATGTGCAGTTGGAAATTAAACAGGATTTGAAATTTATTACCGAAGGCCTATCTGCAAGGGCCATGGCTTATACCCAGCGCTATGCTTTCTTTAACCTGAGCAGGCAGTATACCCCTTTTTATTACGCGGCCAGCCCCTCGGCTACCGACCCCAAGGGTTATACCTTATCGTTACTAAACGAAAAATCAGCTACCGAATACCTTAACTACAACCAGGGCAATAAAATAGTAAACAGCACCAACTATGCCGAGGTGGCCTTAAACTATAACCGCACTTTTAATAAAGTACACAATATAAGCGGCCTGCTCATCGGTATTCAGCGCAACTATGTTACCGGTAATGCCGGCGATTTGCAATCGTCGCTCCCTTTTCGTAACCAGGGCGTTAGTGGCAGGCTCACCTACGGCTATGATAACCGCTACCTGTTTGAAACCAACTTTGGTTACAACGGATCGGAGCGTTTTGCGCGCAACAACCGTTTTGGTTTTTTCCCGTCGGTTGGCGTTGCCTGGAATGTTAATAACGAAAAGTTTTTTGAACCCTTAGTCCACACCATCACCAAGTTAAAATTTCGCGCCACTTACGGCTTAGTGGGTAACGATCAGATTGGTAATGCCAACGACAGGTTTTTTTACCTATCCAACGTAAACCTTAACGACGGTAATTTCGGATCGTACTTTGGCGAAAACTATGCCTACAACCGTCCGGGAGTTTCTATCTCCAGGTATGCCAATAACGGTATCACCTGGGAAAAATCAAAGAAAACCAATATCGGGATAGATTTGGGTTTGTTTGATGCCCTTAATATCACCATAGATGCCTATCATGAGCGCCGCAGCAATATTTTAATGCAGCGGGCCTATATCCCCACCACCATGGGCCTTACCGCCCCCGTGAGCGCCAACGTTGGCATAGCCGAAGGCATGGGTGTTGATGTAGCCATGGATTATAACAAAAACTTTGGCAGCGCCTGGCTGCAAATGCGGGGCACATTTACTTATGCAGCCAGTAAGCTGCTGGTAAACGAAGAGCCTGCGTACCCTGCAAATGAACAATACCTGTCGCGCGTGGGGCAGTCATTGGGCGAGGTGTACGGCCTTGTTGCCGAACGTTTGTTTGTTGATGACGAAGATGTAAAAAACTCGCCCAAGCAAAACTTTGGCGAGGTGAGGGGAGGCGACATCAAATACCGCGATTTAAACGGCGACGGGCAGATAACCGCCCTTGACATGATTAACGGCCTTGGCTATCCAACCACGCCCGAAATTATTTACGGTTTCGGCTTCTCATTCGGGTATAAAAATTTCGATATCAGTACCTTTTTCCAGGGATCGGCCCGGTCGTCATTTTTTATAGATCCTACGGCAATTTCGCCCTTTGTGGCCAACGGCGCTTACCAGCATGGTTTGCTTAACGTAGTTGCCAATGATCACTGGTCTGAAGATAACACGAACCTATATGCTTTTTGGCCAAGGCTTGGTTTAACACAAAATACCAACAATAACCAGCCATCCAACTGGTGGATGCGCAATGGGGCTTTCCTGCGCATGAAAACTGCCGAATTGGGGTATAGTATTAAAGAGAAAACCTTAAAAAGGTTCCATATATCGGGCTTGCGCATTTACGCCAACGGTACCAACCTGTTCCTTATCAGCGGCTTTAAGCTTTGGGACCCTGAACAAGGGAGTAACGGGCTGGGTTACCCGGTTCAAAAAGTGTTTAACGTGGGGATAAATGTTCAACTATAATCCTGCTAAAATTTAATCGAGATGAAATTGTTAACTATATACACCCGATATTCAGGCCTTTTAGGTCGAAAATCTATAGGCCTTGCCTTGTTGCTGCTAATAGCGGCAGGTATGCCGTCCTGTAAAAAAAGTTACCTTGATGTAGTGCCCGATAATGTGGCAACCATTGATAATGCCTTTGCTAACCGCAACGAGGCCGAAAAATATTTGTTTACCCTGTACTCGTACCTGCCGCAGGAAGGGCACCCCGATAAAAACCCCGCCTTCAGCGGTGGCGACGAAGCCTGGACCTACTGGCCCATGACCGAAGATTTCTTTTACCTTGACCCCTATAATATTGCCCGCGGTAACCAAAACCGGGCCGACCCGTATATGAACTACTGGGATGGCTATGATGGTAAATCGTTATGGCAGGGGATAAGGGCCTGTAATACGTTTTTAGATAATTTAGATCAGGTAACCGATTTGCAGCCCTATGTAAAAGCCCGGTGGATAAACGAAGCCAAATTTTTAAAGGCATATTTTCATTGGTACCTGTTCCGGATGTACGGGCCTATCCCCATCATGCATAAAAACATAGCCATAACGGCATCGCCCGCCGAAGTTAAGGTATATCGCCAGTCGGCCGATTCGGTTGTGAATTACATTTCAAGGCTGCTCGATGAAGCCGCCGCAGGCGATGATAACACCGGTTTACCAAGCGTAATTACCAGTGCATCAACCGAGCTTGGTCGGGTTACCAAGGTAGCCGCGCTTGCTATTAAGGCCCGTGTACTGGTTACCGGAGCAAGCCCCTTGTTTAACGGCAATAATGATTTTGCAGGCTTAAAGGCAAATAATGGCAAACTGCTTTTTAACCCGCAGTATGATGCCACCAAATGGACAAGGGCTGCTACCGCCTGTAAAGTTGCCATTGATGCTGCTGCCGCAGCGGGGTTAAAGCTGTATTATTTTACACCGGGTATTACCGCTGTTGACGATGTAACCAAAGTGGAAATGAACATCCGCAATTCGGTTTGCGAAAAGTGGAACAGCGAACTGATCTGGGGATTAACATCAAGCGGTAACCCAACCTTCTGGTTACAAGAATTTGCCATTCCGCAGCTTGATCCAAACAACATCAACCTTGATTTAAAAGGCAAACTGGCGCCGCCGTTAAAAATGGCCGAACTGTTTTACACAAAAAACGGCGTACCTATTGAAGAAGATAAAACCTGGGATTACGCCAACCGCTTTAAACTGCGCACTACCACAAGCGCCGATGCAGGTATGCAAAACGGCTACCAAACCGTGGGCCTGCATTTTGACAGGGAGCGCCGCTTTTATGCCGATATGGCTTTTGATGGCTCAACCTGGTTTATGAAAAACGGCACTTACAACGTGCAAAGTAAACTGGAACAGTACACAGGTAAAAAGCAAAGCCGCTTATACTCCATTACCGGCTACTACACCAAAAAAATTGTGAACTGGAACCTGGTGTTCTCGTCAACTAACGTAACGCTCGAATCGTACCCATGGCCGGTAATGCGCCTGAGCGATTTGTACCTGTTATATGCCGAAGCTTTAAATGAATCGGGTAATTCGGCTACTGCTTTGCCTTATTTAAACCAGATAAGGGCAAGGGCAGGCCTACAATCGGTAGAGAGCTCATGGACCAATTTTTCTACCAATCCGGCCAAATATACAAGTGTTAGCGGCCTGCGCGACATCATCCGCCAGGAGCGCGGTATCGAGATGGCGTTTGAAGGCAGCCGCTTTTGGGACCTTCGCCGCTGGAAAACCGCGCCGCAGGTGTTAAGCGCGCCAATTTATGGCTGGGATATTTTGCAAAGCAGCTATGAAGATTATAACCGCAGGGTGCTGTTGTACAGCCCCAGGTTTGTGGCCCCGCGCGATTATTTCTGGCCAATTAAAGAGTACAATTTACAGGTGAATCCAAACCTGGTTCAAAACTCGGGATGGTAATTAAAATGCAAATGATGTCGAAAAAAAATTATATCCATCTAAAATATAAGATAATGAAAAAGATATTATTAATGTGCTTTGTGAGTTTGGCCATATTGGCCCTAAACTCCTGTAAGCAGGATAAGCTTGAGCCCGTTACAAAAGATGGGGTTGCGCCAGGGCCGGTAACCGGCGTAAGCGTCGAAAACCTGCACGGCTCGGCAAAAATAAGCTATGCCCTGCCTAACGATGCCGATTTGCTATACATCAGGGCTGTATATACCACCAAGCAGGGTGCTGTGCGTGAAACCAAGGTGAGCAGGTACAACAGTAACTTAACGGTAGTTGGCTTTGGCGATACCGATGCTTACCAGGTTACCTTGTATGCGGTTGATAAAAGCGAGAATGTATCGGCGCCAACCGTTGTAACGGTGCACCCTTTAACGCCCTCGGTAAGGCTTGTGCGCGATAGTCTGGTGGTATCGCCCGATTTTGGCGGTATTAACATAAAGTTTGTAAACGCTACAGAAGAAAGCCTGGCTATTGTTGTGCTCGCTAACGATTTGCTTAAACAATTTGTGCCCATCAACACCGATTATACCAGCCTTAAAAAAGGCGATTTTTCTACCCGGGGCCTTCCGGCAACGCCTACCAAATTTGGCATTTTTGTGCGCGATAGGTGGGGCAATCTTTCGGATACCCTATTGGTAACGGTTACCCCGCTATTTGAGCAATTGTTGGACAGGACAAAAATAAATGGCATAGTTTTACCTACCGATGCGCCGCTTGGCTACGGCGGCAACATAGCCGGCCTTTTTGATGGTAACGTAAACGATGGTTATTACCACACAGGTGATGCAGCGCGGATGCCGCAGCAATTTACCTTCGATATGGGGGTAACAGCCAAACTAAGCCGCCTGGTATGGTTTATGCGCCCATCTTTCTTTTATACGCTGCACAACCCACGGGTGGTAGAAATATGGGGATCAAATAACCCTAATCCTAATGGTAGCTATGACAGCAGCTGGACATTACTGGTTTCGCATACACAAATCAAGCCGTCAGGCTTGCCCGAAGGGCAGCTTTCGCAGGCTGATATAGATGCGGCGCTTGCGGGCGAAACCGTAACCTTCCCGCTCAATACACCCAAAGTACGCTACATCAGGTTCAGGACATTGAAAAACTGGTCAAACGGGACATATGCTAATTTTTATGAGCTGATGATGTACGGCGATACCCATTAATTAACCATCAAAAGAAGAATTTATGAAAATGATAAAATATTTTGCCCTCCTGTGTATGCTTGGCATAGTTACCTGGCTAAGCTCCTGTACAAAAACAACAGGGGATGCATACAAGAAATTTGAAAAGGGCGGCGAGATCACTTACCCGGGCCGGGCAGATACCATGCTGGTGCATGCAGGCTACAATCGCGTACAGTTAGCTGTAGTTTTAGGCAACGATCCGCTGGTTACCAAAATCAGGGTGTACTGGAATAACCAGGTCGACTCTGCCGACGTACCCGTAACGCATTCGGGGGGTAAGGATACCGTTAAAGTGATTGTTCCTAACCTTACCGAAGGCAACTATAATTTTACGGTATACACGTTTGATAGCCAGAACCATAAGTCGGTGGTTATTAACGGATCGGGTATAGTTTATGGCCCAAGTTATCTTACATCATTAACCAACAGAACGTTAAAATCATTAACCGAAAGTGTCGATGGCAACAAGATAGAACTGAGCTGGGGTGAACCTGCCGGCGGAGAGTTAGGTGTAGAAATTAACTATACCGGGCAAAACGGAGCAGCCCGTAAAATAGTGATAGCGCCAACTGAAACCAGCACCGAATTGCCCGATTATAAAGAAAGCACGCAGCTTACCTACAAATCATTATACAAGCCCGATTCAACCGCGTTTGAAACGTTTTCGCCCCCGGCGTCAACAGTAACTTTGCCAAAGTTTGAAAGGCAACTTGATAAATCGAAATTTGCACTGGTTACTTTGCCTACCGATGTAGATGAAGGCGGTTACGGCTGGCTGCAAAGCTACCTGTGGGACGAAAATTATAACCCGCCGGGTTTTGCAACTCAATCCATTATCCCGTGCTGGTTTACGTTTGATAGTGGCGCGTCGGCATCCATCAGCCGTTTTAAAGTTTGGCAGGCCAATGATCGTTTGTATAAGCTGGAGAGCGTAAAAACCTTTGAACTGTATGGCAGCAACAGTCCATCGTCAGATGGCAGTTTTTCCAGTTGGACAAAAATAGGCTCTTATACATCAGTAAAGCCATCGGGCTTGCCAAAAGGACAAAACACAGCCGCCGATATAGCTTTTGCATTGGCCGGCGAAGAGTTTACCGTAGTTAGCGGCACACCAAAATTCAGGTACTACAGGTTTAAATTATTGACCAACTGGGGCGGCGGTAATTTTATGACCATGGAAGAAATTGCGTTTTATACCCATGACCGTTAATTGCGGATATACTAAATAAGAGTTAAACAAAATAGCCATTCAGCATTAGCCGGGTGGCTATTTTGTTTGTAAAGAATGGATAGCTCCAATAATCTTACAGGTATTTTAAATTTAGAGGTTAAACGAAAGATCATTAGTTCGATGTATCGCCAAAATCTAACCTTTGACGGATTGGAACATCGTAGTATCGGAATAAATGAAATTATTGGAAATACCTTATTGATTAACAACGCGTTGGGTGTAAAAAAGAACTGGACAAGTGCAGGGTTATCTGACTTGTCCAGTATGATGGTGGCTACCGTACAAATCCCGAACTATTTCCTTTCTGGTTTGCGTTTAATCGCCGATTTGGATTAAGGTTCTTAGCAATGATTTTTCAACCAGGGCCAACCAGGAAAGTATATAGTATGACTTCAACACCATATTACAGCGCAGCTTTACTTTTAAACCCTTTCAGATCGGATACCTATGCCCATACCAAATCGTCTTTTTGAATAAGCGGTCGCCAAGGCATTATTGATGCTTTCCCCATCAAGTGATACACCCAGTATCGCAAGGCCTTTATCTTTATATTGATGATACGCTTTTACAACGTTCGGGTTTTCGGCACGGCATGGTGGGATGGGCTCACCACGATCATTTTTGATAGACCTGTTAATGATACAATTAGTTGAGCTAATTTTAATAAACTTTTTCATTATCTAATTTTCTACTTCGTAGATGTCGCCGGAAACAATTCCCGCAGTTTTTGCAACAATTCCTCCCCATGCAAATTCTTCGCTACGATAATGCCTTCCGGTGAAATCAGGAAGTTGGTGGGTATGGTTATGCACATTGTATTGCCGGGCCGCCGAATTTGCCTCGTATTCAAGATCAGAAACATGTGCCCGGATGCCGTGCATGTGCTGGACTATTATCATGCCTGCGAACATTTGCATCAATTCGCAGGTCTGGCTTTTAAAGATACCGAAGCAGGAAAGCTTTGGGCTCAGGAACAGAAAGATAAACTTTTAGAAAGTAAAACAGCTGAAGTAATTCAGGCTATTACAGCTATAGAATGCGCAACAAAGCAAGCAAAAGAGAATCAGGAAAGCTTGCTAAACTATTACCAAGACAATTTTTTACGAATGGACTACAGTCGCTACAAGAAAATTGGTTGTGGAATAATAGGATCGGGAGCAATAGAATCGGCGCACAAAGCGATTCTACAAAAGCGCTTGAAACAAGCAGGGCAGCGATGGAGTCACAAAGGCGCACAAAATGTACTGAACCTAAGGGCAACAAACGGCAGTCGGCAATGGTGTAAGGTGATTAGAAAAATCAAACTGGCTGCTAAAAAAGCCCCAACATTAAATTTAGCTGCTTAGCGACAATTTGAATTTCACCCGGTACGGAATTACTTGGTCAGGCCTTTCGTAATGTCAAGATCTTACCTGAAGGTCTTAGGGAAATCATATTTAAAAGTTGATCCTGAAGAAAGGTAGCTCCTAAGGAGCAAAAAAGGGTTGAACTATTCGTTTTCTACAAACAGGTAGCATCGACGAGGCAGTTTAAAAGTGTATTATCTTGTAAAGGTTAACCGTTTTCAATCAAAGAGGAATACGCTTCTCCCGCTTTATAGTTTTATCGTCGAACTCGGATTGTAGCAACAAATAGCCGCCAAAACAAATTTTGGCGGCTATTTGTTAAAACGAATACCTAAATATTTCCAGGTTAGGGACTAAAATCAACAGTGGTTGGCGGCAGGCAAAGAGCAAATAATCCTTGTTGATAAATATTAATTAAAACAATTAATTGGATTGCTCTGGTAGCAACTCAAACGTGATCATATTCTCACCGTTCAGGAAAACCTCGGCAGCCTTCTTTAATGATGCCGCATCAAGCTTTTGCGCGGTGTTTGAAAGTTGCTGAACTTGTAAAACATCTTCATTATTCTCATACTGGTTAAGCAAATAGGTAAACCAAAAGCTATTATCCTTGAGCGTAACCTCTAGGCTTTTCTGGTACTGCGCCTTAAATTTCTCCAGATCGTCGGCCGCCGGGCCATTTTCGCGTAAAGCGGCCATCTCTTCTTGTAGTAAGTTAACCAGATGACCGGCATTTTCAGGAGCACAGCCAAACTGCACGTTTATCTGAAAACGATTCTGCGGATACTTGCTAAAGCCGCTCTTTACCTGGGGGCTGTATACTTCACCCTCGGCTTCGCGCAGGCGCTGCAATACTTTGATCTGTAAAATATCGCTTAAAGCTTTGAGCTGCATATTAGCAGCCGGGCCAAATTGATAATCGCCGGTGTACACTACACTCACTACAGCCTTATTTTCAGTTCCGCCGGTTACCTTTTTCTCCAGGTAGCCCGAAGGCGGATGCAAGCCGAGCACACGCGGTTGTTGTTGTTGGTGTGTTGCAGGCAGTGAACCCAGATAGCGCTCCAATAACGGGATAATGGCATCTACATTGAAACTACCCACAAATACAAAAGTGAAATTAGCGGCATCGGCCAGGCTTTTCCGGTAAATTTCCAGGGTTCGGTCAAGAGTTACCTTTTGTAACCGGGCCTCATCCGGCATTTTTGCCCGGTAATTCCGGCCGCCTAAAATGTACCTCACGGTATCGGCAAATACCTGGTTCGGGTCGGCATATCGGTTAGCCAGGCCTGCAATAGCATTGTTCATGGTGTTCCTGAACATCAGCGTATCTGTGCGCGGGGCGGTGAACTGGAGCCAGGTAAGCTGAAGGGCGGTTTCCAGATCCTGCGGAGAGGCTCCGGCATTAATGGTTGTGGAGCGCAGATCTATTTTTACAGATGAGGCCGCCATTTTACCCGATAGTACTTGCGAAAGTTGCGCCTGGCTGAAACCTGCCAAACCCATGCGGCCTAAAAAACCGGCGGCATTAGTAGCAACATCATAATCCGAACCGTCGTACAGCGAAACACCACCGGGGCTGTAGGCACCATAAAAGATCTGATCATTCTTAAAATCCGTTGGTTTCAGTACTACCGTTACGCCATTGCTTAGGATAAGCTTGGTTACGCCGATCTGCGGTACTTCCTGTCGGCTAACTACTTTGCCCGGTTTGGGTAGTGAAGTTAGCAGCGTTTTGCTTACCTCTTCTTCCTGATATGGTTTCAGATCCTCTTTCGCAATGCTGTTTATCCAGCCGGTTACTGTCGAAGAATCGGGAAGTTTGAGTTTATCCTTTTCGGGGGCGGTGAGGTAAATATCTACATCGGCCGATTTCAGGTAGCTGTTCATTAAAGCTGCAACATCAGGCAGGCCGATATTGCCGGTATGTGCCTGGGCAAATTGATATTCCCAGTTAATTCCTGGTGATGCTTCCCCGCTGAGGAATAAACGCTGATACTCTTTAACGTAGCTTACCGACGGGGTTTTATCCTGCTCACTTGCCGAACTTTTTAAAGTCCGCAGGTAGCTTTGTTTGGCCCTGTCCAGTTCGCCGGCGGTGAAGCCGTAACGTTTAATCCCTTCCAGCACACGCCAGGCCTGGGAAAAACCCTGCTGCAATTGTCCCTCTTTAACGGACACCTCGAAGCTAAATGCATCCACATTGCTGACCAGTCCGTTGATGCCCATATCGGTGCCGGTAAAGCCGGGGTTGGCTTCACCGGAGAGTTGCGCATCGCGGCGGGCATTAATCATCAGGTTGAACAGGGTTTGCTTAATCGACTCCAAATAATCCTGCTCTGTTTTCAATACAGGTGCCTGGTGTTTCATTAGTACCTGAAGTGTTGTTCCGGTTTCTTCCCTGTCGGTAACAGTCAGGAACTGGCTTTTGCCCGTTAGCGGGATGCTATATTTAGTACGTTCCCTTTCATTCGCCGGGTTCTCCAGATCGGCAAATTTTGCTTTTACCAGTTTTTCGGCTTCATTTACGTCGATATCTCCAACGATGATCAGCGCCTGCAAGTTGGGGCGGTACCAGTCATGATAAAAACGTTTAATAACCTCCGGCTTAAATTTAGTGAGCACTTCATCGGTACCGATAGGCATACGATCTGCATAACGTGCATGGTTGACCATAGCCGGAAGGGTTTGCCTGGACATTCTGTCCCGCGCGCCTTTGCCCAGCCTTTCTTCCTCCAGCACCACGCCGCGCTCGTTATCGATCTCTGTAGGGTCAAGCGTAGCTTCCTGCGCCCAATCGCGCATGATGCTGATCCCATGGCCAAACATGGCCGGATTATCCAACGGAATGGGCAGTTGGTACACCGTTTCGTCAAAACTGGTGTAAGCATTCAGGTCGGCGCCAAAGCGGACGCCTGCCTTTTGCAGATAATCAACCAAGTCATTCTTCGGAAAGTTCTTCGTTCCGTTAAAGTTCATATGTTCCATGAAGTGGGCCAAACCGCGCTGGTCATCGTCCTCCAAAATGGAGCCAACCTTATTCACGAGGTATAACTCTACGCGTTTTTTTGGTTCTTCGTTATGGCGGATGTAGTAGGTAAATCCATTAGCCAGTTTGCCTGTGCGTACGGCCTTATCTAATGGAATAGTTTGGGCCAATGCCGCCTGCGTTGTCAAAACACCGGCAAAAACACCAATTAAGTTTTTAAAGTTCATTTTATTTGTATCTATTTATTTAGTAGTTCGGCCAGTTTCTTTTCAAGGTCGCCGCCGGTCAGGCTGCGGGCCAGGATTGTACCATCGGGACCAATTAAAAAGTTTTGCGGGATGACTTGAACCCCATATAAATCGGCTGCTGTATTCTTATCGTGATCCAGATCGGCAACATGTGTCCAGGCGGTTACCCCATCATGGTTAATGGCCTTTAGCCAGGCTAATTTTTGAGATCTCACGTCGCACGATACATGTAAAATATCAAAACCTTTTTGATGGAATTGTTTGTAAGCCGCTATCAGGTGTGGGTTATCTCTGCGGCAGGCGCCGCACCAGCTTGCCCAAAAATCAAGCAATACGTATTTACCTTTATAGTTGGATAACTTAACAGGTTTCCCGGCAGTATCGGGCAATTCAAAGTCTATCGCTTTACCGCCAACAGCACCTTTTGTAGCAAAAATGATAGCCATGTCTATCCGGTCACTATAAGCTTTACCGGCCTCTGATGTCTTTATTGCTTCGGGCAGCCGGTCGAAAAACGGCTTTAGTTTTTGCCCGTCAATTCTGTGTTGTTTGCCCCCATATTCCTTCAGCGCATAAAATGCCAGTGGCGATTTTGGATTCTTTTGTATAAAATCGCCGTATACTTTTTCCTGGCACTCGGCGGTAAGCGCGTCTGCCCGTGCGCTTATATTGTTTGCCTCGATGGTATCTTTAGCGGCCAATTCGGCATACATTTTATTTTGTAAGTCGGCTATTTTATCGAGGTAAGGTTTGGCCGCCCAGGTAAGCCGCGTATATGCTTCGTTTGACGGGGAGCCCGTAATGCTTATATTCTTAAAAGTATCAGTATGCGTAACTGAAAATGTTTCGGGAGATATAAATATCTTAGCCAGAGAATTTTTAGGTGGTTCCCCTTGTCCGCGTTTGTCGAAATACTTAACGGATGATAAAGAAAATACTTGTCCCGGAAATATAAAACCCTTGAGCGTGTAGGTATGATTGGTTACAACGGCGCTATCAACAACCAATGTATAGTCTTTCCAGTGCGAAAGGTAAACCATAGGCACATCAACGCCAACAAGTTTTCCCTTTATCTCGTAGTTTGTAGTTTGGGCCAACAATGTACCAGGTATGCCCAGCAACAACAGCAAAATTATTTTTTTCATGATTTTTAGTGTACGGTTTAAATAAGGGTAGGTCAAAGTCTTATTAATTAAACAAACTTGCCAGTTTCTTGTCCAATTCCTCTCCCATTAGGTTTTTTCCAACTATCACACCATCTGGGCCTATCAAAAAATTTTGCGGGATGCCTTGAATTCCATATAAAACAGCTGCTGTATTATGGGTGTTATCCAGATCGGCAACGTGCGCCCAGGCGGTTAATCCGTCTTTATGAATAGCCTTTAACCAAGCTGACTTGTACGATTGCACATCAAGCGATATGCTCAAAATATCAAATCCTTTTTCATGGAATTTTTTGTAGGTCGTTACCAGATGTGGGTTTTCGACACGGCAGTAATGGCACCAGCTTGCCCAAAAATCCAGCAGTACATATTTGCCTTTAAAATCAGATAGTCTGATTTGTTTCCCAGCAGTATCCGATAATACAAAATCCATTGCCTTAGCGCCAACAACGCTTTTGGTATCAAAAATGATAGCTGCGTCTATCCGCCTGCCGTATTCTTTACCCGCTGCCGATGACTTTACATCTTCGGGCAACCGGTCAAAAAATGGTTTCAGCTTTTGCCCGTCAATGGCGTGCCCTGTACCGCCATAGAACTGCAAAGCCCAGAGCGCTAATGGCGATTTGGGGTTCTTTCGTAAAAAATCACCGTATACCTTTTCAAGCATCTCAGCCATAAGCGTGTCTATCCGGGCGCGTATTTCGCCGGTCGCGATAGTATCCCCCGATTTCAGAGCGGCAGAAACTTTGTCGTTTAAGGCAATTACTTTATCGAAATAAGGCTTACGGGCCCCGGCAATTCGCATGTATGCTTTGTTTGCCGGGGAGCCTGTAATGGTGGTGTTTTTAAAAGCACCGGTATGCGTAACCGAAAATGTTTCAGGAGAAATAAATATATAAGCCATGGCATTTTCAGGCGGTATCCCGGCCTTTCCGCCAAATTTAACTGACGTTAAAGAAACCACTTGTCCTGTAGATACAAGCCCCTTGAGTATATAAGTATGGTTGGTTACTATAGCGCTGTCGACAACAGGTTTACCACCTTCCCCGTGCGAAAGATAAACCATAGGTACATCAACGTCAATAAGTTTTCCTTTTATCTCGTAATTTGTAGCTTGGGCAAATAATGTACCGGGTGCTGCAAGCAGCAATAATAAAATTATTTTTTTCATAATTATTTTAGAATACGGTTGAATCAGACAGATTAAAGCCTTATTAATTAAATAACTCGGCCAGTTTCTTATCCAATGCTTCGCCACGCAGGTTTTTACCAATCACTACACCGTTAGGGTCGATCAGGAAGTTTTGCGGAATGGAATTTACATCATACAGCTTGGCCACCTCATTCTTCCAACCCTTCAGGTCAGATACCTGTGTCCATATCAAACCATCGCTATCAATAGCTTTAAGCCAGGCAGCTTTGGTTGATTCCGCGTCGAGCGAAACGCCTAATATTGTAAAGTTCCTGTCTTTATATTTATTATAGGCTTTTACCACATTGGGGTTCTCCGCCCTACATGGCCCGCACCAGCTTGCCCAAAAATCAACCAATACATATTTGCCTTTAAATGATGACAGGCTTATAGCTTTCCCATAAGGATTATTTTGGGTAAAATCCTGCACTTTGCTACCAATGGCAACTTTACTCATATTAGCCTCCGCTTTGGCTTTGGCATCTTTGTCTAAAGAATCGCGCTCGATTTTATTTCTGGCAACGACTTTTGTAATAGCCGCTCCTATTTTACTGGCTTTAACACTGGCCGGCAAAACCTGTAATAGTGTGTCTTTTAGGTCTTGGTTTGTAAAAGGTAACTTTATTAATGTTAAAGTACCAAACGGGCTTACACGGCTGTCTGGATTAGACTTCACATAACTGTACATGTCTTGTATCATTTTACCGATCAAGGCGGAAACCCGCATTTGCACCTTTGCCTGTAACTCTTTGTTGGTTTTATATTCCTCGCTGGTAGAAAGTTTATTCACAGCATCTGCTTCCCGCATACTTTCGCTTTTCATATTCTCAAATTGGTGCTGGGCTGTTGCCGCGCTACCGGTGGCCGTAAAATTAGCTATTGTACTTGTTGATACCAGGTTCAGTTCGCCCTTGTCCAGGACAACCGTGAAAGCATTGATAAGGGTGCGCTCCTCTGATTTTTTTACGCTTCCAATAGATACTCCAATAGCTTCATCGGCGGTAAGCTGTCCCTTAAACTGGTATTGCCCATTCGATACCGTTGAACTATCAATTGCTTTTTGAAGGACACCTGTATTGTCAATATCATACATGTACATTTTTACCGGCATTGGCGATACATTTTCCAGCTTACCATTAATGATATAGGTTGTGTTTTGCGCAATGCTACGCGCCGAAAAAAAGCAAGCGGCAACAACACAGATCGAAAAAATTCTGGTTTTCATAATGTTAATTAAATTGAAAAATTAAAAGATACATACCGGCAGTATATTGCTGCCGGTATGTTAATTAAAATAGGGGTTTAATTATAGCCTGGGTTTTGTTTGATATTAGGATCGGCCATAATATCTGTTGGCGGGATAGGCATAAATTGCCTATAGCTGCTCCACGCAGTACCTTTAAGTGCAACCATAGCGGCATCCAGGTTACCGGTGCGCTTCAGGTCAAACCAGCGGTGCCCCCATTCGGTAAACAACTCAACCCGGCGCTCACGATAAATTGCGTTCAGTATATCTGTTGGTGCAGCGGCAGTAGTAACCGGCAGACCGGCACGTAAACGGATCGCATTAAGATCGGTAGCTGCTCCCGAAATATTACTTTGCTGCGCGCGGGCCTCGGCCCTGATCAGGTATTGTTCGGCCAAACGCATTACAACAGGATACTCGGTAACAGGGACAGATGTGCCCCCCAAAGCCTTATATTTGCTGGCATAATAAAAAGTAGTAACGGGTGCGGTTGTGGTAGTAAACGTACCCACCCAATTGGTAAACCGGTTGTCGCCGGGTTCAAATGCATCTGTCAGCGGTTTGTTTAAAGGCAATTGCAACGCCGTTTTATAAACCGCGCTAACAATCAGGTAGTTGGCATCCAATGTATTAAGATAAAATGTTGATACAGGTTGCAATGCCCATATCGTTTCCTTGCTTCCTTTTAAAAATACCTGGCTGATGTTAGCTTTAGTTAACAAAACATAATTTGAGTTTGCAATAACCAACGAGGCCTGCGCTTCGGCATTTTTCCAGTCCTTCATATACAAATAAACGCGGGCCAGCATGGCGCTTGCCGTTTGCTTGTTTGGCCTTACCCGGTCTGTTACCGTACTGCCCGCAGCATCAACATAAGTATTATCGGCCAAAGAGTTTTGCGCATCGGTAAGATCCTGGATAATTTGGGCATAAATGGCTGCAGACGTGCTGTTGCCAATCACATTATTAACCGTATAATCATCTGTAGTAGTTAAAGGCGGTGTGCCATAAAGGTTTACCGCATAAAAATAAATAAACCCGCGGATAAACTTTACCTCGCCCAACAATTGCTTTTTTACAGCGGGCGTTATCTGCGATGCCCCGTTTATGCCGTTAATAGCCGTATTGCAATAAAACAGTTCTTGATAAAACTCGGTCCAAAACGAAGGCGGCGCAATCGGCGTATAGCTATTGAGGTAAAAAGCACCCAAACTGGAGTTTGTGCTAAAAATAGTCAATTCATCGGCAGCTAAGCCCATAGAAAGGCTAACGCTGCTTTGCCCGTGGTAAAAAGCTCCTCCGGCCATTCTTGCAAATATACCTGCAACCACCGATTGAGCAGTGCTGTTGGTAGTGAAAACATTGCTGCTGTTTAGCGCCGTAGCCGACGGCCCTACTTCAATCGCTTTTTTACAACCATTGTTTAATAACATTATGGTTAAAACAGCGATGTAAAGATGCTTCGAAAAAATATGTTGAATTTTCATGATTCTTTTTTTAAAGTGTTGCTTGTAAACCAAAAGTTATTGTTCTTAAAGGAGGCATTCTATTGAAACTCTGGGTTTCCGGATCTAAAAAACCATACCTGCTGATGGTAGCAAGGTTTTCGCCCAAAACATAAACTTTCAGATTTTTAACATGCAGTTTGGTTAAAACCTCCTTCGGGAGCTGATAACCTAAGGATGCATTTTGAAGCCTGATATAAGAAGCGTCTCCATAATAAGCATCGGTGGTGAACATTGGGCTTGCATTAAAATAAGTTGTTCCGAATGTACTGCCGTACCTGCCGAAAGTGGCAACATCGCCGGGCTTTTTCCAATGGTCCAAAACTGCCACAGGGTAGTTTATCCCCGGATAACCAGGTATAATACTTCCGCTGGTCAATACCTGGCCAAAAGCGCTATTACCAACCTGTTTAATCCCCCGGAATAAAACGTTTAAAGAAAAGCCCTTATAACTGAATGTATTGCTCATTGATCCAAAATAATCAGGGCTGGTGTTAATCACCTTAACCCGGTCGGTGCCATCATTTGCCGGCGCAGACACAATATTGCCGTTACGGTCCAAATACTGATAAAGGCCTGTTTGAGGATCTACGCCGACATACCGGTTGACAAAAACTGAGCCGACAGCACTATTCAGCAATCGGGTAATGGCGGGGGTTGCATTGGGGTAGCTTAACAGTTTATTACGTTGCCTGCTAAATGTAAATGAGCTTGACCAGGTAAAATCCCGCCCCTGTATATTTGCTGTGTTCAGGGTGATATCAATGCCTTTATTTTGCACTTTAGCCGCAATGTTTTGCTGGATAAAGGTAAACCCTGTGGTTGTTGATAGCGGCGTACCAGCAAGTGTATTATCTGTACGGTTAATAAAGTAGTTGCCTTCGATACCGATACGGCCTTTAAAAAACTGCAATTCGAGCCCGAAATTTAGCTTTCTCGTGGTTTCCCAGCTCAGGTAAGGGTTAGGCAGGTTAGTGGGCAAAAGCGACGGAATACCTTGATACACAGTTGAGGACGTCCTAAAGTTTTCCAGGTATAAATAAGGCAGAATCTGGTCATTCCCGGTTTCGCCATAGCTGGCCCTTAGCTTTCCAAAGCTGAGAAAAGGCAATGCTTTTTTAATAAGCTCTTCCGAGGAGAACAGCCATGCTGCGCCTGCGGCATAAAATAAGTGAAACTGCCTGTCTTGTCCGAATTTGCTTGAACCGTCATAACGACCCGAAACGTTAAGCAGGTATTTGTTATCCCAGTTATAGTTTGCACGGCCAAAAAGGGCGTTGTATTTATAGGGATAAGCATTATAGCCTGCTCCATATGCTGCTATACTGGTTCCTGCTGCTATATTGCCAAGCAGCAAATCAGAATTATAACCGTTTGCCTGAAGTAGCATGGCTTCATAAAATTGCTTTTGTAAACTTGCTCCCCCTGTAATATCCAGCGTGCCTTTGCTTATCTGGGCGTTATAGCTCAGTTGGGGTTCCAGGTTCCAGAAACTTTTGTTATCATAAGTAAAATAACTCGATCCTTTTAGCCCATAAATGGGATTGGAATATAAAGGGGGATAAGCTGACACGGGGGTACCCAAAAATTCATTCAGGCTTTGTTTGTTATAGCCTGCTGTAGCTTGTAATTTAAGCCCTTTTACAATCAGGTAGCTTAATGTCATACTGCTTGTGAGGTTTGAAACAGTTGTTTTTGCCAGGAGGTTCCTTTGATATAAGGGGTTAATAAACGTATTATTTTCATGGTTCAATGTGCCATCGGCATTGAAAAGCGCGGGCGCATCGGGGGCCAGGTTGGCATAAGTGGAAAGATCATACGAAGGAATGTTGTTGATATCGTAATTATAGCCGCCGGTTAAGGATATCGTAAACCTGTTATTATCACTTGCCGCGTTAAAGTTAAAATGTACGTTGGCAGTCCGGTCGTTACCGCCAACTAATTGCTGAACGTTGGCAACATTCCTGTAATTACCGCTTACCAGGTAGCTGGCGTTATTATTACCGCCCGATATGCTTACCTGAGCGTTGGTTACACCGCCTTTGCCACTTAAAAACAATTTGGGCCAGTTGGTATAACGGGTGGTATCCCAGGTGCCGTTATTATCATAATCTGTAAACCCCGGAGTTGTTTGGTTATCATTTTTCATGCCTTCCCGGCGCATTTGCAGGTATTGCTGCGTATTCAAAAGTTGCGGAGCACTTACCGTTGTACTTGTTCCGCGATCAACTTTCGCATCAATTTTCATACCGCCGGCTTTGCCCTTTTTGGTAGTGATCAAAATAACACCATTGGCACCTCTGGAGCCGTAAATGGCTGTGGCATCGGCATCTTTTAAAACGTTGATACTTTCTATATCTAATGGATTGATAAAACTTAAAGCATCATAAACCTGATTATTCGGACTTAAATAGCTTCCTTTTTGAGATGTATAGCCACCACCACTATAAGGAATGCCATCGATAATATACAGCGGATCAGAATTGGTATTAAGGCCGTTTTGCCCCCTGATAAGTACCTTATAAGAACTTCCTGCCTGCCCGGTGCTCTGGGTAATTATCATACCCGGAACTGTTCCCTGCAATACAGTTAACACGTTGCCTACAGGGTAGTTTTGGATCTCTTTGGCAGTAACTGTTGTTTGATCGCCGGTATTTAACCTGCGGCTGGTTTGTCCGTAGCCTATTACCTGTACTTCATCAAGTTTGCCAATATCCTCTTTCAGCGTAATTACAACCGGCGATTTGAGCTGGCTAACGGGTATATCCTGGGTTAAATAACCGATGAAAGAAAATTGAAGTACCGCGTCGGGTGTATTGATTGCCATAGCGAATTTGCCATCCTGGTTACTTGTCCAGGCACCATTGTTGCCTTTTACCCTAATAGTTACTCCGGGCAATGGCTGATCCTTTTCATCAACAACTTTGCCCTGAATGACGACCGGCGGAGCAGCAACGTTTGAATTGACTACAACTGGCTGCTCTTTTACCTTCAGAAAAATGTTTTTATCTACTATCTTATAATCGATAGAGAGGTTTTGAAAGCAAGCCTTAAGGGCTTCGTCAATGTTGGCGTTTTTTACATGAACTGTAATTTTTTTACTTTCAAGATTCTCATCTGTGTAAAGAAAAGTATACCCTGTTTGTTGCTTGATGGACGAAAAAACCTTTGTTAAGGGCGCACCGGTTTCGTTCAGACTGATTTTCTGACTGTATCCTTTTGCACTGGCCTGTACAAGAGCTATGATCAACAAAAATGTTGTTAGTTTCATAACCAGTAATAGTTTGCGCGGCATCCATACCCGGGGCATGGCCGCAGAAGTGACAATAAAATTCATTACTTTTGAAAAGTTTTGGGTTAATACATGAAATAGTTCTCCAAATTATTTTAATCCGCTTGTGTGGATAGGGTAACCCAAACTTTGCCGTAAAAGTGCTTCGAACCACTTTTGCGGCTTTTTTATTCAGGGACCTTTGTTTCGCCTTAGGCTTGTTGTCGTAAATGTTTTTTCATTTTTTCTGTTTTTAAGGGTTAATCATTCTGTTAAATATTTATTAGGGTTTCACTATTATTTTTTTTCCATCTGAATCGGCAACAATCTGGAAGTGCACGTTAAAATAACTCAGCATATCCAGTACTTGCGAGGCATTGATATTCCGGTGCATTTCACCTGTAAAGTTTGTTTTAGGCAGTCCGTTAGGGTATTCCACGTCTACATTATACCATCGGGATAATTGTCGCATAGCTTCGGCCATTGGAGTACCTTTAAAACTAAACAGGCCGTTTTTCCAGGCAATAGCTTGTTCGGTATTTACGATGGCTACTTTGATAATGCCGTTTTTAATAACCGCTTGCTCGCCGGGCGCTAATATTACCTGATGATTAATACGTATATGGCCCTCAATAAGTGTAGTTTTAATAGCCGGCTCGTCGTCATAGGCATTGATATTAAAATGTGTTCCCATGTCTTCAATCGTTTGGCCTTTTACGGTTACTCTAAATGGCATGTTAGCGTTGTGTACTACCTCAAAATAAACCTGTCCTGTAATTTCTACCCGGCGTTCGTGGCCTGTGAAATTTACCGGATACTTTATGGAAGATGCAGCATCCAATATAGCCACTGTGCCGTCTGACATGGTTAGCGGATAATAATTGCCACGTTTAGTAATAATGGTGTTATAAACTACTTCTGTTGCAGGTGTTGCAGAATTGCTGTAAACGATCTTGTTATCGGCGGTTTTAGTAATATTGGTATTGCCCTGGGTTGCAATGGTTCCGGCTTTGGCATCCCCCAGGCTTATAACCTTACCGCCTGAAAGTAACAATATAGCCTTTTTACTACCTGGTTGCAGGTCGGGCTTTTGAGTTTGTACAATTTGTTGTTGTGGCTTTGCTTTATGCAAAAGGAAATAGCTCCCTGCGGAGAGAAATAATAAAATCGAAGCGGCAGTTGCTATTCGCGGCCAAAGGCGCCTATGTTTAGCTTGCTTCCCGGTATTTTGTGTAAAGATAAATTGCAGTACCCTTTGTTTTTCGCTTTCGCCCAACCCGGCCGACGGTGATCCGGAATTACTGTTAAAAGCATCCGGTAGCAATGCTTTAATATCGTCTGCATAAACATCATCGTTTACATAAGACCATAACTCCTGTTCTTCTGCCTCAGTACTCACCTGACCGAAATAATTTCGGATCAATTGATCAAGTCTTTCGCCGGATTTGTTCATCTTAATGTTATTGTAATTTAAGGTTTTCTTAACCTTATAATTGTACTGACACGTGATGAAAAAAATACGCTTAGTCTGTTTTTAGATTTTCAATAAATATTTTACAATTTATTGAAAATCAGGAAGATATTTTAAACAAAATAGCAATAAGCATGGGATAGGCACCCGGGTTTTCTTTGAAATGTTTACGGATTGTTTTGAGTGCTGCAGACATATGCGCCTGTACGGTTCTTGGTGAGATATTCATTTGCTGTGCAGCGGCTTCATACTTCAAACCATCGATATGGCAGAGTTTATATACCAAACGTTGCTGTTTTGGCAGGCTGTCCAACGCCTGGTTAAGAATACGGTTGGTTTCGTTGTAATCTAATTGGCGACTGGTTGAATCGTCCGTTTCGCTGGACCGGATCTGCAACACGGAGTTAGACTTTGCCGTTTGTGCCAACTGACGCAGCACGTTGAAGGAATGGTTACGTACAACCCTGTTGAGATATGCGCCGAAATTATCGATAGTTTCCAGTTGTTCGCGGTTGAGCCAGAGCTTCAGGAAAACATCCTGAACGATCTCTCCGGCCTGCTCGTCAGAACGTGTGAGCTTTCGGCCATAGTCATATACGTAACGCTGATAGTATTCAAAAAGTAAAGTAAAAGCACGCTGATCGCCCTGTGCAATTTTTTGCAGCAATTCTATATCACTATGTAAGATTTTAACCGACATTCACATTGATCTCCAGGCTTAAATCTACTGAAAAGGTAGGTCAATAATAAATATTTTTTTTCAATAAAGCCGATCTGCTCTATAAATACGAATTATCAGGATCTTATGTTTTAGTAGTATTAAGGCATAGATAAACTACATTGATATGGCCTGATCGCTGTTGTTATCTTTCATTGAGGACACCATTTTATAGCTACGCATTGCGGTATTGGCGCGTTTATCAAAATCGGCCAATTCGTTCTTAAACGGTTCGGTTATTTTATACTTTATTTTGTTATAATTTTCCATAACCGTTTCCTGGCATACGGTTAACAATAGCCATGGGTTTAAATGCTGTTTCCTTTTTGGCCGTCCCTTTGTAGTGGCTTTTTTTATTTGGGCGCGGCGGTGGCGCAGAGTTAGTGGTGGCGCTGTGAAATGATTAGAGATAATCACTATGCTGCGGATTGCTTCGTTCAGCCTGATAATGTATATTTGATATACCAACAGCCCTTACATGAAAAAGCTTATCCTTTTAATTGCAGCAATTGCTGCATTAAGTTTCAACTGCTATGCTCAAAAATCAACAAAGCCCGTTTACGATGCTGCGCTCGCCAAAAAATTGGGGGCCGATAAATATGGGATGAAAAAGTATGTAATGGCTTTTTTAAAGGAAGGGCCTACGCGCCTTACAGATTCGGCAGCGCGTATGCAATTGCAAATGGCGCACTTAAAAAACATTGCTAAACTGGCCGATGAAGGCAAGTTGGTTGTTGCCGGCCCGTTTTTAGATGACCAGCCTGTTAAAGGTATTTTCATTTTCAATGTAGTGACCATTGAAGAAGCAAAAAAACTTACCGAAACCGACCCGGCCATAAAAGCCGGTTCGTTAATAATGGAATTGCATCCGTTTTATTGCTCGGCCGCATTAATGGAAGTGGTGAAAATTCACCATACGCTTGAGAGTGCAAGTTTTTCTGACTAAGAAGATGCAGGTTAACGAAATTATAGAACTGTTTCGGCAACAAGCCAGTACTGGTTACCTTGCCGGTATGCTACGTTTTGGGGTTGACAACTCCAGGGCACTTGGCGTTAAACTCCCGGATTTGCGTAAACTGGCCAAAGGCATAAAAAAAGACCATCTGCTGGCACAGCAACTTTGGGACACGGGCATTCATGAAGCACGGATTATGGCATCGTTGGTTGATGATCCAATGCAGGTTACCGAACAGCAAATAGATAGCTGGACAAGCGACTTTTACTCCTGGGATTTATGCGATCAGGTATGTGGTAACCTTTTCGACCGGACACCCTTTGCCATAACCAAAGCTATTGAATTTAGCGCGCGCGACGAAGAGTATGTAAAACGGGCAGGTTTTGTTTTAATGGCCGAATATGCGGTACACAACAAAAAAGCTGCCGACGCTGTTTTTATGCCTTTTTTTGCTTTGATGGAACGCAAGGCCTGGGATAACCGCAACTTTGTAAAAAAAGCGGTGAATTGGGCATTACGACAAATAGGCAAACGAAACAGTACTTTAAAAATGGAAGCTATTGCAACTGCCAACCGCATTTTAATGCAAAATTCCAAATCGGCTAAATGGATTGCCTCGAAAGCACTGGCTGAATTGATATCTTATAGAAGTTCGTTTTAAAAGGCATAAATCGTCTGAAAAACAACTTAAAAATGTATTTTCTTACTTTTTAAATTGTTTTTGTTGCTTATTTAAAATCAAAACTCTTAAAAGTATTATTTTAGTTTGTTTTTTGCGTAAATCTTTAAAAATCAGATTTTAACCACCCGAAATGAGCATTATTTATTGAGAATTTTTAATAAATGCCTGAATTCCAAGTTGGTAATTTATTTTTTTTGTAATTGTCAGTATTTGAGTGTTTTATATCATATCAAACACTATATTTGAAATCCCATAATTATTCAAAAAAATAAAGGTTCGGTTAAACACAAACAACCAGAAGTTGTAATTTATGTTGTTTCCTAATTATGGCACATATTTTACTAAAAGCATACGGCATTAGCTAAGTAAATGAGGTTATTTATAGTATGAGTTTTTCTGAAGGGCACAAATTTTCTGACGATAGCAAGCAACACCTTGCGCAAATCATCGATAATATAAATGCCGGTATTTGGGAATATAACGTTACAAGTAAAAATATTAAATGGTCTGCCGGTTTCTATAGTGTTTTAGGATATGAGCCCGACGAAATAGAATGCTCCAACCACGTATTTTTTGAACACATACTATACCACGCTGATAAAGCTGCTTTTCTGGCGGCCCTGAACAGCCAACCGCCAAATTCCGCAACTCCCTTATATATAAGGCTGCTTACCAAAGCATCTGGTTATCATTGGTTTGAGAGTACTGTTAAAAGATACAATGACGAAACCGGGCAAATTATTTACGGAGCAATCATTAATGTCAACAACTATAAGCAGGCCCAGATACAGGCTGCGCATAACGACCTGTTTTATAACCAGACGCTTAAGATTGCCAAATTGGGCGGTTGGGAATTAAATACCCATACCATGGGCTTGTCGTTATCAAAACAAGTTTATGATATTTATGAGTTGCAAAATCACGTAAAACTTTCTCTCGAAGAAGCCATCAGCTTTTTTGAGCCACCGTATCGCCCCGTAATTAAAAACGCTATTGATAGCGCTATTGAATATTGCCAGCCCTATGAACTGGAATTGCTTTTCCGGTCGGCAAAAAATAATGTAAAATGGGTAAAGGCAAAGGGGATACCCGTTATTGATGATTTTGGAAAATGCATTACCATACGGGGTATTATACAGGATATTGACAATAAAAAGCGGAAAAACCTGGCATTGGAGTCGTCGTTAAATTTATTGACCGATCAAAACCGCCGACTCCAAAATTTCGCTTACATTGTATCACATAACCTTCGCTCGCATACCGGCAATTTGCAGTTTATGGTAAAGTTGCACGACGAAACCGAACCCCCTGACGATAGGGCCGAAATTTTGTCGCACATTAAATCCATCAGCGATAGTTTAAGTTCAACAATTGAACATTTAAACGAAATAGTTCAGATTCATACTGAAATTACCAACGAGCGCACGGAGATTGATTTTGAAACGCGCTTTCAAAATATCATATCGGCACTAAAAAGTAACATCGAAGCACTTGATGCCACCATTGAATATGATTTTAGCAGATGCCCGCAGGTAAATTATATTCCGGCCTATATGGAGAGTATTTTGCAAAACCTGCTTACCAATTCGCTCAAATACAGCTCGCCCGAACGAAAGCCGGTTATAAAATGTTACACTTTAAAAGAGCGCAGCCGCATTTACCTCATTTTTGAGGATAATGGTATTGGTATTGATATGGAACGTTTTGGCGATAAAATATTTGGTATGTACAAAACCTTTCATCAAAACCCCGATGCCAAAGGTATCGGGCTGTTTATAACCCGCAACCAGATAGAAGCGTTGGGCGGCACCATTAAAGTAGACAGCACCGTAAATATTGGCACAAAATTTACTATTAGGCTGGTATAGATAATATTACCAATTTAATATAAGCTGATGACAGCAGCGCAGGATGCCGTGAGTTTAATTGACGCCTATAAACGAATACCAGTTTAACAGCATATTTGATAGCATACGGTATGAAATTAACAACCGAAGGTTTAAAAACGGAACTATTTAGGCCCCTGTTTTTAAGCCTTCGGTGTTTTTTTATTGATTAGGTTTACATCACATATATCGTTATTCGATATAACTTTCCAATATTTTAAAGCCAGCGGTAGTTTTCAGTTCAATTTTATCAATGCTTTTTGGCAACAGGATACACTCACCCATTTTTACAGGGTAGGTTTCACCGTTATATGTTACGTTATAAGCGCCTTCAACGCAAACATGCACCACAAACGAGTCGAGCGCCGAATAATCTTTCGCGGTGCTCTTGTCAAAATCAAGTATGTTGGTGGTAAAGTATGGGCAGGTTACCAAATGAACAGTTTCGTCCTTTTGAGGCTGATATATGGTTTTATACTCTGGGTAGTGTTTGTAGTCAATTGCAGCCAACGCCTCCTGGGTATGCAGTTCGCGCTTGTTGCCTTTATCATCAACCCTGTCAAAATCATAAATACGGTAGGTGATATCAGATGTTTGCTGAATTTCGGCAATTAACAACCCTTTGCCAATAGTATGTACACGGCCTGCCGGTAAAAAGAACACATCGCCTGCGGTAACATCCTCCTTATTCAATATATCCATGATATGGCCGCTGTTCAACGCGTCTACATATTTTTGCTCGGTCATATCCTGGTTAAAGCCGGCTATCAACGTCGAGCCCGGATCAGCTTCAATTACATACCACATTTCGGTTTTGCCGAACGAATTATGGCGTTTTTTGGCCAGTTCGTCGTCCGGGTGCACTTGAACAGACAGGTCGTCATTAGCATCAATAAACTTGATCAGTAAGGGGAAAATATTGCCAAAATGAGCATACACTTTTTCGCCAACAAGTTCGTCTTTATATTGTTCCAGTAAATCGGCCAATGATTCGCCATCCAGCGCACCGCCGTTTACAACGGATACGTCGGATTTTACACCCGACAGCTCCCAGGTTTCACCGCAGTTGGGTAAGCCGCCAAAATCTTTATGCAGATAGGTGTTAATCTTTTGACCGCCCCAGATCTTATCTTTAAATATGGTTTTAAATTTTAATGGATATAGTGCCGACATAGTAGTGTTGTTGTTTGAGGTGCTAAGTTAAAAGTTAAATATAAAAAGCCGGAAATAAATTCAAATCAGGGCGAGATATTGAATTTTCCGATCGGCAGGTGCAACAACAAACAAAAAAAGCCCGCTCTTTTAAAGAACGGGCTTTAATATCAACAGCTAAAAGACTTATTTACCCAATTTAGTTTTCAGGTTTTCGTCAATTGCTGCCAAAAACTCCTCGGTGTATAAATAATCTGTACCGTGTTCAACTTTTGGTTTAATGGTAATGGCCAAATCTTTGGTCATTTTACCGCTTTCAACAGTTTCAACACAAACTTGTTCCAAAGCTTTGCAGAAATCTATCAGCTCCTGGTTTTTATCTAATATACCACGGAATTCCAAACCTCTTGTCCATGCAAAAATTGAAGCGATAGGGTTGGTTGAAGTTGGTTTGCCAGCCTGGTGCTCACGGTAGTGGCGGGTTACTGTACCATGCGCAGCTTCGGCTTCCATTACGGTACCATCCGGCGTAACCAGGGTTGATGTCATTAAACCTAATGAACCAAAGCCTTGTGCTACAGTATCTGATTGTACGTCGCCATCGTAGTTTTTACAAGCCCAAACAAAGTTGCCGTTCCATTTCAAGGCCGATGCAACCATGTCGTCAATTAAACGGTGCTCGTAAGTAATGCCTGCTTCGGCAAATTTTGCTTTGTAATCGTTTTGATAAATCTCTTCAAAAATATCTTTAAAACGACCATCGTATTTTTTAAGGATGGTATTTTTGGTTGATAAATATAAAGGCCAGCCTTTCATCAGCGCCTGGTTAAAGCAGGCGTGTGCAAATCCTTTTATCGATTCATCGGTATTGTACATAGCTAAAGCTACACCATCACCTTTAAAGTTAAACACTTCAAATGATTGTTCGGCGCCACCATCTTCGGGAGTGAAAGTAATGGTTAGTTTGCCTTTTCCTTTGGTAACAAAATCCGTAGCGCGGTACTGATCGCCAAAAGCATGACGACCGATGCAAATTGGGGCCGTCCAGTTTGGTACTAAACGCGGCACGTTTGCCATAACAATGGGCTCACGAAAAACAGTACCATCCAAAATGTTGCGGATAGTGCCGTTTGGCGAACGCCACATTTGTTTTAAGCCAAATTCTTCAACACGTGCTTCATCAGGAGTGATAGTTGCACATTTAATACCTACACCATATTTTAAAATAGCATTTGCGGCATCAACGGTTACCTGATCGTTGGTTTCATCACGGTACTCAATACCCAAATCGTAATATTTGATATCCAGATCAAGATAAGGGGTTATCAATTTGTCTTTGATGAATTTCCAGATGATCCGGGTCATTTCATCGCCATCCAGCTCAACTACCGGATTTTCTACTTTAATTTTTGACATAGCTGACGTTGTTTCTTTATTTTAATGGCTTCAAATATATTAATTTGAGTTTATCAAACTAACTAAATGGCACATGAAAATAATTGATGGCTGTTTAATGACGATTTATTGAAACAGATTATTGTTTTTATAAACTTTGATGCTATTTTTATAAAATTAAACGTTATTACCCTAACGGGCTGCCAAACCAAAGCCCTGTTACTTGTATTATGATAAAATTCATCACTAAAACCGTTCTGATAATAAGCCTTTGTACGATTTCCTTTTTAGCTGAAGCGCAGGTAGGATATGATTATGCCCAATATGATGTTGGTACGGCGGTAGGTGTTAACATTGTAGCTATGGCCGATGTAAATACATTTACGGTTACCCCGTCTGTCCACTTTAATTTTAATTACAACCAAAGCCCTTTTGTTAATTACGTATTTGAGTTGCAGGTTGGTCGTTTAGAAGGCGGCACGCTGGCATCATCATCGGGCAGGATGTTTGAAAACCATTTTACAGCCTTTTCATTCAGGGGCCAGTTACAGGCCGGCGAGTTTTTGGATTACTCATCAAGTCCGTTCATGAATGTGATGAAAAACTGGTATGTATCTGCCGGGATTGGCTATATGTCGAACCATATAGTGTCTAAAACCGATGATAAACGTGGCCTTCAATATACCCCGGTGGGCGACAATAACGCCCAGGTACCTTTTGTACCTGCAAGAATTGGGTACGAATTTAAGCTATACAATCAATATAACCAGCCGAGCGTTAGAATTGATATAGGTTATCAATATAATTTTGTATTCGGCGACAACCTGGATGGATACACATCGGGAGGTAATAACGATGCTTATGCGCAATTTACCATCGGTGTAAAATTTGCCATTGGCGGCGTTACATCATACCGTAAGCAAATTCATTATTGATATAGCAAGTAGGTACTTAACTCTTGATCCTTGTACGCTGTCGGCCTCTGATATCGTTATTGTTGTTTTTTTGGCAAGGTTTTTACTGTATCTTTATTACAAATTACCAAATCTATGAACATTCAAAATATTAACCCCGACGATGAAGATGCATTAACAGATGATGCCAGCGACCGCGACCTAACGTTAAAAGATGAACTTGGCGAAGCTACTGATAAGGAAGACCTGAGTTACAATGAAGATGAGGATAGCTTTGAATACGATGTAAAAAGCGACGATCCGGATTATGACCACCCTGACCCGTACAAAACTTCAGCAAAAAACGGAGAGGACATGAACTCCACGTATGATGAAGCTAACCCTTATGACGCTGCCGACGGTGAATACGCCAGTAAAAGGTCCATTGAGACCGACGTTGATGACCTTGCTATGCATATTGACGATGGTGACATTGTTGAAGTGGATGCCGCTGATGCCGCCCTTGCCCATACCCCGGAAGATGACAGAGATGACCTGGACGAAGAGGGATATCCTAAGAATATATAAGTTTTCAGTGGCGGATTTGTAAGAGCCTAAAAGTTGTTGAATAAGTATACACAAGTTTTGAATAGTGGACTTAACAGGCTTACAACAACCCAAGGCAATCGCTTTTGAAAATTGATCCTGAAGAAAGGTAGCTCCTAAGGAGCAAAAAAGGGTTAACTATTTGTTTTCTACAAACAGGTAGCCTCTACGAGGCAGCTTAACAGTGCATTATCTTGTAAAAGTTAACCTTTTGTAGCTGAAAAGGTTTAAAAGCAATTTCCCTGTACAACAGCCACAATTATCTATAAAAAACTCAAAACTCACCACTTAAAACTCAATACTATTAATCAAAATCGAGGTTAAAACGATTGCGCAAATCCATTAATTCGGGGTTGCGGGATGCCATGTACTGAAATTTTTCTATTGAAGTATAGGGCTTACGTACAACTTCCTGTTCATCAACGCGGGCATTTACCTCGATAGTAAAGTTGTTTAGCTTACTTCGCAAAAAATTATGCATTCCGGGCCGCTCTTCTCTGAATAAATTTTCCTGAACTTTATTGCCCACCAAAATTTCAAATTCGTACGGCCTTATCATTCGCGGCGCGTTTGATGTAAAAATGGTAACCAGGTTTTTTTTACCATCGGCTTTAACTTTGGCGGCAAAATCACTCCAGTATTTTAAAAAACTATCCATGGTAAAATCGTCCTGGGCATCGCCTTTTATATAAGGGTCTTCTTCTTCAAGTATTTCCTCTTCTGTTTTAGCGGTATCTGTTAACGACGGAGTTAATGTACTCCTGAGCGGCATAACAATTTTAGGCCTTTCGGCAACAGCTTCGTTTACCTGTGCAGGTATGGGTTGGTTTGCTGGTGTGGCCTGCCCATTGGTTGCGGGGGGGGGATTAACCGGCACCGCATCGCTTAAAATCTGGGTTTCGTTAGCCGCTTTACCTGCCGGCAGAGGGGTTATTGCTGGGGTATCAGGTTTTTTTTTTAATCCCCCATCTGCGATGGGCGTTGCGTTAAGAGGCGTGGTAGCCATATTAAAGGCCGAAGGCAGGTGACACATTTTGAGTAGTGCCAGCTCAACCTGTAGCCGCTGGTTTTTGCTCAGCTTATAACTGATATCACATTGGTTGGCAATATTCATAGCCGACAGCAGGAACGATACCGAGCCTGCCTGCGATTGCTGCAAGTATTTATTTTTGATGCCTTCGCTTACTTCCAGCAGCTTTAAGGTGGATTGATCTTTACTTACCAGCAGATTACGAAAGTGCTCGCTTAAACCGGCAATAAAATGTGCCCCGTCAAAACCGCGCGATAATATCTCGTCAAAAAACAACAGCACTTTGGCAGTGTCTTCTTTGAGCAGGCTTTCTGTTATATTAAAATAGTAATCGTAATCAAGTATATTCAGGTTGTCAATAACCGAGCGATAGGTAACCTTACCGCCCGAGAAACTCACTATCTGGTCAAACATCGATAGCGCATCCCGCAATCCACCATCGGCCTTTTGGGCTATAATGTGCAGGCCATCGGGTTCATAACTGATGTTTTCTTTGCCGGCAATAGAGGCAAGGTGGCCAGCCATATCATCAACCCTGATGCGGTTAAAATCAAAAATCTGGCAGCGGGATAATATTGTGGGCAGTATTTTGTGCTTCTCGGTAGTGGCCAATATAAATATGGCATAATGAGGAGGCTCTTCCAGTGTTTTCAGGAAAGCGTTAAAAGCCGCCTGCGATAACATATGTACCTCATCAATAATATAAACCTTGTAACGGGCGGCCTGGGGCGGTATACGTACTTGCTCTATAAGGCTGCGGATGTCATCAACCGAGTTGTTGGATGCGGCATCCAACTCGTGAACATTAAACGAGTTTCCGTTTTCAAATGCCTTGCAGCTGGGGCATTCGCCGCAAGCTTCGCCATTAGGCTGTAAATTGGTACAATTAATGGTTTTGGCCAGGATACGTGCGCACGTAGTTTTGCCCACACCACGCGGACCACAGAACAAAAATGCCTGTGCCAACTGGTTGTTTTTAATAGCGTTTTTGAGCGTATTGGTTATATGCTGCTGACCAACAACGGTTTCAAAAGTAGCCGGGCGATACTTACGGGCCGAAACAATGAAATTATCCACAGCTGCTAAGTTAATGAGAAATTAGAATTGTTTAAGGTGCTGTTGGTAAAATTTTGATTTGGATTGAAAGGATGCAACAAATCAATAAAATCTGTATTTTTGAATTAAAGTTAAATAATAATGCAATTATCAGATTTGGATGTCACTAAAACATATACTTATGCCGACTATTTAAAGTGGGTGTTTGATGAGCGCATTGAACTAATTAAGGGCAAGATTTTCAAAATGAGTCCTGCTCCAGGATCAATTCATCAACGTTTATCTCAAAGAATCAGCTTGAAATTAGGTAACTACATGGTTGGTAAAAGCTGTGAAGTTTTTACCGCACCCTTCGATGTGAGATTAACCAAACGATTAAATGATAGTAATGATATTATTACAGTAGTTCAGCCCGACATTTGTGTTATCTGCAATCCTGCGAAGATTGATGAGCGTGGCTGTCTGGGCGCTCCCGATATTGTTGTCGAAATTTTATCGCCCGGCAACAATAAAAAGGAATTGCAAAACAAATACGAAGTTTACGAGGAAAATGGTGTGCTTGAATACTGGATTATCCATCCATCCGAGAAAACGTTTCTTAGATATAGCCTGATCGGAAACAGCTATCAGGCATCGCGGTTACTTACCACAGGCGACGAAGTAAGAACACCTGTATTGCCTGGTTTTGTATTAAACCTGGACGAACTTTTTGCAGTTACTAATAATTAATAAAACATTTTTACCCACATCTGCCCATTCATATGAAACTTGTTAAAGCTCCTAAAAATCAGGAACAGGTAAAACGTTCAAAAACCTACATAAAATACGAAAAACTGCTGGCTGATATAGAGAAGAAAAAACAATTTAAGCTTAATCTTCAGGAAGGGCTGCGAAAAGCCTACGCTAAAATTGAAACCGAATTGGCACCAATGGATCATGAGCTACAACTGCTTTTGCGTGATTTTTTGATCCGGTTGGACGAACTTGCAACTGAATTTGGCGTGGGGAAACTCAATAAAGAATACCTTCAATCATACATGACGAACGAACTTCAACAATTGCTGAATATCTTCGGTCATCAAGACACAGTTTTATCAGCTTTATTTCAAAAATACGCTGAGGTTTCGATGGATGACCTGACAAACGATCAAGATTTGATTGAAGCAGCAAAATCAATGGGGGCGATGTTAGGTGTTGAGATAGACGTTAAAGATTTGTTAGAAAAGGGTCAGGAAGAATTTCTTGAAGGATACAAAGAAAAATTTATTGAACATATAAATAATAACCCGAAGGACTTTACGGATGCCGAAAGCACAGTTAACAGCCCAAAATCAGCAGCAAACAAGAAAACGGCGGATGAAACTGACCGTATTGCAAAGGATGCCAGGAGTATTTATATGCGACTCATTAAAAAGTTCCATCCCGATCTGGAGGCAGACGAGAATGCGAGAACCCATAAAACAGAAATTATAAAACAGGTGACTCTCGCCTATCAGCAAAATGACTTTCTTACGCTATTAAAGTTGCAGATCACCTATATTGACGACAATGAAACTGATGCCGCTTCAGTTGCCGATGATATGCTTAAACGCTATGTTAAATTATTAGGAAAACAACTGGAAGAGCTAAATGCTTCCATACACGAAACCCATTTTACCAGCGGTACAGCCATTGCAGATTTTATTGACAAAAACGGCAAGTTTAGTCCGCAAAAATTCGCGGCAAGCCGCAGGCATATCGAAAAACAGGTAGAAATACTCAAATCAACACTCGCAAACTCAAAAAAGAGGCCTAAGGGGTGGTTTAAAGATCAATTGATGATGACGAAAGATATTGTTATGCAAAACATGATGCAAGATATGTTTGCTAATATGTTTGATACGGATTTTTGATAGAATGTAAAGCCCTTATTAGAGGTCGTCATCCGGCAGGTGATCGTCATCGTCAGGGTTGGTTTCGTCAACATCATCGCCTGCCTGTATTTCATGCAGGTCACTTTGGGCATCAAGCTGGTCGTCAAAATCTTCATCGTCTTCATCGTCCCAATCGCCTTCAATCTCATCGTTATTCCGGGGCGAAAATGAAAACAGATCGTCAATTAAAATTTCGCTTCCTAAAAACGCCATACCTCAAATGCTTTATAAAACATGCCAATTTACATTCTTTATTTACAAAAATGATTTTGATGCCTTTAATATAATGCCAAATGAATCATAAAGTAAGCCTCCATGATCGTAGCCAATATCATAACCAACGTTGTAGCCATTTTTTAAGGGTCTTAATCCACCAAGGTAAACCGAATACTCATTTACTTTTTTAAATGCACCATAATTACTTGGATTTTTCACTTTCCCGCCAACACTAAGAAATTGCCCGGTACCAGTCTCAAATGTTCCCTGGTTCTGCGAATAAGATAATTTGCCTGTATACAGCCAGTTAAACAAATATACCTGTGTTGCCGCATGCAAGGCAAGTACCCGGTTATTTATAAAAAACTGATTTTCTGCCGAGCCCAAATTGTGCCTGGCATCATTGATGGTTGTTATAAACGGCGTACCCAAGCCTAAATCCTTATATGACCAGCCTTCCAGGTATTCATAATTATTATAATAATTCTCGGCGCCCGAATGCGTGCGCTTTGAACCTAACACACCGGCTTGGTTAGCAGTATATAAAAACTCGAATAAAAATTTATTCCAATGAAAATTGCCGTTTTGGGGCAGATTATTAGTTATTGTGATGCCATTTAACCCATCTGCAATATTGGCAAGCGAACTTAATGCCCCTATGTCGTAAAAATTTTGGCGATATAAGAATACCGTTAGGGCGTCAAATTTATATTCGGCGCCTAAATCTACCGAACCTAAGTGGTTGCCAACCTTTGATCCTCCCCTATACGTTTTACCCAAAAGTACGTACCAATAAGTTTCTGGCCCCGACAGGTTAAAGTAATTGCCAAATACACGCCTTTCGTCTCCCCATATAGCCTCGTGGTTGTAACCCGCCTGAAATTTGAATCGCCATGAAGGCTTGCCAATTCTGATATAAAGGTCGTTTTGCAAGTAATAGCCCTTAAAATCAGTAGGCTCTTTTACGTACTTTGCTTTAACATTTCCTAAATACCCACTTGCCAATGCCCCCTTTATCGCAAACAACTTTCCAAAAACAGGGATGCTGTAATAATTAGGAATGCTTATACTTACTTTGGGAATGCCTAACGCGTTTCCGGATATCGGGAATGATCCGGACGACAAGGTGGAATCAACCAGACCAACAATGTCTTTTGAGCGGCCGGCTTTTAATTCAACAATACCGGCATGGGCTTTAACAAATCCTTCAATCAGTATAAACTGACCGGTTTTGCCTGCGTTGCCCCTGCCTTCAAAAGAAGCGCCCCAGCCAAAAGTTTTTGTGGTATCGAAATCCTTCCGGATTTTGCCAATCATACTGCCTGATGTACCCGGGAGCGGAATGCTGCCAAATTGATTTGATCTTAGCCAGAAAGGTACGGTGCCGTTGGTAGTTTCAATACCCTGGGCTTCTAAGCTAATATGAACATCTTTTTCCTGGGACCGGGCTACTGAATAAACGGAAATTAAAGCTGCAAATAGGAACACTTTCTTCATATTAACGATATTTAATTACGTTAAAGGATCAAAAAAAATTACAATTGAAAATTGTAATTTTTATACTTTATAAATAAATGTATTAACAAAAAAACAACATTAAGGCCTTTTTTTTAACTGAAAGAACGAAAACTTCAACTCCATCAATAGAAATTGCAATTAATACACTAATAAGAAAATTTCACAATTATTGTTTTAAGAAAATTTAATTCTTGTGGAATGTTTAATTTAAGCTCCCGTCTGGCTTATAAATTCAAGAGTTTTTTGGCTTAATAAAACAAGAGGGCAATAATGTTATTTTTGCATTGTTTTTTTAAATATTATCGCTACATTTGCATCCCCGTAATAGCGGGTAATTAATTAAAAATCAAAGTATAATAATGCAACAGTACGAAATCGTGATCGTTCTAACCCCGTTGTTATCAGTAGAAGTTGCTGCAGAGGCTAACGCCAAATACAGCAAAATTTTAACTGATGGCGGAGCCGAAATTGTCCAGGAGGATAATTGGGGTTTGAGAAAATTAGCGTACCCTATTCAAAAAAAGACTACAGGGTACTATCACTTAACTGAATTTAAGGCTCCGGGTGAATTAATTAACAAATTGGAGGTTGAATTAAGGCGCGATGAGCGTGTTTTGCGTTTCCTGACCATTGCTTTAGATAAGCATGCTGTTGCGTACAACGACAAAAAACGCAGCGGTGCCTTTAACAAGAAACCTAAAGCAACAGAGGAGGCTTCAAAATAATGGCAAACGAACAAATTAAATACGTTACCGCTCCAAAAGTGGAGGATAACCGTAAAAAATACTGCCGTTTTAAAAAGAATGGTATTAAGTATATCGATTACAAAGACGCTAACTTTTTATTGAAGTTTATTAACGATCAGGGTAAAGTATTACCACGCCGTTTAACAGGTACTTCATTAAAATTCCAGCGTAAAGTGGCCCAGGCTGTTAAACGTGCACGCCACATTGGTTTATTACCTTACGTTACAGATTCATTAAAATAATAGGAGATTTAAGAAATGGAAGTTATTTTAAAACAAGATGTAAAAAACCTGGGTGATAAAGACGATGTAGTAAACGTTAAACCAGGTTATGGCCGTAACTACCTTTTACCTAAAGGCTTCGCCATATTAGCTACACCAAGCGCACGTAAAGTTTTGGCTGAAAACCTGAAACAAGCTCAGTTTAAACAAGAAAAAATCCGCAAGGATGCCGATGCAATTGCTGCCCGTTTAGAAGGCGTTAAACTTAACATTGGCGCTAAAGCCGGTGAAAGCGGAAAAATATTCGGTGCTATCAATACCATCCAAGTTGCTGATGCATTGAAAAAAGAAGGTTTTGATGTTGACCGCCGCCGTATCACCTTTGATCAGGAGCCTAAGTTTGTTGGTGATTACATCGCAAACATTAACCTGCACAAAGAGGTTAAGGTACAAGTTCCTTTCTCGGTAGTAGCTGAGTAATTTATATTTCGGAATTTGGAGTTTTGATTTCGGATTTTGACTTAAATTTTAGAATTTTAAAAGGTGTTTTGCAATGCAAAGCACCTTTTTCATTTTACAGAAACTTATTACAATAGTGCAGCGTAATTACAACTCATCAAAATTATCCAACTCAAAGCCGGGTAAAAAAAGTTCGGTATCAAAAAGCCGGTTTAATGGCATATTTAAGCTTGTTTTCCGGGTTTTTAAGCTGGGATTTATGCTTTTTTTCGGACTCAGTTTGTTCGGCGTGCTACTGTTCCGGTTTGTGCGCCCGCCCTTTACCTGGCTGATGATTGAACGTGGTTTTCAGCAAAAAGCCCGCGGTGTAGATTGGAAGATAGATAAGCAATGGGTAAGTTTCGACGAGATATCTGACAATATGAAACGCGCGGCATTAGCCGCCGAAGACCAAAGCTTTTTGGAGCACCATGGGTTCGATTTCAGGGCGATAGAAAAAGCTATCGAAAAAAACGCGCACAGTAAAAAATTGATTGGTGGCAGCACCATATCGCAGCAGGTGGCTAAAAACGTTTTCTTGTGGGAAGGCCGCTCGCTGCTGCGTAAAGGGATCGAGGCATATTTTACAGTGCTGATAGAAGTTTTTTGGAGCAAAAAACGCATTATGGAAATGTACCTTAACGAAATTGAGATGGGCGATGGTATTTACGGTATCGAAGCTGCATCGCAGGCCTATTTCCATAAACATGCCTCCGAACTTACCAAACATGAGGCCGCCGCCATAGCGGTAATATTCCCAAGCCCGCTTAAATGGTCGGCCACAAATCCTACAAGGTATTTAAAACACAGGCAGTATCTGATCATGAAAAATATGAAAAGGCTGGGGCCACTGGATTTTTAGCCCCCTAACCCCCTGAAGGGGGAACGACGGCTAAATGATTTCGTGAAATTTCGTTCCTACTTTTCGGTGCTTACTTATACTCTAATTAACAGAGATCGATACAGTCCTGTATATCAATTCCCAAGGCCTTACTAAGAAAGCCATAAAGGGTAATCTAATCCTACTGCTTTATAAGCGCGTTTAAACGCACCAAAATCAGCGTTACTTTCGTCCACTATAAGTTTATTCAAAATTATTCCATTTGAAACCGGGATAATAAAGCCGGAGTCATCAGGTTGACCTGCAAAATCGTTCTCATATTCTATTAAATAATTTTTTATTTGAAGCCTGTGTATTAGCTCGATTATTGATCCAGAACTTGAAAGGTAAACATCGGTTATACTAGCGCTAACTTTACATATGGAGAGAAAATTTTGCATTTCACAATAGTCCGAATCGAATTTGAAGTAGTATGTGCCCCCTGTGATTTCAAAATCATTGTCAGTTGGAGTATTCGTTATCTCTTTGGAAATTATATACGTTTCACTTGCCATTATTATAAAAATGCTGCTAATTAGGAGAACCTTATCTGAAAAACTGCTCTGATTACTTATATTTCCAATGCCTTGATTTGCCTTCCGCCAGCCATTCTGCAGCTGTTTCCATACGCTTTTGGCGGGTAGCCTCGGTTTTGGCATCCACAATCCACTCTACATATTCCTTTTTATGTGAATAGCTGGATCTGTCGAAATTAAGACTGGCATTAGGGTATGTTGTTAAAAACTCCGTGAAGTATTCGGGAATAACCAATTCGGTTTTTGGGGCTGATGCCTTTTTTATCGCTTCGGGTGTTTTTTTGCCACTCTCATTCAGGGCAATAGCCTGGCGGATAAAATCCTGTATGATCTCCTTTGAAGGCAGATCTTCTATCTTGGTTATCCGGCCAAAGTTGCCGGCAGAACCATCGCCAATACTAAGCGCATTATGAGGATCATTCAACAACGTTGCCTTCCAAAAACCGAATGAACAATGCTCTTTAAAAGCCGCCATCTGGCATACCGGGCCTTTATAATCAAAAAACGGGAAGCCCCATTTAACCGTCTCTATCAATACAGGAGAAGTTTCGTGTACAATTTCCCTGATGTATTCCAGTATTGGTTTGGCAAAATCGGCGGCTTTTTCAATAAAAGCATCAACGCGGCTATCGTATTGTTCCATAAAATTATGTTGTGACTATCCAGTAGCTAAATTAGCGATTAAAGATAGGGTATGAAAGACATCTTTTCCCGGCTTTATTGCGGTATCGATTATAGAGTGGATCACAGCAAAGCCATCCGCATCCTCTATGGATCGGAAACCACCGGATACTTTTTGTTTGACTTTAAGGGTTCTTATGGCCTGTTCGGAGCCATTATTGTCGGGCGGAACATGGTTGTTATGCAGAAAATAAAGTATATGGTGACAGATCTTGCGCAATTTTTTCTGTAGCGTAGTGGCTAAATTATCCTTATCAGGTAATTGAATGAGCAGTAGTTCTGTAAGGGATTGCTCTAATTTATCTCTTGCCAGACTGGCAGACAAACCGTCGTAATCTACCTCCTTGTTTAGCGTTATCGCCTCTTTAAACAGTGATTTTAAAGATTCCGCCCAATTGCTCTGATGCACCTGCTGCATATAGTTCAGGTCGCGGAACAGATGTGCCAGGCATATTTGGTGGGTATAAGCATCACGTTGAAAATGAGCTGCCCAGCGGTCATGTACCAGTACTGCGTGAGGTAAACCATTTGGAAACGTTTTGGCAATGGTTTTATATCCCCGGCTTGGTGATTGAATAATAAATGTCAATTCTTTATTCTGCCAGGTCCAAGACCAATGCTTTTTCCCATTTACCTTCGCCCCTGTTTCATCAGTACCTAAGCACTCCGCTTTTTCTACCCTGTTTTTAATCTCCTGGTACATAGGTAATGCCTTACCGGTAAAACGTTGTAATAAACAGCCAATACCTCCCTGACTGATATCAAACCATTAATTGGCTATAAAACTCCTGTATCCAGTTGTATGGCATATACTGACGTACATTCAGATAAGCAGTTAATGCTTCGATATGGCTGCCATACTGAACATTTGCCTTTACATTTACAGGAAATTCACCTTTATTGGTATATCCGCAAGTGCAAGTCCTAGCGAATATCTGGTGTTCTGCACAAATAACGACAGGTTTAGAAATATCTATTACCTGACGATTATTCAAAAAGGTTGCATCAATAGGGGCCAAATCATTTCCGCAAAGGCCGCAACGATCAGGAATATGAGTAATGATTTGGCCGGGAGTAGCTGAGCATGTTAATGTTGATCCTTCATGGCCCAGCTCACCTCCTGCCTTCTTACCGCTCTTCTCTCTTAAACTTTGATTGCGTTTAGGTGCACCCAAATCCACAGAAGGCGGAATATGGGAATTACCACTATTTTTCCGGTTCTTGTAAACAGCTAATTCTTGCTCCAAACTTTCAATATGCAATTGTTGTTTTACAGCTAATGCTTCCATTGTTTCAATATGCAACATTAAAGCCGATAATTGGGCCGTCTGTTTTTCAACAAGTTCGGTGAGGGTTTTTATCGTGCTGCTTTCCTGTAATCTATCTCGGTTTTGATTTAGTAAAAATCCGGATAATACCCCGCATTAGGTACATTTTGAGAGGCACCGATATAAAAATTCAAACCTGTTTTTATAAACGAATTGTGAATAACACATAGTTTTTTTAATTCTACGATCAATATTGTTAACAACCCTCTTATTTTACTGCTTTTCATTAATTTTAACCTACTGGACTGTCACAAAGCTTTTACATCCATAATTAAGCTTTCGTCATTAATGCCAATAATGGTTTGTAAAATATCTAATTTTTTTGCTTGTATATCCATGGCCTAAAGTTTAATACTAAAATAAATATTTATTTTGTCATTTTAGGTGTACCTCTTTTTGGTACAACAACCTAAGCCGGTTGTTTGCGTTAGTGATAGCAGCGGGTACCGGCCACGTGAATAAGGCCTGTGTAGTATGAGCGGATAGCACGGGCCGCAGGCAACGCCCAGAGGTTATTCCATCTCTTCCATCAGCGTATTAAAAATCACAAACTTTTCGTCAAACATTTGCTGATGGGTGGCCTGCAACTTGTGCAGATGATTCATATAATACTGCTGAAATTGATTAATGCTATCGGCATTGTATTGTATGCAGTAAGTAACCCCCTCGTTTGGAGAATCGATAACCCTTAAAATGCGGTGTGAGCTAAAATGCCCGGTAGCCATTACAGCCGGTATATGAATGGTTTTCATATAATGAAGCCACTCGTCATGGATAGCTTCGTCAAGTATTATAGTATCGTTATATACAATCATGGGGCGAATTTAGTTCATTAGTTGGTTCATTAGTTCATAAGTTCACTTGTTCATTGGTATTAATTTGCTAAGAGCACCGGTGATCTAATAAACTTTTTACCAATGAACTAATGAACCAGTGAACCAATGAACAATCAAGAGTCCGTTTTATCCCCCCTTAGCAATCTGAACCGTTTACGCGCTTCGTTTATCCAGAGGCTGCCGGGATAATCGGTGATTATTTTTTGGTACCAGGTTTTGGCACTTGTTTTATCATCAAGGTGATTTTCGTAAATATCGCCCAGCATAAAAACGGCGTCATCAGCCCAAAGTTCGGCAGGGTGATCGTTGAAGATTTTTTTGAGCAGGGGTACCGCGTCATTATAGTTTTTTTGCTGAATAAGAATCCGCGATTTGGCCATCAGTATATCATCGCTAAGGCTGTTGCCCGGAAATTTTTTGTCGATGCTGTCTAAGGTCATTAAAGCTTTTTCGGGTTGTTCGGCAAAAATCTGTAGGTCGGCGCGGGCATATATTTTTAAAGCGCCACCGGCGCTATCGGCCACGGTGTTATCATTAATTAGCAATAGCAGGTTGAGGGCATCGTTTGCTATCAGTTGTGATGTAGCCGCCTTTAATACATCCAACTGCCCTTTGGCCCAGGTAAAATCGCCAGTATAGTAGGCCATTTTTGCATTTCGAAATTTGGCATCCTGGGCAATGTTGGTATTCGGAAATTGTTTTTCAACCTGGCTATATATCAGTGTAGCTTCCCAGGGCAGGTTATTGAGCAAGTAAACATCGCCCAAATCAAGCTTGCAGCCGGCCAGCAACTCGGTGCGGATATTCGGGATAGTGATAGCGCTTTCCAGTAATTTTTGAGCGTCATTAAGCTTGTGCAGTTTAAATGCCTGTAAATTGGCCAGCTTTTGCATGGCAAAAACGGTATTGTTGTTGCGCCCAAATTCGGTAAGGAGGGCTATATAATCCTGTTCAAGGCCCTGTACATCGGCGGGCAGGTATTTGCCGGTAGTAACTTTTAGGTTTTTGGTGTTGATGAGTTCGATCTTAGCCGGGATATATAATGGGTTGCTTGCTCCTTTGGCAATAATATATTCGTAACCACGAATGGCGGCATCATATGCCTCGCTGGTTGTAAGGGTTCGGCAAAGTTCATAAATATTGTTACCATCATCATTTTGCCTGCGGCTGAGCGCCAGCGCCTGGTTAAGCGCCTGGTCGTATTCTTTTTGCTGCATATAGTGCCAGGTAAGCAACTCTATATAAATGGTTTGTTGCGGGTCTTTTTGAATGCGCCTTAGCAGTGCTGCCTTAAGCAGGTCGTAATCGGCGGCACCTTCAAATACTATGGCAAAATTGCTTTCGGCCTGGGTAATAAAGCTTGGGTTTGCCGGCAAAAAATTAAGATATTCCTCGGTAAGTGAAACCTTATCGCGTTTAAAGCGGTAAAGGTTAATGAGTTCGTAGGTAAAAGCCTCATCGTTTTTGAGCAATTTGCGGCCTTGTATAAATATTTTTATGGCATAATCAATGTTCGCATTCTGGTAAAACTGGTTGGCCAGGCTGCCAATTTCCATTTGATCGGCAGGCAGGTTTTTTAGCAGATCGTCATATATATTATTTGCTTTATCAAGCTTGCCTTGCTGGGTGTAAATGGTGCCCAGCATTATCTGGTATTGATTTATATTGGGATGTTTACGCTGCAATTTTTTGATAACACTTTCGGCCTCATCAAATTTTTTGAGGTTTAACAGGGTATTTACGTAGTATGAATAATAGGTTTCGTTGTTTTGTTTGTATAGTTTTTGGTAAATTTCAAGTGCTTTTTGGGTTTCGCCATTGGCATTGTATTGCATAGCCAATTGGAGTTCGCTATCTTGCGCAAACAATGTACCGGTACTAAGTAAAACAAAACTAATAATTGCAAATAAAACCCTCATCTAATCAAAAATAAGTAATTAATACGAATGCACGAGCCATTTTTAGTTAATATCCGTATAAAGGCAATACCGGGTAAAATTGTAGTGACATCTTGATAACGTTAACTAATTTTATCTAATTTGACCTGATTAATAAAATGGCATAAGCAAATATGTTTGGGCGTTTAAGGATTTTTATTTTTATTGTGTTTATTACAGTTATATGTTCGTGCAAAAAACATGTAAAACAAATCCCCATTGCCGATTTTTTTAAAACCCCTGATAAAACTTTCTTTAAAATATCTCCCGATGGTAAGTACATATCATATCTGAAGCCATACAAGGATAAGCAAAACCTGTTTATACAATCGCTGGCCGACGGTACCGAACATATGGAAACATCCTTTGAAAATTATCCTGTAAGCGGCTGGTATTTTTGGACCTATAATAATCAACTGGTTTTTAATCAGGATATTGTGGCAAACGATGGGTTTAAAATGTACGCACTTGATATATTAACACACAAGATACGTACGGTACTCTCGCTCGAAAGAGTAAGGGTAAACCTGGTTAACCGCAACAAGCAACAGCCAGACATCATCACCATCAGGATGAACAAGCGCGACCCGGCCAATTTTGATATCTATCGCCTCAATATTAAAACTGGAGAACTTTCACCCTACCTTATAAACCCCGGCAATATAACAGAATGGTTCCCGGATGCCGACGGTAAAATCCGGCTGGTAAAATCGTCAGACGGAGTAGACGAAGCTATTTTATACAGGCCTGATGATAACGCGCCTTTTAAACCGATTATTCAAAACAATTTTAAAAACTCGGTAAGGCCAATTGCTTTTGCCGGTCTAAAAAACAATTTTTACGCTTTATCAAACGTAAACCGCGATAAAATGGCGCTGGTTGAAATTAATGCCGAAGACGGAAAAGAACAACGTACCATTTTTAGTAACAGCAATGCCGATTTGATGTATGTTGAATATTATAAAAATAAACACCGGCTTGAGTTTGCAAGCTGGGACGAGGCCAAGCCGCGGAAATACTTTTTATCGCCCGATATACAGCATCTTTACAGCAAGTTGGGAGAATTGCTAAAAGGCAACGAAGTAAGGGTGGTTGACCGGGATAGCTCCGAAAATAAATTTATTTTGTATACCTATACAGATCGCAGCCCTGGTACCTATTACTTATATGAGGCCAATACGTGTAAACTAACTAAATTGGGGGATACTAATCCGTCGCTGATTCCGACGGAGTTATGCGTTATGCAGCCTGTTGCCTACAAAGCCCGCGATGGCCTAACCATAAATGGTTATTTAACCATGCCGTTGGGTAATAAAAAAACTAATTTACCTGTGGTAGTGATGCCGCATGATGGCCCATGGGCCCGCGATACTTGGGGATACGACGAGCAGGTGCAATTTTTGGCCAATAGGGGCTACGCGGTTTTCCAGATGAATTATCGCGGATCAACCGGGTATGGCAAAGCTTTCAGGAGCGCGGGGTATAAACAGGTTGGTGGCAAAATACAGGATGATATAACCGACGGCGTACATTGGCTGATAGATAGAAAAATTGCGAATCCTAAAAAGATAGCCATTTTTGGTGGCCGTTTTGGCGGTTTTTCGGCATTGTATGGCTTATCTTCTCATCCCGAATTGTATAATTGCGCGGTTGTACAGTATGGGCTCATTAACTTTTTTACCTACATTAAAGATGCCCCGCCGTTTTTTAAACCATATTTAAAAATGACTTATGAAATGGTGGGCAACCCGGAAACCGATGCCGACCAGCTACGGGCTATTTCGCCGGTTTTTCATACCGATAAAATAAAAGTGCCGCTCATTATTTTTCAGGGCGCAAAAGATCAACGCGCCAATATTAGCGAACTGAACCAGTTTGTACGCGAACTACGCAAGCACGGTGTTGATGTTAAGTACTTTTTAAAACCCAATGAACGTGCTTATTTCAGGAATGAGCGCAACCGTCTTGAGATGTATACCGAGATAGAAAAATTTCTGGATTACAACATGAGGGTTAAACCATAACGGTTATGCCGGCACAAAAAACTGCTTACCGGAAAAACTTTTTGCTGATCATCATATTCCTGGTGCTCATATCCATTACGTTTGTAGTGGCGCTTTTTATATCATATAGCCTTACATCTAAATACGTTGAAAATGAGTTTGCCTCAAAAAAGGTTGAGGTGCTGGAGCAAACCATAAAACCCTACAACGATTTTTTTCAGAACAAAATTCCCGAAATACAATTTTACGGCGGCTTTTTAGATTCGACATCAGCACGTAAATATGCTTCGTCGGTTTTTAAGGAATATGAATTTGTAAAAAAGGTTGTTTTTTATGATGTACAAATAGGTACCCGGTCGCCGGTAACCCGCTATGGTAACAACCTGGATGTAGCTGTTAAGGCAATTTATCAATATGGGCATCAAAAGGGTAAAATATGGAGCGCCCGGCAAAACCACATAAGCGACGAGCCGGATTTTGCCGAAATGTCGGCTAAGTTGCGCAATTATATAGCCTTTTCAGATACCACCCGCGCGCCCACCCAGGATGAAATGTACAAAACTTTTTGGGACGTTAAGCCCAATAAAATAACCTACACCAATACGTTACGGCCGTTGGATGTTAAAAATTACCGCGAACTGTTGCGTGGTAAAACAGTATCAGAGCCTTATAAACAAAACATGATGACCTTTTATCTTGATCCTGTTTTGCTTAACGTTAAAAATACCCATCATGAGCTTTACCAAAACGTGTCTATTCAGCCGGTTGTATATGATCCTATTGACAGCGAAGGAAACAAGCTGATAACTGAGGTGTCGTTTCCGGGTGCTTTTTCTGACTATAAGTTGTTTTTCAGCTCGGAAGAGGGGTATCTTACTGCCGAAACCAATCGGCGGTTTATGCCCATTGGGGCCGCGGTATTGGTAATAACGCTTTTTTTGGTTGCTATAGGATGGCTTATTTACCGCAACCTGAATGTGAATATCAAGCTGTTTAAACTACAGTACGACTTTATAAACAACTTTACCCACGAGTTTAAAACGCCGGTGAGCGTGATAAAAATTGCAGGCTCAAACCTAAAAGGAGATGGCGAACTTACCGAACGGCAGCGTAAACACTATGGAAAAATTTTAGATGAAGAAGCAGATAAACTAAACGATTTGATGAACAAGTTGTTGTCATTCACCCAGTTGGAAAATAAATCGATTAATATTAAGAGAGAAGAGATTGTTGTTGGTGACTTTGTTGAGCGTTATATTGATACTTTTAAAATTAAGTACCCCGATTTTAAGCTGAATTATACCAGTAACGGTGTGCATACTTTTTATACCGACCCAGTGCTTTTGGGCAGTGTTTTTCAAAACCTGATAGAGAATGCCTATAAGTATTCGCACCCCAAAAAAAGGGAACTAAACATCAACATCATACAAAAAAAAGGCAATATCGTGTTCTCTTTTATAGATAAGGGGATAGGGATACCAAGAAACGAACAACACCACGTATTTAAAAAATTTTACAGGATAGAGAATCAATATAACCAAAATGGGAGCGTAGGTTTGGGTTTGGCATTTTGTAAAGAACTGGTTAATTTTATGGACGGAGAGATAATGGTGAATAGTAAAGTTAATGAAGGTTCGGAATTTATAGTTACGCTTCCAAACGAAAATTAAAGTATGAACAAAGAAATCAAAATTGCGCTGGTTGAAGATGATGAAAACCTGCGTTTCCTGGTTGCCGAGCGTTTACAAACCGAAGGTTACAAAGTACTGGAAGCCGACAATGGCGAAGATGCGGAAACAATGATACTGGCCGAACATCCTGATATTGTACTGCTTGACTGGATGCTGCCCGGCAAAACAGGATCGGAAGTTTGCGGTAATATCAGAGATAGCGGGTATGATAAGCTGGTGATTATGATGACCGCCAAAGCTCAGGATGTTGACAAGATTGAAGCTTACAACTTTGGAGTATCGGACTATATTACCAAACCGTTTAACATGGACGTTTTGGTAGCTATGATTGACAGCAAAATTAAGTTCAGCCTGAACAGTGAGAAAGCTGAATCATACAAGTTTGCCAATATGGAGCACCTGCCCAACACCCACCTGCTCATTCGCGATGGCCGTAAAATTGAACTTACGATACTGGAGAACCGGATATTACTATACTTCCTTAAAAATAAAAACAAGGTTATTAACCGCGAAGAACTAATGATGGAAGTATGGGGCTATAACGCCGATGTAAATACCCGTACGCTGGATATGCACATTGTACGCCTGCGCAAAAAGATAGAGACAAATGCCGATTCGCCGCAATATTTACAAACTGTACGTGGGATAGGGTATAAGTTTGTGTATAATCAGTAATGAAGAGATAAGTAATTCTCTAATTTGTCATTGCGAGTAACCATCAGGTAAAACCTGAAAAAAATAGGGATAACGTGTTGACTTATGCATATAATTGGCCTGTCACCCTGGGCCTGTCGAAGGGTCGCGCGCAGAGGCCTTTGCCCGCTATGCTTCGACGGGGCTCAGTATGACACCCTTTTTTAACAATCATTCTACATCTCGCAACGAGAAGTATCTTTAAATATGCCATTGAAAATCAGTAACTTGGTGGTATGTTATTATAAGATACGAAGCAATCGCAAGCATGCAGGATCTGCACAGTTTGCGATTGCTTCGTACCTCGCAATTACATTTTTATAGGTGATCATTAAAGATGGATACTGCTTTTTATACACCCTCGCTACGATAAAATCTCCAAAGAACGTTCGTTTATCTATTTTGGTGTAATTGGCCCGGTTAAAACAAGCCTCAATCTGCGGTAGCTCGCAGGCCTCTATCTTATCAATCGCCCTAAAAAATAAGAACATGCTTTTTAAGAGGAAGGCCTGCCACCATTTATCCGTTAATTGAAAATCGCAATTGAGCCAAAGTGCATCAGGTTTTAGTAACGAATGTATCTTATTAAATACTGTGGTTAATGTTGCTTCAGTAAAATTATCGAATAAAAAAGGGGTTATTGCTATATCAAAGCCTGCGACGAGGTTTGTACTTTCAATAATATCATTTATAAAAATAACCTCATTGCCGCCGGTATCCCTCTTTCGGGATAGCGCCATCATCCTTTCCGAAGCTTCCACGTAGGTTATCTTTAAACCTGTTGAGTGCAACCTTGTAATTTCGTCAAGTATCCAGCCTGTGCCACCGCCAACTATGAGTATATTATTGTTGGGTTGTATATGATGGATTAAATAAAGCTGGCTATTGACGATGGCCTTACCATAAACTAAACGCGAAAGCAGGTCATAAAACTGGGCCGAGTTATTGAAACTGGCAGCCATATCAATGGCCTTTGAAGATGAGGTTAACGGCTAACAACACAACGTACTGAAGGATGAGCACACCATCCATAAAAAAGAAATAATAGTACTCGTCCTTTTTCCAGGCCGATTTAAAGATAAGCCAGCCGGTTAAAAATACAGTCAATGTTAGCGCAAAAAAATCTGGGCTAAAGCCGTTATTCCTAAAAATGAACAAGAGCACCACATAGCCGGCCAACAACACCTGGCAAAACAGGTAAGCATTTTTTTCGCCCCAGACTACAGGGATGGTTTTCAAGCCCATTTTGCGGTCGTCAAAAAGGTCGCGGATATCAAAGGGGATAGTAAGCGCACCTATGAATAAAAAGCGTTTGGCTATCAGTATAGTAGTATCGCGCATGGATACGCTGGCAGCATGAAAATGCATGGCCTCCAGTATGGGGAATAATACGCAGCTCATTGTCCATACCAGGGTAATCAGGAATGGTTTTAGCCCAGGTATGTTGCGCAATCCAAATTTTTGTTCGCCTACGGCAAACAGCGGCAGGCCATAGGCAAATGATAAAATACCCAGAAAAACAAGAAGGATTTTTGATTCAATGGTGATCAAAAAAAATAACGGCACCAATGATAATAACGAAACTATGGTAAACGTAACCATGAGCCGGTAATGGGCAAAAAACCATCGTACGCGTTTATAAGGCGATGTTTCGGGTTTTTGAGGTTTGGTAATAATAATGCAGAAGTTGTAGATTCCTAAGGTGGAGGTAAACAGCAAACCCAATACCGGCAACACAGGTTTTGATCCTATTAAATGGAATGTTACCAATGCCTGCGCTACCGCGCAAAGCGACATAAAAATATTACTGAACAGCAGGAAATCAAAAACAGATTGAAGTGCTTTTTTCATTGGTAATGAATGTGCCTGGGGTTGATGTTACGTAAGCTTATCCCGCTTTTAATGTAAATATCGTAATCTCTGGTAATATTCCAACTCTGCCATATAAACCAACAAAGCCATAACCTACATTTACATATAATTGTTGTATGCCTTGCTGGTAATGACCGGCCCATTCGTTATAAACGTATTTTATCGGGCTCCATTGAAAATCATTTGTACGCACACCAAATTGCATACCGTGCGTATGACCCGAGAACATGACATCAATTTGCGGATAATCCTTTAAAACCTGTGCCCGCCAATGCGAAGGATCATGTGATAGCAGGAGTTTTACCGGCAGGTCATCCGTGTTTTTGATGGCCAGTTCCATGCGGCCGTATTTGGGGAAACGGCTGTGCTGGCTCCAGTTTTCGATGCCGAGGATACCTATTTCTTCGCCATCTACTTTAAGGCGGCGGTTATCGTTACGTAATAAATCCCAGCCCATATTTTTGTGGGTGAGTATCAGATTTTGATGGTCTTTTATTTTATCCGCCGCATTTGGCCAGTTGCCATAATCGCCATAGTCGTGGTTACCTAAAGAGGAATATACGCCAAGCGGTGCTTTTACTTTGCTAAAAATATCCTGGTAATCCCTCATTTCGTTGGCTTGGCTGTTAACCAGGTCGCCGGTGAAAAATATAAAATCTGGCTTCTCTTTTAATAGCATTTCTACCCCGCCAAGTACCGCTTTTTTATTATAAAAACTCCCGGAATGGATATCAGAAATTTGACCCAGTTTGATGCCGTCAAATGCTTTTGGCAAATTGGGCAGGTAAAGGGTTTGATAAAGTACTTGGTAGTCATACAGCCCCTTTGGCATGTTGATTTTTATAGCAGCCAACGGAATAGCGCCCGCAAGCAGGCCGGCTTTCAACAAAAATTCTGACCGGGGGATGGTATCTGGAGGAACCAGGGTATTATGTGCGGATGTTTGATTTTTAAACCTGTTTTTACGCCATACCAGCAAACGCTTGATATCATCAATTAATAGGAAAGGCAAAAATGTTAGTTTGCCTATAAATAACAAAGAAAATATGAGCAGGCCGGCTGCACGAACGCCAAGGCCTGCAAAATAAGCGTAAACACCGGTAAGCAACCCACAAATGACCAAAATGGAAGTTGCCCAATATAAAAAGGTAAATGTTTTTTTGTACAAAAAATGCCATTTTGGGAAGGCCCCGCGAATGCCATTTAATACATACAAATCGATTAGCAAAAGTGCCGTAATAATTAATATGATATTAAGCGCCTGTTCCGTCATTTATGACAAAGTTATCAATATTAACGTTTTTTGTGATTGAATAAAAGCTAATCCGATGTAATTCAGCAAACCGGCAGGGCGTTAAGCTCTCCGGAGGCAATTTTAAATAATATATTCTTTTATATTTGATAATGCACAAAAATAACCCACCTGTTACCGGGAAATACATTGATCCCCTGGTAGATTTTGCTTTTAAAAAGATATTTGGAAGCGAACCTAATAAGGATTTGCTGACAGCTTTTTTGAACGAAGTATTCAGAGGGCGCAAACACATTGTTGATTTAGTTTATAATAAGAACGAGCATCCGGGTGATTTAAAAGATGAAGGTGCTGCCATATTCGATTTGCTTTGTACTGGTGCGGGCGGCGAACAATTTTTAATAGAGGTGCAAAGGGGACGGCAAGGGTACTTTAAGGAAAGAGCATTGTTTTATACCAGCCGTTTAATAAGCGACCAGGCACCCAAAGGCAGGCGCAGCGATTGGGCTTATAATTTAACCGAGGTATACCTGGTTGCTTTGCTGGAGGATTTTACGTTAGAGAGTGACATTGAGCCGGGTTACCTACATGATATTTGCCTGTGTAACAGGGAAACCGGTAAAATATTTTACGATAAACTGGGTTATACATACATTGAATTGAGTAAATTTGTGAAAACGGAAATCCAATTGGAAACCGACTTAGACAAATGGTTGTATGTTTTAAAAAATATGAGCCAGATGGACAAAATTCCGGTTTACTTAAGGAAACCGATATTTGAAAAACTATTTAACATAGCTGAATATACTAACCTGAGTAAGGAGGAAAAAACGATGTACGATAGCAGCTTAAAATACAAATGGGATAATAAAAATGTACTTGATTATGCTTTAAACGAAGGTAGAGAAGCAGGTAGGCAGGAAGGCATCAAAGAAGGCATCAAAGAAGGCATCAAAGAAGGCATCAAAGAAGGCATGGAAAGGGGTAAATATGAAGAAGCCGTTGCAATTGCCTATGAAATGAAAAAGGAGGGCTTCCCGGTTGTTCAAATAGTAAAGTTCACTAAACTATCAATTGAAGAGATAGAAAAGCTTTAGTTTATATATTGGAAAACATATAAATTAAAAAACCTGCAACTTGTAAAAGTTTGCAGGTTTTTTAATTGGATTTGAAGGGCTGATAATTTAATCCTTCTCCTCAATTCAGAAATAGTGCTATATCTAAAGTTGTAGAATGCTAAGAGTTCTTCAATGGATTTAATAGCGGTCATCATCTAAATCAAGATCGTCTTCATCAGGTTGCAGGTTAAACAAGCTGTTAAACATATCTGAGAACGCAAAACCATTATCCAAAAAGCCTTTGTTTAATTGCGAAAATTCAGACAGGCCGTGCAATACAAACTCCATCAACAACAAAGTTTGATTTTCGCTAAGGCGTGGGTGCAGTTTTTTAACCAGGTCTTTTAAACCAGCAACCTCGGATAGCTCTTTTTTATAGTCAATTGCCGACATGTCATCAACCAAAGCGAGGTTATTGCCTTCGCCAAACCAATTGATAATGCTGGCATAAGGGTTTACGCCTTTTGCTTTTTTAGCCTTTTCTGGGTCGGGGAATAAGGTTAGGAGCAAGGTTTTAATAGCTTTACCTATCAGGATATTGGCCACTTTGCCCGGGCCTTCAAGTTCGCCTTCATAAACCAATTCAATTTTGCCGGTTATAGCCGGGATAACGCCCAAAAAGTCGGTAATGCGTACAAAGGTGCTCGGCTCATGGTTCATAATCATGCGGCGCTCGGCATTGCTCACCAGGTTTTCATATGCCGATATGGTTAAACGTGCAGATACTCCCGATTTTTTGTCGATATACTCGGAGTTGCGAGCTTCAAAAGCAATTTGCTCAATAAGATCTTTTACCAGGCCGTCGGCTTCAACTGTATTGCGTTGCTCGTCAGTCAATGATGCTTCCTGCTGGGTAATTTTTCGTGAAATTTCAACAGTACGCGGATAGTGTGTCAATATCTGGCTTTCAATCCGGTCTTTCAACGGCGTAACAATGGAGCCGCGGTTGGTATAATCTTCAGGGTTGGCTGTAAATACAAACTGGATATCTAAAGGCAACCGCAATTTAAAACCACGTATCTGGATATCCCTTTCCTGTAAAATATTAAATAATGATACCTGAATGCGTGCCTGCAAATCGGGCAGTTCGTTAATTACAAAGATGCCACGGTGTGCACGCGGTATTAATCCGAAGTGGATAACACGTTCGTCCGAATACGTCAGTCTTAAAGTTGCTGCTTTAATAGGGTCAACATCGCCTATTAAATCGGCTACGGTAACATCGGGCGTAGCCAGTTTTTCGGTATACCGCTCCGAGCGGTGAATCCAGCCTATAGGCGTTTCATCTCTTTTTTCTTCTATAACACTATGGCCGTACCATGATATTGGATTGTACGGGTCATCAAATAGATCTGATCCTATAATATAAGGCACATATTCATCAAGTAAATTAATGAGTAAGCGTGCTATACGGGTTTTTGCCTGGCCACGTAAGCCAAGCAATAAAATATTGTGGCGCGATAAAATGGCCGTTTGTAAATCGGGTATAACCGTATCCTCAAACCCTATGATACCTGCAAATCCACCCTCGCGTTTTTTAAGCTGTTCTATAAGGTTGGCACGTAATTCATCCTTAACCGAACGGCTTTTATAACCTGTTTTTTTTAGCTGACCGAGGGTTTTTATATCTAATAATTTACTCATGTTTCTTTTATAGTCCGGAAGTCGGGAAGACCGAAAGTCCGAAAGTTTATTGATGATTTGATGTAGCTTCTTTTGGACTTTCGGTCTTTCCGACTAAAGCCTATCTAACCGTTTTTCTTCTATTCTTAATATAATCTTCAAAAATGTACTCACCTAAACCGTTCAGCGAACTGTAAAAGGCCTTGCCGCCGTTGGTTTCTGTAAATTTACGCACAAACTGCTGCAGGTAAGGGTCTTTGGCAATCATGAACGTAGTTATCGGTATTTTTAAACGCTTACATTGTGCCGCCATATTAAGGGTTTTGTTAACCACTTTTCTATCTAAACCGATGCTGTTTTTATAATACTTAGTGCCTTCCTTTAAGCAAGTGGGTTTACCATCGGTAATCATGAATATTTGCTTATTGTGGGTTTTACGGCGGCGCAGCAAATCTGTTGCCAGCTCCAGCCCTGCATAGGTATTGGTATGGTAAGGGCCTACCTGTAAGTAAGGTAAGTCCTGTAGCGTTATGGGCCAGGCATCGTTACCAAAAACAACAATATCCAACGTATCCTTGGGGTATTTGGTGCGGATGAGCTCGGCAAGGGCCATTGCTACCTTTTTAGCGGGGGTTATCCTGTCTTCGCCGTAAAGGATCATGGAATGCGAGATATCTATCATCAGCACGGTAGAGGTAAGGGTTTTATAATCCATTTCCTCCACTTCCAGATCCCGCTCGGTCATCATAAAATCGCCTATGCCATGGTTAACCTGGGCGTTATGGATAGATTGCGTCATATCTATCTGATCCAAACTATCACCAAACTCAAACTCCCGGCGTTCGGCATTTTTTTCGTCGCCCTGCCCCGATTGTGGCGAGTAGTGATTGCCTTTGCCCGATTTTTTAAGTTTGCCAAAAATCTCTTCTAATGCTGATTGGCGGATGCTTTGTTCTGTTTTAGCAGTTATATTAAAACCTCCGGTTTGCTGATCGTCGCTTAAATATCCCTTTTGTTTAAGTTCATCAATAAAATCGCCCATACCATAATCATCGTTGGTAAGGTTGTATTGCTTATCAAGCTCGTTTAGCCAGGCTAAAGCTTCGCCGGCATCGCCTGATGTATAGTTGAGCAACTCAAGGAATAGTTTCAGTAATTCTTCAAATCCGCCTTTAGGGATCTGGTTGGGGGTAAACCTGGAAAATCCAAAACCACGCATATCTTGTCCTTTCTGTACTATAAAGGAACGGATAATTTTCAGGAAAAGTTTCGCGGTATAAGGATTAAAACAAATTGTTAGGTAAGTATGACAATCGGCTTGATTTGAAAATTTGAAGATTTGAGAATTTGAAAATGAAAGGCAAACTGCCCTATGGGCCTGAAAACGCTTAACTTAATGGCATCGGAGATTGGGTGGCCCAGGGCAGCCTAGACCGGGCGAGTTGTAGCCAGCGTTCAATACCAGCGTTTTCGTAAAACAAAATACCTTACCACCCACCCAATTACTTTAAAAAAAAGGCACCTACGGAGCCAAAAACAAGTTTTTTTGGGTCTAAAAATTGGCTGCCTTTCTAACGCATGCTATCGTTTTATTTTATTAATGGTCTGGCGATATCCAAACCGGGGGCGGTGCCTGCATCAGCGTTAATACAATAATAAGCGAGGCATATTTGAGTTGATATTTGGCATGGCCGCTTACAAAAAGACGGAGTGATCGAGTGGTTCAGGCGGGGGCTGCAAAACCCTTTACGGTGGTTCGAATTCACCCTCACGCCTCCGGGTTTAACGTTAAATATGCTATGAAAAAGCGGGCAAGTGCATCACTTCACCGTATAGCTTATCGCCTTGCTATTACGCCCGCCATTAAACGGATCGGTGCGTAGTGAAAACACCAATTGATATTTGCCCGGTTTAGTTGGCGCTGTTACATTGAACTTAAAGTGGGTTATTTCGCCCGGTTTCAGGCTGATGTTATAAAAGCTGTTATCGGCCTTTTGGCTGCTGAACACGTCGGTATCAACAATAAAACTGGCTTCCAAAGTAACCTGGTGCAACTGGCCTTTATTACTAAAGCTAATAGGCACATGGTAAGGGTTTTTAAATATTAGATAAAAAACCTTTTGCTGGCCCGGTGCTACCACCTCTTCTTTTTCGGTTGCTTCAAATTCTATTTTCTGATAGGTACGCACGTCGTTTACCCAGCCGCCATACCAGGTGCCTGCAGGCGTATTAATGGTATCGGTACTTAGGCCCTGCTGTGGGTATTCCAAAACGTAATACGCGCGTTTGTGCTGCAGACTGTCTTCTATCGGCCAAAATTCGTACTGTGTACGCCGGTAATAACGCGGGTCGTAATCAAAGCCCTTTAATGTATTATTGTAAAAATTATATTTTGACGGGTTTTGGAAACCCTCGTTAAAAATTACATAGTTATCGCCCGCCTTGTCATGTACCAGTTTTGCCCAATCTTCAAAATCGTAAAAAATCCTTAGCGCGTGCATTTGTTTTAGAACAGGAAGGCCGGTAATAATCAATAGCCTTACAAAAACAATCAGCCCGATATTAAACATCGCCAGGCGGTTAAACCATGCAGGTTTGCCGTCGGGCTGGGTAAAATGAATGAGTGCCAGCATGCACAGCGGTACATACGCAATCAATGTCCAATGCAGCTGCACCTCGCCTTTAAATGACGTAAGGAAAAAAAATAGCAATATACCTATGCTGTTTACCAGCAGCACCCGTGTAAAGGCATCTTTAATACGCAGGGTAAAGCCTTTGTAAAACAGCAGCCATCCAATTAAAGGGCCGGCCATCAGCAGTTGCCCCAAAGGATAATTATAGGAAAAAGATAGGTCGTAAGGCTTATCTGCCCGCTCTGCCAGGTGGTAGCTGATGGATGGAAATTGATTATTAACCTGCCATAAAACATGGGGTATAAACAATACCAGCGCCAATACTACAATGCCATAAAACGATGCCCGCTTAAATAATTTAGAGCTTGATATAACCGTGCAGCCCAATAGCAGTATGCCATGGTATTTACTGTACAGCAAACAAACGGCTATTACACCCAATATCAGCGCCAGCTTCCAGCTATCCTGTTCAAGGTATTGCTGCAAAAAAAACAGGAACAGTACGGTAAAAATAAGCAGTGGCGCATCGGGCGTAGTAATGAAGCCGTAGATGTGAAACACAAAAATTCCCGATACCACCAGGATAAACGTAAGTGCATCTACCTTGTATTTCTTCAGCGTAAGCCAGATAAACCAAAGCGACAAACTACTACAAATAACGGTAAGCAACCTCAGGCCAAAACTGTTATGGATTAATCCGTAACCTGCGCGAATAAAAACAGCCACCATCGGCGGGTGATCATAATAGCCCCAATCCATAAAACGCGAATACAGCCAGTAGTAGGCTTCATCAGCATGCACCTCCAACGTGGCGGCCTGCAGGATGTTTAGGGCCGTCCAAAGCAATAAAAAATAAACAATCAGCCTGTTTTGTTTAACAGTGGGTTGCATATTATTGATGGTGGTATCCTGCATTGGTTCTGTTGACTATGGAAATGTCTAAAGTTTTACTTATTAAAAAAACAAACTCGAAAGTACATTACCCGCACTTGGCGCTTTAGGTTTCAACCCCAAAAACTTAGCGTATTGCGCTGCAGTAAGTATAGTTTTAAGCTTACCGCCCAGGCCGCTTATTAAGCTGGATGACTTGCTTGCATAGGCAGTTTTGTCGGTATTAGCAAATGGCATTACTTCGGCTTTACTTTTCAAATAATTAGTGATAACACTTGAAACTGATGGTTTCTGAATTGCTGTAAGCGCCAATGCAGGCGTCAGCTTACCCATAATGGCATCCTTAACACTGCCGATATTACTAAGCGATGGCAGCGACGACGTGCTGATATTCTTTGACGCTGTTATGCTTTGTGCCTTTTTTAAAAAATCCTGCGAAAAAGCTACGCTGCTTGTAAATGCTATTGCTAACGCTAAAAATAAAACTTTCATGGTACATGTTTTTTTGTTTGTAAGCAAACATAGAAAAAAACGCATTATTTATGAGTGGGCGCAGTTGATATATTTTCATGGTGAACTTGTCAAATCATTGCGGGCAAAGCCATCTCCGCGCGATTCTTGGACTGTTTGACCCGACATATGCAATTTTACCACTCAAGATGACAGCCTTTTATTTTTGAATGTCATTTTCCCTTTCAGAGTCCCGGATTTTAGCTCTCGCGATGGCGATAAGAGTAGTTTTAATTTTGACCTTGGTTAAAATACCCCAATATCGCCCTGGCCTGTTTTAAATTAACAACTTCCAGCAGTAACTCTTCATTGGCTTCCCGGATTTTTTTTACAGATTTAAAGTATTTCAGCAGTTTTTCGGCAGTGGTTTTGCCTATGCCTTCTATCAGCTCCAATTCGGTAGCCAGTGTGCCTTTGTCACGGATTTTACGGTGGAAGGTGATACCAAAACGGTGTGCCTCATCCCGCAGGTGCTGGATCACCTTAAGTGTTTCTGACTTTTTATCCAGATACATGGGGTACTGGTCATTAGGGTAATATAATTCTTCCAGGCGTTTGGCTATGCCTATCACGGTTACTTGTTTGTCTATCCCCAGTAGCTTTAAACTATGCATCGCGCTTGATAGTTGCCCTTTACCGCCATCTATAATGATGAGTTGAGGCAGTTCTGTCCCTTCGTCAAGCATACGGCGATAGCGGCGGTGTACGGCCTCTTCCATTGTGGCAAAATCATTTGGGCCTTCTACTGTTTTTACGTGGAAGTGGCGGTAATCCTTTTTAAATGGCTTACCGTCCCTGAATACTACGATTGCCGAGACAGGGTATTTCCCCTGGAAATTGGAGTTATCAAAACATTCGATGTGGCGTGGCAACTGGTTCATCCGTAAATCCTTCATCATCTGCGTTAGCAAACGCTCAGTGCGGATTTCGGGGTTCAGCTTTTCGTACTGGTCAATTTTTTCCTTTTTGAAGTACTGTACGTTCTTTTGTGATAAATCGAGCAGCTTACGTTTTTCGCCCAGTTTTGGTACCGTGAATTTAATGCCCGGATGGTCTTCCACATCAATATCAAATGGCACAATCACTTCTTTTGACGTGCTGTTATACCTGCTTCTGAATTCAATGATGGCTAAAGTAAGCAATTCCTCGTCGCTTTCATCCAGGCGCTTTTTAAGCTCGATGGTTTGCGTTTGGATGATGGTGCCATTCATCACCTTTAAATAGTTCACAAAGGCCAGTTTCTCTTCTGATGCAATGTTAAACACATCCACATCGGTAATAGACGAGTTGACGATGGTTGATTTGCTTTGGTAATTCTCCAGCAAATCAAATTTACGTTTCAGGCGATGGGCAAGTTCGTAGTTGTATTCGGCTACGGCAGCTTCCATCTCGCCTTTAAGGCGGCGTAGTATGGCGCCTATTTTGCCATTCAGGATATCGGTAATATCTGCTATGCTGTTGTCGTAGTCGTCTTCTGTCTGGTAGTTTTGGCAAGGCCCTTTGCAATTACCCAACTGATACTCCAGGCAAACCTTGAATTTTCCCTTATCAATATTTTCGCGGGTTAGCGCCAGGTTGCAGGTGCGCAGGGGGTAAGTTTCCTTTATCAGCCCCAAAATATTGTGCATCATGCTTATTGATGCGTATGGGCCTAAATATTTTGACCCATCCTTAACAATACGCCTTGTCCAGAAAATGCGGGGGAAGTTTTCGTTTTTGATAATTACCCATGGGTACGTTTTATCATCCTTAAGCAGTACATTGTACCTGGGCTGATGCTTTTTGATCATGCTGTTTTCAAGCAGCCAGGCATCTACCTCGGTATCAACAATGGTAAAAGTTATATTGCGGATTTTTGATACCAAAACCCGCGTTTTCGCATTAATGTTAATGTCTTTATTAAAATAAGACCCAACACGGTTACGCAGGTCTTTAGCTTTACCGATGTATATCAGTTCCTTCTCCTCGTCCCAATATTGGTAAACACCGGGTTTGTGGGGGATGTTTTTTAGGGCTTCTCTGTAATCAAATTTCTCACTCATATTTCAATCGCCACTGATTGTTTTGGCACGTTATGCCGGATATATCATTGCTTAGTTCCTAACCAAGACCGATATATCATGTCATTGCGAGGCACGAAGCAATCGCGAACTGTGCATATCCGCTTTGCATCCTTGCGATTGCTTCGTGCCTCGCAATGACATGATTTTTGTTGAGTCTTAAACCCCTACGTCATTTCCATTTTTTACAGCTTGGCTGATGGTTACTCGCAATGACATATTTTAATTGCAGTTTCGAGATGACAATTATCTTTTAGAAATCCAGCTTCTTATCAACATCATTGGTGCCTTGTTGTTGCTGGTTATACTGGCCGCAATCTAAAACAATGCTTACACCCGTTTTGGGGGCGTCAAAATCAACCGTTTTTTTAATGCCGAGGGCTGCATTGGCGTACACTTTTTTCATGTATAACGCAAATATAGGCAGCGCGCTGTTTGCTCCCTCGCCCAGGCGGGTTGATTGAAAAGCGATGTCCCGGTCTTCGCAACCTGTCCACAGGCCGGTTACCAGTTGAGGGGTTATGCCAATGAACCAGCCATCGGAGTTGCCATTGGTAGTACCTGTTTTGCCGCCTATTGGGTTACGCAGCCCGTATTTATAAGCCAGCCTTGAGCCTGTTCCATCCTCAATAACACCTTTTAACATATAAGTCATTACGTAGGCGGTTTGGGGGTTCATGGCCTGCACTACTTTTGGGGTATGGCTATATAATACGTTGCCGTTTTTATCTTCAATACGTAATATATAAGTGGGCTCGGTCCATAAACCGTGGTTGGCAAATACCGAGTATGCCGCTGTCATTTCAAACACCGATGCATCAAATGTACCCAGGCATATGGATGGGTAGGCAGGTACTGCGCTGGTAATGCCCATTTTTTTAATCAGTTCTACAACGGGCTCGGGCTTCACTTCACTCATCACGTGGGCGGTTACCCAGTTTTGTGAGTGGGCCAGCGCCTGGCGCAGGGTAATAAAGCCGGGTAAGGTTTCTGACGGTGATGAGCGTGGGCACCAGGGATCGCCGTATCCACGGATGGTATCGGGTACGTTGTTTATTTTTAAACATGGCGAGTAACCGTTATCAATGGCCACCGCGTAAGTAAATGGTTTGGCTGTTGAACCTACCTGGCGGGTGCCATTTTTAACCTGATCATACTTAAAATGCTCAAAATTGGTGCCGCCCACCCAGGCTTTAACATAACCGGTGGTAGGGTCCATGCTCATGAGGGCGTTGCGCAAAAGCATTTTACAGTATATAATAGAGTCGGTAGGCCTCATTACAGTATCGATATTGCCATGCCAGGTAAACAGGTTCAGGGTATCTTTGGTATTAAAATTGGTTTTGATATCCTCATCGCTCATGCCCTCCATTTTCAGCTGTTTGTACCTGTCGCTTTTCAGCATCCCCTGGTTAATCAGGAATTTAAAATTGTGGATACTTTTGGCCAGGTTTTGCCCGCGCCAGTGATCATTAAATTGCGCTTGCAGGTTCTTCATATACTCCTGCTGTGCCTCTTCGGCATATTGCTGCATGGTGGCATCAATGGTGGTATATATCTTTAGTCCATCGCGGTCAAGATCATAAGGTGTACCATCCGGGCGATTTATGCTTTGTTCTTTAAAAATCTTTTGAATCTCTTTTTTTAGTACCGACCTGAAGTAGGGGGCCGGGCCATCAAAATGGTTATTCTGGTGAAAGTTTAAGCCAAGGGGCTTTTGTTTAAACTCAGCAACCTGGCCATCGCTTAAAAAACGTTGTTCCTGCATCCGGTTTAGCACAAGGTTACGGCGATTTATAGCATTAAGCGGATGCCTGATAGGAGAATAAATGCCGGGCCCGTTAACCATGCCGATCAATAGCGCAGCCTGATCTGGCATCAATTTATCCGGCGTAGTATTAAAATAAGTACGTGCGGCCGATTTTATACCATATGTATTGTAAGCGCCAAAATCAACGGTGTTTAAGTACATGGTTAGTATCTCTTCCTTGGTATAATGGCGTTCTAACTTAACCGCTGTTATCCATTCCTGTAGTTTTTGGGTTATCCGCACAAATGGATTGTTCGATTTTTCGGTAAATAAATTTTTTGCCAATTGTTGGGTTATTGTACTGCCACCCTGTTTTTGGCCTATAAGCAGGTGCAGAAATATGGTAAAGCTGCGCCCGAAATCAATGCCCGAATGTTCGTAAAAGCGTTTGTCTTCGGTTGCAACTAAAGCATTAATAACGTTGGGCGATAGCTCTTTATAGGTAACGTTTGATCGGTTTTGAACATAATAGGTACCTAAAACCTGCTTATCAGATGATATTACTTCCGATGCGAGGTTGCTTTTAGGATTTTCTAAATCGCGGAAAGACGGCAGTTGGCCGAACACGTCAAAAACAGTGAGCGTTATCATCAACGCAACAAAAACAAAAAGGGCTATTACTGCGCGCCATATATACCAGTTATAGTGTCGTATTTCCTGCGAACTAAGGGCTGGTTTTTTATTGTAGATCTTCATTTTTTTTAATAATATTTTTGATAGTACTCAATATAGCTATCTAATGTTTTTTTGTCGGCTAATTTATCCAGATTTTCCCTGGTAATGATAAAAAAACTGTATTTATCCTTTGGCACTTTCATAATATCGGGCATTACCGGGATAACAGAACGCGCATACTTTTTAACATCCTCGAGGCTGTAAAACCGGCCCACAAATATCAGTTGGTTATCGTCGCCCACGGGCTTCAAATCGTGCTTAATGGTATTGCCCGAAAACCTGCTGCGATTGAACTGCCCGATACCAAAACGCGACGATGCCAGGTTAGTTGTACCGGTACTTACATTTACAACAAAAAAGTAATTGCTGCTATCGCGTAAGCTAAATATATACGTTACCGGTGCAGCTGTTATTACAGCTGGGGCGCTTGCTGGTGGTTGTGTTTGTTGTGCCTGTTTGGCTGCGGCAAATTGATCAAGTAATTTCCTGACCGAATCAACGCTTGGTGCGACGTTGGCGTTAACTGGTTGTACAGGTGGCTGAACCACTGTTTTTACCGAATCTTTGCGGGACACGATTACTGTGCTAACCGATGTTTTTACGGAATCTTTACGGGATACAACCGCAGCGCTAACCGGTGGCTTAACAGGTTCAGTAGGTTTTGGCTTTTCGACTGGCGGGGCTGGTTTTGCTACGGCTACGGGGGGCGGCACAGGTTTCCGTACCTCGGGTATCAGCGCAACCGCTGCTGATGGATGATACTCCGGGCGGTATTCTGTTTGTTTTTGATAAGCCACCGGAGGCGTAAAAGGTATATCATTAACATCGTTGCCGGTTAATACAACCGTACGTGTTTCCATCTCCATCCGGTTCGAGTCGATGTAAGTTAAATGCTGGGCAGCTAAAGGAGTTACCAGTTTATCATCCGGATATTTGGCTACTATCTGCTGCAAATCGGTCATGAATGGTGCAAGCTTTTCCTGGTGGCCGGCTGCTATGGTACGTAAATAAAATAGCTGGGCTGCAAAGCGATTGTCGGGATATTTGGCCAGCAAGTCGTTTGCGCGGGTAATTACTTCGGTGTATTTTCTTTGTGCATACAAATCATAAACGCCGTTATACAAAATAGTGAATTCTGCATTGGCATCGTCAAGGTGCTTGCTGTACTCAGGGTCGAGGATGATCTTTGCAAAAACACTTTGCCCGAATTCTTTCAGTATCATATTCTTGTAAGCTTCAGATTTGGTTGCATCTATATCGGCATAAAGGCGGTACAGGTTATAATAAACAGCTGCTTTATCGGTGCTTTTGGGGAAGCGCGTTAGTATCGCCTCGTACGTTACAATAGCCTCCTTTTTATCGCCTAACAAATCGCGGTAAAAATTAGCCATATCTATATAAGCGTTGTAAACCCGCAGGTTTGAGCGGTTGAGTAAATCGGGTGTCAGCGGCAGGTTTTTAATCAAATCCTGCCGGTAGCTGCCCGCGTCGCCATTGGCCTGAGTACTTGCGTCCTGTGTGGTGGGTGCAAAAGGATCATCGGCAGCCGATGATGTGGTGCCACTGACATTGGCTGCTAAGTTTGTGGTCGATTGCTTACTGCGGCGCCAGTTATCTTCCAGTTTGCGGTTACCCCATTGCCTTTTAAAGTCGTTTACGCCAAGGCTGATGGCAACCGGATTGTAAAAATAAAATGTGCTGCCACCACTTTTGTTTGCCTGTTGATTACTGAGGTTATTGTCGCTACGGCTGTTTTCAAACTGCCCGTTGTTGGTTGCCGTTGTAATGGTGGCTGCTTTCTCCTGTAATATTTTACGGTTAACCATCGCATCAATGCGTACGGCCCGTGTTTGCTCATCAAGCATAGCAAGCATTTGCAGCGTATCTTCGCGATTGATGGTTTGCAGCAAGCCCGTTAGTATTTGCAGGTTATTGGCCTTTTTGCGAATGATCTGGTAACCCGGATAGCCTGGCGCCAGGTAGGTGAGGGTGCTATCGTAATAAAGCTTGGCACCTGCATAATCAGCCTTGTTTTTAAAATCGATATCGGCGATACGCAGGTACGAGAGGCCTTTCTGATTTTGGTTTTTAACACTGTTGCGCACCGATAGCTGATAGTTTTTTATGGCGCCATCAATATCGCCGGCGACATAAAGCTGCTGTGCCACCTGGTAGTAAATCTGATCGGTAAATTCTTTGTTGTTTTGATTTTTAAGGAGCTTGCGCAGGCGTTCAATTTTATTTTGTTTGATACCGTTTTCCTGGTCCTGCAGGCGGATGCGGTTCAGGTTGGCGTTAAAGGCCATCTCGAACGACGAATTGCTTTTAGCAATGCCGGCGTAATTAACTATGGCAGCATCGGGTTTTTGATTAAGCTCCTGCAACTGGGCCAAAATAAATGTCCAACGAAGTTTCATCTCACTGTCGTGGCAAAGTTTCAATGCTGTTTTGGCGCTTTCCTCGGCGGCAGGGTAATCTTCAGTATTAATATAGTATTGCAGCCGTGTGGCATAGATGCCTGCGGGAATACTTTTTTTAGGGTTGATGTTTTTGATGGCGGTATCTATAACCACTTTGGCCTCGGATGGGTTATTGAGATACAGCAGCGCCCGGCCCTTCCATATCAGTGCTTCCTGCTTAAGATTAGCCTGCTTGCCATATGAAGCAATTACGTAGTTAAAATATTCTATCGCATCAAAATAGTTACCTTCCAGGAAGCGGGCTTTGCCCATAACCAGGTAGGCATCGCCTAAATAGTGACTTTGCTCTTTAATGTTGATGATTTTATTGGCTTTGCTAAAGGCAAGTTCCAGGTCTTTATCGGGTGTGCTGCTTTGGGATATTGTATCGGGGTAAACATTCAGCAACTCATTATAGGAGTCAACAAAACCGGCGGCATAGCTTTCTTGCTTAAGGCGCAGCAATTCATTGGCGTTAAACAGGATATTGTAATGCGCGGTAAGGTTTTGCATCTGGCGGTTAAAACCGCTTTCCTTTTCGAGCGAACAACCTACTATGATAAGCAGAAACGCAAACAGAACATAGCAGATTTGTTTGGTAAGAATGAAAGTAATGTTGCGCCTCAAAGGTTTTATATTAGTAGATTTAGTTTTAATTGTCAAATATATTAGCAGAAGGCTATAATTCTTTAAGTAATTCCCCGGCCGGCCTTCCTGTTAATTTCCCGGTTTTAAATAGGTTTACCTCTGTTACCGCTTCCTTTAGTTCGGCTAAAAACAAAACATTGGCCTCAGTCAGAAATTCTTCTTCCGGTAGGTTTAAATGTGCCTCCATATTAATTCATCATTAAACATTTTAATCAAGCCAACCTGTTTTTCAAAAGCAACGCTCTTTTATTTCTTTGCTTCTTAGCGTCTTTGCGCGAAAGTTCACCTATAAAAGCAGCCTGTCGGGTTTAACTAATGTTTACTTAATAAAAGCATTGCTAAAATACTAAAGATTATACAATAGGTTTAATAAATTTGCGCATGGCCCAAAACGAAAAAGGTGACGATAAGGATAACGCTGGTAAAGAAGTAAACAGCTACGCTAAATTTAGTGGTGTGGCTTTCCAGATGATAGCCGTTATTGGCGTATTTGCCTTTGCCGGTTATAAAATAGACCAGGCCGGTAACCATCAAACCAAATGGGCTACGGCCGCTTTATCGCTTGTTGGCGTGTTTATTTCATTGTACATTGTTATCAGATCCGTAAAGAGTTGAAACTACTTCCTACCGCATTATCTTTTCTTGTATTTATTGTTATTATATCGTTACCTCCCATGGTTTCGGGTTATGGCGGCTATGCCGGTTTACTTATAGAGAAGTTTTGGCTGCTGTTTTTTTTCGTCGGTGGTCTTACCTTTTTTACGGTAATGGCCATTGTATTTGTAGGCCAAATTAACAAAGAAATGTATGCACAGGCCTTTTTGGCGGCTACTACGGTTAAGATATTGGCCTGCTTGTTTTTTGTGCTCTTTTTTTTGAAGAAAAACACGGTAAACAGGTACGTTTTTGCGGGCGATTTTTTTTACGTATATTTTCTAAATATGGCCTTTGAAATTTATGGTTTGTTACGTAACTTGCGCAACCAAAAAATAAGGTAGAAAACTTCATTTAGATGTATAACAGCTCGATTTTGAACTCAAAAATATTTAAAACATTCCTGATTTCCGCGCTTTTTTTGATGTTAGGTGTAATGCCTACACTTTCATTTTCGCAAGAAAATGCTAAAAAAGAAGAGTCAAAACCTTTCGATCCGAAAGAAGTAGTATTTGAACACATCGGCGATTCGCACTTCTGGCCAGTGACAATTCCGTTGATGCACGAGCACTTTATTTCGCTGCCGGTGATATTGTATACCGATAAAGGATTGGAAATTTTCTTATCGCGTAACTTATTAAAGAAAGAGGGTAAAGAAGAAGGTCCGGTTTATAAAGGTACGCACTATAGTTATAAGCTTGAAGGCAACAAAATTGTTGCTGTAAACGAAGCCGGCGAGGTGGATAAAGCTGCCAGGGTTTATGATTTTTCAATCACCCGTAACGTAGCCAGTATGTGGATGGGGATGATTATTTTGTTAATTGTATTCTTTGCGGTTACATCGGGTTACAAAAAACGTGTTGGCAAAGCGCCTAAAGGCATCCAGGCATTGTTGGAGCCGGTTATTCTTTTTGTACGCGATGATGTGGCTATTCCTAATATAGGTATTAAGCATGGTAAGTACATGCCTTTATTGCTTACTATATTCTTTTTTATATTAATCAATAACCTGTTGGGTTTGGTTCCGTTTTTTCCGGGAGGGTTTAACTTAACTGGTAATATAGCGGTAACCATGGTGTTGTCGGTAATTGTGCTGATAGTTATTAACTTTAGCGGTAACAAATACTATTGGAAGCACATTTTTACTCCTGACATCCCTTTTTGGTTATATCCTATCATGGTTCCGGTTGAGCTTATTGGTATCATATCAAAGCCTTTTGCGTTAATGATCCGTTTGTTTGCAAATATTACCGCAGGCCACATTATTGTTTTGAGTTTAATATCCTTGATCTTTATCTTTAAAACCGCATGGATGTCGACAGTTTCTGTTCCGTTTGTGGTGTTTATGGATATGATAGAATTGCTTGTGGCGTTTTTACAGGCGTTCATTTTTACTATGCTTACATCCCTGTTTATAGGTATGGCTGTTGAAGAGCATCACCATTAATCTGAATTAATTATAATTAATATACACGTTTTAAATTATCAAACAATGAGTGGAATGATTGGAACAATTGCTCAAGCTGCTGCAACAGGTGTTGTTAGCCTTCAAAAACTTGGTGCAATTGGCGCAGGTTTAGCTGTAATTGGCGCAGGTATCGGTATCGGACAAATCGGTGGTAAAGCCGTTGAAGGTATTGCCCGTCAGCCAGAAGCTGCCTCAAAAATTCAAACTAACATGATCATCGCTGCAGCCCTTGTTGAAGGTGTTGCTTTGTTTGCCGTGGTAGTAGCTTTGCTCTAATTAGTTTTAGGCAAAAAAGAAAAAAACAACCCGGGGCGATTGGCTCCGGGCTTGTTTTAATCCCGTTAAAAGAATAATATACAAGTAATAGCTATACAGAATTATGGATTTAGTTACTCCCGCATTAGGCTTAGTTTTCTGGACAACGATATCATTTGCGGTACTGTTGTTTATATTAGGAAAATTTGCCTGGAAACCAATCTTGGGCGCATTAAGCGATCGTGAACGTTTTATTGAAGATTCACTTCAGAAAGCCGAAGCTGCCAAAGAAGAAATGTCCCGTTTAACTAACGAGAATGAATCGTTATTAAAACAAGCCCGTGCCGAGCGCGATCAGATCCTTTCTGATGCCCGCAAGGTTAAAGACCAGATGATTGTTGATGCTAAAGAACTGGCACATAAAGAAGGCGCGCGTATGATTGAGCTTGCCCGTGTTGAAATTAACAATCAGAAAGCTATCGCGATGGCCGATGTTAAAAACCAGGTAGCCACCTTATCGCTGCAAATTGCCGAAAAAGTATTGCGCAAGCAATTTGAAGATCAGCAAAAACAAGATGAGCTTGTAAGCCAGTTATTAAAAGAAGTGAAATTATAGTAGTATAGATTTGAGATATGAGATTTGAGATATGAGATTTTTTCTCCAGTCTCAAATCTCATATCTAACATCTCACATCTAAAGAAAATATGTCAGAATTAACGGTAGGAACCAGGTACGCTAAATCCCTTATTGATCTTGCACAGGAACAAAACAGTGTTGACGTGATTAAGGCTGATATGGATCTTTTTATCCATACCTTAAAGGCAAGCCCGGAGCTTAAAGCTGTTTTGAGCAACCCCATCATCGCCCACAGCAAAAAAACCAAGATACTTGATGCCGTATTTTTAGGTAAAGTAAATAAGGTTACCATTGCGTTTTTTAAACTTATGGTTGATAAAGGCCGTGGCGAGGTTTTATATACAACGGCACATGAGTATATAAACCAGTTTAACATTAAAAAGTATATCACTAAAGCTAAGGTTACATCGGCTACCGAGCTATCGGCTGCCAACAAAGCCATGCTTACTGCCGAAGTGCAAAAAGCTGTTGGCGGTACTGTAATACTGGATGCCCATGTTGATCCGTCGCTGATTGGTGGTTTTGTACTAACCGTGGGCGACAGGCAGGTTGATACCAGCATTGCTGCAAGCTTGAAAAAATTGAAAAAAGAATTTGCCCTGAAGGTGATTCAATAATAGTAAAAACAAAACTCTAAATAAATTTAAACAATGGTAGAGGTAAGACCAGACGAAGTATCGGCAATTTTGCGTCAGCAATTGGCAGGCTTCAAGTCAGAATCTGAATTAGAAGAAGTGGGTACTGTACTCCAGGTGGGTGACGGTATTGCACGCGTTTATGGATTAACAAAAGTACAATCAGGTGAGCTTGTTGAATTTGGAACAGGTTTACAAGGTATCGTACTTAACCTTGAAGAAGATAACGTGGGTGTGGTATTGTTAGGGAAATCTGACGATATTAAAGAAGGTGATACCGTTAAACGTACCAACCGTATTGCATCAATTAACGTAGGAGAAGGCATGCTTGGCCGCGTTGTGGATACTTTAGGTACCCCGATTGATGGTAAAGGACCAATCACCGGTACTACTTACGAAATGCCTTTGGAGCGTAAAGCGCCCGGTGTTATCTACCGTCAGCCGGTTACCGAACCGTTACAAACAGGTATCAAAGCTATAGATGCGATGATCCCTATAGGCCGTGGCCAGCGTGAGTTGGTTATTGGTGACCGCCAGACTGGTAAAACAGCGGTTTGTATCGATACCATCATTAACCAAAAAGAATTTTATGATGCCGGTAAACCGGTTATCTGTATATATGTTGCCTGCGGCCAAAAAGCATCAACAGTAGCAAACATTGTACGCACACTTGAAGAAAACGGTGCTATGCCTTTCTCTATCGTGGTTGCTGCAAATGCTTCTGACTCTGCTACCATGCAGTTCTTTGCTCCTTTCGCAGGTGCTGCTATCGGCGAGTACTTCCGCGATACCGGAAGGCCTGCATTAATCATCTATGATGATTTATCAAAACAAGCTGTTGCTTACCGCGAGGTATCGTTGTTATTACGTCGTCCACCGGGCCGTGAGGCTTATCCTGGTGACGTGTTTTACCTGCATAGTCGTTTATTAGAGCGTGCCGCTAAAATCAACTCCAATGATTCTATCGCGCAGCAAATGAACGACCTGCCGGAGTCAATCCGTGGTATCGTAAAAGGTGGTGGTTCATTAACCGCGTTGCCTATCATCGAAACACAAGCTGGTGACGTATCTGCATACATCCCAACCAACGTAATTTCGATTACCGATGGACAGATCTTCTTAGAATCTAACTTATTCAACGCGGGTGTTCGTCCGGCCATTAACGTAGGTATCTCGGTATCACGTGTGGGTGGTAACGCGCAGATTAAATCGATGAAAAAAGTTGCAGGTACTTTGAAACTTGATCAGGCTCAATACCGCGAGTTAGAGGCTTTCTCTAAATTTGGATCGGATCTTGATGCATCTACCAAAAGCGTACTTGATAAAGGTGTGCGTAACGTAGAGGTTTTGAAACAAGGCCAGTACTCACCGGTATCTGTTGAAAAACAAGTAGCTATCATTTACTTAGGTACCAAAAACCTGATGCGTAGCGTACCCGTAAAAGATATCAGGAAGTTTGAATTAGAATACACCAGTCAGTTAGAAGAACGTCATCCAGAAGTATTAGCTGCCCTTAAAGCAGGTAAATTCGACGATCAGCTAACAGGCGTACTGGAAACAGTAGCTAAAGAACTGGCAGGAAAATATTAATTTTAGTTGCGAGGAGCGGGTTGCGAGGTGCGTGGAAAAGAATCCCGGCACCCCGAACCCCACTCCCCGAACCTCAATAAAAGATGGCTAATTTAAAAGAAGTAAGAAACAGGATAAAGTCTGTATCGTCGACGCAGCAGATCACCAAGGCCATGAAAATGGTTTCGGCAGCTAAGCTGAAACGTGCTACAAACGCTATTATTCAATTGCGCCCATATGCCAATAAGCTGAAAGACCTTTTGGCAAACTTATCTGAAAGTTTGGAGGATGGCGCATCACCATACCTACAGGAGCGTGAGCCGGTACGCGTATTGGTGGTTGTAGTATCATCAAACCGTGGTTTGGCGGGTGCTTTTAATGCCAACGTTATTAAAACCGCCAATAACCTGATTGCCGAGAAATACAGCAAGCAATTGGCAGCCGGCAATGTTTCGATAGTAGCGATTGGTAAAAAAAGCCAGGAGTTTTATGAAAGGCGCAAGTACAACGTAATTGGTAACAACAACGACCTGTACCTTGACCTGAACTTTGAGAATGCTTCAAAAATTACCGAAAGCATTATGGAAGGTTTTGTGAATGGCAAGTACGATAGGGTAGAATTGGTTTATAACCACTTCAAAAATGCGGCAATGCAGTTTTTAATTGCCGAACAGTTACTACCTGTGCCAAAACCCGAAACGAAGGGCGCTGTTAAAGCAGCTAATGTTGATTATATACTGGAACCAAGTCAACAAGAAATAGTAGAGCAGTTGATCCCTAAGAATATCAAAATTCAGTTATATCGCGCGGTGTTAGATTCAAACGCATCTGAGCATGGCGCCCGTATGACGGCAATGGACAAAGCAACCGAAAACGCCGGCGAACTGTTGAAAGCCTTAAAACTTTCATACAACCAGGCCCGCCAGGCAGCCATTACTACCGAGCTTACCGAAATTGTGAGTGGAGCGGCAGCACTGGCCGGATAAACAAGCCCTTTATAAACTTATTTTATATAGCCTCCTTGCAAAAGGGGGCTTTTTTCATTGTTAGATTTTCTCCATTGGTATTCTTTTCCCGTTGACCGTGTCCTCGCAGCCAACAACTATACCTGTTAGAAAATAGCTTGGAGAGAGGTAACGTATAAAAGGCGAAGGACCGTGGTGCTGAGTTCTTACTCATCAAATATTTTGCCAAACACGCTTTTGTCACCCTGTTCGCCATGTCATGCTGATTGCTTGTTTCAGGCCCCCAGATGCAATGTATACTTCAAGTTGGCCACCAGCCCTGTGGGTTCCCGATTCGTTAACCAACGATCGGGATGAGTATCGTTTTTACAATTTGTATGGGTAGCGATAAAATCCGGGATTTGCCGAGATGAATAAAGTATATCGCATAGCGATGAATACTCAGCCCGGCACTTCCAGCACATATCCGGGCAGCAGCACTCTCTTGGTCGTTTAAAAAATTAGAAAATGAGTTGACGTAAGCCAGAGGATCGATGGGAGGAGCCTCGTTAGCGTGAGTTGATATCAGCATTAAAAGCCGATGTTTATGCAAACCGGAATAAAGAATGTGTAGTAGTAAAGTTTTGCGAATTTCTGAAGGAGGAACGATAAATCGGCGGGTGACTTGGTTTTAAAAACTAAGTCTTGGATTCAACAACTTACCACGGGTCGCAAGGACGCAATCTCAAACACCCCAAAGTGGATAAGCATAGTTCGCAATTGCCACGCTGCGCCCGTGACATAAAAAGCGAGGCTATATAAAAGGCAAAAAGTCAAAACCATAACAGTTTTGACTTTTTGCCTTTTTGAATTTTTACTTAACAATTAGTATTGCCAAAGGTTAAGCTCCCAATCCATCAAACTCTTTTTGATTCTTTCGGCTTCGTATAGCTTATCTATCCCTTGTTGGTAATCTTTTATACTTTCATCCTTATCGTTACTTTGTTTCACAATGTAACTGGAAAAAATACGCTTCATAAACACATCGTCAAAACTTAGGCCCGTGGCATCACTGCTTCGGCTAACAACTTCTTTGGTAGATAATATAGGGCGCGCCTCAGTAAAATTCACCCAAAATGCCGGCTGGTAACCTACCACTTCTGCCGATACCCCTGGCGCCGATTTAGGCCTTATCAATGGCGCTATACCAACAATACGGGGTTCAAAAATTGATCGTTGCCTGTCAAATATCCAATCTTCCTTAATCCTGAATTTAACAACGCTATCAGGATTAAACTCATTAGCCACCTTCCTGGATGATACGATGTTACCATCCTTATCCGGAACACTAACAACACTGCTATCGCCGCCCGATAATGCCGCCCGTGCGGCACCGGCCGATAATGGCGTAGAGAAGGCATCACCGTTTACATCGTCGATATGACTTTTAACACCTTGTGATGCGTCATAAGCCGTTAGCTCGCCCGATGTGATAGCATCCAGTAAAACATCTATTAAACGACGTTTAGGCGAGGCAAGATAGGTGTTCATTTTATCGCGCACATCAATTTCGCGCCAAACCCTTTTTTGAAAAGCAACGTCGCTTTCGCGCAAGCTTGGGTACGGGGTTACTTTGGCATTTAAAATGTTATTCTTTTTATAGTAACCATCAAGCGGCCTTTCAAAAGGCTTTTTGGGCTTTCTGTTCGTTGTATCGGGGGCTGGCTGGCTGGCTACTGTATTTGATACTGGCGCTGTTTGCTGCGTTTTTGTTCGCGCTGAAGCAGCACCTTTTTTTGTTGTTGATCTTGTGGTAGTTCTTTTTACAGGCTTCTTTTTCGTTTGTGCATAAGTACCAACACAGGCAAAACAAAGCAATACAATTAAAATTCTCTTTTTCATACGCTATTAATTTGCGGATAATACAATGGGGTCAATCGGTCGGGATAAACCATCGGGGCCAACTGCTACAATATCTCTGAATACAATGGTACTTCCCGGCGTTACTGTATTTATAGAAGCTGTCATAGCACCCGTAAATTCACCGCTGTTTGCTGTTTGTACAACAGCATCAAGGCGCGGCCTTATCACCAACATCGTAAAATGCGTTACAGTAAATTTAGCATCAAAGTCAAAATTTTCCAACCTGGCAAACAGCCTGTTTTGAGCCCTGATGTTAGCAGCGCTTGTAACGCCACCGGTTTTGCCGGCAAACTGCGCTTTAGGGTCAGGAATACGTTTTACGCGGAAATCAGATGAGCCTAACACTATTCCTTTTTCGCCGGTTACGGTAATTTTAGCTGCGCCAAGAGTACTTACTTTAACCGTATAATGCCCTGCAGAGCCGCTGATGGAACCGCCACTCATACTTACATTTAAACTTGCAGTGGGTACGCCGGGCGCAGATACTGATACCGGATTAGGGACACCAATGTACAATACGTTCATTTTATCGGGAGATACCACGGCCGATGGCCTTGCAACCATATAATCCTGAGAAAAAGTGTATGTTTTATTTGGCCCGCCATCAACTGCTTTAACAACTAATTCTCCGCTAACGGTATGTTTACCTTCGCCGCTTGCCGTAGTAGTGTACGTACCTATTCCATCTTTACTTGGAACACTCGAGCCACTTACGGTAATAGTTGGGTTTGTGTGCGAATCATAAGCTGTTAAATATATATCAGCCTTATATTGTTGTCCGGCTAAAATGTAGCTACTCGGGGCTACAACAACTGCTTTAAAAGTATTTAAAGTAATTTCTGCCTTATCAACATTGGCATATAATTTCTTTACAACCTCGTTCTCGGCGTTCTTTGTATCAGCCTGTATTTTGGCAAGTGTGGTTATGGTTGCTCCTAAAGGGATACCTTCGCCAAAATAAGCCTCCTGCCAGGTTTTTTGCTGCATTCCGGTGTTTGCCTTTGGGGCATCAGCGTTTAAAGAAAAATTTACACCTTCTGCGTCCTTGCCCAACAATTGTAACAATTTGGCACGTGTAGCTTCTATTTTCTCCTTTAAAACATCCGCCTTTTTGCCATTGATCATCACTTCTGATGATATATCTAAATTGTCGCGAGCCATGATATCATTAATCTCCTGATTAATGCCCCCTCCTTTTTCGGTTAACTCTGCTTTTAAATCTTCGATATACTTGTTCAGGTCGCCAGTCATTGATTTTGCTTCCTTAGCAGCATCATAGTATTTTTTCTTATCTGGCTGAGCTTTAATTTTTGCTTCAAAGGCGCCATAAGTTGCCTGTAAGCTGGTATTTACATTCTTTGTGGATGCATCCAAACTTTTGGTAATATTTTTAAAAGCATCTAACAGGTTTTCTGGTACGTTCAGGGCTATTAAACCTAAAAGCACCAGGTATAAGATACCTATCATTCGCTGTCTTGGGGTTTCTTTACCTCCGGCCATCTATATAAATCTTAGCTTTTAAAAAATCTGTTTAATAATTAACTAACACGTGGCTGGTTCATGGCTGTAAGCATGTTGCCATATATAGCATTCAATGATCCCAGGTTTTTTGCTAAACGGCCAACTTCTTCCTTAAACTGTTTTGAATCATCTAATGATTCGTTAAAGTTATTCATGGTTAAGGCCATGTTTTGGTAAAACTTGCTCATCGATTTTAAGTGCGCGTTTGAATCCTGTAACTCCAGTTCATAAATTGCGTTTAATGAACCTAAGTTTTTGGCCAGTTTGTTTACTTCTTCATGATAAGCCTTTGAATCAATATTGGTATCGGCCATTTCGGTTAAATTGGCAGATGCTTTCTCGAATGCAGCACTCAGATTATCATAACTTGCGGTTGCTGTTTTTACTTTAGCAGTAAAAGCAATGGTAGCTTCGCCGGCATCAGTTACTCTTGATATAGCGGCAACTTTATCGCCAAACGTTCTTAAGCCATCGCCTAAGCTCCGTACCAGTTCGGGCCCTATTTTAGCATCATCAAGCATTTTATCCAAAGCGGCTGTACTATTGGTTGCACCAATTGCAACCGGGTGCGATGATGATTTTGGCAGTTCGCCCTGAAAATCCTCATTCAACTCGGGGTATACCCGTACCCAATCAACTTCTTTGTCTTCACGTTGTAATCCTAAAATAAAGAAAAGTATAGCCTCGGTTGTTAAACCTGCAGTGATAAATTCAGAAGCATATTTCCAGTGTTGGATTTTAAATAACAAACCGATGATAACTACTGTTGCACCGATTGAAATAATGTTTCCTATTCCAAATGGTTTTTTCTTTCCAGTTCCAGCCATAATAATCAGAAATAACTTTGTTTAGATTTTACGTTTATTGTTTTGTTTATCGTTTGTCTTTGATATCCCGGCCCAGGTAACTTGTTACGCAGCGGAAACCGATATATGATTTAGCGGTATCCTGGTACTCGTAGGTACGGGTAGAATTTTGAAGAAAATAACCGATATCTTTCCATGATCCGCCGCGTACTACTTTACGTTTAAGCACTTCGGGATCAGAAGCTTTTGCCTCAACAGCGAAGGTTGGGGCAAGGTCATGCACAAATGTTGAAGCAGATTCGTCAAAAGCTGATGATGTCCATTCTGCCACGTTGCCGGCCATGTTGTATAAGCCGTAGTCATTAGGGAAATAGGAACGAACGTTTACGGTATAAGCGCCGCCATCATCAGTATAGTTACCGCGGCCAGGTTTAAAGTTAGCCAGTAAACAGCCTTTAGCATTTTTAATATAAGGACCACCCCAGGGGTAATCGGTACCTAACCTGCCACCACGGGCGGCGTATTCAAATTCACCTTCGGTAGGTAAGCGGTAATCGGCACGCGGAGGTAAATGTCTTGCATTTTTATAGGCTTCGTTGTAGCGTGTGCGCCAAACAGTAAAAGCCCTTGCCTGTCTCCAGGTAACACCTACTACAGGATAATTGCGGAAAGCGGGGTGCGAAAAATAAGCCTCGACCATGGGCTCATTAGCTGCGTATGAAAAATCACTTAACCACACCAATGTATCAGGGTATACCGTAACTGTATCGCGCAGAATGAAATCCGAACGCCTTGATTTTGGATCGTTCCTGTGGTTTGCAGCATCACGCAGCACCATAAGTGCATAATTGTATTTAAGCAGGCGCACATCCAGTTCGTCGCGGTCAAAAACGCGGTCTTCATTCTGGTAAAACATACCTTGAAGTTTCGTTTTGTTGCTTGCTGCGCCTTTTTTACTATTCCAAACGGGGTTCTTTTTTACATAAGCCCAATTGATATATTTTTTACTGCTTGAGCTGGCCCCACGGCCGCCTTTTGGATGCAGGTAATATTTATTATCGTTTACGTAATTGGTAATAGCGATAGAATCACGTACCCAAAACACAAATTTCTTGTATTCGCTGTTGGTAATTTCTGTTTGGTCCATAAAAAAAGGAGCCTCGGTTACCTGTTTTGGCTGGGCAGTTTGGGCAAAGGTTACATCCTGATCGGTTTGGCCCATCATGAACGAGCCGCCTGGGATATAAACCATCCCGTAAGGTACTTCTGCCTTAAAGGAACGTTGCGGCACACCGGTTAGCTCGCCTCTATCGCCGCCGCCACCGCAACCACTTAATACACCACCTGCTAAAACAACTATTAAAAAGTATATCTGCTTCATTTTAAAATCAAAAATCAGTTATAAAAATATAACGTTATAAGACCCCCGAATATATCAAATTTGCGTTACCATGCCAAAAAACATTTAAATTAAGCAATAAAAAGCCCTTTTAAATGCCAACGGCATTGTTTTATCAATAAATTACAGTTTAAAAAACAATGAACTAACTAACTACTTAAGTGTAAATTAGATGCCACTAATACGCTAATAACCACAAAAAAGTTTCAAACCGGCAAAAAAAAGTTCCTTTTTTTATTTATTCACCAGTTTACAATATTGCTCAATAGCCATTGTCATGGACGGAGCAGCAGGTGTTGGCGCTGGAATATCCAGGATCAAACCAGCCTCAAGCACCGCTTTGTGAGTGGTTGCTCCAAAGGCTGCTATGCGGGTTTTGTTCTGTTTAAAATCGGGAAAATTTTTATAAAGCGACTGAATACTTGAAGGGCTGAAGAAAGCGATAACATCATAAAACACCTCGGCCAGATCTGAAAGATCGCTGCAAACGGTACGAAAAAGCACTGCAGGGGTAAAGTTATAACCATTCTCAAGCAAAAAGCGCTGGGTTTCTTCGGCAGCCACATCTGAGCATGGATATAGGAATTTTTCGGCAGAATGTTTCTTTAACACTTCGGCTAAATCGGCGGCTGTTTGCTTACCAAAAAAGATTTTGCGTTTGCGGTACTGAATATATTTTTGCAGGTAAAGCGCAATTGTTTCAGACAAACAGAAGTATTTCATTTCTACCGGCACCTCAAAACGCATCTCTTCACAAATGCGAAAGAAATGGTCGGCAGAGTTGCGGCTGGTAAAAATAACCGCGGTAAAATCAGCCAGGTTTATTTTTTCCTTCCTAAAATCCTTTGCCGGTACGCCCTCAACATGAATAAATGATCTGAAATCAATTTTCAGGTTCAGCTTTTTAGCCAGCTCGGCGTACGGATTTTTGTCGTTTTCGGGTTTTGATAAAGTAACTAATATACTTTTAACCTTTTTCTTTCTGTCTTCCAAGTCAATTCTTTTAACTACCTAAATCCTAATATTTAATGCCTTTATCAAAATTAAAATAGGGCAAATTTCGAGGGCACAAAGATACGTAAATAAATAAAATTTGTGAAATCTAAAAGTAGAAATTATGTTTACGCTGCTCCTGAGGTATTGCCATATGAAAATTATGATAACGATGATGAGCGTGAGTGTAAGCAATACCTGGATGTACTGTGCGCCCAATAAGCTAAAACATATCACTACCGGTAAAAAAACAAATGCTATATTAAAATAAGTAAGGTGCAATATGTTCAGGTATTCGGTTACCAGTTTATTAATATCAAACACAAAACCCAGTAGCTTAAGCACAACAAATTTTAGCACAAACAAAGCAATAACACCAACGGTAAGCAAAACAAAAAGCCGGCTGCCGCTCACTACATAATAAACCGCTTTGTAAGCCGCCAACTGGTACAAAAACAAGCTAAAAGTTAAACAGAAAAGCAAAAACAATCCTAAAAAAGCCCATAGGCTTACTACCCCATCCTCTTTGCCGGCCTGCGATAAAACGCGCTTGCTATAAAATGAATGCCATACAAAACTTACATCACTATTGAGGGTGATATTTAATATCGCCGTGTATAGCAGCAGGCCAACAATAATTGCGATAACCCATGGGTCGCGCTGCGGGCGGCTAAGGCCATCCTTTACCTTGCCTTTTGTTTTTAAGTGAATATCTAAAAACCCATATCCTTTATATTGGTTGCGGGCAAGTAAGCTATCGGTAAATTCATTGGTGGTGCTTGAATCGGGCATACGGATAAAGCGCATTGCTACCGAATCGGCCACAAAAAGTTTTCGGGCCTGCATAGCATTGGCCACAGAATCGAGTAGGGAATTACCTCCAACGCTGATATGTCTGTAGGATGGCGCCTTGCGGCCCGACGAAGTATCCTGCTGGCCAAAGGCGGCAAAAACAACGCAGCACATCAACAAAAAATTTAAGGCAACTAAACGCATTTAAAAATCGACCCTTTAAAATTCGCTGCAAAATTAAGGTAATAATTGGTTGTTTTGTAATGCCCGGTAATTAAACATAAACGTTAATTAACCGTACCCGCAGCAGCCCAAAAAACCAGGAAACCAGGCTTGCTTTTTTTAACAATGATACGCCTGAGTACCTGTTTAGAATTTGGATGGATATTAAGCACATCAATATTATGATGGTCGCTTTCTGCCATAATATTCTTTTTGCCCCATTTGGCCAGGTTATGTACCAAATAACTTAAGTTTTTATCGCCGGTAGTAATATCGTTATAATAATCTGGCAGGGTAAAATCCTTTATCACGGTGCCATCCTTATAAATCAATTGGATTTGTAGTTGCGATGGCCCTTCGGAACTGGTGAAGCTTAAATAAAATCCCTGATACTTTTTAGCCGGAACATTAAAAGCAAATCCGCCCTCACCCGAAACATAGCGGGCCTGGTAACTCACACTGTCACGATTATCATAATGAAGTTTAATTGCCGGGTGCATCGCGGTAGTAGGAATCAGCGGATTATCTGGCAGGGCATGTGGGTTTTTATTACCGCAATAAATTGCCGCCGACATGGTGAGGTAGCCGTCGCCCTCGCCGTTGCCATCGATGCCTTTTGTCCAGCTTTTGAGTAAACCATTAAAACAGGTGCTAACTGGGCGGGCATTTAACAAGCTATCGAGATTGATCTGAATTGTTTTACCTGCCCGTTGTGCATTGGCTACGGTTAAAAGCAAGACAAAGGCTGTAAAAAAAACAACTTGTTTGAGGGCCATGATGTTATTGGTTGGGCTAAAGATATAAAAACCAAAGTAGTGCCGGAAGTAATTATTCAGGCAGTTTTTTTAACAGCTCTTTGGCAGGAACAGCCTTAAAACCATCTTTATCATCACCAACAATGAGGCTTCTGTCATTCAAAGCGGCGTTTTCAACTAATTTACGGTTAGCTCTTTTCAAGCCTTCCATAACCTTTGATGCGAATTCATCAATATCCATATTAGTATTTGCTTTCGTTATCATCGCTTTGCCTTAAAATAGTATTCCAAATATCGGCTTTTATAGTATTTGTTTCAAGCAGAAACCCGCCCTGCAGGGAAATCGCGTTTAAGATTTCATGATCAACTATATTGTGCTATACAGGCATCAATGGTAAGTTATTGGATTTTTCGCGCAAAGTCGCTAAGCCGCAAAGGAAAAATAAGCAAATTACTTTGCGTCTCTGCCTACTCGGCGCGAAATAAATCTTATAAACTTTAAACGCGATTGCCCTGACCAGCCCTGGGCAACAAATACAAAGCCACACTTTCGGGGTTAAACGGCGAAATCCCCGATGCAATATTATCGGCGTTAACAAACTCGAAACAGTTAAGCAGTTCGGGTAAAACGGTGTAACTTGCCGTTGTTTTACCGGCGCCATTACAGCCCGCTATGATATATAAATTTGGCATTTAGCTTTAAAATAATAAAGATAGACTAAAAAAACACAATTGCTTTGTTAATTCCGTTATCATTATAATTGCCAAAACTAACCGGTAGTGTTAAAACTATTTGGTTGCCGGCAATACTTCAACAATATCTATTACATATTAATTGATGATGCAAAACCTATTTAAAACCATCTGTTTCATTTTAATTGCTGCATTGGCATTTAGCCAGCACTGCCCTGCCCAGGTCAAAAAAAAGAAGCCCCACCTATCCGTAAGGGATTCGTTACGGAAGAAGGTTTTGAGAAGAGATTCTGTAATCCGCTCGTTTAAGAATGTAGATGGCCCGGTAAATATACTGCTTGGTAAAATTGAGGATTATACCACCTCATACGTGGAAACCAACTCTGACCTATCGCGCGGTTTTGACACTTTAGAGATTAGCCAGGAGCTGCCAACTTTAGAGAAACGGATGACATTAATGCATAATGCTATTGATCGCTCATCTACTTTAAGCAACCTGGTTACCATCAGGGATATAATTGATCACCTAAAAGATCAAATGAACTCATGGGAAGACCAGATAACCATTTATACCAATCAGCTTGACGGTATTAGCGATAAGGTATCTGATTTTAAATCGGATACAGTTTTGCGAAACGCGCCGTCTGACAGTAGCCTGAGGGCCAAAACCATTGCACAGGTGCAAGACCTGGATGCTAAATGGAAAACTTTAGATAGCAGCGCCAAAAAATCAATGATCAGGATTGGCCTGCTCGAAAACCGGATATCGGCCTTATCTATTTTGCTGATTGACCTTGACGACAGGATAGATTTAAAAATTCACCAATTTACCGTTAATGCGCTTACCAACGAATATGGTTTTATGTGGGCCCCTCACCAAAGCAAAACACCCACCAGCCTGGATATTGCTTTTACAAAAACCAGCCGCTTGATTTACCTGCTTTACGCCTACTTTATAACCAACAAATCAAACTTTGTTGCGCACATAGTAAACTTATTGATATTGGTTGTTTTTTTTGGATGGATTTACAATTGCCGCAAAAAAATTGCGAGGCTAAATAGCGGGTATGACAGCATTTTTGAGCAAACAAATTATATTGTAAAATATCCTTACCTATCAGCCTTAACCGTTTTTAGCATGGTATCGCCTTACCTGTATGATCATCCTACGCAGGCGTTTACACATACCATGTTTTTGATTATGATGGCAAGCATTGGTGTGCTGATTAAAAACAACTGGCCCAGGCCGCTATATAAATTTTATGGAGTGTTATTTGTAGCTGCCGTACTTTTTTGCATCAGCAGCCTAATGGTTTTGATAACCTACGCAGACAGGGTTTTATTGCTGCTGCTATCCGGGGTTGTAATTTATTACTCATTACAACTACTTAAACAAATAAAAAATACCGCACCGGCATACCCGCCTTACATGCAGTTGATATTAAAAGTATTTATAGCGCTGCATGGCCTTGCCATACTGTTAAACATTACCGGGCGGTTTAGCCTGGCCAAAATATTTAGTGTAACTGCTACTTTAAACCTGTGCCTGGCCATGGGCTTTTACCTGCTGTTGCAAATACTGATGGAAAGTTTGTTTTTACAGTTAGAGGGCAATAAAAAATCGGGCAATAAAATTACTTCGTTTTTGGATTTTAAAGAATTGCAAAAAAAGTCAAAAGGCTTCCTGGTTAAAATTATTGGTATATTATGGCTTGTGGCTTTAGCTAAAAACCTAACCATCGATGATTATATATATGACCAGGTTAACGATTTTTTAAATTCGCCGCACCAGGTAAGCAGTACCGCTTTCACCTTCCGCAGTATACTGGTATTTGTAATTGTAATATGGATATCGGGATTAATAGCCAGGGTTATCAGCTATTTTTATGATTTTGCCGGCCAGCAAACCAAGTTAACTCCCCAGGCTAAAAAAACCAGGTCGTCTATACTACTTATCAGGCTAACCATTTTTGTTGTTGGTTTTTTTGTGGCTATAACCGCAGCCGGCATCCCGATGGATAGGGTAACTATTATTATAGGCGCATTGGGTGTAGGCATCGGTTTCGGTTTACAAAATATAGTGAACAACCTGGTATCGGGCGTTATACTGGCTTTTGAAAAACCGGTGCAGGTAGGCGATGTTATCGAGGTAAGCGGCAAATCGGGCACAATTAAAGAAATTGGGATACGGTCAAGCAAAATTGAATGTGGCGATGGATCTGAACTTATTTTACCTAATGGCGACCTCATATCTCAACACGTGATAAACTGGACTTTAAGCAACAACAACCGCAGGGTAGAGTTAATTATCAGGGTTGCCTACGGATCAGATATAACTAAGGTTGAAAGCATTCTTAACGGTGTAATAAAAGGTAATAATGATATTATGAAAAGCCCGCCGCCAACAGTGTTTTTAAATAACTTCAGCGATTCGGCCATCGAGTTCAAGGCTTTATTTTGGGCCGATGACATCTCCAAATGGCAAGGCCTAAAAAGCAGCGTGATGCTGGCAATATATATTGAGTTTGACAAAGAGGGAATAGAGATACCGAAAGGACAAAAAGATATCCAGGTTAATTTTCCCGGTGGTTTTGGCAACCCGGCACCACCTAATAGTGCCGCCGATGCTGCTGCCTCACACCTATAGGTCATTAAAGGTCGTGTTCCTGATTCTGGGTAGGTTTGTTAAAATATGATTATTCATTTTAACAAACCTACCCCAAGTTATCCTTGTTTGTTGAATCTTATTTTTTTACAAATTTTGTTTTCCCTAACGAGTTACCGCCGGCATCTTTCAGCTCAACAACATAAATACCCGGTATAAACTTGGATACGTTTTCGCACCAACTATCATTAACAGATGTTTTTTGTACCACAAGCGCCCCGGTTACATCGTAAATACTTAGTTTATAGCTTGATGGTGCGGTTGTAGTTTTGCCGTTGGTGACATTCACATTTAAAGTTCCGGCTGTAGGGTTAGGGTAAACACTAAACATATCGGTGTTTCCACTCTTGTCAAAATAAATATTTACAGGGTTTGAATAGGAAATATTGCCAAATAAATCAACCTGTTTTAAACGATAAACGTTATTGCCGGTATTTGGCGACTTGTCTGTATAATTATAAATGGTGCCTCCATTGCTTTGTACCTGATAAACCGGCGCATAGTCGTTGCTGTTGGTTCCTTGCTTTTCTAACGTAAAAAAATAATTATTGCCTTCATTATAAGTTCTCCAGGTAACTAAAATGCCGTCGGCGGCTTTTTGAGCAGTAAAGGTAACCAGCTTATATTTTGATGCAGGCTGTTGCTGAACAGATAATTCAAAACGATTGGCCCCAAAAGTAGCCGTATCTGAAGTTAAAATATTAAATGCGTATGATTTGTATTTGCCAATATCGAGCGAATCTTTCTTATAATGGTCAATCAGGTAAAATTTATACTGTACAGTATCGGCATTTTTAAGATCGGCAAGATCAACCTTATAAAGGCCGCTTGACGTAGCTTTTACAAATAGCTTAACTTTTTTTCCTGTTCCCTTATAATCAGCAAGCTGGTTTATCGATGTCCTGACACCATCTGCAGAATAACTGGAGATGTATACATCGGGCGCGGCTCCGTCTAAATCAATTGCATCTTCGGTATTGTGAAATTTATCGTCCCACTCTTTGGCAAAATATATACCACATTGTGTATTTACCATGCTATCTTTTGTAAGTTGTAAATGCAGGCCGGCAGCCGTACTTTCATCAGCCGGAACGCTGAAAGATTTTTTTAACATACGGATATCATTTTTAGTGCTCATCAACAATGCCGGAGTGGTTGATTTTGTGATGGCCGGATAGCTAACCTTTTGATCTTCCTTAAAAGTGATAGTTTGCCCGGTTGCTGTTGCATCTATAAGAAAGCCCTGGCCGCTTACTATGTAAGTACCGGCCCTGGTGTTTGATGTAGTGTGGGTTGAGGCATTGTAAGAAATATAGGCCTGCTCGGGGAGGCTCATTTCCCAAAAAATAGGGCTTATGGCGTTGGTTAAAGCATTATAATTATCAGTGTAAACAGCATCAAGACTAATGGTGCTTGCATATGGATTGCCCACCTGGTTATAACCGGGCAATATGGCGCCGGTGCCGGTATGATAAGGTATCGATGTGCTGCTGGTATTCCAAAACTTAACCGCCACATTACCCTGATTTAGATAACCTACCGCCGTGATAGTTGTATTTTCTGGCGTTCTTATTACCGATGATGTTTGCGTACTGCTGTTATCCCCGATAAAATAGTACAAAAAGCTATTACCAACGGGTATAGTTACCCCGCTGGTTTGAACCGCCACCGGAAAACCCGAAATTGTTGTTGCCCCGGCTGCTGTAATATCATATATACCTACGTTTTTACCCGAAACATATGACTTGGTATTATTTGTAGTTAAGCTTTCGTTATAAAGATATAATGTGGGATAGCTATTTGGAACAAAAAAACCAGTGCCCGGCCCGCCTGTAAGGCCCCCATTGTAAGTAACGCCGCCAAAAGTTTGCGATGTGGCGATATAGCTAAGGCCAATATTACCTGCCCCAGAAGTATTTGAACTTATATTAACAGGCGGCGACATCAGGCGATAGCCCCGGTAGCCGGAACCGCCTGTAATATAGCGCTGCACATTTACGTTGCCCGTAATAACAGCACCTGTAGGAACTTGCGCCACGGTAGCCGATGAGGATGCATCAGACATTAAAGTTAATGCCCCGCCGGCATCAAGCTTTGTGGTTGCACTGGCCATAGTAAGCGTACCCGTGCTTGCCACCGCAAAACCACCGGAACCAGACATGGTTTTGGCATTTGATAACGATGTACCGCTAAAGTTTACAGTCTTAAAAACAGTGCCTGCCGAACTTACATCGCTAAGGGCCTGGGCAGCCGAGCCGTTAAAATAAGTTGTACCCGTACCTTGTGTGTAAACACCACCCGAATTATTGGTATAGTTGCCTGCAATGCTCAGATTGGCCGAGCCGAGGGAAAGTGTGCCGCTGCTGTTATTGGTAACATTACCGGTAACGGTTATCGGTCCGCTGTCTTGTGTTACGGTTGTAGAATTAATCCAGTTACCTGTAATATTTACTGTGGGGTCATTGGTGTTTAAATCAACTGCGGCGCTTGTTGTAGTAAGGTCGCCACTGATTGTAAGCGTGCTACCGAGCACTGTTTTGACGCCCGTGCCAGATGTTTTCAAGTTATAGTAGGAAACGCCGTTAGTTAGATTACCAGTGCCGGAGCCCGCTGAACCTGTGATGGTAGCGCTGGTATAAATAGTTTGGTTAGCACCGTTATACTCAACGGTTGCCCCTGTATTATTAAACGACATTACGTTTGTTCCTAATGAAGATAATGCGCTTATCGGCGATGATCCGGACAATTTCAATGTGCCTGTACCACTTACGCTTACAGTTGATGTATTGTCAATCTGTGTTAAATTAGCGGCAATTTGATTAGACGATGCGATGCCGCTGGCGCTTACTATACCGCTTATGATGCTTATTTTAGCATCAAAGTTTCTTTGGCCATTATCTAAAGTTGAAATTAAGTTAATATTGCCCGTTATACTCATCTGCGTTATAGACGATATAAATGAAAAAGGAGTATTGTTTGCTTTTGGCAAGGAGTAATCGCCAATATTCAATGCACCTGTTGCGGTTAACGTACCTGATCCGGATAACGTCAATGAATAAGTGCTTCCATTGGTACTGTTAACATTCAGGGATGCAGTTACTGTAATATCTCCGTTGACAGTGAACGGGGTATTTACGGCAAAAGTTGTATATTGAGAATTGTCTGTTCCAATGATTATGCTTCCTACAGAGGTTGCAGCTGATGAAACCGGTATTATAGGGTAAAGTTTACTCCCTGTTAAGGCGGTAACACCAATGCGTGCAATATCAATTGATGTTGGTACAGCGCCTAAGCTCCAGTTAGCTGTATTATTCCAGTCGGTGCTTGTATTACCCGTCCAGTTGTTTGTTTTAACTACCCCAACCGCAGCGCCCGTAGTTGATGCGCCGTTATAAGGAAAATATCCGCTGGTATAATAACTTTGAAAATTATCGGCATTTGCTGTACTTACAGAATAGGTAATGCTGGATGGCGCTGATGAGCCAAAGGTACTTAATGCCTGTGCAACCAAAAAGTAATTAATTGCATTTACCGTAGTACCATCGGTATTGCCGGCCGAATAATAATATTCGGAAGTGGACAATGTCATTTGTGAAGTATTGGTACTGTTTATGCTTACCCCTGTTACCAGTGATGTTCCTGTTGCAGCTGAAAGCACGCTACTGGTAGTTTTGTAAAGGGCGCCGCTCGAAAATACCAGTTGTCCGCCTGTGGTGGAGTTAAAAACCAATGTCCCAAACCTTATATCTCCCCTAATGTTTGCGTTTACACCGTAAGGTATCACATTGACCTGCCCTGGCGAAACGGAGGAAGAAATACCGTTGGCTGTACTTGTAATGGGAATGTATTCCACTTTTTGCTGATAAAAATTAAAGTTATCCCACTGGAAACGGTTGGCAGTCGATGTTGAAGATTCCAGGTACGAAAAGTTATAGGTATTTAAATCAATACTACTCACAGTGGTACCAACATTGGTTGGCCCCGAAGTAGTGGTAACCCCTGTTGACCTGTTTAAAATATAAATATAATAATAGCCAATAACCGACTTCACAATGCGTACCTGGTAAGTGGTTGTACTGCTGTTTGGCATTGATACCGTTGCATAATCTGTGTATTGGTTGTTGGCAGTACCGTATTTAAGCCTTAAAATCAAATTGCCTCCATATTGGGTAACGTATAAGCCTTTGGTATAATCGGTGGCGCCGTTAGCTGTGTAGGTATTTGCAATGAGCCAGTAGCGCCAGGAATCTGTGGCCGATGAACTGCTTGCGGCCATGGTGACAGAATTATCGGCTGTTGCGGCCCCGGTTACATTTTTGTAATCAAACTCCCATTCGTAGGTACGGCCCGACATGCTAAGCGCCGCGGCCGAACCTGAACTGCTCATGAAATTCCATTTCAGGTATCCCACAGCCCCCAGGGCCAATGAAGATAAGCTTTTAGAGGAATTTAAGGATGAGCTTGAAACCAGGTCGATAGTAGCGGATGAAGAATTCCGGGTAGAGCCTGCCGCCGGCAAAAACGTTGATACCGTACCGGCAGTGGCCGACTCTAAGCTGTTATAATAATATTGCCTGGGGGTATTAGTTCCATCGTAGTATTCTTGCGCAACGGCCATATTGGCAATGAAAACAAAACAGCCAATCTGTAAAGATTTAAGTAAAATTGCTTTCATATAAGTTTAATTAATAAAGTTATTGTGAAATCGGGATTGCGGCAAATTTTTTAAAGCACCAACAACAACATTGATACGTAAAACGTTGGTAATAAGGTTTCATTGACAGAAATATTTTCAATTAAAATCATCATAAAAAATTGTTTTTCCCTGATTTTGAGTAGTAAACATTTTCCTTATGGGAAACCAATGCGGATAAAGCAGGTTTAAATGAAGAAAATGACTAAGAGGTATAAAAATACCTCTGCCTCATCGTTTTTTTTATTTAAGACTTATTATTTTAAGCCAAAAGTTAAGGCGACAGCAATTTAATACAGATAAAAATACGGTTGACGATTTATGGTAGAGTAAGTAAATATAGTTGCGGGCAACGATAGAGCACAACACGTTATTAGCGCCGATAAGCACAAAAAAATAAAACAACCCAGTTCAAATTTAAAGAGGGGGTGTTAGAATGCTCAAAGTACAACAAAATTACCTGCATCACATTTCAGAATATGGCGATCAATTCCAAACAAATCGCCAACCGGGAAATATAACGCTTAAAAAAGCCTCAAAAACAATTTGGCGTTTCATCCCTGGTTCCGTTTAACTGCAAGATTCAAACAACCCTGTGTTTTAACATTCGTAAAAAAGCAGTACATTCACAATTTGTATCAATATTCATGTCGAAATATGATGGATTTAATGACAAAGAACTGATCGCATTGCTTCAAAAAGACGATGAAGGCGCGTTGCGGGCAATATATGATATCCATATCCGTCAGCTCCATTATTTTGTTTTAAAAACTGCCAAATCCAGGGAACTCGCAGAAGACATTGTTCAGGATGTTTTTATTAAAGTTTGGGATAACCGCCTCCACATCGATCCTACCCTGCCATTTAAGCCTTACCTGTACACCTTAGCCAAACGGCATCTCCTTAATTTGCTAAAAAGGATTCAGCATGAATCCGGTATTATAGAGGAAATAAGAAAATATACGTCTGCTATAGAGAATACGACCGACCTGGAGTTGGACTTTGAGGAAAGCAACACGCTCATTAATGAAGCCATAAGTAAATTGCCGGTACAGTGCAGAGCGGTTTTTTTAAAGTGTAAAATCCAGGGATTGTCTTACCGGCAAGCTGCAGAGGAGCTGGGGATTACAGAAGGAACGGTTAATAGTCAAATGGTTAAAGCGCTTAAAAATATAAGGGCATACATTAATCTGAGAAACTCAATTGGCGTATTGTTGATTTGCCTGTCAAAATATTAACCTGTAAATCAGGGAGTTAAAAAATAATTTACATTTTCTTTACATTAAGTGTATATGTAACCTGCCTGCCAATTGTATTAGTTACAAAAAGGCAAAATAGTGGACCAAAGAATCATAATCCTGTTTGTTAAATACATCAATGATAAATGCGACGCCAATGAATTGGAAGAAGTGTTGATGATGTTGAAAAATGGAATTTATCAATCTGAATTGGCTGCCGCAATTTCTCAGGTTGCCGCAGAGGACTTAAATAGTAACGCGACAGGCGATTTGACAAGTCTGGAGATTGAACATATTTATGCCGGAATTCAGCAAAAGCTTCATCACGCTGACGCCGGGCCGAAGGAATTTCAAACCCAGCGAAAAATTATTCCGCTTTGGTCTAAAATTTCAACTGCCGCAGCAATTGCCCTCATTGCCGCAGGTATTCTCTTTTACAATCAAAGAAAAACGCCGGCAGTGCCTGAAACAGCTACTGTTAAAATTAACATTACGCCAGGAGCTAACAGAGCTTTCCTTACGCTGTCGGGCGGTAAAAGGATTTCATTATCCGATGCCGCTGATGGCAAAATAGCGCAGGAAGACGGATCTTCGATAACAAAAACAGCTGATGGCCAGCTGGTTTACTCTGCTGCCGGATCTGGCCGGGAGAAAAACTCAAAACAAAACACGGTAAGCACCCCCAAGGGGGGTAAATGGCGTATACATTTACCCGATGGAACCGCTGTTTGGTTAAACGCAGCCTCAAGTATAACCTATCCGGCTTCCTTTAAGGGATCGAAAGTTCGTGGGGTTGAACTAAGTGGAGAGGCTTATTTTGAGGTTGCGAAGGATAAAGCCCACCCTTTTATTGTGAAGACTGATAATCAGGAAGTAGAGGTATTAGGCACACATTTTAATGTGAATAGCTACGCTGATGAAACCGGCGTAAAAACTACCCTATTAGAGGGCCGGATCAGAATTACCGGGGCCGGCGGGCAAAAGATACTTAAGCCGGGTGAACAAGCTATACTTAGCGGAAAGGTTCTGAAAATAAGGGCTGCAGATATGGAGACTGCTGTGGCATGGAAGAATGATGAATTTGTTTTCAGGGGCGAATCTATCAAAGAGATAATGAGGGTTTTGGTGCGGTGGTATAATATAGATGTTGAATACCGGGGTACGGTTACCGCCGAGGAGTTTCAGGGCAAAATTGGGATGCAAAAAGGTATAACAGAGGTTCTTCAACTTTTGGAATTAACAGAGGCCGTTCATTTTAAAATTGAAGGGAGGAAAATTATCGTAACAAAATAAAACCAAAACAACGATGATTTTAAACAAGTCAGTCCCGACGGGCATCGGAACTGACAATAGTTTGGAGCATCAATAAATATCAAGAGAACAATTGTTAACAAACCAAACTGAACGCAAATGTACAAAAAATACATAACTATCGGGCGTTTTCATCCTGGCTATATAACCCTGGTACTGGTGATTATATTGCTGCAAATAAGCATGTCTTCATTTGCACAAAAGGGAATTACCCTGGATGAAAAGAAAAGCCCATTAATGGAGGTCTTCAAAAAGATCAGTACCCAAACGGGAATAGATTTCCTGGTTACCAATAATATGCTAACAGATGCATATCCGGTAACAATTAAAGTAACCAACGCTCAATTATCAGATGTGTTGGTACAAGTTTTTAAGGGACAGCCACTTACCTATATCATTCGTAAAAATGCTGTAGTTGTTCAGCGAAAACAGACCCCTGCGGCAACCGAGCCCACACCCATGTCCCGGCCTTTGAACCGGAAAGAAGTAAAAGGGCGAGTTGTAAACGAAAGCGGCCAGCCGATACCCGGCGTATCAGTAAGCTTTCAGGACACGGGCATTCAGGCTGTAACAGATGCAAATGGCAATTTTACCATTCAGCAGATTCCTGATGAAGGCTACCTTGTTTTTTCATACATCGGATACGTAAAACAAATAGTTCCGATAAACGATGTTAAGGAGCTAAAGATCACTATGGTAACAGAAGTTAATAAGCTCAAAGAAGTTACCGTGGTTTCTACAGGGTACCAAAACATAGATAAGGAGCGTGCAACCGGCTCTTTTGCCAAACCAGACATGGAAATATTTAAAAGCCGCACAGGGACAATGGATATAACCAGCCGCCTGGAAGGCCTGGTTCCGGGGTTGCAGATAAAAAAAGGCCTTAATTCTATAATTGGTGAAAATGGAAACATTCCGAATGGGAAAACCACGCAAGAGGCAACAATAAGGGGTGCATCAAGTATAGCGCTTAGCACTGACCCTTTATATGTAGTTGATGGTGTGCCTATTACCGGTGTTAATCAGTTTAATCCGGATGATATTGAAAGCATTACTGTCTTGAAGGATGCCGCCGCTTCGGCCATATGGGGGGCCAGGGCTACCAATGGTGTTATTGTTATCACTACCAAAAAGGCTTTAAAAGGAAGCCGTCTGAATATCAGCTATAGCGGATTTGTGAATTTTGATGGTAAGCCCGATCTCGGCTATCTCAAGATGATGAACAGTGCGCAGTATATTCAAACAGCCAAAGAGGTTTTTAACCCTGTTCAATTTCCTTATCAGTCATTATCTTATGGTGTTATTGCACCGCATGAGCAAATTTTGTACGATAAGTATAGCGGTAAAATTACCGCTGCTCAGGCAGATAGAAGCCTGGATAGCCTCGCCTCAATCAGCAACCTTGGTCAGATCAAGGATTTGTGGTACCAAAATGCAATGACCCAAAGCCACACGCTTTCGGTTTCGGGAGGTAATAATTTATACTCATTTTACACATCGGCTGCTTATACCGACTCCAGATCGTCTGCTATTGGCCAGGATGAAAAAACATACCGCATTATGTTTAATCAGGAGTATAACCCCATCGAAAGACTTAAGCTTTCATTATCAACTACGTTAGGAACCAGCGCTGCAAAGCAGCTTGATGTACGAAGTGTAGATGGCACGTTCCTGCCTTACCAGTTGTTTAAGGACAACAATGGCAATAATATTTCTATGCCTTACTTGCAGGGGCTTTCTCCGGCAATGCGCAGCGATTATGAGCAAAGGAGCCGTATCGGGCTTGACTATAATCCTTTGGACGAGATTAACTACAAGCAGACAAAAACCGGCAACACGCATATAAACCTTGCGGGTACAGTACAATTAAAGTTATTTAGGGGCTTAAGCTTTAACGGTAACTATGGCATCCAGAAATCTCCCGGAAACCGTAAAGATTATACCGATCATAACAATTACAAGCTGAGAAGGAGCGTGGTTGATCTTACGGTTGCCCCTACAGCAAGCTCGGTTCCGGTTTATTATCTGCCCACAGATGGCGGAACCAATGTTGAAAGTAATTTTGAGGAACAAAACTGGACTTTAAGAAACCAGTTGGTTTATACTACACCGTTAAGGGCCGGTAAAGATCAATTGAACCTGCAGATAGGGCAGGAAGCAAGGGAGCAGTTTTCCAGAAGTACTTCAACCACATTTCTGGGTTATGATCAACAACTCATGACATACTTTACACCAACGGTTACCAATGTATACATACCTAACACGGTATCGGGCGGAAGTTTTATTTCTGGCGGCCAGAATACATCATTTTATGAAACAAAAAACCGCTTTACTTCTTATTTTGCTTTACTTAATTACTCATTCAATGAGCGGTATAATCTTGACGGAAGCTGGAGGGTTGATCATAGCGCACTGTTTGGATCAGATAAGTCTGCCCAGAATAAGCCTACATGGAGCCTCGGCGGAAAATGGAATATCAAAAAAGAAAACTTTCTGAAAACAGTCAATTGGTTAGATGGCTTATCAGTTAGGGCAACATATGGTATTACCGGCAATTCGCCTTATGCGGGCAGTGGCACCCAATGGGACATACTAACAAGGCCATATTTTTATAATGGCCTGCCACTTGCCGGTAGTTATTTAGGGCTGACGCCTAAAAATGACAAGTTAAGCTGGGAGTCGACAGCGACCACCAATTTGGGTATCGATTTTTCTGTTCTGAACTCAAGGTTAGGCGGTAGTATTGAGGTATACAACAAAAACACTACCAATTTGCTTGGCGACGTAAATGTAAACCCCTTAACCGGGTTCAGCAGATCACCGGGTAATATCGGAAAACTCAACAATAAAGGAATTGAGTTGAGCCTCCATAGTTTGAATATACAAACGAAGAACTTTAGCTGGTCATCGGTTTTTAATTTTGCGTATAATAAAAATATACTGCTTTCTTACACCCAGTTAGACCCAAGGGCAAACAATGTATATTCAAGGCTGGGGAATTCGAGCTACCTGGTGGGTTACAGGCTGCAACCTATGTTTTCATATGCTTACGCGGGCTTGAACAACCAGGGAAACCCGATGATCAAGTTGGCCAATGGCAGTATTAACAGTACGCCGGGTGCCGAAACGGTAGGCGATTTAGTATACAGCGGAACCACCACTCCGCCTTATACCGGCGGGTTAAGTAACATATTCACTTATAAAGCTTTTTCGTTGGGTGCCAACATGATCTTTAATCTTGGGCACGTGATGAGGACGCCTGTTAATCAAACATATACCGGAAGAATTACTGCAAGCCAGTCAAGTTTCGATGGTAACCTGACCACCGACTTTTTAAATCGCTGGAAAAAGCCGGGTGATGAGAAACTCACCAATATTCCTTCGTACATCCCTGGTTTTGAGTCGTATTTCACCAGAACTGTGGCTTACTATACCCAGGGGGATATCAATGTAGTAAGTGCGTCCTATGCCAAGGTCCGCGATATCAATTTATCTTTTAAGTTGCCTGACAACCTGTTAAGAAAAATCGGAGTAAAATCGGCCAGCTTTACTATACAGGCCACAAACTTTATGGTATGGGCAGCAAATAAAAAGGGTATTGATCCGGAATACAATGATTTGAATTTAGGTATCAGGTCTGTTCCGCCGTTTCGCCATTCTTACAGCATCAGGACAAATGTTACATTTTAAAAAAAAGGACATGAGAACAAATATTTACAAAGTATCGGGGTTGTTAATGGTAATAATGTTCCTGATTTCCTGCAAAAAGGACTTTTTAGAAATTGTGCCCAAAGGCAAACTGGTTGCCAGTACACTGAAAGATTATGACCTGTTAATGAACAATATAAGTTTTTACAAGATGGATTTCAGTGACGTAATTGTAGTTATGGGAGATGAGGTTGCTGTTGAACAAAACTATTTCCAAAATTCAACGGGGGAGGTTCAAAGAGGATTTACCTGGGAGGACTACCTATACACCCCTGGTCAGGACGAAGTGGTTTATACAACTAATCAATTACTGAATTTATACACCTGCAATAAAATTATAAACGAAGTAACTACTATTTCGGACGCTGCTGCAGAACAAAGAACTGCTTTACAAGCAGAAGCCATTGCTACGCGTGCCTGGATCAATTTTACGTTCATCAATCATTACGGAAAGCCCTATTTGGAGTCTACAGCAGCCACTGATCCTGGTTTTCCTATCATTAAAGAAGCCAATATCAATGCCAAAGATTTCAAAAGGAATTCGGTAAAGGAGGTTTATGACCAAATCATAAGCGATTTACAGACGGCAATAGTTAGCTTGCCGCCTAAAAGTGCTTTTGTAACCCGGATGTCGCGCCCGGCTGCAAGGGGCTTATTAGGAAAAGTGTATTTGTTTATGGGCCGGTACCAGGACGCATTGGGCCAGTTTAACGATGCATTTAAAGATCTGGCAAGCGTTGCATCCCCTGCCAGCCTATACAATTATAATGAAGCATTTGCTGCCGGCGGGGCCTTTTCGCCTTTCGGTAGGTTCGGGCCGGATTATCCTGGTACTAATTATTCAAAATACCAGGAGTCGGTACTTTTAAAAACTGTATCCCTGAGCGGTGCAAATTATGGATACTTTGGATTGGTTATGCCACCCGAGACTATGAATTTATACTCAGCTTCAGATTTGAGGCGGAATTTTTATACTAACAAACATCCTGATTTCACGCCAATGATGGGAGGCTTGTACCGGAAGTATGCAAACTATTCACATGTGGGTATAGAGCTGGCCGATATGTTATTGATGCGCGCTGAAGCCAGGGTACGAACCAGCGATTTTGCAGGCGCCAAGGCTGATGTGGAATTATTGCGCAGCAACAGGATGCCCGTTACCGATGCCGGTGTGCCGGCCGCCATAACATCAAATACCGGCTTGCTGAAATTTATTATTGATGAACGTACCCGTGAATTTGCAGGAGAGGGGCAACGCTGGCTGGATATAAGAAGGCTTTCGGTTGATCCGGTCTTCTCTTCCCGTACCTACTCACATAAGGCATACGCTGCCGATGGCGTAACTGTATCGCACACCTATCAGCTAAGGCCTGTACGTTTTACGCTAAGGTTGCCGCAGTCAATACTCCAGGCAAATCCGGGAATGACTGATAATCCATAATTTTTTAATTTTTAACATCAAAAAAATGAACTTAAAACAACTGATAAAATATACCGTCCCATTTATATTATTGCTAACTTTTTCTGCGGGTGTTTTCGCTCAGAAATCATTTTCAATCAACGGTCAGATAGGGAAGAATCAACAGGGAATGATTACCCTAAAATATAACGAAAACAATCAGGACATGGCCGATTCATCAAAGGTGATAGACGGCAAATTCTCGTTGAATGGAAAAATTGCTGAACCGGAGGCTGCTTCCTTAACCTTTATTTCGGCCGATAAACAAAAAACAGGCGAATATCGCGACATATTTTTAGATCCTGTGACCATTACGGTTGCGGGAGATTCAACCCTTAATACGGCGGAGATTAAAGGCGGACTTGCATCCGAGGACTTTGCTGCTTTAAGGAAAGGTGGCGAGTCGATAGTAAAAAGGGGCCTTGATTTAGATAAGCGTATGCTAAAGGCTAAGGAAGATGATGACCAGGAAAAATTGAAGGAGCTTGGCGCAGAACGCCGTCAGCTGTTAGATGAACGCGCTGCTGTCGTCGCAGCATTTATAAAATCCCATCCCGACAGCTATGTTGCATTCGGTTTGTGGGTCAGGAAAACCCGTGGATTTATCCTTTCTGAAGAGATCGAGCCTGAATTCAATGCATTTTCGGTAAGGATGAGGAACAGCATACAGGGCAAAATTGTTACAGCCAAACTTGAGGCCGCAAAAAGGCTGGCAGTGGGCAGCACAGCTCCTGATTTCACCTTGAACGATGTTTCCGGAAAGCCGGTTTCTCTTTCTTCGCTTAAAGGTAAAAATGTTGTGCTTTTTTTTTGGGGAAGAGCCTGGTTCCCGTTTGAACCGATCAGCTTTGCAATAACAAAAATCAGCAGGCAGCTCAAAGACGAAAACCTGGTGATCCTTTCTGTTTATTTCGATGTTCCAAATAGCAGTTATGAATGGAAGCAAGTCCTGGAAGAGTCAGCGCTTACGGCCGGCAATATTATCAATGTAAAAGATACCATGCCTATCATGCCGTATTATCGCAAAGATAAGAGTGAATTGATGAAGGCCTTTAACGTATATGCCGAAATTATCCCACATGCCTATCTGATCTCAACGGAAGGGAAAATTTTGAATCGTGCAATTGACCTGGGTAAAGATCCTGTTGCCGACATAAAGAAATCGCTCGGAAAGTAATGAAAAAGGTCATATATCTAACTATAACAGCGGCCATATGGCTGCTGTTATTTACCACTTATACAGCTAATGCACAGGTTGTCTATTTAGATGCCGGCGAAAAAGTAGATAATTACCCCAAAGTTGAATGGCTCAGAGGAGTACCGCTGGAGCGGTTCGAAAAAGATAAAATTTATGTTATAGAGCTTTGGGCTACGTGGTGCAGGCCATGTATCGAGGCCTTGCCTCATCTGCGTGATCTTGAATCAAAGTTTGGAGATAAAATCGTTTTTATAGGTCAGAATGTGATGGATTCGGATATGGACAAGGTAAAGGCGTTTATTGCCCGCAACGAGAAGTTAATGAAATATAACATAGCGTACGGCGGTATGGAAGACAGCGACTTTTATCAGAACTGGATGAAGCCATCGGCTACGATAGGAATACCCCGCACGTTCGTAATCCAGAACAATACCCTGGTGTGGATGACCAGCCCCTCAGAACTGAATGAACGGGTACTGCAATTATTGGTAGACAAAAAATTCAGCATAGAAGCTGCGCAAAAACTTAAATAATGAAACTGAAAGCGATTATCTTTTTAATGGTGCTGAGCAGCACTATTGGCGCTGCCCATGCCCAAAAAATTAACTGGCAGAACCTGGATTTAAAAACCGACAGTGTTTTCGGGATCAGCACAGAAAAAGCGTATACCCAGCTGCTTAAAGGCAAAAAAGGCCGGGAAGTAGTGGTTGCAGTTATTGACGGAGGTGTGGATACCAATCACGTTGACCTAAAGCCCGTTCTGTGGCACCAATCAAAAAAATGGGGATGGAGTTTTTTGGGCTCTCCCCGGGGAAATGTGAATACGGAAAGCCTTGAACTTACCCGCTCGGTAAGCGCCGGTCAAAAGAAATTTCCAGACCCGGATCACCTTCCGGCTGATACTGCCGGGCTGGCCGAATACCTGAAACTACGCCGGATCTTCAACAAAAAAATGCAGCAGAACAGGCAGACACTACAGTATTTGGGCGGTTATAAATCAGTTTCTGATACCATATTGAATGCTATCGGGAAACCGGAACCAACAATTCAGGATATTACGGCCTATGTACCGCTTACCTCGCTTCAAAGTTCTATCAAAAGTTTGATGCTGAACGAATTTAAAAAGGACCCTCACCTAACGGTTGCAGATTACAGACTTCAGTTGGACGATGCAGTAAAACACTTCGGCAATGAGAGGGATTACTCCCTGAACCTTGCATTCAATCCGCGTACCATTGTGGGTGACCGCATTGACGATCTCAGGCAGACAGATTATGGAAGTGCCGATGTGATGGGGCCCGATGCTATGCATGGCTCCCATGTTTCGGGTATTATCGGAGCGGTCAGAAATAATGGTATCGGGATTGACGGCGTTGCCGATCATGTCAGGATATTGAACATCCGGGCCGTTCCAAATGGAGATGAGCGGGATAAGGATGTTGCGAACGCTATTATTTATGCGGTTGATCACGGCGCCAGGATCATCAATATGAGTTTTGGCAAGCCCTACTCCCCGGCTAAAAGCAGGGTGGATGAAGCTGTCCGGTATGCTATGTCTAAAGATGTGCTGCTGGTTCATGCCGCAGGTAATGACGGGGTGGATTTAGATGGTGAGGGGAATTACTTCCCGAATAAATTTTATGCAGCGGGTAAGGACACCGCGCAGGCCTGGTTGAATGTGGGCGCCAGCAACGCCAGGGATGACGAAAAGCTTGTGGCTTCCTTTTCCAATTTCGGGAAAACAAGGGTTGATGTATTTGCCCCTGGTGTGGATATTTATTCCACAGTACCAGGTTCGGGCTACAAATCATTAAGCGGGACAAGTATGGCGGCACCGGTAGTTACAGGACTTGCTGCGCTCATCAGGTGCTATTATCCAAAACTAACTGCCGTGCAGGTAAAGGATATCATCATGAATTCTGTTGTTAAGGTCGGTCATGATGTCGAGGTAATACAAAAAGGCAGAAAAGTGAAGGTTCCATTCGCTGATGTATGCGTTAGCGGGGGGATTGTCAATGCCTGGCAGGCTTTGAAAATGGCAGCATCTTATTAACTTTTACAGATCAGAACAAGCTTATTTCGCCCATTTACCCAAGGTGTTATAAAGTTTAAAACCTAAAAAAAGAACATATGAAAACAATAACTATAACGACCGGAACTGTTTTACTCTTATTAATTGCCTTTTTTTCATGTTCTGCCCAGGTAACGTACCTGGATGTTAATGAAAAAGTGGAGCAATACCCCAAAGTGGAGTGGCTTAAAGGAATGCCAGTTGACAAATTTGAGAAGGACAAGATCTATGTGGTGGAACTATGGGCTACATGGTGCAAGCCTTGTATTGCCTCTATGCCTCATATGGCCGAGTTGAACTCAAAATTTAAAGATAGGATAGTTTTTATAAGCCAGGATGTATGGGAAGATGACGTAGAAAAGGTGAAGGCATTTATAGCAAAAAATGAAAAACTGATGGATTGCGGGATCGGATATGCCGGTGCAAGCAAAACAAGCGACTTTGATAAAAACTGGATTAAGCCATCAGGCACATCAAGTATCCCCCGCACTTTTATCATTCAGAATAATACGTTGGTCTGGATTACACAACCCGATCAGGTTAATGAAGAAATACTGCAATTGCTGGTAGATCATAAATTCAGTATTGAAGCAGCCGAGAAGCTTGCTAAAAAGAATTGAGGTGAAGCAGCTAAGTTTATTATTGGTGCTGGCCGTATTAAGCTATATCTATAAACCAACAGTAAAAATGAATATCTGGAAAAATATAATTAGAAGGCCTACCTGAAGCATCCATCAGCCAGGAAATCGCTTTTAAAACTTGATGTAGAAAGGTAACCCCTATGGGGCAAAAGATACATTTGAAACTTTTGTTCTACAAACGGGTAGCCTCTACGAGGCATAATATCAAACTAATAAAGGAACTTGCCTCGTAGAGGTTACCAATTTGTAGTTCTACAAACGGGCAG
>Ga0307507_10000185_pt1 | contig 114599 bp, 29 predicted proteins | sample 7_EM_MG_FD_207223 | JGI IMG/M metagenome (GOLD analysis project Ga0307507, IMG submission 207223) | Populus trichocarpa ectomycorrhiza microbial communities from riparian zone in the Pacific Northwest, United States - 7_EM | ecosystem: Host-associated > Plants > Roots > Unclassified | place...
TATAGGCGCCGCTGATATCTAGGCTAAGTATTAATACTATAAAGTCCTTTCGCATAGCCCATGCAGTTTTAATGGTAGTAGCGAGTAGTGTAAGTGCTAATAGCGTTAAGCGATTCTTTCTTGCCCCTATTTAGCTTTGTGGTAGTAGGGTATGTTCCTCTGCTATGTCTGCTATATAGTCCGCTATAACCTTTTCTAAGATCTTGCTTAGGGTGTTTTCTAAGGCAATAGGGTGGTAGCTTCCTGGGATTAAGTAGTCTGCTTTACCTTCTTTTTATAAGATAACCGTTGTTATGGATCTTCTAAGTTGCGGGTAGTAGCCTATTACAAAGTATACTCTGGCTATATCTGTAAGCTAAGGTGCTATAAGTGGTCTATAGGTCTTTAGGGCTTTATTTAGGATCCTATCTAGTCCTAGTGCTATATTGTTTAAGAGGCGGCTAATAGTTCTAGCCATTTCTTCAGTTGTTATGTCGCTGTTAACCCTTAGGCGAGTTACTGGTGTTTTACCGGTAATATTGCTAAGGTCTGCTAGAGCTAGTTAAGGGAAAAATCTTTTTATAAGGATCTTTGCCTTCTCGTTATTATTACTTGTGGCCTATAGTTTGCCTGCTCTTTGTAGGGGTAGTAGGTGTGGATCTTTTACTAGGCGTCCCGCCTTTTTCTTTACCCATTTTGCTATGGTCCAAAGGCCCTTGTTATAAGGGAGACTTAGGTTAGTAGTATGTTTATTTATAAACCGTCTCTAGTTATTCCTTGCTTCTTTTCTTAGGGTATTCTTTAGCTGGTTTCTTATGTCTTTATATTATCTCTTATCCTCAGAATTGTGGCTGCTTGTGTATTTCCTCCTTGCTTGTCATTGGCCGGCTATAAGGGCCGCACACTATGCGGACCATGCGTGTCGCGCGTAGGGGCCCGGTTTTGAAATTAGGCAGTACTCTTTTAGCCTGCTTTTAATTGCTGCCTGGATCCTTTCTAGTCTTTAATTAATTTCCTTGGGGGTAGCTAATAAGCCTTACTTGTTTGGTATTAGGTGGATTTCTTCTAGGTCTTGGAGTTGTTATTTAATTATATTAAGGAAGCTATCTATATTAAGCTTCCTTGTTGCGTATTTTTTGCTATTTGGTTGTGCCTTAATGTCTAGATCTAGTTGTATCTAGATAGGGATATGGTCTGAGGTAAGTGCCTATTCTTCTTTAGGGGAGCACCTTTCAAGTCTCTGGTATAGGTTTTCGTCCATAATTGTAAGGTTAATTATACTTTTGGCGGTGCCCCATTGCCATGTAATTGCACCTGGGGGGGTAGCTAGCTTAAGGCCCCCGTTGTCTATAGCTCTTAGTAGGCACTCTGCCTGTCGCAGGTAGTTATATAGTAGAGTTTGACGTGCCTACTTATCTAAGCCTCCACCCTAGTTTTCTAGTGTTGTCCTACCTTTGGGCGTATAGACCTTCTATGGTTAAGGCCTGGCCAAAAGCCTCCCCCGCCTAGGTAACTCCTGTTTACTCCTTAAGCGTACCTTACCGGCGTACCGCCCTAGCGAGCAGTCCCATCTATTGGTATACTAACACGCGCATCCGTTCTCTCGAGCCGCGTAGTAGTCTCTTTGGCTAGGACGTGATCCTGCCTGCCTACTAGGTGCACTAGGGGTTAGAGCCTAGCTAAGGGGTAAAGTCCCTAGAGCCAGCAGTGGCTACTACGTACTACGCCCCGCGGGAGGCTAGTTGTAGTATAGGGGCGCAATACCCTATACTACTACTAGTTCCCGTTTCGCGTTGCCTATAAGAGTCTCCTTATAATAGGCCGACCGTGTCTTGTAGGAGGGGGCCGTAGAGACGCTAGGTCCTATGCTAGGCAACCTACTCCCCCCTCTCCTACTAACTAAGCTTGTGTCCCCCCTTTCTATAAGCTGGCCTATGTCTCTAACTGTCGAGACCTTGTCTGACTGGCCTGTGTTTCCTCTAAGACCTTTCCTATATATATGCATATTAGGTTGCGTGCACCACGCCTATTAAGACCCTCCTATAAGTCGCCTTATATGCATGCGTTAGGTTGCGTGCACTACGCCTATTAAGACCCTCCTATAAGTCACCTGTAGGTTAACCGCAGGTTAAACGCTATGGGGCCGTTAAAGCTGGCCTATGTTTCCGCTACTTAGAGCTTTGCTCGTGTTTCCACCTTGTTAAGCCGTCTGGTTGCTATCGCGTCGCCGTTGTGGCGCTGTCGCGTCGCTGTCTTGTCCAGGTCGCGCGCACCACGCCTATTAAGACCCTCTTCTGAGTCTCCTGGATGTGCCGGATAGGCTCTCATAGAGGGGCCTTAACAAGTTCTCTAGGTAGGGCCTTAATAAGTTCTTCGCGGTGGCCTTAGGGGCCTTAATAAGTTTTATACGAGGTATCTGCGACGCGTTAACCTTAACAAGTTCTTATAAAAAGAGGTTCCCTACGCCCTTGCCGCATCCCTTTGCAATCTTAGAGCTAGTGTAAGCCTAAGGGTGTCCTATTGTATAACTAGGACGCGTCCACGTCGGCTGGCTAATAATAAGGCCAGTTTCGGGCCTGGCTATGAGCTAGGTAGTCGTATATCGGGTAGTTTTCGTATCCCAGTTTCCCTTAATAGGCCTCCCTAGGTGGTAGGGTAGGAGCCTTAAGCGGAGGCAGTAAGGCTCCTGGTGTTATTAAGGGCGATGCTATGGTACGCGTCGCGGGCTCAACACCACAGAACCGCGACGACAGCGCGCTGTATGCGCTGCGACGGCTCCCTACCATCGCCTCTGCACTTAGCCATCAAAAGGAACGATTTCCTGATGATGTTTCCACCCGCGGCGACGTGGACGCGTGCAGTAGGGCTTCGCGGGCTAGAGAGTATATATAAAAGTCCAAATTTAAATTATTAAAATTTATTATTAAGTGGTTGTTAAGATATTAAAGTGTGATTTTTCTATTTTTTGGTGTGTTTTTGAAGTGATTAGCTTACCCGTTTGACCAGCTTACCCGTGAAATACGTTATAAAATTATTTAATAAGTATACTATTAGCCTATAATACACAACTATATATAAAAATATATTTAAGTATACAGGATATGTGTATATGGAAAGACCTCTTATATAAAGAAGTAAGGAGTACTTTAACTACTACCAATTCTAATATAAAGATAGCGCGATATCTTAATTAACTTTATAGTTAACTTACCTAATAGTAATAGGTTTATAAATATTATAGTAATTATTAACTATTTTATAAAAATGCGATATATAATTCCTATAGACTTAATTAATATAATATTAGTAGCCAAATATTTTATTAAGTATATCTTTAAACTATATAGACTTTTTAACTTAATAATATCTAACTATAAAAGCCAGTTTGTTTTAGATTTCTAGTAAGCCCTATATAAATAATTAAGTATTTAAATATAACTCTTAACTGCATTCTATCTAAAGATAAATAGTTAAACTAAAATTATAAACGCAATTATAGAATGTCGGTACTAATTTAATGGTATAAGTGAGTCGTGTCTAGGGGCACGAAATACGTATAGTATCGTATGCTTATTTAGACGGTGGTGACTGTCGATTCTATTAAGGTAGACTACGTGGTCTATATACTGACGCACCTCCCCCCTAATTAGTTAGTGCTTTAGGGGTGCACCAGACGCGTAAGTGGGTGGTTGGCGCACCAAACACATAAACGCGTACTCGGCGTACCAAACGCGTAGGCACGCGGTTGGTACGACAGGTGCTGTAATTATACACTGGCGGTACTTGGAAAATGAAACCACTTATATATAGCCTCCGTAATTGCCTTAATAGAACCATAAAACACATAAGAAAATACATAGGAAATCCCTCCTGAGGTGCCTTTTGGGTTGCCTTCCAAATGGTGCTCCAATCTGGCTGTAAGTCCTACTTACGGTCCGTAAAATGAACTGTACGGCCTTTTAACGGGCCGTAAATGTACCGTACGGCCCTCTGATGGGCCGTAACTGAACTGTAAATGCTCCGTTAGTCTCGCTCTACCCATTCTATGACCTTTAGGTTGAGCTTATTTGTGTTAATTAGGGGTTTAAGAGCTTAACACGGCTTTACCTTAGTTATAGCGTCTGCTGGGTTGTCTCCGCTGCTGATCCATTTAACTTCCGTAATCTCGCGTTGTTTGTAGGCCTGACGTAAGCATATTAGGTCGACCATAAGCCTCTTCTCCTATGTCGTGCCTAGTTTGACTAGGCAGTTGTAGAGGGACTTTAAATTAGTGTATAAAACCAGGGGTAGCTACTCCAATTATAGAATCTTCTAGATTGTTAATTTAATTACGGCTGCTATATTAAAGCTATGGGCTAGTGTATATAGTTCAGAAGCTAGTATACTGTGGGTTACTTACTTGTATTTAATTAAAGACTAGTGCAGTATATTTGCGTCCTGATTATGGTCCGTAAGTACAATTATAAAGCCAATTTGCGATGACAGGTCCCTATTATTGGCAAAGAAGGCGTCTATAAATACTATTACGCTAATAGAATTTAGGTCTAGCGGTATAAAGTAAGTCCTCTTGTCGCATTATTAATCTGCCATTAAATGCGCTTATTAAGCTGCTTAATATTTTCTTTTTATAGATCTACTATCTGGGCCGCAAAAGACAAGTCATAGGCAGATTCGGGTTGGCAGACTATAGCAATATAGGCGCCTCTTACACGCTGTGCAGCGTATTAGTCCTTTGTATTTACGGTCTTATAGGTCTCTCTACGGGAACTAGTGAGGTCTGTAGGCTTTGCTATAACGAGCTTTAGGTTTTAAGCTTAGCGTTCCTAGGTTAGCTAGATTAAGTTGCCCTTTTGTGTAATTAAGCCTCCGTTAAACTTAATTAGAGTCTACTTAGTTAACTGCTCTTATGGCTTTACTAGGAACTTAGCTTCTTGCAGTTTAGTCTTTTTAGCGTCCGCAAATATCTGGTCTGCTAAGAAGAGGGTATTATTTGTTTAGAGTCCAATAATACCAAGGCCATTTAATAGGGTGTATAGGAGGCAAGGGTTATAGGTTAACTACTCCATCTTAAGTTTACGGACGTGGTGCTAGTGGTATATCTTAAACCAATGGTTTCCAGCTTCCGGTACTCTGTATAGGGGTTTTATAACCCATAAAATTATTCCTGGTTGTAGGTTAAGCTTATAGGGTGGTTATATAAAGATATCCCTACTTAGGTAGGTATTAGACTGTATATAGGCTTGCGAGATATCCCGTAAGTAGAGGGCTATAGGTTTGCTTTGCTATAGGCTAGGCATAAGTGCAAGTATAATCTATTAGCTAACTCGTTAGATTGTAGGCAATTGTATAAGGATTAAGTCCTTTCCCTAGTTGTTATAAGCTTATATAACAAGCCTTGACTTTTTGAAGGCTTTGTTAGTATTAGGGTGCTTAATTTTGTTAATAAAGCGCAAGTTGAATATACGGACGCCTTGCGGAACGTCTCTCTCTGTTACAACTGCAAAGACGCCCTTCTTAAGTAGTCCGTTAATCTCTTTGCGTTGTGAGTCCGTAAAAGGGGTTTCCTATACTAGAACTAATATATCTACAGGCGGAGATTGCTTTACAGATATGCCTATGGAGGTTAGGTGATTCTCCGTTATGGGGTTCTTGCAGGGGCATCCTTGGTCACGCTTTACAGCAGGTTTTGTAGGTTTATTAGGTTTCTAGGGGACCTCTATAGTAGGTAAGGGTGCTTCTAGTTTATCCAATTCGGCGGGTGCTTCTGGTTCGTCTAGCTTAATGTTATAGATGTTTTTAGACTAAAAATAGGGTTTTACGGACATGCTTCTAAAGCTTATTGGTCCGCTAGGGAGCTATATACAGTAGGTCTCGTCTTCTACGGCCAGTAGATGGTAAGGTCCAGTCTAATTGCCGCTTTCACGCCATATAAGGACTTTAGAGTTAAGCGGGAGGTTGTGTACTAGGGTTGTATTAGGTCCGTTATAGTGGTGTAGAGCGTTATTAACAGTTTATTTAGCCCGTAATTTGACTATTTTGGCCATTGCCTTCCGTATTATAGCTGCTTAATCCATAACAGACAGGGTAGGAGGGTCCAGTTTGCTTATCCTTAGGTAGGCTCTGTAGACTAAGAGGGTAGGTACCAGTCCGTTAGGGCCAGCGGTATTATTAACGGCTTTTACGGCCATCTATAAAGCCAGTTCTCTTTAGATATTCTTATACTCGTCCGTAATAATCTGGTAAGCTCTCTGTAAAGCTAGGTAAGCTTACTCAATAAGTCCAACGGACCAGTGCGCCTTAATTAGAATGGCTTTTGTTAAAATAGCCATAGCCATAGCATACTGTTGGAATTCCTTACTAATAAAGTTCCTACTAGCGTTGTGGGTGATATACTTAGGGGGTCCAAGGTATATATTAATCCAGCAGGTCCATAAAATATCCCAAGTATATTTTGCGGATATATTTTACAACTAATAGGCGGCTTGATAGCGGGTTACCTCGTCAACTATATATAATACTGGACTGCCGTTAATGTACATAATATCCACATATACTAAGTGGTTGAAGTTAAGGTCCTTATAAAGGGTGAACTTGAATCTGCCTAGGGAACGTCCGTATTTCTGGCAAAAAGAGCAGTATTTGGTCAGGTGGTTGATTGCCTTTCTATTAACGTTGTTATGTCCAGAGCGTTTAAGAACTCTATATAGCTTTTCAGCTAACGGGTAGCCGAAACAGCAGTACAAACAGTAGATTTCAGTACTGGTAAGGTAGCACGGGTTATAGTCAAAAGATTCCTAAATGTAGGTCCGTAAAGTCTCTCCCCATATAAGGAACGGGTGTCTAAATCGTCGTGTAATTGGTAGGGTGATATACTTACTTCCTAGGGCAGTTGCGGGGCTAGTTAAGGTGTCCGTAATATTATTGTAGTAGACCTATAACCTATCCATATCTGCAAGATAGAGTAGAAAAGGGGTGTCCGCTTTTACTATATGGAAGTTAACTAGGCCAATTAGGGTCTTAACCGCAACTAATTTAATTAATGCGGTTAAACTAATGCCAAATTGGACGTTTACGGCCCCAGCTTGCATAGTGTTAATGTCCGTATTATCATTTACGGTAGTCTTATATACAAGGTATTGTCTATAACCTGTAGTAGACTTTTTAGAGGCACTTATATCGATCATAATGCCATAGAATTCTTTAGGGGTATAGCGTTCTATAGTAATATATTCAAATGGGTCCTATTTACAGTCCGTAACATCCGTAACAGGTCTAACGGGTGTACTTACGGGCCAGTTTTCGGGTGTAATTAAGTGTATAAAGAAGCGGTCGGCTAATACAGTTATAGTATTAAAGGCTTGACTGTCCGTAAAAGGTCTAAAAGTAGTTAGGAATGTCTCTAAGGTCTCCTGTTCCTAAGCGTCTAAATTAAAGTTAATTATAAGGGCTTCTATTAACTCATTAGGGGGCTCCTCTACTTCCTCTCCTTCGTATTCCAAAATAAACTGGTTAATCCGGTTATTAAGTCTCTTCCTAGACTTGTTACGTTCTTCCTAGGTATACCTTGTAGACCAACATCCTTCCTTGCTATACACAAAGCACTTCTGACTGGTTTGTCTGTGGGGGTATGTTTTCGTACGGGGGTTGCTGCGGGGGTTATAGGTAGGACTTAGTCGGTACGGGTGCTGCTAGCGGTAGCGGCGGTCCGTAAAGTAGACGTCTGAGCAGACTTGCTGATAAGCAAGCAAAACCCTGCTTGCTTGCTTGCTTGCTTGTCTTGGCAGTAAGCAAGCAAGCAAGCAAGAGGCCTTATTTTGGGCAATCAAGCAAGCAATGGAAGGGCTTGCTTGCTTGCTTGCTTGTTTATTGCTTATATATAGTTAATTTAGCAGTAGCAGTAGTTGGTAATAGACCTTTGGTGTTTTTCTGGTGGCCGAGGTAATGCAAATAGTGTAAACAAGCCCTTTTAGGTAACCGCTAAGCCTATTTAAAACGTTTTTCCGCGCCGACCAAAAGTCTCGCGCAGCTTACAGTAAATAATAAACACCTTTCTATTCTTATCCATCACTAACTCCACCAATTTAATAGAACCTACTTAGCTACCGCTACTACTATGGCATAGGACCCTACCAACGTGAATATAAGCGCGATATCCGCAGAAAACCCCTTAGCCCTATAGTCTTATTATTGGAAGCCGCCGCGCCCGACCAGCTTGCAGACGATAATAATGTTGATAATTATAATGGTATTAACTAGAAACGACTTCCAGATCTTCAAAAACCTTATTATAGCTTAAAGCGGACACCTAGCTTTATTTATAAATATGGGTACAGGTGCCAAAGTTGGGTAAAGCTGGAGCAAATTATCTTTATCTGCAAGTACTGCCACCAATATAAAATTCTTGACTGTGGAGGCCCTGGTTGTTATAATATATTAAATACTAATACTGCTGCTTAAACGCATCTTGCTAAAAATACTCCTGGCCATAGATATGATAAAAATGGAGAGATTATATTTAAATTAAAAAAGCGCGGGCACACCGTTCTTAAGCAACTTTAGGCTTTAGGCTAATATGTCTCTTAAGAAGCTGCTAACGCAATTATTGGTGGCTTTAATACCTCTATATTTAAGTAATTAGCTATTGATTGGCTTACTGAAAATAACCACCTCCTATAAGAGTTTGAAACCTCGTCCTTCCGCCATATAATACGAATTGCGAATCCTAAGGCTAAGCGCGTACTCTGGCTCAATTATCAAGCGGTAGTAGACTATGTACTAGCCGACTATAAAGTGTACCTCCCCTCTATTACTAAGACTCTTGCTGCCTCCAGATCACTCCTATATATATCCTTTAATAGCTGGCAGACCCCTAATGGCAAGCTTGCTCTTACTAGCGTATACATACATTACCTTAACAAGGAAGGTCGTGTAGTGGACTATATACTTACTCTACCTACGTAGCTTGGCTAGCACTCAGGAATTAACTATATGGAAGTTATTAGTAATGTCCTTAATACGTTTAAGATTACAAAGGAATGGCTTGGCTACTTTATTACTAACAACGCCTACATAAACAATACTTGTTTGAATTATCTGGCAGTTAAATTTAGCTTTAATAAGGCCTATAGGCGCGCCCGCTACGCTTGCTATATCCTAAATCTAGTTGCTTAGTAGCTTATGTTTGGTAAAAATAAAGAAGCTTTTAAAAACGAGGATGCGAATATACTAGAAGAAGAAGAGTTCCTAGAGCAGTGGCGGAAGGAAGGACCGCTTGGAACACTTTATAACCTTATTAATTTAATTAACACGCCTTAGCTTGTATAGCTATTCGAGTAATATTAAGTCGATAAGAACATACCTCCGTAGAAAGGCTTTTAAATTAAGCAGCTTATTAAGCCTGTTAAGACCCGCTGGAATAGCTACTACGCTACCTTTAAACGAGCTACCGAGCTCTAAGCGCCTCTTAATTCGTTTGCTTAGTACTAGATTATAAAGTATAAAAAGGAAACGGCCTCCCTTAGATCTAAAGGCAAGAAGGTACCTAAGCCTCGCCGCTATATTGCCGTTGGCGGCTTGAACGTATACAATTGGTTAATTATTAATAAATACATAGAGATCCTTAGCCCTCTTAAAGAAGCCACGAGCTTAGTAGAAGGTAGAGGCAAGGCTGGTAAATACAGCGTAATTTAGGAGGTCATTTCTACGTTTAATTAGCTGCTTAGAGTCTTTAAAGAAAAGAAGGATCGCGTTACTAAAGCTATAATAGAGGACTATCCGAATCAGGAAGCCATAGAGGATTATTTTATAATTAATTTAAACGCGGCCTGGGCAAAGCTGAACGACTATTACCTTAAGCTTAACGATACTCCAGTATATTATATAGCAGTCCTTCTATATCCTTATTTTAAGCGCTTCTGCTAGAACGCGTAGAAGGATAGGCCTAATTAGATTATTAGTGGCGACGCTGCCTTCTAAACTCTCTGGCTTTAGTATAAAGATCGTTTGATACCTTTATTAGTAGAAATAGAGGCACGGCCTCTAAAACGTGTGCGAGCCTCCGCTGGCCGTGACAGCCATATTAACGCCTACTCTGGTGCCTTAACACCAAGCCAGATGGTCTGCGAGGATAAGTACACGTGGTAGAAGTTGCTTAATCCTCTACTAAAGGAACACCCGTTGGCTTAGGATCTAATTAAGTACTGGTAGTAGATGTAAATTGAGTTTCCACGCCTTACCTAGTTCGCCTTTGATATACTAACTATACCAGCTATAAGCTTAGATTGTGAGCGAGGATTTAGTGAAGCTAGTAATCTACTAGAGCCTTATCAATCTAGGCTACAGCCAATAATGATTGCTGCTCTACAATGCACGCGTTCTTAGAAGAAGATGGGTTATAAAAAGGCCACTAGAGAAGGTAGTAAGTCTATTAATTTATATAAAGCTAATAGCTAATAAAGGAACAGCTGCTATACCTCCTTCCTCTACTACCTCCCGATCCTCTATACCACGCCAAGATCGCGATCTACGCGCTGCCTTTACCGCGTCTGCCTCATGAACTGCCTTCGAGCCGCGCGAACGAGCTTACCTTATACTACAATTGATTAATGGTGGAGGAGCTTAGTGGGCAATGTACTATTACTAGGCGAAGCCATGGCGGATTTTCTGTAGAACTTCAAATTCTATACTGTCTTGGCAAGCAATTAACAAGCAAGCAAGCAAGCAGACGTGATTTTGAGGCTAACAAGCAAGCAAGCAAGCAGAGAGCTTCCAAATCGGGCAATCAAGCAAGCAGAGGGGTGTTTTGCTTGCTTGCTTGCTTATCAGCAAGTCTGCGTCTGAGTTTATTTGCGGATATTGAATATCCGTAGTGAAGGCTTAAGTGCTGCTCAGTGGGTTTAAGACTTTATATATTACAATAGAGGAGCGTAGATCATTAATAAGGCCAGCTAAGGTATCTACAGGCTTATAGTAGGCATACTTATAGGGCTCTACTTCCTGGCAAGCCGTAATAAGTTTGTTGTGCAGGAAGTCGTCTGTTTGAAGTTTAGCGTTAAGGCCGTACTATAGGTGCCGGAGGTCTTTAATAAGGATCTACAGACACTCTATAGTCAATTTTTCAGTGTTCTTGTTAATTACGGTCCGTAGCTTAGTCGCATTCCATTAGGTAAGAATATCACGCTTATATTCCGGTCCTTTAAAGTAGTTACGTATAGCTTTGCATAGCTTATCAAAGGGAACACCAAGGGGGTTGCTCTTAAGGTTGGTGTAGTAGTGGTCAAGTGCTAGGCCACGCAGCATGGTAGAGTAAGCTTGGCTAAACTCCTATTTAGAAATATCGGCCTTTTGACAGAGGTCCGTAAAGATAGTCAGTTTAAAGTTAAAGTTATCGTTTTCACCGCTATATTTAGATTCGTCGGTATAGAGCTTAGCTAAGTTAGCTAACTCCTTACCATAGGTCTTTGCTTAGGTAGGTTGCGGATTTATAACTTGGACGGGTTGCAGATCTATAACTTAGGCGGTTTGCGGATCTATAACTTGGGCAGTGGCGGAAGGGTTTTAGCCCGTATTTTGGTTTATAGGGGTATTACAGTCTGTGACTTAGGTACTGGGTGTGCTCTGGCCAGTAAGGTCAATTCCAAAACTGCTTAGGTTTATAGGACGAATTTGGTTAAGAGGGTCAGGTATAAGGCCAGTAATTATATTAAGTTTAGAAGAAGCAAAGAGTTCCTTAGTAGTGTTATACTCATCTAGGATTTCTTCCTTAGTCTATTCCATTCGGTCCTCTTTATATATTATATTGTACAAGGACCGTGTAATAGTAACCCATTTATTCCTTTTAACCTATACGCCTTGGTTACGTAAAAGGGTCCATAGGTTACGGATAGTAGTGGGGTTGTATTCCTTAAAGATAGCTTCCATAAAGTCCGTAAAGTCTTCCTGGTATTGCTCCCATAGGTCAATATTTATAAGCTTAAAGTATCCATACTTAAGGATTTTAAATTTGATATAGTTGTTGACGTTATCTATAGACGTAACGTCGACTCCTTATCTTCACTTCTTTTAACCTTTATTAACCTGCTTGCTGATGTCTACCATACTGTATAGTATAGTGTGGTGTGTAGCGGGTGGAAGAGGTCTTGTAAGGGTCCATAAAATCGGTTAACGGGCCTATAACGGTTCGTAGAAGGGTAAGAGGGTCTCCATAGGGTTTTAACAGGTCCGTAGTGGTTCGCAGGAGGGTAAGAGGTCTCCATAACGGTCCGTAAAAGTGATTAACGGGTCCGTAACGGTTTGTAAAAGGGTGAGAGGTCTCTGTAAGGGGTTAGAGAGGAGGCCAGGGTATTTTAGTAGGGTATAGTGGTCGCGTTCTTGGTGTAATTATATTCTTAATGTGGTCGCGTTGACTACTAGTACAGTAGTCAATATCTCTGATTAAGGTGGAGCATAAATGTCTTCTAAAACCAGGGTAGATTCAAGGTAATTCTAGGTAAGGTAGAGCGTCAGACGTCTTCCAAATCTAGAGTACTTTAATTCTCTTTAACTGAAATAGGGGCTTGCAAGGTGGAGCGTTGGACGTCTTCTAAGCAAGTGCGTATCTCCTAATCTGTGCGCGCTTACTAATCAGTATCGGTACCAATTTAATGGTATAAGTAAGTCGTGTCTAGGGGCACGAAATACGTATAGTATCGTATGCTCATTTAGACGGTGGTGACTGTCAATTCTATTAAGGTAGACTACGTGGTCTATATACTGACGCACCTCCCCCCTGATTAGTCAGTGCTTCAGGGGTGCACCAGACGCGTAAGCGGGTGGTTGGCGCACCGAACGCGTAAACGCGTACTCGGCGTACCGAACGCGTAGGCACGCGGTTGGTACAACAGGTGCTGTAATTATACATAGAATAATACCTATAAATATACTACTCCTACCTATAAGACAACTGGGAAAAATAGCTGCCCTTAGCTAAGTTTACTGTAAATAATATAATAAACGTATTAATAAGCGTAATGCTATTTTACGCAACCTATAGACAGGACCCTTAACTTAGATTTAAACTATAACCTAAAATTAACATAATGGGACTTATAATTAAATGGATTTGGTTGATTAATGTATATAACTTCACTAATTAAATAAAGTAGTTAATAAAACTATTATAAAGTAAATTAACGTACGCTTAAATGGTATAGGAATGGTATATAAATAAAGGATAAGCTCCTATATAGGACTTTAAGGAAGGTAATATAGTTTACCTAAATATATAAAACCTACGGACTTAACAGCCCTTAAAGAAACTTAATTAGAAGTTTATAAGCCTATACTAAATTAAGAAGAAACTAAGCCTATATACCTATAAGCTTAAACTACCAACTAAGATAAAAGTACACCTAATATTTTATATAAGCTTATTATAACCTTTAAAAGATAATCCTATAACTTATAAAGTGCTGCCACTACCTTTTATAATTATTAACAATGGTAACAGTTCTTACTTTATTAACTTAATTAATAATATATAATAGAAAATATAATCTAAATAATTTAAACTTCTTGTTAAGCGGGAAGGATATAAAATATAAGCCTATAAAACTTATAATTAGATTAAGGCTAACACGCCTTCTTTAGTAAAAGAATTTTATAAGAACTATCCTTTATAGCCTACTTTAGCTAAATAGATATAATATAAAGATAAACAACTACCACCTAATATAATAATTATTCATTGCTTAACGTCCAATTCGGATCCCTATTGGGCCCACGCGGACTACTCCTTATTTACATATAGGGAGAAAACTCTATTTAAGAAAACCCTGTAATCCATCTCCCCGCCTTTTAGGACTCGCCTACTTAGCGCCTACGAGTTACCTATAGTGCTCTACTACCTTACTTTTTAACCTCCTTAGGAACCACTGCTGCCGTAATAAGCCTACGGACGCGCTAGTATTATAAACTTAACTCTGCTACTATAGAGTTATTAGGGGGCGCCTAACACTTACCCCTTTGCCTTCTATTACTATTTCCTTTGCAACCCAGAACTAGTCTAGTACATTTTAGCTAATAAGCCACTAGGTAACCGCCTTGAGGCCTTTTTATATTAAGAGTAGTATATTATAGTTCTCTATGCCAGCTACTAAAAGCATTGCTTCTTGGTTGGTGCGTAAAGGGTATAACAGTATTACGTGTTTTAATGTCTGTCTTGGCCAGCCATATTCACATCTTAGGCTACCTACTAGGACACCCATCCAGTAGAGCCAATCTTTTAATCCTATTATTCCTATTCTTAAGAGTGTTGCTATTATATTTTCTGCCTTTATTAGGCCTTCTTAGAGCCCTTAGGTATTTACCCCCCATGGCGTTAACCATGCTATGGCTTGGGTTCCTCTTGCCTAAGACAGCCTCTGTACCTTTAACTCCCATACGCCTCTCTAGTATTGGTTTAGCCAGTATTATATTATGGTAGATAGTTTCCTAGTACTCTTTTATACTCTACTTTAGCTCCTTTCTTTCTCTTGCTATTGTCTTTACTAGTCTTTTACACGTCTTCCTTCCTCCTCTATATGGGCCTGGGCCCTAACACAGCACCATTCTTCTTCTGCTTTTTCTACCTATTTCTCTAGCATATCCTCCCTACTTTGGGATTGTTGGTTTGCTCTCCTATAGGGCACCCTAGGGTCCCCCCATAGTTTGTTTAGGCGTGTCTTAATATACTTTATAATATTGGAGTTGCGCTCCCTTTGCACCCTTTGTATTGCAGCGGCTTCAATATATAATTATAGGGGGGGATATTAGCTTCCTTCTCAAGCAGTGCTGTGGCCGTTCGCTACCACCTAATATAAATACACGAAATATAATAGTAGGAAACTTAAAATTATAAAGAACTTAAAATATATTATAACGCTTATAACACAATAAGTTATAAATTCTTAACTAAATTAAATTGTTTTAGACCTTTAACTAAAGGGAGAAGGTACTATAATGGGACTAGCCTAGTTACAGTAAATGTCTTAGTAAAACACTTAATAAATAACTATCTAAAACTGTTTAAAACTATTTAAAACTATTTAAAACTATTTGCAACTATTTATAACTATCTATAACTATCTATAATTGTCCGCTATAATCCACTATTTTCTACTAGCGCTATAACACTAAAGTATGTTAAAGACTGTTAAAGACTGTATGTATATATATATATATACCAACTACTAAGGCCCTAACTGTTTAATTATATAATTCTCTTATTATTTCTTTCTCTTCTTTATACAATATCTTATTCTCTATAAGAGCTATATACCCTTAAATTTAGATAAAATTTATATTATTCCCTTAAATCTTCCCTAAAGCCTCCTTACCCCTTTACAATTAGTAAAATAAGGTTTAAACTACTCTAATACTCTTTCTATTAAGAACAGTCCTATATAAACTACTTAATCTATTAGTATAGTAAGCTTTATACCCTCTTATACTACCTTAAAGCGCATTTATACAAGAAACCCCCTAAGTTTGGACTTCTTTTCTAAGAATTGCTTAACTAATAATAACTTAATCTTTACTACTCTAATTCCATTAATTCTATTTTTAAGTATTTAATTATTATCTATTAACGTTAACCAATTAATTATTTTCTATAACTATCTAACCGTAACTAGTTATAAGTTAGTGTCCCTTATACTAGTGTCCCTACTAGTACCTAAGGTTATTACTACCATTAATGGCGTTATAACTAGTGCTTTTAATAGTATATTATTTGACTTTATTAATACTATAACTAGGTAGTAAATGTATAATAAAGCCTTATAGGAAATACTACGGTAGACTCGCTATATTAGCGACTTAGTTAATTAAGGCACGAGCATAGTAAAAGGGTTGCGCAAGCCTACATGATTGGATTGTCTATAAACGAGGATCTAAAGCTAGAGAAAGGAAAGGAGAAGAAGAGCAGCGCTGGTTAAAGTAGGGTTCTTTTATACGGTCCTTTAGTTATATAACCGTAAGTTCTACTAAGTTCTGCCAGTTAAGTTCTACCATTTTTTGCTAGAGCTGTAATACGCTAATAGGCTAGGTATATAGGTAAACAAGAAGTTAATAATATAATAATAACTAGTAAAGTGGTTGCCTAATAAATTAACTCTAATTATATTCTAAGATTTATTATAAAAAAAGGGACTATCTAAGTAGGGACTGTAGTCCTTTAAATATACAATATAACTTCTATTAAAGTTGTTGCTCTATTACTCTATCTGCTCTATTTGCTTTATTATAGATTATATAGATTATATAGATAATATCCCGTAACTTGCTATATAACTTAATTACCCCTTATCCTACAGTTTAACTAGTTTTAGCGTCTCCCGCGCTCCTACCACTAGTCTGTTTATATCCTCTCTTAGTAGCCATACTACTGCCAATATAAGGTCCATAACATCGCCCTATAACTTGATTGGTTCTAGCGCCTCCTATGCTATCTTAACTAACCTATTTATATCTTTTTTTAATAGTCGTACTACTGTAACAGTGCTAGAGCGCGTTACCTACTACATTGCCGTTTCTAGGGCAATTTGCCGCATTTCTGGGTAATCTGCTAGCACTACTCATAGAGCTAACCAATTAGGATTTTCTATGCCCAGTATAGAAAATCGCCATTAGCTCGCTTGCCACTAGCGCCTTAGCGACCCCTTATATCTCATTAGTCTCTAACAGTCTTCTTCTCCTTCTTCTCCTTAGCTTAGTATTCTTATATAGTAGCAATCTACAAGCCTTAGTTTAGAAGCATTTATATAAGCCTATTATAACTACTGCTAATATAAGGTCCGTAATATATTAGGCACTTACTTTACTAATTAGTATAAGTGATTCTTTCTGTTATGGGACACCCCTATGACACCTTACACACGTCCACCTATTTCCACCGACTGAACAACTGGAGACTGACCACAAGACGGCAATCTAACAGCAATCTGCCGTATTCTACCGCAATCTGCTGTCTCTACTATCGGAGTTGCCAACTAGCAACTTTAAGGACCTCTAACTGCCGAATTCTGCTAAGTTCTACCAGAACCGCTACCTAAGCTCTACCCTGCCTATGTATAGCATAGTACCTGTTAACCTAGCAACTAAGCGAACGTTATGTACCCTTTTCCCCCTATTTCCTACTTTCTTTTCCTTACACAACGTCTTAACTTTATTACGCAGTTTATATATATAGCTTAATAATATCTACTTTACTATATATTATTACCGCTTATACTCGCTCCGTAACACTACGTTATATTAACCTTATATACCACCCTCTAAAATACAGAATAACCCTAAAGCCCCTATAACAGCCGCTGGCATTATATCCATACTCTAAAAATAATTAGCAGAGATATAGAAGTCCTTTATAGACACCCTCATATAAAACTAAGCCACTTTAACTTAACAATAAGCCAAATAAGAAGTATAACACCTATAAATAATTAAGGACCTTTAAGAAGAAGTCCGCACCCTTAAGATGCCTATACTAGGGGGGGAGTTTTCCCCTAGGGTTCTTCTTTTCCTAACTTATTAGACATTTCTTCTTCCTCTATCTCTTTGATATTATCCATATCCTTTAGCTTTGGGCAGGATGTAGTAAAGTAATTATCCTTTCTGTAATTAAAGCATATAACTATAGCAGGGTTAATTAGGGTATTGTAATAAGCATTGGCTAAAGGTATAGTATATAGTGAATTAGGTGGGGCTTGTGGGTGGGTAGTTATAACCGCTTTTAGTATAAGGGTAGTTATAGTTTATCTTCCAACGCTAGCTCCTATTAGTGTAGCGGATAAGTTCTAGTTATTATAGGACTGCTTTAGTTAATTAAAACAAGTATTAATTTGTTTTAGTTCTAAATCTAGCAACAAACATTAGGCTGTAAGTCTTTAGTAGGTTAGTAGGTTATCTAAGGCCACTACAATCTTCTCTTATAGTTGGACCATTAGCTTATTATATAGGTCTAAATAGTAGTTTTTAAGGGGAACCTAGCCTTCCCCTACTAGGTATAAGAATTAAGTTTAGAACTTAGCAAAGGAGTAACCTAGTTTTATTATTAGGCGATTATACTTATATCTAGCATCCTGTACTTTATTTAGATTTATATAGATTATAGCTAGGTACCATAATATCTTATTAACAGATATAAATCGGACGGGGGGTTTATCTTTAAATTTGGCTTAAAGGTGCTATTATATATCTCCTATAGTTTGTCTAAAGACGTAGAGTATCTTGGCCTCTTTAGAAGTAAAGTAGTCTTAATTAACACAGAGTTTTTCTTATACCTAGATTCTCCAGTTCTTAAAGGTTAGGTCTATGCTATCTAACAGTAGTAAGGGGTTAGGGAGCTTAACGGACTTTAATTGCTTTATTATTATATCCATACTCTCTAGTATATTATATTTAGTTAAGTGAATAGGTTAACTAAGGCTTTATAAAGGAGAGGCTGGGCTATTTTATAAGGCAGTAAGGCTTTCTAGGATCTCCTTTAGAGTCTCTTATATACTTTAGGCTTAAAGACAATTAACCTTCTAACTAGCTATAAGGGCACAAATCTGCTTATACATATCTATAACATTATTATTATTTTTAATTTCTAATCCTAACTAGATCTTATGTTCCTCTTAAGTAGAGGCAGGTCTTTTAGATAAGCTCGCTTTAGGTGCCATTATTAGCTTCCTAAGGTTTATTAGAATTATATAATTTAGTTTTAATTCTGGGGTTCTTTTAGGGGTGCAGGTTAAGTATAGTCTAGCCTATAAAGGTAGGATATTATTAAGGCCTTCTCAAGCGTGGTAGTATAAGTTTTTTTGGTGTCTAAGTATAACGCGTTAACGCGTTATTGTAGATAAAGGTCTTCTTTTAAGGTAGGATATTATTAAGGCCTTCCCAGGCAATATAGGGAGAGCTTAGTATAATATAACGGGCTTATATAATTACTTCTAAACTAAAGCTTGTAGATTGCTACTATATAAGAATACTAAGCTAAAAAGAAGAAGACTGGTAGGGACTAGCAGGATATAAAGGGGTCGTTAAGGCGCTAGTAGTAAGCGAGCCAATAGCGACTTGGCAGAATTTGGCAGAATTTAGCAGATTGCCTAGAAAACGGCAAATTGCCTAGGAAACGGCAATGTAGCAGGTGACAAGCTCCAGCACCATCACAATACTATCTTGGTTTGCTATTATATTTTATATTATTAAGTATCCCTAATATTAATCTAACTTATAACCCAATTAATCTTTTAATTATATTCTTGTAACTAAGGCATTTCTAGTATTACCTTGTCCTTTCCTAACAGTAGGATATTAAAAGACACTTTAATTTATCTCTTTTTAATAGTTAACTAAACAGGTCCTATTTTAAGATTAATAATGCCTCCTCTATAGGCTATTAGATCTCCTAAAATTGTTATTAACGGATATAGGTGTTCTTTCTGCCTATATAGTAACCCCATTCTTTTAACTGCTATTAGTAATATATAGTTCCTTATTGCTCTACTATCTACTAACACTTTAAACTCTTAACTTTACTAACTAGCTCTTAAATTTAGGTGTCGTCCTATAATTCCTTTAAGGGTTTAAGGCTCTATTACTAGTACCCTCTAGTCCTATGGGCCTCCGCTTTTCCCAACTATTAGCTATCTAATCTTAATTATACTTGGTCCTCTTTAGGCCAATACTTAGTTTACTTCTTTTCTTTAATATGCCGTAGACATATATTATTAGTGTATTCCCACTACTATTATCTAAGTATTTTTCCGTAAGGAATCTTCTTAGTTAAAGTATTAAGTTACCTAACTCCTAAACTTCTACTAGGTGCTATCTATATATATACTTAGCGTCTCTATACCGCTTTTCATCTATTATCTAATGCATTCTTGTTAGATACTTGCAATGTTTATTCTTAGGTGCTCTATATATATTACACATATTATCCATATATGCGATCTATGCCAATATATAATACACTAGGTGCTTTAGGTTAACTCTTAGTTTATCTTTATCCTTAAGTTTAAACCTCTCCTATATTGATCTAAATATTACTATATTATTTGCTAGTACTAATACTTATACTATTTCTCTCTAGTCTATAGCCTATTCTTTTAAGTTTCTTAATATTATAACTAATGCTCCTTTAATATAACTCATTTGTTTTTCTAATATTAGTTAATCTGGTATAACCTTCTTATCTAACTATATATAAAAGTCTTCCTACTTATTATTTCCTTATTACTTATACCACTTATAGTATAGCTTAGTAAGTATATACAATCTGTTTATAAGGAAGTACCTCTTTATTACTGCGTTATTATAATCTTTAGTATATCTTTCTGTAAACCTGGTAGGGATCCCTAGATCCTCTTCTTATTCCAGTTTATTTAACTATTTAGCTTTTAGCGTTCCTACCCTTGGCCTATTAGTAACTTTTTATATAGATGCTCTGTCCTTTATATATCCTAGTATAGCTAATCTCTCGTCTAGCTTTTGGTCTTGCTATATAATAATTTATTACCTAAACTTATCTATAGTTTCTTTTAGTTTACGTCTTCTAAAGGGATCTTTAAAGTTGTCTTGCTTCTTAATTAATGAGTTAACTTTTTAACCTTTAGGCTAAACACTATGTTTACCTAGGATTGCTATAGACCTTATTCGTTCTTTAAAATCCCAGCTCCCTAAGAATCTTTATCCCATACTTATTTGTTTATCTTTAAACTAAGCTGCTGCCCTCTTCTATTAGTTATTATCTGTTATAGGTCCTGGGGTATATCTTATCTTACTTCAAGAATCTTAAGCGTCTCTTATCTCTTCTTAAGAATCTTAAGCCTTTGGCCTTTTACCTTTATTAAGTGGTAAGCTAGCACTAGTAGTCGTCTGCTTACTTAATTATCTTTAGATATTACTCCTTCCGTCTTATAAAGCAATGGATTCTATATCCAACGGTGTTATAATACCTATTACTAAACCGCGTTCTATAGTAGTCTTAGTCTCTACTTCTATTACGTTCCCAAGGTTTAGGTACTTCTAGTTAGTTCTTTATTCTTCCTTATCGCTATTAATTAATAAGTACTCTAACTCTATTATTATTGTTGCTAATCTTTATCTATACATTACTATAATATCTTAATCTAGCTTATAGAGTTAATCTTGTTCTTTATCTAACTCTTTAGTTCCTTTAAGTCCTTTTAACTCTAGCTCTTATAGCCAATAGCTTACGCTATACTTAGCGTCCTTATAAATTTAGTATGCGTTATTATAGCAAAATGCGAAATATTTAATTAAGCATTCCCTAGTACCCTATAATCTTTTTATTACTAGTCCTAGTTCTCCTTACTTAGTACCCTTTACTATATAGTTACTCTAACCTCCTCTATAGTCTCTGGCATAGTAACCCTGTTTTCCGCAATTTATATAAGCTCCTAATTTAAACCAATCTTCTTGCTATGGAGTCCGCCTAAACATCTTCTACTATTAAGATCCCTGGTTTAGCCTCTGCTCCTTAGTCCTATAATCACTTAATCCTTAACTTTTAGGTTTCTATAGTTTTTTACTCTATCTTCTAGATTCTTTAGTACCGCTTAAGTCTATTAGCTCTGGCCTACCATTCTATAGGTTTTTACTCTGTATTCATTAATGCATACTCTACGCCTTATACAACTATAGAACTCTATCTTACCCTTTTTTAGCTTATTCCCTTTAATAGATCCTATTATTAATCTTTATTAATTAATCTATTAACTCCCTTAGAGTTTCCGCGTCTTCCATTAAGATAATTACGTCCTAGACTTTAGCCTTAAGTCCTGTTTATACTGTGCCATAAGCGCCTTATTATTCCACTTAACCTATATTATAAGTATCTAAAACTGTATTATATACTTAATTACTAAAGTACGTTATATTAGGTTCTAAAGTTTTCTTTTCGCTATGGTTATTGCCTCTAGGTCTCTAAATATCTATATTAGTCTCTCTATAACCCCGTTCTAACTAGTAAATATAAACTATACTCCCTAATTAGTAGTTGTTATTCCGTTTACTTAGATTTAGGTAAGGTAAGATTTAAACTATTTAAGTGCTCTTCTGGTTAGAAACAACCCTATATATACTACTTAGTCCATAGGTGTCGCTAACTTTACCCCCTCCTATATAACCTTAAAGTGCATTTACGTAAGAACCCCTTTAAGCTTTAACTTCTCCCCTAAAAATCGTTTAATAGATAGTAACTTAACCTTTACTGCTCTAATTCCATTAATTCGGTCTTTAAGTATTTAATTATTGTCTATTAATTAATTAACCATTTCCTATAACTGACCTACTATAACTAGCTGCGAATTAGTATCTCTTATACTAGTGTCTCCTCCTAAATCTAAGGTCGTAGCTGCTGTTAACGGCGTTATAACTAGTGCTTTTAGTGGCATATGGTTTGACTTTATTAATACTGTAACCTTAGTAGTAAATATATAACAAAGCCTTGTGGGAAATACCACAGTAGACTTACTAATAGGCTAGGTATATAGGTAAATAGGAAGTTAATAATATAACAAGTACAAATAATAACTAGTAGAGTGGTTGCCTAACAGATTAACTCTAACTGTATTCTGAAATTTACTATAAGGAAAGGAACTATCTAGGTAGGGACTATAGGTCCTTAAATATATATTTATACTCCTAAGAAATCCTCCTTATATATAAGGTACGTAATATATGTATTATATATACGTTCCGTCTATACTATGCATACACTACGTACAACACCACATAACCTTGGCTACCGTTTCTTGTTATATAGCTCTACCGGATCCATCCTAGACCATGCCCTTATTAACCAACTAGCTTCCTCTAACTCTTCTCCAAGTAGTCATAGCATCGTACTTAAAGCGTCCGTGATGTAACGGAACCTTATAGCAGGAACTACGGTGGGTCCTATTATTAGGCTAGGTATATAGGTAAGAACAAATCAACAACATAATAACAACTGGTGGAGTGGTTGCCTAACAGATTAACTCTAATTGTATTCTAAGATTTACTACAAGGAGAGAACTATCTACGGTAGGGACTAAGGTCCTTTAAATACACAACCGTACTCCTAAGAAATCCTCTCTTGTACGTAAGGTACGTGTTATTTATATTAAACATAACATCCCTTCCATTTAACACAGTTAATACGTTTAACGCTATGTGACCTTAGTTACTATTCCTCGTTATATAGTTCTACTGGTTCCATCCTAGACTATGCCTATATTAACTAACTAGCTTCCTGCAACTCTTCCCCAAGTAGTTATAATATTGTACTTAAAGCGTCCGTAACACTATCTCCCTCCTCTTTATCTTCGTCCTTAAAGATTTCTAACATCTCCAAGTCGTCTACTAGAGGTGTGATGTCCGTTTAATTAATCTAGTTAATATCCTTACTTATTATACCTAAAGCCTCTTCTTCTCTTTCTTGGGTGGAGCGCCGCCTACGTACTGTCTCTTTAATACTATCACTTGGTAAAGTAATGGCGATTCCTTGCTCTAGGTGCGCGAAAGAGGGGTTAGTCTATGTTGCGCTAGCAAGCCCTTTGTCTTAGCAACCCTTCTTCTATTCTAAGTGCACTAAAGCAAACGTTTAGTCGTCCTATGACGTTCGCTCTATCTCTAACGCTAAGTATACGCGTCCTATAACTCTTAACAGTCTTCGAGTTCCCTAAGTAACTTATTATAGGGTCTTGTGTTTAATCTACCGCTGCGAAGCTTGACGGTAAGCTAGCCTCAGCGTTGCTCGCGGTTTAACGTGCCTTAGAAGAGTCCGCACGCGTCCTTAAAGTCCAATGTCTAGCTTATACTCGTCTTTAACGTCTTAAATGTGTTTATAAGAAGGTTCGTTCTAAGGAGTAGAAACTTGTTTAATAAGGTCTATAGGAACTTAGTAACAAAAGAACTGGCTCTCTTCCTATAAGGGAAATAACTCCAAGTAGCTCAGCAATTGCTCCTCTTAGGTCCCCCTTAGGTGACTTATTTTTTGGCGATCCTTCTTTATTAATATTGCCTGACCTACTTTCTTTTAATACTCCTATACCTTTCCTATAGCATTCTTTAGGTTGCTTAGTGGTTCCTAGGTAGTCTTACTATAGCCTATCTACTTTACTTTATACTACGTTTTATTATCTACGTCCTTGTAACTAATAATCTTTAAAACTTGCTATTTGTCTTCCTCTTGTCCTTTATACATGTCTGCCTTATAAACTGGTAGCTTAATATCTCCGTGTGCTGGTTCTAGCATTGCAATATATTATACAGGGTAGATCCTTATTTTGGCTAGTAGGTTTAACTTATATGTGACTAATAAAATTCTTTACTTAACTTTAAAAGGTCCTAGTCTAACGTAGTCTAACTTCTTACTTAGTCGTTAACTTTTAAAATTTTTGTATAGTAGCCACACTTTATCTCCCTCCTTAAGATCTGGTCCCTTAGATCTCTTAGCATTATAGTACCTTTTTATCCTTTACTGTACTAGCTTGGCTGTTTCCGTAAGGTCTATATAAAGATTTATTAACGTCTCTATTCTTTGCTTAGCTGTGCTACTCGTCTTTTTTACTTAATATGGTGATAACGATATTCTTAGTTTATATCCGTAATTTGCCTTAAATAGTAATGTCCCCATTTCTTCTTATAGTGTTGTATTATATGTAAACTGTGTAACTGGTAATAATAATACCTAATTGTTCTATGCGTAATTAATATAGTGCCTTAGATACTATTCTAGTGTCTAGTTTAGTCTTTCCGTTTGTCTATCCGTCTGCGGATAATATGCTATAGATATTGCTGCGCGAACCCCTTATTCTACTAGAAACACTTCCTAAAATACTACTATAAATCTTAGATCTCTGTCCGATATAATCTTATTTAGTACTCTATGTCTTGCGAATATTTTCTTTATATAGATTCTAGCGATATCCTCTACTAATATCTCTTCTATATATGCTATAAAGTATCCCCACTTTGTTAGCTTATCCACTATTACTAAGATTACGTTATAATTTTGTCCTGTAATAGGATCTTTTAACTTTGGTAACTTAATAACGAAGTCCTATAATATAACCTCCTATGGTCTTCCTGGTACTTTAATAGGTTATAGCCTTTTATACGGCTTATACCTTGTTGGTTTATTTCTTTAGCAATCTAGATATTCCTTTATAACTTGTCTTGCTAGCCCCTAGATTCCTTAAATAATATACTTCTCTTAAAGCCTTAACACTAGTCCTATAGACCCATTATGTCCTTATGTTATTTCTTTGTGGAATTCCTTAATAAATTCTTCTGTAATAGACTTAGGTATATACGTTGCTTCTCTATTTTTATATTGCTCTAAGTCTGGATTCTCTACCTATACTTTTTAGATCTTCTGTGTCTAATTACTCTCTAGTAACTTATAGATCTAGCTTTCTTTAGTTGTTATAATCTTTGGATAGTTATACCTAATTAATCCGTCTTGATCCCTTCGCAATAAAGCTCCTAATAGCTTTTTATCACTTTATAGTTTAGCCTTTTTACTTAGAGCGTTTGCTTATGCATTGTCTATACCCTTGGTATGCTGAATTTTAAAATAGTATTCTATAAGTATTTCCGCCCATCTAACCTGTCTTTGGTTGAGTTTCTTTATTATTAGGAATTTTATAAGGTTTTTATAGTCCGTCTTAACTATAAATGGTTTCTCTGTGTTTTATAAGAATGCTCTCTATTTTTTAAGTGCTGTAATTATACCTAACAACTCCTTGTTGTAGATATCATAGTTTAACTCTAGTAGTGTTATTTTCCAACTGTAGTACGCTACTAGATGCTATGCGTTTTAGTGCTTTTATAGTAAGCATACTCCTAGTGCAAAGTCTAATATATCTGTCTTAACAACCGTTTCTAACTTTGGTTAATAGATCTTGAGGACTGGCTCTTAGGTAAACAACTCTTTAAGTTCTTAGAATAGCTTCTTCTACTTACTACCTTAAATCCATAGTTCCTCTTTCTTTGTTAGCCTTATGAATGGCTTAATGCTTTTCAACCACTGTGCTATAAACCTCCTATAGTAGTTGCAAAACCCTAGAAATGACCTTAACTGCGTAACATTTTCTAGTTCTTGCCAACTTACTATAGCTTTAACTTTCTTTAGGTCCATGCTAATCTTTCCTAGTTTAATAATAAATCCTACAAAATCGGTTTTTCTTATAAAGAACTCGCATTTTTTAATTGCTACTGGCATCTGTTCTTTCTATAGTCTCTTTAAGACCTATTTAATGTGTTCTCTATGTTTTTCCTCGTTCTCTAAGTAGATGATAATGTTGTTAAGATATACCATAATAAACTCATTAAGGTGTTCTCCTAATATACTATTAATTTGTTTCTAGAACGTTGCTAGTGCGTTTATAAGCCCGAATTGTATAACTAATGGTTTATATAGTCCTTCCTTTGACCTAAAGGCTGCCTTCTATTTGTCGCCTTTCTTAATCCTAATCTAGTGGTACGCCTATCTTAGATCTATCTTTATAAAGATCTTTACGTTGCCTATCCTATCTTAGATTTCGCTAATTAAGGGTAAAGGATACCTATCCTTTCTAGTAATGCTGTTTAACTGTCTATAGTCTATACACATCCTAAGTTTTCCGTTTTTCTTTGGGATGAATAGTACTGGATATCCTACTAATAACTATAATAGTCTAATATACCCCTTATGTAAGTTCTTCTAGATAAACTCTTTAAGCGTTACTAACTCTATTTTAGTAAGCTTATAGATTAAAAAGAACTTTAGACTTATTCCCTCTTCTAACTCTATTTTATGGTTCTATGCTGCATGCTCTAATAGCTTTTTACTTTCTAGTAACTATAACTTTTTACTATACTTGTGGTATCTCCTTGGTATATAACTTAAGCCTCGCTCAGTCTCTTTATATATCGCTCCAACTTAGTACTATACCAACTTGGTTTACTGTCGCACTTTACGCCGTTAAGTATTCTTAATATTAACCTAACCTATAACCCAATTAATCTTTGGATTGTACTTCTATAACTAAGGCATTCCTAGTATTGCCTTATCCTATCCTAATGGTAGGATATTAAAAGACATTCTAACTAGTCTTCCTTTAATAGTTAACTAAATAGGTCCTATTTTAAGATTAATAATGCCTTCTCTATAGGCTATCTGATCTCCTGAAATTGTTATAAGTGGATACAGGTGTTCTTTTTGTTTATATGGTAACCCTATCCTTTTTACTACTTTTGGTAATATATGGTTCCTAGTTACTCTACTATCTACCAACGCTTTAAACTGCTAATCTTGCCATTTAGCTTATAAATTTAGGTATTATCCTTAAATTCCTTTAAGGGTCTAAGGCTTTAACACTAGTTCCCTCTAGTTTTATATACCTCCCCTTTTCCTAACTGTTGGCTGCTAGATCCTATCTGTACTTAGTTTAACCTTAGCTAATACTTAGTTTGTTTCTTTTTCTCTATATACTATAGATAAGTGTTCTCTAGGTACTCCCACTACTATTATCTATCTAGGCATTCTTCTGTAAGGAATCTTCCTGGTTAAAGTATTAAGTCCCCTTAACCTTATACTTCTACTAGGTGCTATCTATATATATACTTAACATTCCTAAACTACTTTTCCTCTGGTGCCTAATATATTCTTACTAGGTATTTCCGGTTCTTATCTTTTAGTGCTCTATATATATTATATATATTATCTACACAAGCTATCCACGATAGTATATAATACGCTATATATTTTGGGTTAACTCTTAGTTTATCTTTATCCTTAAGTTTAAACCTATACCTGGTTAACCTAACCACTGGTATCTCTGCTATGGGTACTAAGATTTGTTGCTTACTTCTCTAGTCCCTAGATCCTTTTTCTAGGTTCCTTAACGTTATAATTAATGCTCCCTTAATATGACTTATGCGTTTCTCCGTAATAGGTTAGTCTTAGATAACTTTTTTGTCTAGCTATATATAAAAGTCTTTCTATTTATCGTTGTCGTTGCCTATACCACTTTCCGTATAACTGGTTTAGTGTATATGGTCTATCTGTTAGAAAGTACCTTATTATTACTACATTATAATATCCTTTAGTATGTCTTTTTTTAAACCTGGTTAGAATATCTAGATCCTCTTCTTGTTCTAGTTCATCCAACTATTTTACCCTAGGTATCCCTACACTTAGCCTATTAGTAACTCTTTATATAGGTGCTCTGTCCCTTATATAACCTAGTATAGCTAACCTCTTGTCTAGCTTTTGCTCTTGCTATATAATAATTCTTATTCTAAACTTATCTATAGTTTCTTGCTTTTTGCGTCTTGCAGCTGGATCTTTATAGTTATTTTACTTTTTAATCCTAGTATTAACTGTTTAATCTTTAGGCTGAATACTGCGTTTACCTAGGATTGCTAATGTTCTTATTTGTTCCCTAAACTTGTAGTTCTTAAACTTGCGTCCTATACTTATTCTTTTATTTATAAACTAAGTTGCTGCCCTTTCCCATTGGTTTTTGTCCGTTATGGGTCCTTAGGTATATCTTATCTTATTTTAAGAATCTTAAGCTTCTTTTATCTCTTCTTAAGAATCTTAAGCTTCTTTTATCTCTTCTTAAGAATCTTAAGCTTCTTTTATCTCTTCTTAAGAATCTTAAGCCTGTGGCCTTTTGCCTTTATTAAGTAATAAGCTAGTACTAGTAGTTATCTGCTTGCTTAGTTTCTTCTAAACATTACTCCTATTATCTTGTAAAGCGATAGAAATTATATCTAATGGTATTATAACATCTGTTACTGAACCCTATTTTATAATGGTCTTAGTTTCTGCTTCTATTTTAACTTCTCTGAGGTCTGCATACTCCTAGTAAGCTGCCTTTATTGCCTTATTGTTGGTAAATGCTTTGCCTATATTAAATTTATTGTCTTTAATATCCAATCTATGAGCTAGTTTATTGGTTCCTTTAAACTTAGATAACAATAGCTCCTACGGCTAATAGCTTACGCCGTACTTAGCGTCCTTATAAATTTGGTATACGTTGTTATAATAATATATAAAACTGTTAATTGAACATTCTTTTATTCCTTATAGTGCACCATTATCCCTCTATATATATGTGCTGTCTGCTGGCCTGGTTCCCTTTACTATATAGTTACTCTGACTACCTCTATAGTCTCTAGCAAAATAACCTTGTTTTCCACAATTTATACAAGCCCCATCTTTAAACCATTTTTCTTGCTATAGAGTCCGCCTAAACGTCTTCTGCTGCTAAGATCTTTGGTTTAGCCTTTGCTTCTAGGTCCCTTAATTACTAGATCCTTAACCTCTGGGTTTCTATAGTTTCTTTCCCCATCTTTAGGTTTCTTTGGTACCGCTTAGGTCTATTAGCTCTGCGCCATTCTATAGTTTTTAACTCTATGTCTGTTGTTGCGTACTCTGCGCCTTATATAACTATAGAACTCTGTCTTGCCCTCTCTTAGCTTGTTCCCTTTAATAGATCCTATTATTAATCTTTATTAACTAGTCTATTAACTCTCTTAGAGTATCCGCATCTTCTATTAGGATAATTGTGTCCTAGACTTTAGCCTTAAGTCCTTATTTGTACTATGCTATAAGCGCCCTATTATTCCACTTAACCTACATAGCTAGTGTTTAAAACTGTGTTGTATACTTAATTACTAAAGTGCGTTATACTAAGTTCTAAAGCTTTTATTCCGCTGTGGTTGTGGCCTCTGGGTCTCTAAATATCTGCGTTAGTTATTCCGCGAACCCGTTTCAACTGGCAAATATATACCGTACGTCCTAGTTAGTAGTTATTATGCTATTGGCCTATATCTCTATAAGATATAGTTTAAACTACTTAAGTGCCCTTTCTGTTAGGAACAATTCTGCATAGGCTACTTAATCTAATAATATTACTAACTTCGCTCCTTCCTGCATTACCTTAAAGTGCATCTACGTAAGGAACCCCTTAAGCTTTAACTTCTCTCCTAAGAATCGTTTGATTAAAGGTAGTTTGATTTTCGCCGCTCTAATTCCATTAATGCGTTCTTTAAGTATCCTACTATTATCTTATAAGTGATTAACTATTTCTTATAACTAACCTCGCGTAACCACTTAAGAGTCTGTATCTGCTATACTAGTGTCTTCTAGTCCTGAGGTTGTGGCTGCCGTTAACGCCGTCGTAACTGGTGCTTTAGGTGGTATATTATTCGATCTTGTTTAATACCGTAACCTTAGTAGTGAATATGTAACGGAACCTTGTAGTAGGAACTACAGTGGGTCCTATTATTAGGCTAGGTATGTAGGTAAGAATAAATTAACAATATAATAATAACTGGTAGAGTGGTTACCTAATAGATTAACTCTAATTATATTCTAAGATTTACTACAAGGAGAGAACTATCTATAGTAGGGACTGAGGTCCTTTAAATACACAACCATACTCCTAAGAAATCCTCTTTTGTACGTAAGGTACGTATTGTCTGTATTGAATATAACGTCCCTTCCGTTTAATATAGTTAATACGTTCAACGCCATGTGACCTTGGTTACCATTCCTCGTTATATAGTTCCACCGGTTCTATCCTAGACCGTGCCTATATTAACCAACTAGCTTCCTGTGACTCTTCCCTAAGTAGTTATAACATCGTACTTAAAGCGTCCGTAACACGTGATATTTGGACCCCTAAAATAAAATACTAATAAGCTATAGTAATAGAAGATCTTATTAAAATTAATACTAAACTTAAACCTATTGCTAAGGCTAAATGGGAGATAAATACTGCAATAAGGAGGACAGGACTTTATAATCTTAGAGGTAAGAAGCCTATATAGAAATGGAATAAAAAGTACAGTAAGCTTATAAGAGGTAATGGTAAAGGAGTTAACTGGTATTGCTATACCACTTATATCCTTAAGCCTAGGCTTATTCTATTTACTCTAGCGTGTAAGAAGGATTATCTAAATATAATAATTTAAGAAGATAAAGCTCCCTCTTATGTCGCCTTATATTACAATCTTTTACTAAGTACTGTAGAAGTTTAACGCATTCTTTAGTATAGTAATTTGCTAGATATAAACATAATAGAGCTAGCATGGCTATATTTTAAAAGAGTTACTACTAAATATAGTGCCCTTACTCACTAAAAGCCTGCTAAGAGAGCCTAGTATAAAGCTTAGAGAGAGTTAGAATAGTAGCAAATTTAGCAGTAGATTAAGAGGATCCCTTACTATATAGAGGAGATAATAAGACTTAATAAAGGCAATAAGTATTATAAAGGCTTATTAGATAAGCTATACCGCGCAGGGCCTCTAGAATGCTATATTCCGCAGCATAATTAGGAGGATATATTTAATATTAATAAGGGCAAGAAGGACAATAATAAAGAGGATAAGCTGCAGCTAAAGCTAAAGAAGCTATAGAAGAAGCATACTCCTCTAAAGAAGGCAGTAGCAGTTAAGAGCACTACTAGAGCTGCTCTTGCTGCTATTTTTGCTATATAAGACGCTTACGAACTGCCTTAGGAACCTAGCCAAGATCCACCTCTAGCTCCTCTAGAATAGCCTCTAGAACAGCCTTTAGAACCACGGTAAAATCCTTAACGCTACCTGCCAATAGAACTACTTAATAAGACATTTATTGGGCCTAAATAGCCGCACAAGCAGGTACAGGAGCTATAGCAGCAGGCTGAGTTATTAGAGAAGTTAAAGGGACAAGGTAGAGGGCGGAAGAAGTAACACTATATATTGTATATATCTACTTAGGTGTTAATTATAATGTTATCTATCTACACTTTCTTATTGCTGAGAGGCTCTAAACCTCCAAACCTTCTTCCTAATTAGGACGCCAAGCTTACTTATGTGGCGTTTTGGTGGCTTATTGGTGGCGCAGGGGGGGCCAGGAACTTTTTACCGCTGCCTCCGTATGCCCCAGGTGGCTGGCTAAACACGTAATTTTTTTTTAGCTGACCGACGATCAGCCGAGCCGTTAACACCCTGTTATCTGTGCAAGATATCTATTAGAGCATTCCGATGCGGACCTTTACCGCCCCAAATTTATATTATTAGCACTTCCGTGATACCGTGAACTGTTGATCGGCTTGTCCTGTCATCTCATATGCGTCCTCACTCCTCTCGCTCTCTATATCCGACTTCACATGAATCAGCCACTTACGCTCCACCAACTCTGCCTTCTGAACATAATTTCCGTCCTGATTCCTTTCAATATAAGGTATTCTCTGGACCGTGAGTGTGACCCTTCTTAACCACTGATACGCACACAACCCCAACCACCAAAAAACGCCCCATAACAGGCTCGTCAAGCACACCATCGGCAAGACCCACCACGGATACCCTTCGATGGCATTGGCGTACGGTGACCCGGCCGCTGGCGGCACAAAAGCCGAAAACGTTAAAAACCACGTGGCGCTGAAATACACAACGACATGGATGGGACTGAGCAGCGGCACGTAGTTAGCATAGGTTTTCCAGTTCCTGGCCGAGTTGTCGCGAATCGAGTCGAGTTTTAGATATAGCAGGCCGCCACTGATGAGCGCGCCGATCATGACGGTGTTTGAGTATGCATACAGTGAGGTTAGGAAGCTGTAAGCTGTTACGGGGTTCAGCATTCCGGTCACGGCGATCAAGGTCACAGAGGATAGCCAGTGCAACGCCAACGCGGCCATCGGGCTCTTTTCCCGGTGGTCTTCTAGTTGCAGATGATCATTGTTGTTGCGGGATGGTTCGTCTCGGTCCCAGAACTTGGCTTTGATCCACGATCCCGGCGTGGTGTGACCTGTCCCAAAGAATAACGAGAATGGCAGAATACCTTCTTTTGCGATCTCTTGCTTTACGCGCGCGGCTGTAAACGTCATCACAACCACGTTACCAAATATCGAAACACAAATTAGGCCTGCCATGACGCGCTGGGCTGTATGTGGCCCCATTGTAGAGTCGAAGAGGTAGTGTAGGAACGTACTGGCCATGTCGATTGTGTTGGTGGGTATGGATGTATAGGCTTCTTTAGGTACGACGCAGACATACGCGATGTTGACGAGGATGTAGAGGACCAAGGCTAGGATCATGCCGCCTGGCACGTATTTGGGGAATACTCTACGTGGCCGTCTCACTTCACTAAGGATGTAGAAGGGCTGCTCGAAGCCTGTGAAGGCGAAGAGGGCGAAAAGCAAAGATTCCACATAGCTGCCAAGGTCGTGCCTCGGAGTGGAAAATGATGTGTGGATGCCCAAGTTGGTGCTTGTGGCGTTGTTGATCATCGATGAGCTGATGTTGAATGGCGCATTCGGAACCACCATCTCGTCGATACCCTTACTCTGGAGAAACTTCCCACCCGCATGGACAAAGCCCAGAATTGCCAGCGTCAGCACCATGGCTATCTTGATAGTGGCGAAGATGTTGCTGAGGATTATGCCGCCTCGGCGCGTGAAGATGTGTAGTCCGGCGCAGAACGTTAGCAGGCCAATGGCGATGGCGTAGATTGCTCCGCGTTGACTTTTCTCGTTGATTTGGCCGAGTTCCTTTCCTGAGGCGATCATGGCGTAGATGGCGAACGCGATAGCATTTCCAGAAATATTGCCCAAGACGAGGAACATGATGCCATAAACGCATATGGTGAAGTAGCGCGGTTTTTTTAAGAAGTATTCGAGCTGGCGGGTGTTAGTGGATAGGCATCTTTGAGGAGACGATATCTGCCCAGGTGTGTTTGGCAAGAACCAAAGCCCAGAATGAAGAGCGGTTGTCTCATGACAGCCACCATGAAGGAATACGAGAAGTCAACGTACGAAGTTTTTTTCACCGCCGCTTCGCGGTGTAGAAACCTGCTTGACGATGCCATTCTCCAAAATCGCTCGCAGAGGCAGACTCAAGCCTAGCTCCAACCAGCAGTAACAACCACAGAGTGAAATAATTCCACAGGCTGTCCAGACGAAGAGCGATCCACCAACACTTCCTGTGCCCGCAAGGACTTTTGGAGGGACAGTGAAAATTCCTGAGCCGATTGTTCGGTTGATGACGAGACAGAGGACAGTATATCGTCCAAGTAATTGACTGTTGGTGGGCGAAACGTCGAATCTCTATGATATAGGTGGTTTAGTCAACGGTTCAGCACGGGTACACTCTCCAAGGCATTGAAATATGATGTCGACTTACTCGAGTGTTCTCATCATAGTCTGCTGCTGCAGCCTGCAGTTCTGGCCGCGTCAATGTGTCGAGAAGAGCAGCCGGACCGGTAGCATCACATTCATCAGCCATGTTTGTCTCGATTGAGCTAGTTTTTGATGGTATGGCTTGAAACAGCAATCGCAGCTGATTTGGATGCCAGCTAGCTTAAGCACAATTGTACGCGGCGAGACAGTCCATAATATGATAATGTGCGGTGCCCCATTTCAGACTGGCAGTTCAGCCAAACGCAAGGCTGAACTGCCGGCAGTGTCGACGCCGTAGTCTTGGCAGCGCGAGTGGTAGTGCTGCGCCTTGCTGGTCGTCTGATATGCGGCTGGCCAATTTGGAGTTTGAGTCCACAATCTTGACCATGGAAAGTTGAGAAATGGTGAAGCGTCCACATTTCATCAGGCTGAAAATGTGAAGTCATGCAAGGGCGTGCATACGCTACATCAGGGTGGCTAATTAAGCGGCCAATCCGCAGGCTGGCCGCCCGATTGATCGCCCCAAAATTAGGCGTCCAATCCAGTCCGTCCACAGAGTTAGTCGTCTCAATCTAGACTGGATCGGACTAATAGAGCTCTTAATGCCCTAAGATACGCGTATTTTACGCGTAGGGGGGGCGATATTGACGCGTTTCGCGTTATTTTGGCCTGTGCTGGGTCCGTGCATTCACTAGCTATACCTAAATTAGCTCAACACCACGCCAAAGAACGAGTTTAATACCCCTATCCGCCGTCTGTAGGAGTTTGCAATCTGGCCTTATTAATCTGGCCAATCCGACGGCTCCAATTATGCGTCCAATCTGGCTGTCCTCACCTCATTAGTCCAGACGTCGGGCAACTAGTCACCCTGCGCTACATAGCGACGGGGCGCTGGATAGGGAAGCCATTGAAACTGCGCTCATCACCGCAGCCATTTAAGAGTCCATTCAATAGCACTTATCGTCTTTGCAGCCTCACTTTTCAAACCCCCTGACTCTTGCACAAGGACATGCGACAGCAATAATGATGCGTGCACGGAAGGCTGCGCGCCGCTTTCGGCGACGAGTACATATTTCAAGACATGATGGGCTGCTGCGCCGGCCAGCACCCTGCAACGAGCTCTGGGGAGTCAGAATTGACACAAAGAGTGTGCTTGAGCCCGGTACATGGCGTATTCTAATGACTGGCTCTGCATATCACGGCCAGCCGACGAGGCGCGGCGAAGCAGCTGAAAGACACCGCGTAAGTACCCGCCAGTGCCTCGTACCCGGCTACTCAAAGCTGGCCAGTGTCGCCTTTATAATAGACTTGGCCTGCGAGCCGAGACATCTGTTTGACGCTTTTGGCCCACTACAACTTGCGGCCAACTCACACCTCAATCATGTCCGTCCCGCAATTCAGTGACATAGTTCTTGCGCTTCAGATATGTGACTGGCTCCTCGAATACTGTTTCAACCCAATAAACAACGCAAAGGCTATATATTTAGAGTTTAAACAGGATGTCATCGGCTTGCAGCAACGTCTGGTCCACCTGCTGTCCGAGCTCGAGAAGGCCTTGCCTATTATCCCGGACCGCTCCAGATATGAGGACCTCAAACGGGAGATCGACGTCCTTGTTGGAAACTTTAAATCTACTTTGGAAGAATGCCAGAGCCTGTTGCGCGAATTTGTCAAATTCGATCGTCGAACTGGCAAAGCCTCCGCCCTCGACAACCTTTTCTGGTACAGGTCCACACAAAAAAGGGTGGAAAGGCTTCAATCCCGCCTGAAAGCGCACACATATAAGATCTATCTCGTCGTCGAACCGATACAGTTTGGTCTAATTACCTCTATCCATGAGATTGTTGATCGAAACCAGCAAACGTTGGAACAGATTCTCAGGCGTCTGGGTCCCAGCGTCGATGTGCAGATACCACAGATTCCCCAGACAATCAACGAAAACTTCGTCCTTGCGGTCAGGCGTGACAATCCTAGACCGTTCGACAGCCTTCAAGACATTCCCTTAATTGAGGGTGTCGATATTTTATGCACTCACTTCCGGGAATGCACCTTCAAGTCCACCAGTAATGGTATCAGGTCTTCAATAGAAGAGAAACTCAGCCTGCTGAAAGCACATTGGTTGCATGAAATCCTTTCCGCGTCATTGTCTCGACAGCCACCGCAGTCCTATGCGCTTTTACGACAAATCGTCGCGCAGATTGGACAGGGCGTTGAGAGGCAGTACAAATATCGACGGTTCGCAACTTGGAATGAGGATGAGTTTGTCTCCTTGGAGGAAGACGCGTTTGCTATTTGGCCAATCAAGCCGATAATCAAGCCTCCCGATTTGACACAGCCTGCCGAACTAGAAAAGGAACTTGCAGATGTCGAGTTGGCGTCGACATATACCGAGCAGAATGAGCGCCTCTTAATATTCCAGGCAAAGGACAAGGTTCTCCGCATGGTAATCGTCCGCACGTCTCAAGACGGATCGGCAGTTACAGACCGCATCCAGTCTTTTATCGACCTTGAGCGGGACAGTTTCGTTCCCGTATATACTGTAACAGGCAGCCGTGAGGCTCCGCAGCAGTGGAATGTGAACATCGCAGATAGCAAAGGAGGCTCGGTTGCGCATCGATTCACATCTCGAAGCGACACACACAAAGTTCAAAAGGCCTTCACTGGTTATGACGTTGCTGCATACTCGGAAAGCGTTTTCTGCGCCGTGACTTACAAAAGTTGGTTCAGAGACAACCAATTTGTCGGGGATGGGGAAGTACAGATGTGGTGCCAGCCCGGCTCTACTTTCCGGATAGTCCCAACTTGGTCACCCGTTCCGTCTCAAGTAGCAAGTGAAATCACAGCTGTCACGACTTCTTCTACATACACCGTCGCGTCAATTCTTAACCAGAGACACCCGGATGTCGTGTCTGTAATCACCACCAAAATAGGGGAAGAGTCCGTATGGGTTGAGCTACCGCCTCCTCCTGTGCTAGTTGGCTTTTTGAAAGGCAGCAAAGGCTACTACGTATGGCAAACTGAACGTAAGTAATAGTGCAAACCGCTAAAAGTGACTAAGTGCTAACATCAGTGATAATAGTAGAGCCTCACATCTTGATTAGCGAAGAGAGAACTCTCAGCCGGAATTCTACCGAGCGATATCGATTCGCCATTAGGCATCTTGACTCAAAAAAGAAAATTACCATGCGAAAGTTATTCGCCGGAAACGAAGATCTGGAGAGCTGGAATTTATGCGCCCTATGGAATAAACCACCGTCTGGTCGAAAGGGCCGCACTGTGGTAGAAACCTTGCAGTGTGCATCCATCGCATTAGACTTCAAGTCGAAAGATGAAGCCGAGGAATTTGTGATGAAATTTAAAACTATAGTAGGCGGTCGTCTCAACCAAATCAAGGCTGTCAAAGAGATTCGCAAATACACCGAATCCGAAGCTCATTCTAAGAAACCATTGAGCGCTGCACAAGCCTCAATACGAAGAGTATCTACATCCACCTCAAACTCGTCGGAGGTGACCCTTGGGCGAAATCAGATAGGAAGTAACGCGCCTACGCTGGGCCAGCTTCCTGAGTTCTCATCAATTGATGAAGAGAGGGGGCTATTTCCAGCGCCAGTTCCAGCGAACAACCAGACTGTGCCGGCGGGTAACGTTAGTATACGCAATGGGACTAGTAGCTAATTACCTCCGGCATAGCCCGGCGATACGGAGCAGGAAGAGGACGTGGGGCGGTTAGAGAGCTACACCCGCGCTTGCAAACGAGGATCAAATGGGATATGCTTAATATAAGCTTGCAGGCCAAGAGCGTTCCAGGAACCAACCCGTAATGTTATGTTCGTATAGTAAGGTCAAATAACGGCACTAGGAGATCTCGGGGCCCAGGAGATGTTCTCATCTCTCAGGGGGAGAACAGGTACGGTAGTTCTGAAGATTTGAAGCAGGGGCTGCCTTCGGCGAAGGTCTGTCCGAAGTAAAGGCTTTGGAGAGAGTGACTAAAACCGTGCCATAAGGAAGGAGTGTGAGGGTTCACATGCGACATGAAAGTCAGGAAGATACCAATGCGTCCCGAACAGGGAATCTGGTGGGGGTTGTGTTCGACCAAGAGATGAGATGGAGGTATCATGTACAATAGAGTATTTGAGGGAGTATTTGAATTTGAGGGGGTATTTGAATTGGCTCGTGCATAGGCTCACCGCCGAGCTCTGATTGGTCAGAATAGCGATTCTGCCACAAACAGGAACATCAAAATTCAACTCAATGCTTCCACCTCTCTGTATAGCCTTAATTTACACACACCCCATGCCTCCTATACGTCATAGGCCTTCTAAGGAGACTATTATACAGGAAGCTATTACTGCGCACCAAACTGAGCACTATGGAACCCCTATAAGGGCTGTAATATCGCATGGGATCTATCCTAACACTATTCTTAAGCGCATTAACGGAACACGTTAATCCTATAAGGAAGCACATTAATTCTAGTAAAAGTTAAGCCTGGAATTTAAAGCAGCTGTTAAAAAATACTATACAATCCTTATAAAGCATCACTTTCCTCTTAAGAAGAGCTAGATCCGTAAGATTGCCCTAGATGTATATAAAAAGCAGCTCTAAGATGCCGGCCAGGATACTAGCTAGGCATTCCTTGGTGTCCAATAGGTAGATTTATACTTAAAACGCTATTAATCCTTTTAAGTTTAATACACTCGCTATCTTAAAATAGAGAGAGCTATAGTAGATAACGATTTGCTAGTATATAAGAGGTTCTTTAATAAGTTAGAGGCCACCTATATAGAATTTTATATTAAGGCACCTGATTGCTAGAATATAGATAAAACTGGATATTAAATAGGGTACGCGTATATCTCTAAGAAAGTTGTTTTATATAGTTCCTCTATACAACCTATTATGCTAGGTAATTAAGAGTAGACGAGCAAGATTGCCTCTATTAATACTACTGGCAAATTAATTCCTTCCTATTTTATTTTTAAAGGGAAGATTATTATAACCTATATGGCCCAAGAAGCTCTCAGATTAGTGCTAAATTATTAAATGGCAGTTTTTAATAATAGCTAGAGCGACTAAAGCTATGCATCTAATTGGATAGGGTATTTTAATATATATATCCGCTAAGAGGATTATTAGGTGGATATCTGTAAAGAATAAGAGGCTGCTGGTAAGCCATACGGCTAGAGGCTTCTCTTAATAGATGGCCATATATTACACCTCTCCTTGGACTTTATTTAATACTATAAGGACATAAAGATAGTCTCTTTCTGCCTGCCTCCGCATTCTATACATTATTTTTAGCCTTTAGATTAGTGCCTCTTTAGTATTCTTAAAAAGGCCTATTCTAATAAGGTTAATAAATATATTTTAAGGAGAATTACTAGAATTATATGTGCCTACTTCCTAGAAATGTACGGGCAGATCTAAGAGAGAGTATATACTTTAGAGTATATTAAAAAGTCGTTTAAAGCTGCCGGAATTTACCCCCTAGATGCTGAGAGAATACTACGCAAACTGCGCAGTGCTTAGGTTGCTAGGAGACCTGCTACTCCTACGCCAAATCTAGCAGAGCCTCCATAGCTCCTTTCGTCGCCAATGCACCCTAAAACACCCTCTACTATAAGCGACAGATTATGGTACCAAGCAACCATTTCTTACCCCTCTATAATACTAGAAATTCGAAAATTAGCTACTAAAAAGCTTCTAGCTACTATACAGGTCCAATTAGAGGAAATTAGACTTCTTTAACAGCGTAATAAGGAGCTTGCTACTGCCTCTATAGGGGCTAAGTGTAATGGAACCTTGTAGCAAGAACTACGGTGGGCTCGTTAATAGGCTAGGTATATAGGTATAAACAATAAGTCAATAACGTAATAACAACTAGTGGAGTGGTTGCCTAATAGATTAACTCTAATTATATTCTAAGATTTACTATAAAGAGAGAACTATCTGGGTAGGGACTGTGGTCCTTTAAATACACAACCTTACGCCTAGGAAATCCCTTCGCTCTATAAAGTACGTGTGCTCTATCTACTCTATCCCATAAATTACACAGATTACACAGATTATATAGATTACATTATATAACCTTAGCTACCATTCCTCATTACATGGTTCCACTAGATCCATCCTAGGCCGTGCCTATATTAACTAACTAGCTTCTGCCGACTCCTCTCCTAGTAGTTATAATATTATACTTAAGCTGTCCGTAACACCATCTCCCTCCTCTTTATCTTTGTCCTTAAAGATTTCTAATATCTCCAAGTTGTTTACTAGAGGTGTAATGTCCATCTAATTAATCTGGTTAACATCCTTACTCATTATACCTTCTAAGGTTTCTAAATCCTCAGCCTCTTCTTCTACGGCTTGTTGTTCTTATACTATTGCCGCAATACTATTGCTTAGTAAGATTATGCCATTTCCGTGTTTACATTGTATAAAAGAGGGGTTGGTCTATATTGCGTTGGCAAGCCCTTTGTCTTAGCAACCCTCTTCCTACTTAAAGTGCACTAAAGTAAATATTTAATTGTCTTGCAATGTTCGTCTTATCTCTAACACTAAGTATACGCGTCCTATAACTCTTAATAGTCTTTAAGTTTCCCTATTAATTTCCCTTAGGGTTTTATATTTAATCTGCCGCTATAAAGCTTAACAATAAGCTTTTAAGCGCCTTAGGTGAAATTTATTATCTTTAAAACAAGAACTATGCTTATACTAAGAGAGTAAGGGAAGAGGAGCGTTAAGCCCTTAAAGCGCATGCTTTGGCTTATGCCTATCTTTATTATCTTAAGCAAGTTCATAAAAAGGTCTATTTTAAGGAGTGGAAACTTATCTATTAGGGTTTGTCTAAGCTAGGTAATGAGAGAGTAGAGCTTCTAGAGAAGGAAACAACTCTAAGTAACGTAGTAGTTACTCCTCTTAGGTCCCCCTTAGTTAACTTGTCCTTTAGCAATCCTTTTTTAATACTCCCTAACCTACTTTCTTCTAATACTTCTATACCTTTCCTATAGCATTCTCTAGGTTGCTTAGTAGTTCCTAAGTAGTCTTACTATAGCCTATCCACTTTACTTTATACCATATTTCATTATCTATATCCTTATAACTAATAATCTTTAAAACTTGCTATTTATGTTACGGACGCTTTAAGTATGATGTTATAACTACTTGGAGAAGAGTCGGCGGAAGCTAGTTAGTTAATATAGGCACGGTCTAGGATAGAGCCAGTGGAACCATATAATGAGGAATGGTAGCCAAGTCATGTAATAAGCTCTGTAAGCTCTGTGAGCTCTATAAGGTCTATTATGTACCTTATATACCTTACATAGTAAAGGGATTTCTTAGGCGTACGGTTGTGTATTTAAAGGACCACAGTCTCTACCCAGATAGTTCTCTCTTTGTAGTGAATCTCAGAATACAATTAGAGTTAATCTATTAGGCAACTACTCCACCAGTTATTATTACGTTGTTAACTTATTATTTATACCTATATACCCAGCCCATTAACAAGCCTACCGTAGTTCTTACTACAAGGTTTTATTATATATTTACTACTAAGGTTACAGTATTAAAACACAAGAGAAGTTAAACAATATGCTACCCAAAGCGTTAGTCACAATGCCATTAACGGCAGCAACTACCTTAAGATTGGGAGATACCAGTATAGCAGATACGGACTCATAGTTAATTATAAGAGGTTAATTATAGGAAATGGTTAATTGCTTATTAGATAATAATAGGATACTTAAGAAACATATTAATGGAATTAGCGCAGCAAAGGTTAAGCTACTATTAATTAAACAATTCTTAGGAGAAAGGTTAAAACTTAAAGGATTCCTTATATAAATGCACTTTAAGGTTATACAGGAAGGAGTAAAGTTGGTAACACCTATAGATTAGGTAGCATACGCAGGACTATTCTTAACAGGAAGAGCGTTAAAATAGTTTAAACCTTATCTTATAGAAATACAAGCTAGCAGTATAACAACTACTAACCAAGATATATAATTTATATTTACTAGTTAGAACAGGTTTACGGAAAGATTAATATAGATGTTTAGAGACCTAAAAGTATCAACTATAGCAGAACGGAAGCTTTAAAACTTGGTACAATGTTCTTTAGCAATTAAGTATACAATATAATTCCAGATACTTACAACGTAGGTTAAGTGGAATAACAAGGTGCTTATGGCACAGTATAAATAGGGACTTAAGGCTAAAGTCCAGGACGTAATTATCCTAATGGAAGATGTAGAAAGTCTATAAGACTTAATAGATTAGTTAATAAAGATTAATAACAGGATCTATCAAAGGGAACAAGCTAAGAAAGGGCAAGACAGAGTTCCATAGTTGTATAAGACATAGAGCACGCATTAGCAACATAGAGCTAAAAACCATAGAATAGCGCAGAGCTAATAGACCTAAGTAGTACCAAAGAATCCAAGAGATGGATAAAGAAACTATAGAAACCTAGAGGTTAAGGATTAAGTAATTATAGGACCAAGGAGCAGAGGCTAAACTAGGGATCTTAGCAGCAGAAGACGTTTAGGCGGACTCCACAATAAGAGAAATAGTTTAAAAATAGAGCTTACATAAATTGTAGAAAACAAGGTTATTTCACCAGAGACTATAAAGGTGGTTAGAGTAACCACATGTCGAACTGGATCGTATTTCCTTACTACTATCTTGATACTGGCTTCAAGTCTAGAACCCTATGTCTCAATACCCCGCTCCTTACCTTGTATGTCTTATTAAATGTCTCATCAAATGTCTAAATACTTGTTTCCATTACCGAATGACGACATAGTTGTCATTCTATTTGTAACCTATTTATTACCTATCTGGTGTATATATAGAGGCTCTAGAGCCCTCTTTAATAGACAGAGTTCTTATACCTAGTTGTCTATTTAACAGTTATAAGCCCGGTCCGTCTATTATATTATCTTTAATTCCAAAGCCTTTATTCTAATTGATTATTATCCTAGTTATAGACAACTATAACAATAAATTCTCAACAAGAAACTAAACCTGTTATTATATTATCCGTAATCCTTGCAAGCCTAAACAATTAGGATAAATAGATTAAGGTAATTAAGTTAAAAGCAAATAATAATTATCTCTAGGAGTATGTCGACCTATTAATACCTAAGACTAAATTGCTAAAGCTTAAAGAACCTGTTTAAGCCTTACCTAAGGATGCTAATAGCCGGGGGATGACAAAGCTCGTAGAGCTAGATGAGGAGGAGAAAGAGGAGCTCCGTACGCTTAAAGCTAACCATAGGGAAGATATAAAGCTATACAGAAAACAGCTATTAGCTCTTAATACGTTGCGCAACCACATCCAAAGCTTAATCTCACATACCTACCTCATCTACACGTTTAAATGCGTTACCACCTATAACGTCTTAGTGTTACTAAAGCAGAGAATTGCTCCAACTAATAACGCCCGAAAGCTTTAAGCAGCCACCCAGTATGCAAAGCTTAAGAAAGCGCCTTGAAACCAGAACTTTAAGGTCTAGTTGGAGAAGTAGGAGAAGGTGTACACTAAGTATAAGGAGCTAGGTCTACCTGAAATAAATGGTAACTATTTAGTAACAGACTTCGTATATACAGTTAATTTAATTACACTAAGCTGGTCTAAATATTGGAAGAACTAGCTTAAAAGGATGGAGTGGAAGAAGGAGAAGCTTCCTGGCTTCTTTAAACTGGTTAAAATCTACTAAAATTACTGTTATATAGAGCTTACCCAAAAGGGTAAAACCCCATAAGGATCCTTCGCAGCCACCTTTAAGGATAAGTTAAGCAAGTTACTGAATTCAAAGCCTAAGTTAAAGACTAAATTGTTAGTAGATAAGTAAAAGAAGGAAAGGCAACCGCTGTTAGAGTGCCTATGCGGAAAGCGTCACTACTTTAACAAGTGCTAGTATATTCTAGAGTTAATTCCTTACCTATTATAGTTTAAACCAAGTAATAAAATTCAGAAGAAGGTGGATAAAAAGATTGCTAATACAACGCCTAAAATTAAGGCTTGTATTAAGCAAATTAAAAAGGATAATTAAGCTAATAAGAAGCCAAAGGATAGTAACCAGCAGAGCTCTCAAGAGCCCAATGGAGGCTTTGCAGTTCATTAAGTAGGAGCCTATAATACAGCTTCTAGTTACAAGCTTTATAATAGTATTATTCTTAACTTAGGAACCAACCTACACGTTATTAACAATCAAGCTAGATTTATTAGCAATATTAAGCCTACCTCAGACCACATCTACATGGGCCTACATATTAAAAAAATTGAAGGCTATGGCATAGCTACAGTCACAATTAACCACCTAAAAGGGAAGAGGCAGATATAGCTCTTAGGAGCAGCCTTTATACTAGGCTTTTACACTAACCTAGTATACCTCTAAAAGCTTAATAATAAGGGCGTCTATTAGAACAATAAAAAGAACACTCTTTACTATGGCGACAATATAACATATGCCTACTATAGCTACCACTATAGTTAGAAAACCATTAAATATAATAAGCTAAAGAAAGACTTACCAGAGGTTTCCTTTGTAACTTAATTAAAACCAGTAAAGCATTTATTAAAGCCTCTACTAAATTAGGCAGAAGGTTACATATAGCACTAGTAATTAGGCCATGCAGGAAAAGAAGCAATTATGCAACTACTTAAGTTAGTAATAAGCGCAATTCTAAAAGGCCTAATAACAGTAGAATATAAAGTGTGTGGAGTAAGCAAAGCTTATAAGGTAATATCTAGAAGAACACTAACTTAGTTAACAGTTCCTTTCTATAAAATCCACCTTAATTTAATACCCGGAATAGTTGCATTTAATAGCAATAAGTATATGGTACACTTTCTTAATAACACAACGCGAATAAATAAGGTAGACATAATGGTTAAGAAGTTATTCCTTACCCAAAGAATCATTATATATTGTAATATTATTAAACAACAATACAGCTTTAAGGTAGCCATAATCTACACAGATAAAGAGACGTCTCTTAGAGACAAATTTAAGGATTGGATAGCTAAACAAGGAATTACTCTTAAAAGATCAGCACCTAATACTTAATTATAGAACGGTCCAGCAGAATAATCTGGGGGGGTAATTATACAGAAGGCTTAGTATATAAGGATTGAGGCCTATCTACTAGAGGAGCTAACGCTAGAAGCCTATAAAGTAGCTGCCTATCTACTTAATCAGACACCCAGTAGAAGACTTAGGTGGAAAATACCTTTTAAGAAAATCTAGTTAGTAATAGGTATAACACCACCAAAACCTAATATAGGACACCTACAAGTCTATAGCTATGGGGCCTATCCTCTTAAATATGATATTCTATACCTAAATAAGCTTACGCCAAGGGCCTATATAGGATATCTAGTAGGGTATAATTTAACGAATATCTTCCAAATCTACATTCTAAGTCAGAAGAAGGTTATTAGAATAAGAGATATAAAGTTTAATAAGCAGTTGCTCTATAATGACTTATAGCCAGATCTTGCAAATGTACTCCGAGTAAGGACTAACCAAATATTAGAAATTATTAATGTCCATTAAATAGAGAATCTCTAAGATAAATTGGAATTGTTATCTAATAAAAGCAATAAGACTCTAGACAAGATTTAAGTTAATACTAAAGGAAGATAATAGGTGGATTCTGGTGGAAATTAAGAGGAGCCTAATACTAAAAGTAGTAAGCAACAAAATTTAAGCTCTAAAGATAACTTAGTTCTAGGGCTTCCTACCCTAGATAAAACGCTAGAACCTAACTTACTAGAGCCTCTACTACCGTCCTTAAAGACCTCAGCAAAGAAGCTATACTATATTATGGTTCCAACTAATAAATCTAAGCTAGAGAAGAAGATTAATGGCAATATAGGAAAGCAAAACGTGGTTAAAGGAAAGAGACTTAAAGGTTAATTAAAAACCTATATAGGTTTTCTTACTAACATCACTAATAACTAAAGCCTTTAAGCTTAAAGATTAGCCTTTAATGTAGGGCTCACCTTTTATAAAAAGCTGTACCATAATCAGCTCCCACTGCTGCCTAGGAATTAAAAGGAGCTTTAAAGACATTAATATAAGGAAGAGTTTATAGCTGCTGCTAAAAAGGAATATACAGACCTTTAAAATTAAGGAACGTTTTAAGTTATTAATAAGACAATCCACATTAAAACTGTGCCTATTATCTGGGTATTTACCTATAAGACTAATAATAACAGATATCTAATAAGGTTTAAAGCTTGTCTTTACGCAAGAGGTAACTTATAAGAGTTAGTTTATAAGGATATATATGCCGCAACTCTAGCAGCAAAATTGTTTAGAGCCTTAATAGCTATTGTTGCAATATTTAACCTAGATTGCTAGTAGGGTAACGCCGTTAACATGTTTACAAACAGCAAGATTAACAAGGTTGTGTATATTAAGTGTCCAGATGGATTTCTAATTAAGGGTAAGTGCCTACTGCTTTAATAAGCGCTCTACGGATTGCGATGATTACCTCTACTATAGCATGGTAACTTAACTACAACACTAAAAAAGGAAGGCTTAAAGCCAGTAGCGGAGAAGCCTTGCCTATATCACAACGGTTGGCTAATAGTCTTCTTTTATGTTGATAATATTATAGCTGCCTACAGGAAGAAGGACCTACTTAAGCTTAAAACGTTTAAGGAGCACCTTATAAAAAAGTACAAAATAAAGAACCTAGGTGACCTCACCTGGTTCCTAAGGATTTGAATTATTCACAACTAAGAGAATAGGAAGATTTAGCTTAGCTAGGACTTCTATATTAATAAGATCGCAATAAGCTTTAAAATTAAAGATTATTATAAGGTATATATACCTATGGGAATTAAGGAGCTTAACCTAAATCTAGAATAGGCCTTAAAGCAGGACACCTATCTGTACCAGAGGAAGGTTGGATTAATGCTCTATATAGCAAATATCACCTATCCAGATATGGCAAAAATGGCAAGCAAGCTGTTGGAATTCTTATAAAATCCGTCACTAATACATAACGGAGCTGCTATAAGGGCAATTGCCTATCTCTATTAATTAAAGACCCTTATAATTAAGTTCTTAAAGAAGAATATAATGAACCAAATCTTTGCAAGGGTAAGTAATGTATTATTTAGAGACAATCCAGTTAATAGGAAGAGCATAAAAGGCTACCTATTTACCTTATTTAAAGGACTAATTAACTAGCAATTAACTAAGCAAAAATTAGTAACGAAATTAAGCACGGAGGCAGAGCTCCTAGCTCTGTCACATGCAGCTACTAAGTTAATTTAGTGGCAGCAATTCTTTAAAGAAGTTGGATTTAACACTAATAAAAAGCAAGTAATCTACTGCAACAATATATAGATAATACAACTCCTTACCAAAAGCGACGCTAAGCTCAACACCAAGCTTCAACACATTAATATCCATTACCACTAGCTCCGCCAGGAAGTCCATAAAGGAAGGATTAATATTAAATAGGTCCCTACTGCGGATATAATAGCAGATAGCTTAATAAAGGCTCTGCCTCGTTAAAAGCACAAGATATTTGTTTAACAATTAAACCTTATTAACATTAAGGATCTAATTTAATTTAATTTAGATAATATTTAGGCAAGGTAAATCTATAGGGGATTTCTTAAAACTTAACACCAAATTAATATTATAACTTTTTGCAGCAGCCTAAAAGGCTCTGTGTAGCTAGAGGGGTATATTAAACTAGATTATATTTCCTTACTACCATCTTAATACTGGCTTCAAGTCTAAAACCCTATGTCTTAATACCCTGCTCCTTACCTTGTATGTCTTATTAAATGTCTTATTAAATGTCTAAATACTTGTTTCCATTACCAAATGACGACATAGTTGTTATTCTATTTGCAACCTATTTGTTACCTATCTGGTGTATATATAGAGGCTCTAGAGCCCTCTTTAATAGACAGAGTTCTCATACCTAGTTGTCTGTTTAACACCATATAGTAAAGGGCACTAGGTTGTTAGAGTATGATAATATAGACATAGGGATGTTACATAGGACTAAGGAGTGTTTAATTAAACACTTCGCGTTTTGTTACAACAACATATACTAAATTTATAAGGACACTAAGTATAGCGCAAGCTATTGGCCATAAGAGCTAGAGTTAAGAGGACTTAAAGGAACCAAAGAGTTAAATAAAGAATAAGATTAACTCTATAAGCTAGATTAAGATATTACAGTAATATATAAATAAGGATTAGCAATAATAACAAAAGAGTTAGAGTACTTATTAATTAACAGTGATAAGGATAAAAAGGAGGCTAACTGGGAGCACTTAAACCTTAATAACGTAATAGAAGCAGAGACTAAAACCACTATAGAACGCAGATCAGTAACGGGTATTATAATACCATTGGATATAATTTCCATTGCTTTATAAAATAGAAGAAGTAATATCTAAAGACAATTAAGCAAGCAGATAACTGCTAGTGCTAGCTTACTACTTATAAAAGGCAAAAGGCCATAGGTCTAAGATTCTTAAAAAGAGATAAAGAAAGCTCTAGACTTACTAGATGTAATAAGGACAGCTTAAGAACCCATAATAGATAAAAACTAATAGGAAAGGGCAGCAATTTAGTTTAGTAATAAATAAGTAAGTATAGGACGCAAGTTTAAGAACTAAGAGTTTAGAGAATAAATAAGAATATTAGTAAAAAGCTAAGATTTTAATAAATAAATAAGGACTATAGCAGTTCTAGGTAAACACAGTATTCAGCCTAAAGATTAAAAAGTTAATATAAAAATAAAGAAGCAAGATAACTTTAAGGATCCAGCTGTAAGACGTAGAAAATAAAAAACTATAGATAAGTTTAGGCAAAGAATTATTATATAGCAAGAGCAAAAGCTAAATAAGAGATTAGCTATGCTAGGTTATATAAGGGACAGAGCACCTATATAAAGAGTCACTAATAGGCCTAGTATAGGGACACCTAAAGTAAAGTAGTTAGACAAACTGGAATAAGAAGAGGATTTAAACATTCTAGTTAGGTTTAAAGAAAGATACACTAAAGGATGTCACAATATAGCAATAATAAGGTACTTTCTTATAAACAAACTATATACACTAAACTAGTTATATAAAAAGTGGTATAGATAATAACACAGTAATAAATAGGAAGACTTTTATATATAGCTAAATAAAAAAGTTATCTAAGATTAACCTATTACAGAAAAACGCATAAGTCACATTAAAGGAGCATTAATTATAATATTAAGGAACCTAAAAGAAGGATCTAGGGACTGGAGAAGTAAATAATAAATCTTAGTACCTGCAGCAGAGATACTAGTAGTTAGGTTAACTAGGTATAAATTTAAACTTAAGGATAAAGATAAGTTAAGAGTTAACCTAAAACATGCAGCATATTATACACTATTATAGATAGCTTATATGGATAATATATATAATATATATAGAGTACTAAAAGATAAGAATTAGAAATACTTAGTAAGGATATATTAGGCACTAAAGGAAAAACGGTTTAAAGACACTAAGTATATATATAAATGGCACCTAGTAGAAGTATAGAGTTAAGGGGACCTAATACTTTAACTAGGAAGATTCCTTATAGAAGAATGCCTAAATAGATAATAGTAGTAGGATTGCCTAGAGAACACTTGTCTATAGCATATAGAAAAAAAGAAATAAACTAAGTATTAGCTAAAGTAGGACTAAGTATAAATAGAATCTAGCAGCTAATAGTTAGGAAAAGGGGAGGCTTATAGAACTAGAGGGAGCTAGTAGTAGAGCCTTAAACCCTTAAAGGAATTTAAGAACAATACATAAACTTAAAAGTTAAGTAGTAAAATCAGCAGTTCAAAGCGTTAATAGATAGTAGAGTAATAAGGAACCATATATTACTAAAAGTAGTAGAAAGGATAGGGTTACCACACAGACAAAAGGAACACTTATATCCACTTATAATAATTTTAGGAGATTAGATAGCCTATAGAGGAGGTATTATTAATCTTAAAATAGGACCTATTTAGTTAACTATTAAAGGGAGACTAGTTAGAATATCTTTTAATATCTTACTATTAGGAAAAAATAAGGCAATACTAGGAATACCTTAGTTACAGGAATATAATCTAAAGATTAATTAGGTTATAGGCTAGGTTAATATTAAAGATACTTAATAATATAAGGTGTGGCAGCAAACTAAGTTAGTATAGTACTAAGTAGGAGCAATATATAAAGAGACTAAGTAAGGCTTAAGTTATATACTAAAGAGATACCACAAGTATGGTAAAAAGTTATAGTTACTAGAAAGTAAAAAGCTATTAGAGTATATAGTATGGGACTATAAGATAGAATTAGAAGAGGAAATTAGTCTAAAGTTCTTTCTAATCTATAAGCTTACTAAAATAGAGTTAATAGCGCTTAAGGAGTTTGTTTAGGAGAACTTATAAAAGGGATATATTAGACCATTATAGTCATTAGCAGAATATCCAGTACTATTTATCCTAAAGAAAAATAGAAAACTTAGGATGTGTATAGACTATAAATAGTTAAACAGCATTACTAGAAAGGATAGGTATCCTTTACCCTTAATTAGCAAAATCTAAAATAGGATAGGTAATATAAAGATCTTTATAAAGATAGATCTAAAATAGGCGTACTATTGGATTAGGATTAAAAAAGGCAATAAATAGAAAGCAGCTTTTAGGTTAAAGGAAGGACTATATAAACCATTAGTTATACAATTTAGGCTTATAAATGCACTAGCAATATTCTAGAAGTAAATTAATAGTGTATTAGGAGAATACCTTAATAAGTTTGTTATAGCATACCTTAACAATATTATTATCTACTTAGAGAGTAAGGAAGAACATAAGGAATATATTAAATGGGTTTTAAAAAGACTATAAGAAGAATAAATGCTAGTAGCAATTAAGAAATGCAAGTTCTTTATAAGAAAAACTAATTTTATAGAATTTATTATTAAACTAGGAAAAATTAGTATGGACCTAAAGAAAGTTAAAGCTATAGTTAGTTAGTAGGAACTAGAGAATGTTACATAGTTAAGATTATTTTTAGGGTTTTGCAACTACTATAGGAGGTTTATAGCGTAGTGGTTAAAAAGTATTAAGCTATTTATACGGTTAATAAAGAAGGAGGAACTATAGGTTTAGGGAAGTAAGTAGAAAAAGCTGTTCTAAGAACTTAAAAAGTTATTTATCTAGGAACTAATCCTTAAGATCTATTAACCAAAGTTAGATATAATTGTTAAGATAGACGCATTAAACTTTATACTAGGAGTATGTTTACTACAAAAGCACTAGGACGCAGAGTATTTAGTAACATACTATAGTTAAAAGATAACACCACTAGAACTAAACTATAACATCTATAATAAGGAGTTATTAGGTATAGTTATAGCATTAAGGGAATAGAGAGCATTCTTATAAGGCATAGAGAGACTATTTATAGTTAAGACGGACTATAAGAACCTTATAGAATTCTTAATAATAACGGAACTTAACTAAAGACAGGTTAGATGGGTGGAAATACTTATAAAATACTATTTTAAAATTTAGTATACTAAAGGTATAGATAATACATAAGCAGATACTCTAAGTAGAAAGGCTAAACTATAAAACAATAAGAAGCCATTAGGGACTTTATTATAAAAGGATTAAGACAGATTAATTAGGTATAATTACCTAAAGATTATAGCAATTAAGGAAAGTCAGATCTATAAATTACTAGAAAGTAATTGGGTATAAAAGATCTAAAAGGTATAGGCAGAGGATCTAGATTTAGATTAGTATAAGAATAGAGAAGTAACTTATATTCTAAGATCTATAGTAAAAGAGTTTATTAAGTTATTCTATAAGGGACTAACTTAAGAACACAACGGAGCTATAGGCTTAGTATTAAGACTTTAAAAGAAGTATATTATTTAAGGAATCTAGGGACTAGTAAGACAAGTTATAAGAGAATATCTAAATTGCTAAAGAAATAAACTAATAAGGCATAAGCTATATAGAGGGCTATAACCTATTAAAATACCAGAAAGACTATAGGAAGTCATATTATAGGACTTTATTATTAAGTTACTAAAGTTAAAAGATCCTATTATAGGACAAGATTATAACACAATTTTAGTAATAGTAGATAAGCTTATAAAGTGGGAATACTTTATAGCATATACAGAAGAGATATTACTAGAAGATATTACTAGAATTTATATTAAGGAAGTATTTATAAGGCATAGAGTACTAAACAAGATTATATTAAACAGAGATCTAAGATTTATAGCAGTATTTTAGGAAGTGTTTTTAATAGAATAAGGAGTTTGCGCAGTAACCTCTATAGCGTATTATCTGCAGACGGATAAATAAATAGAAAAACTAAATTAAACACTAGAACAGTATCTAAAACATTATATTAATTACATATAAAATAATTAGATATTATTATTACTAGTTATATAGTTTATATATAATATAATACTATAAAAAGGAATAGGGATATTACTATTTAAGGCGAATTATAGGCACAAGCTAAGAATATTATTATCACTATATTAAGTAAAGAAGATAAGTAGTATAGCTAAGCAAAGAATGGAGATATTAATAAATCTTTATATAAACCTTAAGGAAACAGCTAAACTAGTACAAGAGTGAATAAAAAGATACTATAATGCTAAGAGATCTAAGGGACCAGATCTTAAGAAGGGAGATAAAGTATAGCTACTATATAAAAATTTTAAGAGTTAACAACTAAGTAAGAAGTTAGACTATATTAGACTAGGACCTTTTAAAATTAAGTAAAGAATTTTATTAGTTACATATAAGTTAAACCTACTAGCTAAAATAAAAATCTACCCTATATAGCACGTTGTAATGCTAGAGCCAGTATATAGAAACGTTAAACTACTAGTATATAAGGCAGACACGTACAGAGGACAAGAGGAAGACAAGTAGTAAGTTTTAAAGATCATTAGTTATAAGGATATAGATAATAAAATATAATATAAAGTAAAGTGGACAGGCTATAGTAAGACTACCTAGGAGCTACTAAGCAACCTAGAGAATGCTATAGGAAAGGTATAGGAGTATTAGAAAAAAGTAGGTTAGGGAGCATTAAAAAGGGATTACTAAAGGACAAACTACCTAAGGGGGACTTAGGAGGAGCAACTACTACATTATTTAGAACTGTTTCCTTCTCTAAAGACGTTACTCTTTTGTTACCTAGCTTAGACAAACCCTATTAGACAAGTTTCTACTCCTTAAAACGGACCTTACAAACCTTCTTAAGACGGAGTAACTAAGCGGAAGCGGAAAGACAAGCATTAAGAGCACGCTGTTAAGCAGTAGAGGCCTCTAGCTCTACCTCTTAAGATTAGTAAACCTTGTCTAGGGCACTTACAAGCTTACTATTAAGCTTTATAGCGGCAGATTAAATATAAGACCCTAAAGGAAATTAATAAGGGAACTTAAAGACTATTAAGAGTTATAGGATGTGTATACTTAGCGTTAAAGATAGAACGAATATTATAGGACAATTAAACGTTTAACTTTGTACATTTAGAGCAGGAGGAAGGTTGGCAACTAGAAGAAGCCGCAATTATAACGCAAAGTAATCCCTCCTTTATATAACAAGAACATAAAGGGGACATAACTTTACTAAGTAATAGTATAGTAGCTATAGTGCAAGCATGCTGTTAGGACAAAGAAGAAGAAGATACTTTAGGTATAATAAGTAAGGATATTAACCAGATTAATTAGACGGACATTATACCTCTAGTAGACAACTTAGAGATATTAGGAATCTTTAAGGACAAAGATAAAAAGGAGGGAGATAGTATTATAGACGCTTTAAGTATAATATTATAACTACTTAGAGAAGAGTTAGCAGAAGCTAGTTAGTTAATATAGGCACGGTCTAGGATAGAGCTGGTGGAACTATGTAATAAGGAATAGTAGCTAAGTTATATAATAAGCTCTATAAGCTCTATAAGCTCTATAAGGTCTATAATATACCTTATATACCTTATATAGTAAAGTGATTTCTTAGGCGTACAGTTATATATTTAAAGGACCACAGTCTCTACCTAGATAGTTCTCTCTTTATAGTAAATCTTAGAATACAATTAGAGTTAATCTATTAGGCAACCACTCTACCAGTTATTATTACGTTATTGACTTATTATTTATACCTATATATCTAGCCCATTAACAAGCCTACCATAGTTCTTACTACAAGGTTCCGTTACAATTTATCTTTTTCTTATCCTTTATACATGTCTGTCTTATAGACTGGTGGTTTAACATTCCTATATACTAGTTCTAGTATTGCAATATACTATATAGGGTAGATCTTTATTTTAGCTAGTAGGTTTAACTTATATATAACCAATAAAATTCTTTATATAATTTTAAAAGGTCCTAGTCTAATATAGTCTAACTTCTTACTTAGTTATTAACTCTTAAAATTTTTATATAGTAGCTACACTTTATCTCCCTCCTTAAGATCTAGTCCCTTAAATCTCTTAGCATTATAGTACCTTTTTATTTACTCTTATACTAGTTTAGCTATTTCTTTAAGGTCTATATAAAGATTTACCAAAGTCTCTATTCTTTCTTTAGCTATGCTATTTATCTTTTTTACTTAACATAGTAATAATAATAATCTTAGCTTATATCTATAATTCGCTTTAAATAATAATATCCCCATTTCTTCTTATAGTATTCTATTATATATAAACTATATAACTAGTAATAACAATACCTAATTATTCTATGTATAGTTAATATAGTGTTTTAAATACTGTTCTAGTATCTAATTTAACCTTTCTATCTATCTATCTATCTATAGATAATATGCTGTTAAGGTTACTACGCAAACTCACTATTCTGCTAAAAATACCTCCTAAAATACTACTATAAATCTTAGATCTCTATTTAATACAATTTTATCTAGTGCTCTATATCTTATAAATACTTCCTTAATATAGATTTTAGCAACATCTTCTGCTAATATCTCTTCTATATATACTATAAAGTATCCCCACTTTATAAGCTTATCCACTATTACTAAGATTACATTATAATCTTATCCTATAATAGGATCTTTTAACTTTAGTAACTTAATAATAAAGTTCTATAATATAACCTCCTATAGTCTTTCTAGTATTTTAATAGGTTATAGCCCTCCGTATAGCTTATGTCTTATTAATTTATTTCTTTAGTAATTTAGACATTCTTTTATAATTTGTCTTGCTAGTCCCTAGATTCCTTAAATAATATACTCCTCTTAAAGTCTTAACACTAAGCCTATAGCTCTATTATATTCTTAAGTTAGTTCCCTATAGAATAACTTAATAAACTCCTTTATAATTAACCTTAGAATATAAATAGCTTCTCTATTTTCATACTATTCTATATCTAGATCCTCTACCTATACCTCTTAGATCTTCTATATCTAATTACTCTTAGGTAATTTATGGACCTAACTTTCTTTAGTCGCTGTAATCTTTAAATAATTATACCTAATTAATCCGTTTTAATCCTTTTATAGTAAAGCCCCTAATAGCTTTTTATTACTTTATAGTTTAGCCTTTCTACTTAAAGCATCTGCTTATATATTATCTATACCCTTAGTATACTAAATTTTAAAATAGTACTCTATAAGCATTTCCGCCCATCTAACCTATCTTTAGTTAAGTTCCTTTATTATTAGGAATCCTATAAGGTTCTTATAGTCCGTCTTAACTATAAATAGTTTCTCTATGCCTTATAAGAATACTCTCTATTCCTTAAATACTATAACTATACCTAACAACTCCTTATTATAAATGTCAAAGTTTAGTTCTAGTAGTATTATTTTTCAACTATAGTACGCTACTAGATGCCATATGTCCTAATGCTTTTATAGTAAATATGCTCCTAGTATAAAGTCTAATATATCTATCTTAATAACCGTCTTTAACTTTAGTTAATAGATTTTAAGGATTAGTTCCTAGGTAAACAACTTCTTAAGTTTTTAAAATAGCTTTCTTTACTTACTACCCTAAACCTATAGTTCCTCTTTCTTTATTAATTACATAAATAGCTTAATACCTTTTAACCACTATACTATAAACCTCCTATAGTAGTTATAAAACCCTAAAAATAATCTTAACTGTATAATATTCTCTAGTTCTTATTAACTAACTATAGCTTTAACTTTCTTTAGGTCTATACTAATTTTTCCTAGTTTAATAATAAATTTTATAAAATCGGTCTTCCTTATAAAGAACTTGTATTTTTTAATTACTACTAGTATCTGTTCTTCCTATAGTCTCTTTAAAACCCATTTAACATATTTTTTATATTCTTCACTACTTTTTAAGTAAACAATAATATTATTAAGGTATGCTATAACAAACTTATTAAGGTGTTTTCCTAATACACTATTAATTTGCTTTTAGAATATTGCTAGTATATTTATAGGCCCAAATTATATAACTAATAGTTTATATAGTCCTTCCTTTAACCTAAAAGTTACCTTTTATTTATTACCTTCCTTAATCCTAATCTAATAGTACGCCTATCTTAAATCTATCTTTATAAAGATCTTTATATTACCTATCCTATCTTAGATTTTGCTAATTAAGGGTAAAGGATACCTATCCTTTCTAGTAATACTGTTTAACTATCTATAGTCTATACACATCCTAAGTTTTCTGTTTTTCTTTAAGATAAATAGTACTAGATATCCTACTAATAACTGCAACAGTTTAATATATCCCTTTTATAAGTTCTTCTAAATAAACCCTTTAAGCGCTACTAACTCTATTTTAATAAGCTTATAGATTAAAAAGAACCTTAGACTTATTCCTAGTTTTAATTCTATCTTATAGTCCTATACTATATACTCTAATAGCTTTTTACTTTTTAGTAACTATAACTTTTTACTATACTTATAGTATCTCTTTAGTATATAACTTAAGCCTTACTTAGTCTCTTTATATATTACTCTAACTTAGTACTATATTAACTTAGTTTACTATTATATCTTACATTATTAAGTATCTCTAATATTAACCTAGCCTATAACCCAATTAATCCTTAGATTATATTCTTATAATTAAGGCATTCCTAGTATTACCTTATCTTTTCCTAATAGTAAGATATTAAAAAAACATTCTAATTTATCTCCCTTTAATAGTTAACTAAATAGGTCCTATTTTAAGATTAATAATGCCTCCTCTATAGGCTATCTAATCTCCTAAAATTGTTATAAGTGGATATAGATATTCCTTTTGTCTATATAGTAACCCTATCCTTTTTACTACTACTAGTAATATATGGTTTCTTATTACTCTACTATCTACTAATACTTTAAACTGCTAATCTTGCCATTTAACTCTTAAATTTAGGTGTTATTTTTAAATTCCTTTAAGGGTCTAAGGCTCTACCACTGGTTCCCTTTAGTTCTATAGGCCTCCCCTTTTCCTAACTATTAGCTACTAAATTCTGCTTATACTTAGTCCAACTTAGGCCAATACTTAGTTTATTTTTTTTCCTCTATATATTATAGACAAGTGTTCTCTAGATAATTCCACTACTATCTTCTATCTAGATATTCTTTTATAAGAAATCTTCCTAGTTAAAGTATTAGGTCCCCTTAACTCTATATTTTTACTAGGTACTATCTATATATATACCTAGTATCCCTAAACCACTTTTCTTCTAGTGCCTAATATATCCTTACTAGGTATTTCTAGTTCTTATCTTTTAGTACTCTATATATATTGCATATATTATCTATATAAGCTATCTACAATAGTATATAATACACTGCATATTTTAGGTTAACTCTTAACTTATCTTTATTCTTAAGTTTAAACCTATACCTAGTTAACTTAACTACTAGTATCTCTATTACAGGTACTAAGATTTATTATTTACTTTTCCAGTCCCTAGATCCCTCTTCTAGGTTCCTTAATATTATAATTAACACTCCTTTAATATAACTTATGCGTTTTTCTATAATAGGTTAGTCTTAGACTACCTTCTTATTTAGCTATATATAAAAGTCTTCCTATTTATTATTATATTATTACCTATACTACTTTCCATATAACTAGTTTAGTATATATAGTCTATCTATAAGAAAGTACCTTATTATTACTATATTATAATATCCTTTAGTATATCTTTCTTTAAACCTAACTATAATATCTAGATCCTTTTCTTATTCTAGTTTATCTAACTACTTTACTCTAGGCGTCCCTATACTAGGCCTATTAGTAACTCTTTATATAAGTGCTTTGTCCCTTATATAACCTAGCATTACTAATCTCTTATCTAGCTTTTATTCTTACTATACAATAATTTATTATTTAAACTTATCTATAGTTTCCTATTTTCTACATCTTATAGCTAGATCCTTAAAGTTATTTTACTTCCTAATTCTAGTATTAACTTTTTAATTTTTAAGCTAAACACTATATTTACCTAGAATTACTATAGTCCTTATTTATTTATTAAAATCTTAGCTTTTTACTAATGTTCTTATTTATTCTCTAAACTCTTAGTTCTTAAACTTATGTCCTATACTCATTTATTTATCACTAAACTAAGTTACTGCCCTTTCCTATTAGTTTTCTTCCATTATAGGTTTTTAAGCTATCCTTATCGCGTCTTATAAGTTTAGAACCTTTTTTATCTCTTCTTAAGAATCTTAGACCTATAGCCTTTTACCTTTTATAAGTGGTAAGCTAGCACTAGCAGTTATCTGCTTACTTAATTATCTCTAAATATTACTCCTTTTGTTTTATAAAGCAATGGAAATTATATCTAACAGTGTTATAATACCCATTACTAATCTGCGTTCTATAGTGGTTTTAGTCTCTACTTCTATTGCATTATTAAGGTTTAAGTGCTCCTAGTTAGCCTCCTTTTCTTCCTTATTGCTATCAATTAATAAGTACTTTAACTCTATTATTATTGTTGCTAATCTTTATCCGTATATTACTATAATATCTTAATCCAGCTTATAGAGTTAATTTTATTCTTTATCTAACTTTCTGGTTCCTTTAAGTCCTTTTAACTCTAGCTCTTATAGCTAATAGCTTATACTACACTTAGCGTCTTTATAAATTTAGTATACGTTATTATAATAAAACGTAAAATATTTAATTAAACACTCCTTAGTCCCGCGCAATATCCCTATATCTATATTATTATACTCTAATAACCTAGTACCCTTTACTATATAGTTACTCTAACTACCTCTATAGTCTCTAGTAAAATAACCTTATTTTCTATAATTTATATAAGCTCCATCTTTAAACCATTTCTCTTATTATAAAGTCCGCTTAAATATCTTCTACTGCTAAAATCCCTATTTTAGCCTTTACTCCCTAGTCCTATAATTACTTAATTCTTAACCTCTAGGTTTCTATAGTTTCTTTATCCACCTCTTAGATTCTTTAATACCACTTAGGTCCATTAGCTCTGCGCTATTCTATAGTTTTTAACTCTATATCTATTAATGTATACTCTATACCTTATACAACTATAGAACTCTAGCTTACCCTTTCTTAGCTTATTCCCTTTAATAGATCCTATTATTAATCTTTATTAATTAATCTATTAAGTCTTATAGACTTTCCATATCTTCCATTAGGATAATTATATCCTAGACTTTAGCCTTAAGTCCCCATTTATACTATGCCATAAGCGCCTTATTATTCCACTTAACCTATATTATAAGTGTCTAGAACTATATTATATACTTAATTACTAAAGAACATTATACCAAGTTTTAAAGCTTTTATTCCGCTATAGTTAATACTTCTAGGTCTCTAAATATCTATATTAGTCTCTCTGTAAACCTATTCTAACTAGTAAATATAAACCATACATCTTAGTTAGTAGTTGTTATACCGCTAACTTATATTTCTATAAGGTAAGGTTTAAACCATTTTAGTACTTTTCCTATTAAGAACAATCCTATATACACTACTTAATCTATAGGTATTGCCAGCTTTACTCCTTCCTATATAACCTTAAAGTGCATTTATATAAGAAATCCTTTAAGTTTTAACCTTTCTCCTAAGAATCATTTAATTAACGGTAACTTAACTTTTACTGCGCTAATTTCATTAATACATTCCTTAAGTATCCTATTGTTATTTAATAAGCAATTAACTATTTCCTGTAACTAACCTCTTATAATTAACTGTAAGTCTATATCTGCCATACTGGTGTCTCTTAATCCTAAGGCAGTTACTACCATTAATAGCATCGCAACTGGTGCTTTAGGTAGTATATTGTTTAACTTCTCTTATGTTTTAATACTATAACCTTGGTAGTAAATATATAACAGAACCTTGTAGCAAGAACTATAGTAGGCTTATTAATGGGCTAGGTATATAGGTATAAACAATAAGTTAACAACATAATAATAACTAGTGGAGTAGTTACCTAACAGATTAACTCTAATTATATTCTAAGATTTACTACAAAGAGAGAACTATCCAGGTAGGGACTGTGGTTTTTTAAATACACAACCTTATGCCTAGGAAATCCCTTTGCTTTGTAAAGTATGTATACTCTATCTACTCTATCCCATAGATTATACAGATTACATAGATTACACAGATTATATTACATAACCTTAGCTACTATTCCTCATTATATGGTTCTACCGGATCTATCCTAGACCGTACCTATATTAACCAACTAGCTTCCGCCAACTCCTCTCCTAGTAGTTATAACATCGTACTTAAGCTGTCCGTAACGCTAAGAAGAAGATGGTAGTACGGAACTTAGTACTTATAAAATTACACTATATTTCTATTACTAAGATCTAGAGAATTCTAGATATAAAGGCCTTAATAGAATATAAGAAACAAGAGGCTAAGGAGCTTTTATATAGCCTAGAAGAAGATTAAATAAGAGGTTAATAAGGCTAAGAGGGAGGCCCTTAAATAGAGGAAGGCCGCCTATAGTAGTAGGGCTTAACTCCGGAAGGTAAAGGACAAATTTATTAGAGAAATGCGTGCATCTAAATGTGCCTATAAAGCTATAGAGAAGAAGCTTGATATAACTATTAAGTACTAGTAAAATTATACTATGGCGTTAAACTAGGAAATTAAAGAGCTTAAAAACGCCTTAGCTAAGGCTTTTGTTAAGTTTATATAGAAGGAGGAGGTAGCTAATAAGGCTATTAACGAGTGGGAGGATACATGTATTCTTATAGCTTTACTCTCTTAGCCTATATAGGAGGTAATTAACGTTAATAAGGACGAGCTAGATAATGAGGAATATGACAAGGAAGTAGAGTTTGATAAGTATATAGAGGGTGTAATTTAAGTGAATGTAATTAATATACGGCAATAAGAATCAAGTGTATGTAGTAGAATGCTGTTTATATACGATTTTCCTCACAAACGGCATTTTCCGTCATTTTTGATGTTCCTCGCTTACGTATGCACGAGCCAATTCAAATACCCCTTCAAATACTCTAGATATTCAAATGCGCGACTAAATAAGTCACCTGGAACAAGCATACGTCACCCAGTTCTAGGCTACAAGGTTAGAGAATGATTTTTTCTGGCTTTTTATAAAAACAATCAAGTACGTGCTCCTAGATTTACCTCAGTGGACTCATACAAATAAATCAATTGCGCTTCGCTGGCGCGCTAATCTCCCTTAGTGTAACGGGACTAGCCCAGTTACAGTAGGAATGTCTCGGTGAAATACTCGACAGATAAATTCCAATGCTTTGATTAAATTCTGCCAAATTCTGCCAAGTTAATTGAATTCTGCCAAATTCTGCTAACTTAATTAATTTCCACCAGTCTTTACTAAATTCCACTAATGTAATGGAATTTGGTTAAAACCTATTAAAATCCGCGTAGGCTTGTGCCTATATGTCTGCTGCTAAGACTATAAATATTTAGTTACAAGTTTCCTATATTCCTTTCTCTTCTTTACATAACATCTTATACTCTACAAGAGCTATATACCCTTAGATTTAGATAGAATTTATATTATTCCTTCAAATCTTCCCTAAAGCCTCTTTGCGCCCTTATATTATGTTACGTTAAAACAACTACTATTAAAATAGCAAACAAACCTAAATCCCTTTTAATAACCACAAGTATTATAACCCTAGTTAGGGAACAGTTAACCATAATGTAACAGTCCTTTATAGACGCCTTAGCTTAGTAGTAGGCTGCACTGGAAGCCTAGCACTAGTGATTAATAGAAGCACTCTATAAAGAACTCCGCAATATTAGGGCATTTGTATTATAGACCCTAATAGTAACACCTATAAATAAAATTAAAATAACGGTACCTAAACCTAATATGTTAAATGCAAACACTAAACTAGTAATAGTAGCTTAACCTATACCTATAGCAAACCTAGTACCTACTATAAAACCTAAAAAGCTCCCTAATCTTCTAATGTTTAATAAAAACTAAAATAACCTATATCCCTTTATAACCAAGCTCCATTTTAAACTCTTAATAAACTATAATTAATACCCCACTAAGGCTAGTAAGGTTAGCTATAGAATGTTTTATTTAAGTAAGGACGCTATATAAACTATAGATCTATTCTTCCATAATAGCACTTTTATTAATTTTAAAACCTTTATCTCTCTACTAGAATAAATATATAATAACGCTAGCCGCAAACACATAGCTGTTACTAAACTTAAAAACCTATAATAACGGAACCGAGACTTTACTAGCTTCTTTTTGGAATTTTTAGGCCTTATTAGCGAACTGGATTGGAATAAAGCCGCTAGAGTTGCTGCCCTTTAATAAGCTATTTTGGATAAGATTAGAGCCTAGTTAGTAGGTAGAGAACTACCAAAAAACCTGTCTAAATTTGCTATAATATGTTAACAAATTAATAAAGACCTTTAATATAATAAACAGACTTATTCTCTAAAGTTAACCACACCTTGTGTTTAAAACTCCTTAAAACTAGTACATGCTCTAAGGCGCGATCCTTCTCTAAGACCTAAAAGCCCTATATATAACCCTATGGACCTCAATGCCACCTAATCCTATGCACCCTTAGGAACTAATAAATAAGAACACAAGCCACAAATAGAGAATGTTTTAGATGCAGTAAAAAAGGACATATTTAAAAACATTGCTAAACTTACCCTTTTAAAAAAGTCCGCCGTAGTTCCTCCTAATCCTTAAGTTATACCCAATTCTTAAATTATACCTATTCTTTAAGCCATACTTATTCCTTAAATTATACCTATGCTATAAATTATACTCGGACGTTATAAAGTACCTTGCCTTTAGTTAACTTAGAAAACAAATTATCCTAGGGCTAAGTCGCGCCTTAGGATAAAAAGTGGAAGAGTATAAGTGTCTAGGCTCTTTTAGCGCTAATACATAATATAACTCCCTTAATGTACTTGGTGAAATTTAAATACTTAGAAAATGGAAGGAAGTATAAATCCTTATAGATAGCGGAGCCACTAGTATAGGCTTTATTAATACGAACTACGCGAAAACTTAATGCCTAAATTTAAAGAAACTTAATAAGCCCTAAGGCCTATAAGGCTTTAATGGCAAACCCTTAATATATGGTAAAATAACGCACTACGCTCTTGTAAAATTGTGGATAGGTAAACACCTTAAATACATTTCCCTGTTTATAATACCCTTAAAGCACTATAAGATAATACTTAGATATGGATGGCTAAAACAACATAACCCTTTAATTAGCTGGGTTAAAGAAACACTAAAGTTCCATATAACCTACTGCTAAAGTTATTACTTAAAAAACCATTTGCCCTATAAACATGCACATAACTATTTAAATTTAATATAATACAAATTACCCTTACTATAAACCTTAAGCTAATATAATAAATCTATAACTGCTGATTATGGTAAAGAATGTAAAGATATTATATTAAACCCTTTTAAAATCCGTATAATACAGGCCGCGCCTTTTATCTTATTAGCAAAAAGATAAGATTATAAAATCTTTGCTGTGACTATAGAAGATATTAAGAAAGCACTAGAACTAAAACAGTATCCTAATCCTTAACCTTTTATACCTAAAGAGTACTATAACCTAATTAATAAGTTTAAAAAATGATTTGTAGACTAACTAGCCTTGCACTAAGAGAAGCACAATTTTAAGATAGAACTTAAGCCTAGTATAATACTAAAATTTGGTCTGCTATACGGTATGTTATAAGAAGAACTGCTTATAATATAATAATACCTTAACAAGCATCTGGAAAAAGGATTTATTTACTCTAGTTAATCTCCATTTACCTTACTTATGCTATTTATTAAAAAGCTAGGAGGAGGCTTAAGATTCTATGTTAATTATTAAGCTCTAAATATAATTATAATTTAAAACCAATATCCAATTCCCTTAATTTAAGAGACGCTTAACTAATTAGTAAAGGCATAGTATTTTATAAAGCTTAATATAATCGCTACCTTTACTAAATTTGTATATATAAGGGAGATAAGAAGTATATAGCCTTTTATACACAATAGGGACTCTTTAAATACTTAGTAATGCCGTTTAGCATAAAGAACGGTCCTAGCACGTTTTAGCAATACATTAACAATACGCTTTGTGAATTCCTTAATGTATTTATTACCGTGTATATTAATAATATCTTAATCTACTTGTCCTTGCTTTCTAAATATTAAAAATACATTAAAATGGTCCTTAAATGCTTATAAGACGCAGGCTTATAATACAATATTAAGAAATACAAGTTCTACGCGTTTAAGGTTATATACTTAGGCTTAATTATATCCCATAACGGAATTAAAATAGACCCTAAGAAAGTTACTGCAATTATAAACTAGGAAAGCCCTAGCAATATATAGGACATTTAAGGATTTCTAGAATTTATAAATTTCTATTAATGATTTATTAACCACTTCTTAGAAGTTGCTTAGCTGTTAATAAACCTAATAAAGAAAATTTTAAAATTTAAATGGACCGCTAGATGTGAATAAGCTTTTAATAACTTAAAATATTGCTTTATAACTACTCTAATCCTTACTTACTTTAACCTTAACCTTAAATATATTGTTAAAACAGACTTGTTAGATTATGTGCTAGGGGGAGTGTTATCGCAATATAATAAGAATAGCGAACTATATCTAGTAGCCTTTCTCTCCCAGAAACTTGCCCCTACTAAATTAAACTATAAGATATACAATAAGGAACTACTTATAATTATTAGATGCTTTAAACAATGGCGTCCTAAGCTAGAAGGATTATTGTTTCTAATATATATATTAACGGACTATAAGAACCTACAATACTTTATAACTATAAAACAATTAACATAGCACTAAATTTGTTGGGCCAAATACCTCTTATAATTTAACTTTAAGATTATATATTAACTAGGTAAACTTAATTAAAAGCCTAACATATTAATATAACAATTACAGGACTTACTTATAAACGCCTTAGATAAACAGATTATAAATTAATTATAGATCTTACTGCCCCCTAAATATTTTAAAAAACTACATCCTATGTTTTTAGATATGGAACTTAATAGGAATGAATTGGAAGTTAATAAAAGGAAAATAGAAATTAATAAGCTAATAAAATATAAATATAAGAATAATATATAGATAGTAGATGTAATAAAGGCAATCTAAACTAGAAAATAACAGTATAAGGATATTACACTCGCTAAATGCAAAATTTGAAATAATTAATTGTACTATTAATAGAAGATGGTAGTTCTAAATTCTAAACCTTTATAATTTAAGATACTTAAATTTGTATATAACTCCCTTATAGCAGGATATCCTGGCTATATAAAGACCTATAAGATTATTTAATAAGTATATTACTAGTATAACGGAACCTTGTAGCAGGAACTACGGTGGGTCCTATTATTAGGCTAGGTATATAGGTAAGAATAAAACAACAATATAATAATAACTGGTAGAGTGGTTGCCTAATAGACTAACTCCAATTATATTCTAAGATTCACTACAAGGAGAGAACTATCTATGGTAGGGACTGAGGTCCTTTAAATACATAACCATACTCCTAAGAAATCCTCTCTTATACATAAGGTACGTGAGGTATATAAGGTATATAACAGACCTTACAGACCTTATAGACCTTATAGAGCATACTATATGACTTTGGTTACCATTTCTCGTTATATAGTTCTACCAGATCTATTCTAGACTGTGCCTGTATTAACTAACTAGCTTCTGCCGTCTCTTCTCCAAGTAGTCGTAATATTGTACTTAAAGCGTCTGTAACACTATCTCCCTCCTCTTTATCTTTGTCCTTAAAGATTCTTAACATCTCCAAGTTGTTTACTAGAGGTATAATATCTGTTTAATTATTCTAGTTAATATCCTTGTTTATTATACCTAAAGCTTCTTCTTCTTCTTCGTTCCAACAACGTGCCCGTACTGTGGCTGCCATACTGTCGCTTAGTGAAGTCATGCCGTCTCCATGTTCTCGTTGTGCGAAAGAGGGGTTGGTTTATATTATGCTAGTAAGTCCTGCATCTTAACAACCCTCTTCCTGTTTGGAGTGTACTAAGTTAAATATTTAATTATCCTGCGACGTTCGCTCGGTTTCTGACGCTAAGTATGCGTGTCCTATAACTCTTAACAGTCTTCGAGTTCCCTAAGTAACTTATTATAGGGTCTTGTGTTTAATCTACCGCTGCGAAGCTTAACGGTAAGCTGGCCTCCGCGCTACTTAAGGTTTAACATGCCTTAGAAGAGTCCGCACGCGTCCTTAAAGCTTAACATTTGGCTTATGCTTGTCTTTAACGTCTTAAATATATTCGTGAGAAGGTTTGTTCTAAGGAGTAGAAACTTGTTTAACAAGGTTTGTCTAAGCTAGGTAACAAAAGGACTAGCTCTCCTCCTATAAGGGAAACAACTCCGAGTAGCTCGGCAATTGCTCCTCTTGGGTCCCCCTTAGGTGACTTGTTCTTTGGCGATCCTTTTTTAATGCTCCCTAACCTACTTTCTTCTGATACTTCTTTACCTTTCCTATAGCGTTCTCTAGGTTGCTTAGTGGTTTCTAGGTAGTCTTACTATAGCCTATCTACTTTATTTTATACTATGTTTCGTCATCTATATCCTTGTAACTGATAATCTTTAAAACTTGCCATTTGTCTTCCTTTTATCCTCTATACGTGTCTGCCTCGTAAACTAATAGCTTAATATTCCTATGTGCTGGCTCTAGCATTGCGATATGTTGTATAGGGTAGATCTTTATTTTGGCTGGTAGGTTTAACTTATATATAACTAATAAAATTCTTTGCTTAATTTTAAAAGGTCCTAGTCTAATATAGTCCAACTTCTTACTTAGTCGTCAACTCTTGAAATTTTTATATAGTAGCTATACTTTATCCCCCTCCTTAAGATCTGGTCCCTTAGATCTCTTAGCATTATAGTACCTTTTCATTCGTTCTTATACTAGTTTAGCTGTTTCTTTAAGGTCTGTATAAAGATTTATTAACGTCTCTATTCTTTGCTTAGCTGTGCTACTCGTCTTTTTTACTTAATATGGCAATAATGATATTCTTGGCTTGTACCCGTAATTTGCCTTAAATAGTAATGTCCCTATTTCTTCTTGTGGTGTTGCATTATATATAAACTGTATAACTGGTAATAACGATACCTAATTGTTCTGTGCGTAATTAATATAATGCCTTAGATACTGCTCTAGTGTCTAGTTTAGTCTTTCCGTTTGTCCGTCCGTCTGCGGATAATATACTATAGATATTGCTGCGCGAACTCCCTATTTTGCTAGAAATACTTCCTAAAATACTGCTATAAATCTTAGATCTCTGTCTAATATAATCTTATCTAGTGCTCTATGTCTTGCAAACACTTCCTTTATATAGATTCTAGTGACATCTTCTGCTGATATCTCTTTAGTGCATGCTATAAAGTATCCCCACTTTATTAGCTTGTCCACTATTACTAAAATCACATTATAATCTTGTTCTGTAATAGGATCTCTTAACTTTAGTAACTTAATAATAAAGTCCTATAATATAACCTCTTATAGTCTTTCTGGTGTCTTAACAGGTTATAGCCCTCTATACGGCTTGTGCCTTGTCAGTTTATTTCTTTGGCAATCTAGATATTTCTTTATAACTTATTATGCTAGTCCCCAGATTTCTTAAATAATATACTCCTTTTAAAGTCTTAATACTAAGCCTGTAGCTCTGTTATGTCCTTATATTATTTCCTTATAGAATTCCTTAACAAATTCTTCTATAATAGACTTAGGTACATACGTTGCTTCTTTATTTTCATATTGCTCTAAGTCTGGATCCTCTGTCTATACTTCTTAGATCTTCTATATCTAATTACTTTTTAGTAATTTATGGATTTGACTTTTCTTGGTTGCTATAATTTTTGGATAATTATACCTAATTAATCCGTCTTAATCCTTTTGCAATAAAGCTCCTAATAGCTTTTTATTACTTTATAGTTTAGCCTTTCTGCTTAGCGCGTCTGCTTATGCATTGTCTATACCCTTAGTATGCTGAATTTCAAAATAGTATTCTATAAGCATTTCCGCCCATCTAACCTGTCTTTAGTTGAGTTCCTTTATCATTAAGAATCCTATAAGGTTCTTATAGTCCGTCTTAACCATAAATGGTTTCTCTGTGCCTTGCAAGAATGCTCTTTATTCCTTAAGTACTGCTACTATACCTAACAACTCCTTGTTATAGATGTTATAGTTTAACTCTAGTGGTGTCATCTTTTAACTATAGTATGCCACTGGGTGCTATCTATCTTGATATTTCTGTATAAAGCATGCCCCTAGTGTAAAGTCTAATGCATCTGTTTTTATAACCATCTCTAGACCTGGTTAATAGATCTTAAGAACTGGCTCTTAGGTAAATAACTCTTTGACTTTTTTAAATAGTTCTTATTACTCCTTTCCCTATGCCTACAGTTCTTGTTTCTTGGTTAACCGCGTAAATGGCTTAATATCCTTTGACTATTGCGCTACGAACCTTTTACAGTAATTGCAGAACCCTAGGAACAATCTCAACTGTGTGACGTTCTCTAGTTCTTGCCAATTCACTATAGCCTTGATCTTTTTTAGATCTATGCTAAGTTGGCCTAGTTTAATAATAAATCTAACGAAATTAGTCTTCTGGGTGAAGAACTCGCATTTCTTAATTACTACTGGCATCTATTCTTCTTATAGTCTCTTTAAGACCTATTTAATGTGTTCTCTGTGTTCTTCCTTACTCTCTAAGTAGATGATAATGTTGTTAAGGTATACTATAATAAATTCATCTAGGTGTTCTTCTAATATACTATTAATTCGCTTCTGGAACGTTACTAGTGCGTTTATAAGCCCAAATTGTATAACTAATGGTTTATATAGTCCTTTCTTTAACCTAAAGGCTGCCTTCCATTTGTTGCCTTCCTTGATCCTAATCTAATAGTACGCCTATTTCAGATCTATCTTTGTAAAGATTTTTGCGTTGCCGATCCTGTCTTGGATTTCGCTAATTAAGGGTAAAGAATACCTATCCTTCCTAGTAATACTATTTAACTGTCTATAATCTATACATATCCTAAGTTTTCTATTTTTCTTTGGGATAAATAGTACTGAATATCCTACTAATAACTATAACAGTCTAATGTATCCTTTATATAAGTTCTCCTAAATAAACTCCTTAAGCGCTATTAACTCTGTTTCAGTAAGCTTATAGATTGAAAAGAACTTTGGACTTATTCCCTTTTCTAATTCTATCTTATAGTCCCATGCTATATACTCTAACAGCTTTTTACTTTCTGGTAACCATAACTTTTTACTATACTTGTGGTATCTCTTTGGTATATAACTTAAGCCTCACTTAGTCTCTTTATATATTGCTCTAACTTGGTACTATACTAACTTAGTTTGCTGTCACATTTTGCGCCGTTAAGTATCCTTAATATTGACCTAACCTATAACCCAATTAATCTTTAGATTGTACTCCTATAACTAAGGCATTCCTAGTATTGCCTCGTCCTGTCCTAATAGTAGGATATCAAAAGACATTCTAACTGGTCTCCCTTTAATAGTTAACTAAATAGGTCCTGTTTTGAGATTAATAATACCTCCTCCATAGGCTATCTAATCTCCTAAAATCGTTATAAGTGGATATAGGTATTCCTTTTATCTGTGTGGTAACCCTATCCTTTCTATTACCTTTGGTAATATATAGTTCCTAATTACTCTATTATCTACTAACGCTTCGAACTGCTGATCTTGCCATTTAACTTATAAATTTAGATGCCGTTCTTAAATTCCTTTAAGGGTCTAAGGCTCTAACACTGGTTCCCTCTAGTTCTATACGCCTCCCCTTTTTCTGACTGTTAGCTGCTAGATCCTGCCTATACTTAGTCTAACTTAGGCCAATACTTAGTTCATTTCTTTTCCTCTATATACTATGGACAAGTGTTCTCTAGGTACTCCTACTACTATTATCCATCTAGGCATTCTTCTGTAAGGAATCTTCCTAGTTAAAGTGTTAAGTCCCCTTAACCTTGCACTTCTACTAGGTGCTAACTATGTATATACTTGGCGTTTCTGAACCGCTGTTTCTCTGGTGCCTAATATATCCTTATTAGGTACTTCCGGTTCTTATCTTTTAGTGCTCTATATATGTTACATATATTATCCACACAAGCTATCCATAATAGTATATAATACGCTATATGTTTTAGGTTAACTCTTAGTTTGTCTTTATTTTTAAGTTTAAACCTATACCTAGTTAACCTGACCACTAGTATCTCTGCTGCGGGTACTAAGATTTATTGCTCACTTCTCTAGTCCCTAGATCCTTCTTTTAGGTTCCTTAACGTCATAATTAATACTTCTTTAATATAACTTATACGTTTTTCCGTAATGGGTTGGTCTTAGATAACTTTTTCATCTAGCCATATATAAAAGTCTTTCTATTTATTACTGTGTTATTGCCTATACCACTTTCCATATAACTGGTTTAGTGTATATGGTTTATCTGTTAGAAAGTACCTTGTTATTACTATATTATAATATCCTTTGGTATGTCTTTCTTTAAACCTAGTTAGAATATCTAGATCCTCTTCTTATTCTAGTTTATCTAACCATTTTGCCCTAGGTGTCCCTACACTCGGCCCATTAATAACTCTTTATATGGGTACTTTGTCCCTTATATAACCTAGCATAGCTAACCTCTTGTCTAGCTTTTGCTCTTACTATGCAATAATTCTTGTCCTAAACTTATCTATAGTTTCTTATTTTCTGCGTCTTATAGCTAGATCTTTATAGTCGTCTTGCTTTTTAATCCTGGTATTAACTGTTTAATCTTTAGGCTAAACACTATGTTTACCTAGGATTGTTAACATTCTTATTTATTCTCTAAACTTATAGTTCTTAAACTTGCGTCCTATACTTATTCGTTTGTTACTAAACTAAGTTGCTGCCCTTTCCTATCAGTTTTCATCTATTGTGGGTCCTTGGGTGTATCTTATCTCGTTTTAAGAATCTTAAACTTCTCTTATCTCTTCTTAAGAATCTTAAGCCTGTAGCCTTTTGCCTTTATTAAGTAATAAGCTAGCACTAGTAGTTGTCTACTTACTTAGTTTCTTCTAAACGTTGCTCCTATTATCTTATAAAGCGATGGAAATTGTATCTAATGGTGTCGCAATACCCGTTACTGAACCCTATTCTATAATGGTCTTAGTCTCTGCTTCTATTTCAACCTCTTTAAGGTTTGTATACTTCTAGTAAGCTGCCCTTATTGCCTTATTGTTGGTAAATGCTTTATCTGTATCAAATTTATTGTCTTTAATGTCTAATCTACAAGCTGGTTCATTGGTTTCTTTAAACTTAGATAACAATGGCTCCTATAGCTAATAGCTTGCGCTATACTTAGCGTCCTTATAAATTCAGTATGCGTTGTTATAATAATACGCAAAACTATTAATTAAACACTCTTTTATTTCTTATAGTGCACTATTATCCCTCTATATATACGTGCTGTCTACTGGCCTAGTTCCCTTTACTATATAGTTACTTTAACTACCTCTATAGTCTCTGGCAAAATGATCTTGTTTTCCACAATTTATATAAGCCCTATCTTTAAACTATCTTTCTTGCTATAGAGTCCGCCTAAATGTCTTCTGCTGCTAAGATCCTTGGTTTGGCCTCTGCTCCTAGGTCCTTTAATTACTTAATCCTTAACCTTTAGGTTTTTATAGTTTCTTTTCCTACCTTTAGGTTTCTTTAGTACCACTTAGGTCCATTGGCTCTGCGCCATTCTATAGTTTTTAACTCTATGTCTGTCGTTGCGTACTCTGCGCCTTATACAACTGTAGAACTCTGTCTTGCCCTCTCTTAGCTTGTTCCCTTTAATAGATCCTATTATTGATCTTTATTAACTAATCTATTAACTCTTTTAGAGTATCCGCATCTTCTATTAGGATAATTACGTTCTGGACTTTAGCCTTAAGTCCCTATTTATACTATGCTATAAGCGCCCTGTTATTCCACTTAACCTATATAGCTAGTGTTTAAAACTGTGTTATATACTTAATTGCTAAAGTGCATTATACTAAGTTCTAAAGCTTTTGTTCCGCTATAGTTGTAGCCTCCGGGTCTCTAAATATCTGCGTTAGTTGCTCCGCGAACCCGTTCTAACTGGTAAATATATACCATACGTCCTAGTTAGTTGTTGTTATGCCATTAGCCTATATTTCCGTAAGATACGGTTTAAACCACTTAAGTGCCCTCCCTATTAGGAATAATCCTGTATAGGCTACTTAATCTAATGATGTTGCTAACTTCGCTTCTTCCTATACTACCTTGAAGTGCATCTGCGTAAGAAATCCCTTAAGCTTCGACTTCTCTCCTAAGAACCATTTGATTAAAGGTAACTTGATCTTTACTGCTCTGATTCCATTAATGCGTTCTTTAAGTATCCTATTATTGTCTTATAAGTGATTAACTATTTCCTATAACTGACCTTGCGTAACCACTTAAGAATCCCTATTGTCTATACTAGTATCACCTGGCCCTAAGGTTGTGGCTGCCGTTGACGCCATCGTGACTAGTGCTCTGGGTGGCATATTGTTCGATCTTGTTTAATACTATAACCTTAGTAGTGAATGTGTAACGGAACCTTATAGCAGGAACTACGGTGGGTCCTATTATTGGGCTAGGTATATAGGTAAGAACAAAACAACAATGTAATAATAACTGGTGGAGTAGTTGCCTAATAGACTAACTCTAATTATATTCTAAGATTTACTACAAGGAGAGAACTATCTACAGTAGGGACTAAGGTCCTTTAAATATATAACCGTACTCCTAAGAAATCCTCTCTTGTACGTGAGGTATATAAGGTATATAAGGTACGTGACAGACCTTGCAGACCTTATAGACCTTACAGAGCATACTATGTGACTTTGGTTACCATTTCTCGTTATATAGTTCCACCGGATCCATCCTGGACCGTGCCTATATTAACCAACTAGCTTCCGCCGTCTCTTCTCCAAGTAGTCGTAACATTGTACTTAAAGCGTCCGTAACAACTAGCCTATAATGTATAACTATGTACGGAAATACGTTTAAGCATACAGGATGTGCGTGTATAGAAAAACCTCTTATGTAAAGAAGTAAGGAGTACTTTAACTACTACCAATCCTAATGTAAAGATAGCGCGATATCTTAATTAACTTTATAGTTGACTTGCCTAGTAGTAATAGGTTTATAAATATTATGGTAGTAGTTAACTATCTTATAAAAATGCGATATATAATTCCTATGGACTTAATTAATGCAATATTAGTAGCCAAATGTTTTATTAAGCATATCTTTAAGCTACACAGACTTTCTAATATAATAATATCTAACCGCGGAAGCTAGTTCGTTTTAGACTTCTAGTAAGCTCTATATAAACAATTAAGCATTTAAATACGACTTTTAACTACGTTTTATCTAGAGATAGATGGTTAAATAGAAATTGTAAATGTGATTATGGAATAATATTTATAAATATACTGCTCCTACCTATAAAACGACTGGGAGAAATGGCTACCTTTAGCTGAGTTTACTGTAAATAATATAATAAATGTATTAATAGGCATAATACTATTCTACGCGACCTACAGATAAAACCCTTAACTTGGATTTAAGCTATAACCTAATATTAATATAACAGGACCCACAATTAAATAGATCTAGTTAATTAATGTGTATAACTTTACTAATTAAATAAAGCAGTTAACGGAACTGTTATAAAGTGAGTTAATATACGCTTAAATATTACAGAAATGGTATGTAAATAAAGGACAAGCTCCCGTATAGGACTTTAAGGAAGGTAATATGGCTTACCTAAGTACATAAAACCTAAAGACTTAACGGCCTTTAAAGAAACTTAATTGGAAGTTTATAGGCCTATACTAAATTAAGAAGAAACTAAGCCTATACACCTATAAGCTTAAACTGCTTACTAAAATGAAAATATACCTAATGTTTTATATAAGCTTGCTGTAACCCTTAAGAGATAATCCTATAACTTGTAAAATTCCACTACTACTTCCTATAATTATTAATAACGGTAATAGTTTATACTTTATTAACTTGATTAATAATATGCAATAGAAAATATAATCTAAATAATTTAAACTTCTTGTTAAGTGGGAAGGATATAAAACATAAACCTAGGAAACCTATAAATAGGTTAAGGCTAACGCGCCTTCTCTGGTAAAAGAATTCTATAAAGACCATCCTTCGCGGCCTACTCTAGCTGGATGGATATAATATAAAGGCAAATAACTGCCACCTAATATAAAGACACAAAACATAATAGCAGGAAACTTGAAATTAAAAAGAACTTAAACCACATTATAACGCTTATAAGGCGATAAGTTATAAATTCTTAACTAAATTGAATTGTTTTAGACCTTTGGCTAAAGGGGGGGGTACTGTAATAGGACTAGCCTAGTTATAGTAGGAATGTCTTAGTAAAACACTTAATAGATAAATTCCAATGCTTTAATTAAATTCTGCTAAATTCTACTAAGTTGATTAAATTCTGCTAAATTTTACTAACTTAATTAATTTCCACCAGTCTCCACCAAATTCCACTAATGTAATAGAATTTGGTCAAAACCTGTTAAAATCCGCGTGGGCTTATCCCCATGCGTCTACTGCCAAGACCACGAATATTTAGTTATAAGTTTCCTATATTCCTTTCTCTTCTTTATGTAACATCTTGTACTCTGCAAGAGCTATATACCCTTAGATTTAGATAGAATTTATATTGTTCCTTTGAATCTTCCCCGAAGCCTCTTTACGCCCTCACACTTGGATATTTAATTGATTTCTTAGTCTGAGGGACTTTAGTGAAATTTGTATAGAAGCACAAGCGTTTCTTATATAGAAAAACTTATAATTGTAAACGAAATTAATTAGGATCCCTATCTGTCGGAACGTTAATCACGTGACGTAGTTACGAGACTACGAGGCAAGACTAGCTAATCTAACTCGGAGCAACCCCTAACTTCTAGACAACAATTAACTACAAACTTTAACACCGCATACGTACCACTACAAGTAATATTCGTGCACGTTAATAAAGCAAGTATACCAACACTGATCAGTAGACGTATAGATTAGGAAATACGCAATAGCAAAGCTTAAAACCACGCATTAGCTTAACTGCTAACGCGTTAAATCGCAGAGCTATCGCCCTATTTTAGTTAAAGGAGAAAACTACATTACCCTCAAAGCTCGAGACCACGTATTAGCTTGCTAATACGTCAGATCGCCTAGAGAATCGTATCTTTACTTAAAGAGAGCTACGTTATCCTCAAAGCTCAAAACCACGCATTAACTTAACTATTAACGCGCCAGATCGCCTAGAGGACCCTTAAAGCTCAAAACCATATATTAACTTAACTGTTAACGCGTTAGATCGCCTAAAGGACTATATCTCTGCTAAGAATCGTCTACAGTGTCCAAGAACTATAGATTCGTTAATAGGACACATATACACCTTTACACCCTTAACCTTAACCTTAACTACACCCCTAACCTTAACATAACCTTAACCTTAACCCCAACCTTAAACCTTAACCTTAAACTTAAACCTCTAGAACCTCTACTTAACCTTAAACCAAATATACACAAAAACATGACAACATAGAAATTAACTAGAAGGAAAGAATTGCTAAATATAGCAACAGAATTAACTTAGAGATGGCTATAGATAATAATCTAAAAAATGGCAGCTTCTAAGCCTATTTCCTGGTTGTATGGTTTAAAAACTTCCTTACTTTCACTTAACAATAACTTTGGAACCTTAAACACTTGTTCTGGGCTGTTTCCCTTTAGACATACAACCTTATCCTAGCGGAGTATATAGAGACTAAGATGCACCTATACACACAATCTAACCTTACAGACTCTTTATTGTGGATAGTGTTTTAGGAAGACTTTAAGGACTTTACACTAGAAATCTTTATACAAGTATAATCTAATACTAAAATAGGAATCCGTAAATACCTAGTTAAGAGAGGAGTATATATTATTAAGCAAGATAAGAGATACTCCCTTGGTAAGGTACTAACGGACGTTGCTAATAAAGAAGAGTTTTATAAATAGATAGATAAAGAGATTGGTCTAGCCCTTAATAATATTAAGCCAATAATTACTGTAGCTCTGTAAGACTAACTTAATACAACCCTAGACAAGCTCGCTGTATTACCAGCTACTCTAATTGCTGCACCGCCAGCTACTCCAATCACTGCACCACTAGCTACTCTGGTTGCTGCCCCTACTACCCCTACTACCCCCCCCAGATCTACTTCTACCGCTATACCGCCAGCTACTCCGATCGCTGCCCCCGCTACCCCTCCCGGTCCTTAATTCTCCAATTACAACCAAATCTACGCTCTTATTGACTAACTGCTATAGCCAAGAGAGCAGTAACTACAGCAGCTATAGCAGCCGCAGCAACCGCAGCAGCTACACATATATATACTACCTAAACCAGCTGTGCCTAGTATGGAGCAAGGACCTAGATAAGGACCTAGATACAGCAAAGAGGTGGCCACAATTATAAAAATCTACACAGACGACCAAAAGTACGATGGAGTTAGTGACAGCTTTAACTTTAAGTTAACCATCTTCTATAATATCTGTAAGAGATCTGGCTTGCCACTAGAAGGCTACACAATAGCATTTCCTAGCATGCTAAAAGGGCTTGCTCAGGACCACTACTATAACAGTAACCTTAAGTTAAGACCTTTTATGGAAGCCTATAACCACATACAACAGTTCTTTAAAGGGCTAGAATACTACTGCAAGAACCTTATAGAGTAGAACAGCATAACCCTCCAAGGAGTTATAGACGAGAACCCTAATAAGTTAATTTATTAAAACTTCTAACTGCTTATAGATAAACTGCTAAAGCAACGTCATGGACTATACCCAGACTTTTATACAAACCGCATTTTTACAAATAAGTTAGTCACTGCTTGCTAGGGAGTGCTAGTATACCATATCACTGTCTCTAACCCTTTAGAAGACCTCTCTCAGTTAATTAGTAAGCTACAATCCTCCATTATTGCGTAGGAAAAAGAACACCCCCTATAGGCCTTAATAAGATTGTCTTACCAAGCTTTTTTTATAGATTAATGTTATTATCGAAATGACCAAAATCAAGACCGAAACACTAATTACTACGGCAGCAATCGCCCCTATAGAACTAACGGCAGACTAAAGGCCAAGTGCTACGTCTGCAAGAAGGAGGACTGCCGCTTATAAAAACATACAGAGGAGGAGCGTAATTAGTCCAGAGATAACTATAAGAGACGTTTTATTAATATTAAGGGCCGCAATAAGGGCAACTTTAATAACCACTTTAAATAATACGTCGCCGCCTATAAAAGAGATGAAGAGGATAACTTAAACTTTAAAGCCTACACACATAACGCTAACGACTCTGGGAGCAATGCCGGAGAACCTAATAATAGTTCTACCTATATTACTACCTTTAGAACACTTACTATAGAGAAAGCAACCTCTATAAGCGTAGAGCTAGCTAATAAGGCTTGTATACACCTGCTTACGGCTTTAGAACTTACCACGGAGTCTACCATAAAACCTTACACGGAGACCAACCTATTTGCCTACAGTACGGCCACAACCACAGCGCCATGATATACCTCGACGGTCTTTATAGGAATTATAATTAATATAGGTGCTTCGCGTAAGTCTATGGCTGGCTATAGCCAATTCTAAGCTTTACAGGCCGTAGATAAGTCTATAAGCCTTAACACGTCAACTAAGGGCTAAGTAACTGTCCAATTTGGGATCAGAGCCTCTACGTCTATTAGAACCATAGATGTCAACAGCCCTATAGGCAAGGTATAATTCCATATTATTATAGCAGATACTCCTTTCCTACTTTACCTAGTAGATATGGATAGACTCTATATTAAATACGATAACTTAAAGGACGTCATCATTACTCGCACTAAAAGGGTGCCAGTAGTTAGACAATTCGGCTACCCATTTCTCTTATAGAGCTTCTCCTTACAGTCTTATTTAGTTAAGTCTTTTAATATAAACCCTTACTACTTAACTAACGTAGAACTATAACGTCTACACCGTCAATTTGGTCACCCGTTAGTTAATAGACTATAAAAGCTTCTCAATAAGGCTAGCCATGGCTATAACACTAATAGATCTGCTATTGAAGAGCTAACTAGACTCTACCACCACTGCTAAAAGTATAGCAGATCTCCAGGTAGATTTCGCTTTACCTTATAAGACGACGTTAATTTTAATTACAACATTATTATTAATATTATGTATATTAGCGGCTCCCCCCTATTATACGTAGTTAATAAAGCAACTTGATTTTAAGCTGGCAGATAGCTACAAGACATCAGCGCTAAGCATACTTAGGATATTCTTCGAATATACTAGATTAACAGCTATTTAGGACCACTAGACTTAATCACCACAGATACTAGGAAGAACTTTGTTAGTAAGGAGTTTAAGCACTACGCTGCTACTATAGGAGCAACTATAAAGTCAGTTCTAGTCAAATCACACAATTCTATTAGAATGGTAGAACGCTACTATAGTCCGCTATAACGAGCCTACTAAATCATTATAACTGAAATCCCTAAAATCAGCAAGAAGATAGCCCTATAAATAGCCTTTAAAGCCATCAATAACACGGCTGGCCCAGAAGGCCTAGTCCCTACACTTTTAGTCTTTAGAGCCTACCCCCAAATGGTTAAATCGGACGCGCCATTACCTTTAGTCATATAGCGAGCTGCGGCTATTAAGAAAGCAATGGTGAAAATCTAGAAGCTATAAGCTGAACAACAGATTGCTAACACTCTTAATATGCGAAACGGACCATAAACTAACGCCATTTACGGCCTCCTACCTAATTCGCCTGTCTTAGTCTGGAGAGAAGGCAATACTAGCCAAAGTGGTTATTGGGACGGACCATATATGCTACTTACCGTCGACAGTAAGACCTGCGCCGTAAAGCTACTAAATGGACCTATGACCTTCCGCTCTACGGTTGTAAAACCCTATCTATTGGACCTATAAGACCCAGTTAAACCACGGGAGTCTATTAAATTAGATAAACTAGTACCTTTATTAGCCAAACCTCAATCGTTACCTAAGGCTAAACCATAGCTACCGCCAAAGCGAGGTAGAGGTCGCCCCCATAAATACCCATTACTTACGGCCGTCGCAGACACAACTGTTATGGATACTACAATAGATACAGACGCTTTCATGGGTAATATTACAGATATTGCAGATATTGCAGATATTGCTATCTACTTACAGGACGATGATACCACGGATACGGCTAGCACTACTATTTACTTATAGAACGATAGCAACACCCAATTTAGCGCTTCACGACAAAAGGAGGTTATAGGCCTACTCAAGAAAGGCGTCTTCAAGATTATTAAGCTACACAATATGCTAAAGGGGGTCAGACTCTTTAATTTACAGTTTATTAATAAGATTAAGAATAAGGGAACTAATAAAGCCTTTAAGAAATCACGACTTATTGTACAGGCCTATAATAACTTAGAGAAAGAGATAGTCCTTACTTAGTCACCAATAATTTAACAAGTTAGTTAGCGGCTAATTCTCTATATCGCCGCTATACTACTATAGATATAACTCTACCTCTAAGACATCTTACAAGCCTACGTCTAGTCTACTATAAACCTAAACTGTGAGTTCTATATACAACTGCCACACAAGCTAAATAAATAACTAGGAATTGATACGGACTCTGTTCTAAAGGTTATAAAGCTACTTTACAGAGTACCTAAAGCTGGAAACCACTGGTTTAAGACCTACTATTTATACCACGTTAATTAGCTGCGAATGGACCAGTCCACGTATAACCCCTACTTGCTTTACAGCGATAAGCCTTTTGGAATCGTCGGCCTATAGACTAATAATACACTGTTCCTTGCAGATGATACCTTTGCAGAGGCTAAATAAAGCGAACTATATAAGGCCGAATTTATGGCTAAGGAGCGAGAGTAACTGACCGCTGATACACTAATTAAGTTCAATAGAGGACTTATTTAATTAACATAAGATAGCAGCATTACACTAACGCAAAGGCGCCAGTGTAAGAACCTTAGCGTGGTTAACACTACGCTAGCAGATAGCACTAGCTCTAGAGGAGTTATATATAACCTGCTTACGCCAAAGGGCCAGTATATCGCTTAACGCGCTAGAGGAGCTTATATCGCCTCAGTCTGTTAGCTAGAGGCCTTATATAATCTATCCTTTGCTGCCCAGGTAGTTAACCTAGTTAAAGACAATGCAAAGAGTCTTAATAAGCAATTAAGCTGGTAGATTAAGAACGCAAATAGAGGCCTAAAGTTTGTTAAGCTAGACGCCAACACTTTACAACTCCTAGTATTTATGGACGCTTTCTTCGCCAATAATAAGGACCTATCTTCGCAAATCGGCTACGTACTTGTACTAGCAGACGCCTTAAACAAGGCAAATATCGTCCACTGGTCTTTAATTAAGTGTAAAAGAGTTACTAGGAGTGTATTAGCCTCAGAGCTATACGGTATAGCGCATGGTTTTGATATAGGCGCTGTAATTAAATCCATGCTAGACAAGGTCTTATAGGTTAACTTACCACTCGTTCTCTACACTAACTTAAAGTCCTTATACAACTGTCTTGTCCGACTAGGAACTACGCAAGAGAAACGCTTAATAATTAATATAATATGCCTTCGCCAAGCTTATGAACGAAGATAGATTACTAAAGTTAAGTGGATTAATAGAGATACTAACCCTGCGGACGCTATAACAAAGGGAAAGCCTTGTACGGCACTATTACGGCTTATTAACACAAATCAAGTTGAATTATAGGCTGTAGGGTAGGTTAAATAAACGGATTCGGTTTCGGTAGGTATAACAGACTTATATAATACAGAGCCAGCCACTAAGGCGCTAGTAGTAGTTGAGCTAATAGCGATTTTCTATCCCGGGGATGGAAAATCCTGATTGGCTGGTTTAATGGTATGGCAGAATCCGACAGGTGGCGCGCTCTAGGATTAAAGGTGGAGCTATTACGTATTATGGACGGAAGAGCTAGTTATTGCGTATACGCTACGAATAGTCTAGAAGTAGACTTAACTTTGGAGTGTAGATTAGCCTTCTTTTTAGAGTTGCTCTAGTGTCGGAACGTTAATTATGTGACGTAGTCACGAGACTATAAGGCGAGACTAGCTAATCTGACTCGGAGCAACCCCTGACTTCTAGACAACAATTAACTACAAACTTCAACACCGCATACGTACCACTACAAGTGATATTCGTGCACGTTAATAAAGCGAGTATACCGACACTATCCCTTAACCCGCTAATTTGAGCGCTATGTTATTGATAAGGCTTGGCCAATAGGAGGCTCTTGTTTGAGTCTCTATAATAAGAACTATATAAGGTGTTCCTGCGCGGCCCTAAAACCGGCCCAAGCGTTACACCTTAGTGGGTTAAGGGATAATATCTTTTAAGGCAAATATTATATTAAATTACTTAGGAGATCTAGCTCTATAGACAATAAGATTTTAGACTTTTTATACCTTTATATAGGCCTATATATAAGGATGCTTATTATAACAAAGTCTTATAACGTGTTTTGGGGGCAAGCTAGCCACTAAGCATCCTGGCCACCTCAAAAACTTACCAAAAATTAGAAAATTCATACTTTAATATCTTAACAACCACTTAATAATAAATTTTAATAATTTAAATTTGGACTTTCATATACACTCTATAGCTTCTATTAAAGTTACACAGTAATTAGTTTAGTTATTTTTAAGATATTATAATTCAGGGGCCAAAATAAAGCTAGATTACTATATCTTAAAAACTACTAAACTAATTATAATGCAACTTTAATGGAAGCTGTAAAGTATATATAAAAGTCTAAATCCAAATTATTAGAATTTATCATTAAGTGGTTGTTAAGATATTAAAGTATAAAATATCTAATTCTTAGTAGGTTTTTAAGGTGGCTAAGATGCTTAGGTGGCCAGCTTGCCCCTAAAACACGTTAGTAAATACTATAATAGACTTATTATTAGGTATCTGGTATAGGTAGAAAGTGTTATAGAGCGAGTATAAGCGGTAATAATATATAGCGAAGTAGATATTATTAAGCTATGTACATAAACTGTGTGATAAAGTTAAGACGTTATATAAGGAAAAGAAAGTAGGAAATAGGGGAAAAAGGGTATATAATGTTCGCTTAGTTGCTAGGTTAACGTGTACTATGCTACGCACGGGCAGGGTAGAGCTTAGGTGGCGGTTCTGGTAGAACTTGGTAGAATTTAGCAGTTAGAGGTCCTTAAAGTTGCCAGTTGGCAACTTTAATAGTAGAGATAGCAGATTACGGTAGAATACGGCAGATTACTGTTAGATTGCCGTTTCGTGGTTAGTCTTTAGTTATTTAGTTAGTGGAAACAGGTAGATATGTGTAAGGTATTATGGGGGTGTCTCGTAACAGTACCCCCCCTTTAAACTTAAGCATTTGTGAGATAGGGCTATAGTAGTTCTGGGTAGAGTTTATAAAAATCTTCTGCGGCTTATATAAGTCCTATAGAGTTAGTAGGTTCCTATAAGGGTTTAGTAAAACCTCTCCATTTTGTAAGGTACATATATTTACATTTCCGTTTGTTGTACTTAATGTTATTAACTCTTTTAATAAGGTACTTATCCTTACTATCCACTTTAACTAGTGGGGAAGGGTCTTAGATCTATCTAGGTAGGGTGTCTAATATAGGGGTAGCAGGGTGGAGAACTGATGTATGGAATATAGGGTGGATTTTAACTATATTAGGGAGCTTTAGTTAGTAGGCATAAGAAGAGATAACTTTTTTAACCTTATAAGGGCCAGCGTTCTTCTAATTAAGTTTCTTAGTAGGTTATTTTGTATTTAGATTTCTTATATTTAGCCAGACAAAGTTACCAATTTAATAGGCTGGTGCTGGGGTTTGGTTCTTATTTGCTGCGGCTTTATAGATAGATTAGGCCTATGTTATTTTATTAGTAAGGAACTCTTATAGTTCTTCTATCTTCTTTATAAATTTGTTTACTTCTATAACTTATAAGGCCTAATAAGCTGGGTAAGGAATATTACTGAAGGGTTTAAAACCCATTTATAGATGCTAGCCGTAGTTGGCTAGGAATAGGGAGACCTTTGTGGTTTTTAAGATGAAGTTATTTGTAGTGAACTTAGCAAATACAAGCCAGTCTATCTAGTTATCCTATAGATATAACGTGTATATCCAAATATATTGTTCTATTATAGCATTTGTATGTTTTATTTAACCATCCGTTTCTAGGTGGTATGCTATAGATAATAGTGCTTTAATATAGAGTTGGGTAGTTAGTTTTTTCCAGAATATAGAGATAAACTGGCTGCCTTTATTGGAGATAATTGTTTTAGGGAGTTTATGGAGTTTCTATATATAATCCAGGAACAGTTAGGTGATAGTAGGTGTTAATATATTAGGACAGGCAATTAAGTGTCTCATTTTAGATAGTTGGTCTATAACTACTATAATATTTATACAGCCTTTACTTACAGGGAGTTTAATAATAAAGTTAATTAAGATGTCCTTCTATCTTTGGTCTAGAATAGGTAGTGGCTTTAGAAAGCCGTTATATGTCTTATGTGAAGCCTTAGCTTATTAGTAGGTATGGCAGCTGGAGATGTACCTTTATATTATATTATGCATGTTTGGCTAGTAGTACTCCTATTAAAGTAGTTCTAGGGTTTTTCTACGGCCTAGGTGGCTAGCTACTAGTAGGTTATATACATGTTTAAGAAGCTTAAGCTTAAGTTTGTTGTGGTTAGGTATAACTAGGTGGTTTTGGTAGTATAAGCGGTCTTCGCAAGCTTTATATTTACTTAGAGAGATCTTTTTAGAGCGTCTAACGCCATCTTAAATTAGCTTAAGTGTCTCTTGGATGAACTTATTATTTAGGTATTTGTTAATTATAATCTGTTTAACTAATTAATTAGTTATTTTAAGGATATATACTATAAGGTCTTTAGCTAGGGGATTAAATAATTTAGGGCGAAGTAGGGTTTAATTGAGGTAGGTATACCCTTCTTCCTGTGCTAGTATATCTTATAAACGTTGGGTTAGGGTATTAGGTTTTTAACCTTAAATGCCTGGGTGGTAAGTAATTAAGAATTGGAAATAAAATAGATATTCTAATTAGCGGGCTTAACAATGACTTAGCTGTTTTATAGTTGTAAAGTACTATAGATTCTTATAGTTGCTAAGGACCTTAATTGGAAATCTAGCGCCTTCTAGTTTAGGTTGCCATTATTTAAAACATTTAATAATGGCTAACAATTCCTTATTATAGATCTCGTAGTTATATTTAGCTAGACTTAGTTGTTTTAAGAAGTATGCTATAGGGTGTAGTACTCCTTCCTTATTATACTGAGACAAAATACCTCTAGTAACGTAGTTAGATAAGTTAGCTTCTATAACACTCTTTTAGTTTAGGTTAAAGTGTTAGAGTATAGGTACGGTAGTAAATATAACTTTTAGATAGGTAAAGGCCTTCTTATATTCCTTATTAAAAATAAAGGTTTTGTCTTTTTAGGTTAGAGCTATAAGGGGTAAGACTAGGGCAGAGAAGTTATTAATAAACTGTTAGTAGAAGTTAGTAAATCCTATAAAGGCTCTTACATCCTTAATGTTTTTAGGTTCTTACTAGTTTATAATTACTTTAATTTTCTTTGGGTCTATTTGTATGCCGTTTATAGAAATAATAAGTCCAAGGTATAGGACTTCTATTTTATAGAATTTGCACTTATTTATATCTAATTGTAGGCTAGCTCTACGCAAGGCTTTTAAGATAAGGTTAACGTGTTTCTTATATTTAGTTAGGTTATTACTATATACTAGGATGTTATTAATGTAAGCAGTATAAAAAATATCCAGGTAAGGTTGTAGGGTATTATTTATAAAGTGTTAGAATAAACTTAGGGCATTTGCGAGGCCAAATAGTATCACTAAGTATTTAAATAGTCTATACCTAGTACGGAATGCAGTAAGTTATTTATCTCCTTTTGTGATATAGAGACGGTTAAATGCATAGATAAGGTTAAGTTTTGTGTAGTAGTAAGCCTTACTTAATTAGTTTAGTGTTTTTTAAATTAACGGGAGCGGGTACCGATTTTTAATAGTAATGGCGTTAAGAGCTTAGTAGTCCATACAGAAGCGTAGACTGCTGCTAGGTTTCTTAATAAAGATTATAGGTGCAGCTATAGGCGAAGAGCTTGCTCTAATGAATTCTTTACTTAGGTGTTTGTCTAAGTACTTCTGCAGCACTTAGAGTTTGTTTTAGGACATTCTATATAAGGGTCTAAATCCTGGCTGTTTTCCTTCTTTAAGTATAATCTTATAGTTATATAGTTGGTGCTTTACTAACTTATTAGCTTCCTTTTATAAAAATACTTCTAGATGCTTATAATAGCATACTAGTACTTTTATAGTAGAGTTAGTGTGCTTCTTTAGTGCTAGGGCCTTTTTAATATTAGCTATTGTAATGGTAAAGATTGTATATTTAGGTTTCCTAGCAAGTTATGCTAATGGAGTAGCTCTAATTATATAGATATCTATAGAAAGGGGGGCAAGTTGCCAGCTGGCAACTTCCTTTTAATTATCTACTGTTTCTTATTTAACTTTAAGTTTAGTATTAGGTATAAAGTTAGTGTTGGATTTAGGTTTAGGTTCTTTAAGTATCCTTTTTATAGTAGAATACCAGTTCTTCTAGTACTTTTATATGTTAAGCTTAAGTTTAGGCTTCTACTTGGTTTGGGGTAGTACAGTAGTTAGGGTTAGTTTATGTGGTTTAGTGTAATTTTTAGGTTCTTAGTGGAATTAGGTAGACTTTTTAGGTATAGAGTAGATGTTAGTAGAAATTTTAGACTAATGGATCCTAGTGGATTTTTCAGATTTTGGTTTAGGGTCTAAGTAGTGAGTTATAAGGCACTTCTGCTTATAATGGGAGGTGGTAAACAGAAGCTTAAGGTTGTCCTAATTAATAGTTACCTTATATAGCTTTATCTAAGGTTGTCTAAGTATTACTAAGTAACCTAGGGTGGTAATAAAAAGCCTAATTAGTTCTTTATAGTTTAGGTATTAGAGTCTTAGGAATACTATATAGGTAATACTGCCTAAGATAGTGTGTTTGCTATTAAATCCAAATATGTTAATATGCTGGTTAAGGGGGGTTAGGGTAAAACTATTATCTTATATAAAGGTCTTATTAATAAATCCTATGCTATTAGCTCCTGTGTTAATTAAAACTTAAGTATTAGCCTATTAATTGTTCTGCTAAAGATAATAGTTAATAGTTATACTATAATCCTAAGAGTTAGAATTTATAACATCTAGAGTATTTAATAAGATCCTAAGGCAGCGCTGTCCCAGAGAGTAACTTAGCTCTAGAACCTTCCTTTTAGAGGCAACTAGGGTAGGGTTCCTATAGAATGTTGGCTGTAACTTTGTCCTTATAAGTGGTGCTTACTAGATGTGGGGCTGAAGCTATATAAAGATTGGGGATAGTAACTAGAGGATTGGTGCGGTAAACGGTTGCTAGTGTTAGCTATTTGTAAATTGTGTTGGGGCATAGGGACAGAGTAGTATCTTAAGATGTAAGCCTTGCTTCTGTATTTAAAGTAAAGGCCTAGCTTAATGTGTTGTTCTTATTTAGGGGACCCTAGTAGGGTATTCTTTAGGGTTCCAGAGTTAATGTCTATAGCGTTAGGGTGCTTAGGCTAAGATAATAACTTAGTGGTTATTTGCGGAGCTATTATATTGTATTAAGGAGTGGACTTTGGTGTTAGGCGTAGTATATTATTGTATTGTTTATTAATAACGTTTACGTAGGCGTTAAGGGCTCCTAGAAGGTCTATACCTATTAGGGAGGTTTTTAGTTTAGGACTTAGAGATTTAATAAGGCTATTAACCAGTATGGAGTTGTTTTAGCCTATTTTCTTTATATAATAGTTAAATTCAGAGAAGTATACTGGAAAGCTTTTTGTTCCTTAAGTTATATAGTTTATCTTTCTCTAAGCAGTGGCTTAGTGGTTTGGGTTACCATATATAGCTTTAAGAAGTATAACTAGACTTTATACTGAATTTAGTTAAAGGGGTTTAATAAGGTTAGCTGCGTCTCCTTTTAGTCAACTTAGGGCGTAGTAGAGTTAATTGGCTTTAGTTAGGTAGTAGTTAGCATTACCAGTTAGCTTATTTTTAAGCTAGCTTAGAAATAATTAGAGTTTTCACCATTTACTAGTAAATATTGGAGGGTCTAGTAGTTATTTGGATTATTATAGTACAGTAGTTGGTTTAGGGTAAATAGCTACTATAGGTTTGGGACTCTTATTTCGCGTATTTATCTTTAGAAAAGGCGTTTGGTCTTAGGGCCTAGGGTATCCTATTAATTTTAAAGTGATTAATCTAAGTTAGCTAATAGGTGGAAAATACTTTATAGTTCTATATATAGTATCTTAAAATAGATATAGAGTTAATATAACTGCCCTTATTAACACTAGAGCAAATAGCTTTACCTTTATAAACACTATTTATATAAATAACGTTGCTAAGTTCTTAAATATAAACGCTACCTAATTAGAGAAGCCTATTTAAGTAAAAGACTATAACGGCTAAGCTAGTAAGCCGGTTACCCATATCTTAAAGCTATATATTGCTATTAATAAACGGCACTAATTTAGTATCCCCTTCTATATCCTAGACCTAGGGTCCTATAATATAATTCTTGGCCAAAAATAAATGTCCTACTTTAATATTTGGCTAAACATTTAATAGAAACAGTTTGTCTAGCTAGAGAATAGACTAAAGTTACCCTCTTTTATTAGAGAGATCCGCACTAACTATAAGACACTAGCCGCGAAGGCTAACCCTATCTACTAGTAGGATATTAGGGACCGCGACCTAGCCTTTACTTAAAAAGATGCCCGCTATAAGGCTAATAGGAACTCTATACTAATAAGGATACTCCTCTAAGGAACTATAGTTAAGGAGGACTTTATTTATAGAAGTAGAACGGATAGTAGCATAGATAACTTCTAAATTATAGAGATCCGGCTAATAGGGAAGAGGACGTACTAATAGGATATAGAGGATAACCTTTAAAAGATATAATAAGAGCTAAAAGAAGTAAAGATAACGCTAATACACTAAAGGTGTAACGGGACTAGCCCAGTTACAGTAGGAATGTCTTGGTGAAACACTTAACAGATAACTATATGAAACTGTTCGTAACTGTTTATAATTGTCTACAACTGTCTGCAACTGTCTATAACTATCTATAATTATCCGCCGTAATCCACCGTTTTCCACCAAGTTCCACCAACTTAATTAAATTCTACTAAATTCCACCAATGTAATGGAATTTGGTTAAAACTTATTAAAATCTATATAGGCTTATGCCCACATATCTACTGCCAAGACCCTAAATATTTAGTTATAAGTTTTCTATATTCCTTTCTCTTCTTTATATAACATTTTATACTCTGCAAGAGCTATATACCTATAAATTTAGATAAAATTTAGATAATTCCTTTAAATCTTCCTTAAAGCCTCTTTACGCCCTTATATTATGTTATATTAAAACAACCACTATTAAAATAGCAAATAAACCTAAATCCCTTTTAATAACTATAAGTATTATAACCCTAGTTAGGGAACAGTTAACTATAATGCAACAGTCCTTTATAAAAGCCTTAGCTTAGCAGTAGGCTATACTAAAAGCCTAATACCAGTAATTAATAAAAGCACTCTATAAAGAACTCTATAATATTAAGGCACCTATATTACAGACCCTAATAACAATACCTATAAACAAGATTAACATAATGGTATCTAAACCTAGCCTATTAAATAAGAAAACAGAACTAGTAATAGTAGCTTAACCCATATATATAACAAACTAAATACCTATTACAAAATCTAAAAAGCTCCTTAATCCTCTAATATTTAATAGAAACTAAAATAACCTATATCCCTTTATAATCAAGCTCCGTCTTAAACTCTTAATAAACTATAACTAATACCCCACCAAAGCTAGCAAAATTAGCTATAGAATGTCTTATTTAAGTAAGGATGCTACATAAACTATAGATCCATTCTTCTATAATAGCACCTTTATTAATTTTAAAATCTTTATCTCCCTACTAGAATAAATATATAATAACGCCAGCTGTAAACATATAGCTATTACTAAACTTAAAAACCTATAATAACAGAACCAAGAATTTACCAGCTTCTTTTTGGAATTTTTAGGCCTTATTAGCAAACTAAATTAGAATAAAGCCGCTAAAGTTACTGCTCTTTAATAAGCTATTTTAGGTAAGATTAGAGCCCAGTTAGTAGGTAAGGAACTACCAAAAGACCTACCCAAATTTGCTATAATGTGTTAATAAATTAACAAGGACCTTTAATATAATAAACAAACTTATTCTCTAAAGCCAACCACACCTTATATTTAAAACTCTATAAAACCAACATATACCCTAAAACGCAATCCCTCTCTAAACCTAAAAAGTCCTATATATAACCCTATAGACCTTAATACTACTTAATCTTATACACCCTTAGGAACCAATAAATAAAGAACTTAAGCCACAAACAGAGAATGCTTTAGATGTGGTAAAAAAGGATATATTTAAAGGAATTGCTAAACTTACCCTTTTAAAAAGGTCCGCCGTAGTTCTTCCTAGACATTAAATTGCACTTATTCTTTAAGCCATACTTATTCCTTAACTTATACTTATTCTATAAATTATACCTAGTTATTATAAAGCATCTTACCTTTAATTAACTTAGAAAACAAATTATCCTAGGGCCAAGTCGCGCCTTAGAATAAGAAGTGGAAGAGTATAAGTATCTAGGCTCTTCCAGCGCTAATATATAACATAACTCCCTTAATATACTTAGCGAAATTTAAACACTTAGAAAATGGAAGGAGATATAAATACTAATAGACAGCAGAGCTACTAGTATAGGCTTTATTAATACAAACTACGCAAAAACTTAACGCCTAAATTTAAAGAAACTTAATAAGCATTAAGGCTTATAAGGCTTTAATGGTAAGCCCTTAATACATAGCAAATTAACATACTATGCTCTTATAAAGATGCAAATAGGCAAATACCTTAAATATGTTTCCTTATTTATAACACCCCTAAAGCATTATAAGGTAATACTTAAATATAGATAACTAAAACAACATAACCCTTTAATTAGCTGGGTTAAAAAAACACTAAAGTTCCATATAACCTACTGCTAAAGTTATTACTTAAAACACTACCTACCCTACAAACATGCATAAGATTATTTAAATTTAACATAATATAAACTGCCCCTACTATAGACCCTAAGCCAAAATAATAAGGTTATAACTGCTAATTATAGTAAAGAATATAAAAATGTTACGCCAAAACCTTTTAAAATTCATATAATACAAGCCGCACCTTTTATTTTATTAGCATAAAAATAAGACTATAAAATCTTTGCTGTAACTATAGAAGATATTAAAAAAGCACTAAAACTAAAGCAATATATTAACCCTTAACCTCTTATGCCTAAAGAGTACTATAATCTAATTAACAAGTTTAAGAAAAGATTTATAGACTAACAACCCCTATATTAGGATGTACATAACTTTAAAATAGAACTTAAACCTAGTATAACACCAAAGTTCGGTCTGCTATATAGTATATTATAAGAAGAACTGCTTATAATATAATAGGACCTTAATAAGCATCTAGAAAAAGGATTTATTTACCCTAGTTAATCTCTATTTACCTTACCTATACTATTTATTAAAAAGCCAAAAGGAGGCTTAAGATTCTATATTAATTGTTAAGCTCTAAACAAAATTACAATTTAAAACCAATATCCTATTCCCTTAATTTAAGAAACATTTAACCACTTATTAAAGGCACAGTACTTTACAAAGCTTAATATAGTTGCTGCCTTTAACCAAATTCATATCTATAAAGGAGATAAAAAGTATATAGCTTTTTATACATAATAGGGACTCTTTAAATGCCTAGTAATGCCATTTAGTATAAAGAATAGTCCTAGTACATTTCAGCAATATATTAATAATACGCTTTAAGAATTCCTTAATATATTTATTACTATATATATTAATAATATCTTAATCTACTTATCTTTGCTTTCTAAACACTAGAAGCACATCTAAATAGTCCTTAAACGCCTATAAGACGCGGGTTTATAATGCGATATTAAGAAATATAAGTTCTACATATCTAAAGTTATATACTTAGGCCTAATTATATCCCGTGACGGAATTAAAATAAACCCTAAGAAGGTCACTGCAATTATAAACTAGGAAAGCCCTAGTAATATATAAGATATTTAAGGATTTTTAAGATTCGTAAATTTCTATTGTTAATTTATTAATTAGTTCTTAAAAATTACCTAACTATTAGTAAACCTAATAAGGAAGAATATAAAATTTAAATAAACTGCTAGATGTAAATAAGCTTTTAATAACTTAAAATAATGTTTTACAACCGCTCTAATTCTTACCCACTTTAACCTTAACCTTAAATATATTATTAAAACAGACTCATCTAATTATGCCCTAGGGGGAGTATTATTATAATATAATAAGAATAGTAGCTACGCCTAGTAGCCTTTCTCTTTTAAAAGCTCGCCCTTACCAAATTAAACTATAAAATATATAATAAAAAACTGCTTATAATTGTTAGATGTTTTAAACAGTGGCGCCCTAAGTTTAAAGGATTATTGTTCCCAATATATATATTAACAGACCATAAGAACCTATAGTACTTTATAACTATAAAGCAATTAATATAGCGCTAGATTAATTAGGCTAAATACCTCTTATAATTTAATTTTAAGATTATATACTAACTGGGCAAACTTAATTAGAAGCCTAATATATTAATATAACAATTACAAGATCTACCTATAAACGCTTTAGATAAATAGATTATAAATTAATTATAGATCTTACTACCCTCTAAACACTTTAAAAAACTACGCCCTATATTCCTAGATATAGAACTTAAAAGAAATAAATTAAAAATTAATAAATGGGAAATAGAAATTAATAAGCTAATGGAATACAAATATAAGAACAATATATAGATAATTAATATAATAAAAGTGATTTAAATAGGAAAACAACAATATAAGAATATTACACTCGCTAAATACGAAATCTAAAATAATCAATTGTACTATTAACAGAAGATAGTAGTTCCAAATTCCAAACCTTTATAATTTAAGATACTTAAATTTATACACAACTCCCCTATAGCAGAACATCCTAACCATATAAAGACTTATAAGATTATTTAACAAGTATATTACTGGCCTATAATGCATAACTATATATAAAAATACATTTAAGCATGCAGAATGTATGTATATGGAAAGACCTCTTATATAAAGAAACAAGGAGTACTTTAACCGCTACTAGTTCCAATATAAAGATAGCATAACATCTTAATTAACTTTATAGTTAACTTGCCTAGCAGTAATAGGTTTATAAACGTTATAGTAGTAATTAACTATCTTATAAAAATGCGACATATAATTCCTATGGACTTAATTAATACAATATCAGTAGCTAAATGTTTTATTAAGTACGTCTTTAAGCTATACAGACTTCCTAATATAATAATATCTAACCGTAAAAGCTAGTTTATTTTAGACTTCTAGCAAGCCTTATATAAATAATTAAGCATTTAAACATAACTCTTAACTGTATTTTATCTAGAGATAGATGGCTAAACCAAAATCACAAACGTAATTATGGAATAATACTTATAAATATACTGCTCCTACCTACAAGACGACTAAGAAAAATGGCTGCCTTTAGCTAAGTTTACTACAAATAATATAATAAATGTATTAACAGGCGTAACGTCATTTTACGCGACCTATGGACAAAACCCTTAACTCAGATTTAAACTATAACCTAAAATTAACATAATAGGACCCACAATTAAACGGATTTAGTTAATTAACGCGTATAACTTTGCTAATTAAATAAAGCAGTTAATAGAACTATTATAAAGTAAATTAATGTACGCTTAAATGTTATAGGAATGGTATATAAATAAAGAACAAGCTTCTATATGGGACTTTAAGAAAGGTAATATAGCCTACCTAAATATATAAAACCTAAAGACTTAACGGCCCTTAAAGAAACTCAATTAGAAGTTTGTAGGCCTATACTAAATTAAGAAGAAACTAAACCTATACGCCTATAAGCTTAAACTGCCAACTAAGATAAAAATGCACCTAACGTTTTATGTAAGCTTATTGCAACCTTTAAAAGATAATCCTATAACTTACAAAGTGCCACTATTACCTCCTATAATTATTAACAATGGTAATAGTTCTTACTTTATTAACTTAATTAACAATATATAATAAAAACCACAATCTAAACAATTTAAACTTCTTATTAAGTGGGAAGGATATAAAATATAAACTTAGGAAACCTATAACCAGATTAAGGCTAACGCGCCTACCTTAATAAAAGAGTTCTATAAGAACCATCCTTCACGGCCTACTCTGGCTAGATGGATATAACATAAAGGTAAATAACTGCTACCTAATATAAAGACACAAAACGTAATAGCAGGAAACTTAAAATTAAAAAGAACTTAAAATATGTCACGACGCTTATAACATAATAAGTTATAAATTCTTAACTAAATTAAATTGTTTTGGACCTTTACCTAAAAAGGGGGGGGTACTATAATGGGACTAGCCCAGTTATAGTAGGAATGTCTTAGTAAAACACTTAATAGATGACTATATAAAACTGTTTATAACTGTTTATAATTATCTGCAACTGTCTATAACTATCTGCAACTATTTATAATTATCTACCATAATCCACTGTTTTCCACTAAGTTCCGCCAACTTAATTAAATTCCACTAAATTCCACTAACATAATGGAATTTAGTTGAAACTTATTAAAATCCGCGTAGGCTTATGCCCACGCGTTTACTGCTAAGACCCTAAATATTTAGTTATAAGTTTCCTATATTCCTTTCTCTTCTTTATATAATGTCTTGTACTCTACAAGAGCTATATACTCATAGATTTAGATAGAATTTATATTGTTCCTTTAAATCTTCCCTAAAGCCTCTTCGCGCCCTTACAAAAGGCCCCTAAGGCCGCGGACACCCCTACTATTATATAACCCCCATATAGTAGACATTACGGCAATTAGCGCTATAGGTTTCCACTTTAATATATATTAGAAGGACAATAAGGTCTTTATAACTAGCTTATATAAAATTAACTAGATTATTAATAAGAAGGAAGAAGGGCTAGTAGAGGAAACTAATAAGGAGCTAGTTAAGCGCCTCCTCCCTATATACCTCTTAAACTATAAAGACGCGTTCTTAAAAGCAGCCTTAGATATACTACCCCCCCACTAAATCTATAATTATAAGATTTAACTAAAGGCTAATAACTCTCTAGGCTATAGCCCCCTTTACTAGCAAACTATAGAGGAACTAAAAGTAACTAAGTAGTACTTAATTAATAACCTCTATAAAGGGTTTATTAAGCTAAGTTAGGCCCCTTTTACTTCCCCTATTTAATTTATAAAGAAACCTAATAAAGGCCTTTGTTTCTGCATTAACTATTAAAAACTAAACACCATTACTTAAAAAGATCGCTACCCTCTCCCCCTAATTAATAAGACCCTTATATATCTAAGCTAAGCCAAAATCTTTACTAAGCTTAATATTCGCTAAGCTTTTTACCAAATTAGGATAGACCCTATATTAGAAGATCTAATAAAATTCTATACCTATTACGGGTCTTATAAATATAAAGTCCTTCCTTTTAAACTAATAAATAGGCTAGCCACTTATTAATAGTACATAAATAATATTCTTTTTAATTATCTTAATAAATTCTATACGGCATACCTAGACGACATTCTTATATACTTAGATAACAAACTTAAGCACCAAGTTTATGTCAAGAAGGTCCTAAAGAGACTACGAAATATAGGCCTATAAGTTAATATAAAAAAATATATATTTGGAGTAAAACGTATAAAGTACCTTAGGTTTATTATTAGTATAGAAGGGATTAAAGTTAACCTAGAGAAGGTTAAAGCAATCCATAACTAAAAACCCCCTTATACTGTAAAAGGTATCTAGTCCTTTCCCAGCCTCCATAATTTCTACCATTAGTTTATCTATAACTACAGAGTTATAGCTAAGCCTCTTATATAACTAACTAAGAATAATATACCTTTTATCTTTAATAATAACTATATAAAAGCCTTTAAGGAGTTAAAGGACCGACTTATCTTCTCCCTAATCCTTTATTACTATAACCCAGATCTTAAATTAATACTAGAAACGGATGCCTCTAATAGGGTAGTAGCGGGAGTCCTCTTATAGTTATACCTAGACGGCAAATAGTACCCTATGGCGTTCCTTTTAAAAATAATGGCCCTAGCTAAGTATAACTATAAAGTGCATAATAAGGAAATGTTAGCAATTATATAATTATTGTCCTAGTGGCGCGCAGAGCTTAGAAGCTTAAACTCTTAGATTAAGGTTTATACTAATTATAAAGCCTTTAAGTATTTTATAATAATAAAATAACTTACCAGTTAATAGGCCCGGTAGGCCAAAATACTCTCCTAATGCTTCTTTATAATTATATACCGCCCTAATAGGTAAAATACTAAAGCTAACGCCCTAACCCGGAGAGAATAGGATGTGGGGCCATAAGATAAGCCAAAGGCTTAATATTAGACACGCGCCCCCCTCTATTCTAAATAGCTTAACCTATATATCCTTTATAAAGATAGATTTAAGATAGGTATACTATTAGATTAGGATCAAAAAAGGAGATAAATAGAAGGTAGCCTTTAGGTTAAAGGAAGGACTATACAAGCCATTAGTAATGCAGTTTGGACTTATAAATATACTAGCAATATTTTAGAAACGAATTAATAGAGTGTTAGGAGAATACCTTATTATTATTATTATCTACTTAATAAGTAAGGAGGAGTATAGAGAACACGTTAAATGGGTCTTAAAGAGACTATAAGAAGAAAAGACACTAGTAGCAATTAAGAAAGGCGAGATCTTTACTGGGAAGACCGATTTTATTAGATTTATTATTAAATTAGGATAAATTAGTATGGACCTAAAGAAAGTTAAAGCTATAGTAAGTTAGCAAGAACTAGAGAACTTTATATAGTTAAGATTATTCCTAGGGTTTTATAACTACTATAGGAGGTTTATAGCACAATTGTTAAAGAGTATTAAGCCAAAAGATAAGTTAGATGGGCGGAAATGCTTGTAGAATATTACTTTACAATTTAGTATACTAAGAGTACCAAAAACGCAAGAGCAGACGCACTTAGTAGAAAGGCAGAACTGTAGAACAATAAAAAGCTATTAGGAGTAATATTACGCAAAGATAAAGATAGATTAATTAGGTATAATTATCCCAAAATTACAGCAATAAGAGAAGTTAGTTAAATCTATAAATTACTAGAAAGTAATTAGATATAAAGGATCTAAAAAGCATAGGATAAGGATTTAGACTTAGAGCAATATAAATACTAAGAGGCTATATATGTACTAAAGACAATTACAAAAGAGTTTGTTAAGGGGTTTTATAAGGGAATAATATAGGGACACAATGGAACTATAGGCTTAGTGTTAAGACTTTAAGAAGAGTATATTATTTAAGGAATCTGGGGACTAGTAAAATAAGTTATAAGGGAATGTCTAGATTGCTAAAGGAATAAACTAATAAGGCATAAGCTATATAGAGGGCTATAACCTATTAAAATACCAGAGAGACTATAGGAGGTTATATTATGGGACTTTATTATAAAGTTACTAAAGTTAAGAGATCCTATTACCGGATAAGATTATAATATAATCTTAGTAATAGTAGATAAGCTAACTAAGTAGGGTTACTTTATAGTATATATAGAAGAAATCTTAGTAGAAGATATGGCTAGAATCTATATTAAAGAAGTATTTATAAGACATGGAGCACTAATAAAGGTTATATTAGATAGAGATCCAAGATTTATAGTAGCATTCTAGGAGGTATTTTTAGCAGAATAAGGGGTTTAAGTAGTGATATTAACTATATATTACCTATAGACAGATGGTTAAATAGAGAGGCTAAACTAAACGTTGGAGTAGTATTTAAGGTATTATATTAATTATACACAAAACAATTAAGTATTATTATTACCAGTTATATAGTTTGCATATAATATAACACCACAGAAAGGGATAGGTATATTACCTTTTAAGGCGAATTACGGATATAAGCTAAGAACATTGTTATCGCTATATTAAGTAAAGAAGATAAGTAGCATAGCTAAAAAAAAGAATAGAGAACTTAATAAATCTCTATAATTACCTTAAAAGCATAGCTAAACTAGTATAAGAAAGAATAAAAAGATACTATAATGCTAAGAGATCTAAGGAACTAGATCTTAAAGAGGGAGATAAAGTATAGCTACTATATAAAAATTTTAAGAGTTAATAACCAAGTAAGAAGTTGGACTATATTAGACTAGGTGTAAGAGTATATATATTAGGTCCCGCCGCGCTTGCGACAAGTTCGCAAGCACTCTCAGTCTTTCTAGCCGTATGGCGACGTGGAGGCGGGCCACGTTACACTAGGACCATTCACAGTTAAAGTAAAGACCTTAGACGTTACGTATAGACTTAACTTACTAGAAAAAAAAATGAAAATCTACCCTATATAGCATGTTGCAATGCTAGAACTAGTATATAGAGATGTTAAGCTACTAGTCTATAAGGCAGACACGTATAAAGGACAGGAAGAAGATAAATAGGAAGTTTTAAAGATTATTAGTTATAAGGATATTAATGACAAAATATAGTATAAAGTAAAGTGGATAGGCTATAATAAGACTACCTAGGAACTACTAGACAACTTAAAGAACGCTATAAGAAAGGTATAGGAGTATTAGAAGAAAAAGGGTTAGGCAGTATTAATAAAGAAGGATTACTAAAGAATAAGTTACCTAAGGGGGACCTAAGAGGAGCAGCTACTAAGGTACTTAGAGCTATTTCCCTCCCTATTAGAGGAGAATCCATTCTTTTATTACCAAGTTCCTAAAGGCCTTATTCTATAAGTTTCCACTTCTTAAAACAAACCTTCTTATAAACCTTCCCAAGACAAAGTAAGTAAGTAAATGCAGTAATACGGGCTTCTAGGGCCCTCTGCTTAGTATTATAAGAATATCCTAAATCCGCCAGAGCTTAAGTTAGCTTACTATTAAGTTTTATAACAGTAGATTAAATCTAGGACCTTAGTAGCAATTAATAAGGGTACTTAAAGGCTGTTAAGAGTAATAGAACGCGCACATTTAGCGTTAGAGACTGAGTGAACATTATAGGATAATTAAATATTCGCTTTAGTGCACTCTAAATATAAAGAGGGTTGTTAAGATAAAGGACTTGCTAATATAATATAAACCAACCCCTCTTTCGCATAATAAGAATATGGAGATAGCATTATCTCACTAAGAGACAGTATAGCAGCAATAGTACGAGTATAATATTACGCTTGTGAAGAAGAAGGAGCTTTAGGTATAATAAGTAAAGATATTAACTAAATTAATTAAACGGATATTACACCTCTAGTAGACAACTTAGAGATATTAGGAATCTTTAAGGACAAAGATAAAGAGAAGGAAGATAGTGTTATAGACGCTTTAAGTACAATACTATAACTACTTAGAGAAGAGTTAGAGGAAGCTAGTTAGTTAATAAGGGCATAGTCTAAGATAGATCTGGTAAAGCTATATAACAAGGAACAGTAGCTAAGGTTATATAGTGTTATACGCAGTATATATATAGTATGGATGGAATGTACATATAATGCGTATATTACGTACCCTATATACAAGGAGGATTTCTTAGGAGTATGGATATGTATTTAAGGACCTATAGTCACTACCTAGATAGTTCCTTTCCTTATAGTAAATCTTAGAATACAGTTAGAGTTAATCTATTAGGTAACCACTCCACCAGTTATTATTTGTACTTGTTATATTATTGACTTCCTATTTACCTATATACCTAACCCATTAGCAAGTCTACCGTGGTATTTCCTACAAGGCTTCGTTACACCAAATATAGTAGGGGCCCTTTCTGTAATATAAGAAGCCACCCCAGAATATAAACTCTTAACAGCCCTTCTAATAAGGCCTTATTATAGACTTAAGAAAGCGTTCTTCTAGTTACCTCTATACGCGATAACCTCTAAGGCAATAGCTAAGAATAATAGAAGTTTTGTTACTCTAGATAACGTTTATCCAATCCTCTAAAGTCTAGTTTTTATAGTAAATATAGAACTTAAGCCTGTCCTTTTTTATTTGTGCTATAAGGCCAGGCTTATAAGTAGGCTTAGTCTTACAGAAGTTCGCCAACTTAAAGATTTACTATACTAATTTGGCGCTAATATTAGTGTCAAGAGCAAGTTGTTTAGTGCTTTTTTCTTTGCTATAACAGTTACAACAAACCTTCTTAATAACTTCTTGGATTTTAGCAGATGTATAAACAGTTAGACAACCTAATTAGGGTCCATCCTTAAGGTAGATATTAAGAATTCTGTGGCTTTTAGTCTTGTTAAACCCACGTTTACATGCTTCTTAAACAACTAATTTAATACAGGAGACGCTTATGCCAGTAACAGCTTAAATATTGGCATTTATGCTGCCGTAAATCTTTATAGTAAGGGCCTGAGCCCTTATATAAATATTATATAAATTGCCCATCACAAATAGTAAGATATAATAAGAATTTAGAAGCCTCTAGAGCATGGTGTTAAGGAGAGAGTTGCATATATGGCATCCCGCTGTGCGCGCCAAGCCTAAGTAAAGTCTAGACTAGGCCTAATATACGCCACACTAAGCCACTGGAGGCTAGCGCAAAAATAGAGGGGCCAAGAACTTTTTACCACTGCCTCTATATAGTTGCCTTTCGCTATAACAATCTAAACTAGCCAACCATTTTGTATCGTTATAACGGGAGTATCGCTATACCGAATCTCTTAGCATTAATAGGTATATTATATAAGCCACCTATCTAGTGTTAATTGGGTTCTTTAGCTGGATTCTAGCATAGATAATACCCGCTTAAATCGCTTAAGAAATTGTATATCCTTAACCTTTGCTTACTCCTAATATTCTTAATATAGTAATAGTGTTTATACTGCATGGATAGCCTCTATTTTTAAGGGTATAGTCTTTAATAGAGGTTCTACATCCTTAAGAATTGCCTCTTTATCCTTTATATACTCGCCAATATTATAAAGGCTTAGTTAAAAGAATAAAATCTATTAGTAGCCAGTAAACTAGAATTCCAAAACAAGGACTAGAAGAAGGTTAAGGAAAGGATACGTCTATATACATAGGGCCAAGGCTCTAGCCAAGCCCCTAACTAGGGTTTGTAACAGTGCCGTAACAAATATATTATTTAATTATCTTCTTAAGCGTAGGCTCCTTACTAACTGGATTTAAATTTTTATATAGGCTTATTGTATCCTATATACATCTAGCCCTTTAAGCCTTAATATAGAGTTCTAATATATCTGGAGGTGGTTCTATTAGAAGGCATTTAATCTATAGCTAAATAATTAAACTCTTCCAAAAGCAGTTATAAATTATAGTATTTAAAACGGAGTAATTCTAAAAGCTAAGACATTAGCGTATAGTATTATAGACAGTAATTAAAGAATATAGATCTCTATTAAAATTAAATTGCTTAATAATATACTTTAGCCACTGCTTTCGGTAGTAAATTTTAAAGTTTTAGATAATCCCTTAATTAAGCGGTTGGAATATTGTAACGAGCTCTCCCAAAAGGTATATATTAGATAAGATAGATAAAGGTTTTACTAATGTCCTACTAATATCCTAGGGAAGACATAGTTAGATAAATAAAGGGTAAAGTATTTTACTAGTGTCTTAAAAGGATTATAAAGGGAGCTGGTTCTCCTCTAGAGAAGAACTAACAATTAGTCTCTAAATAAAAGAGGTTAGAAAGCATTTGTCCTTTAAGACATAAAGCTCGTTCTACCTTTAACTTACCTTCCACCTACCTATAACCTTCCTTCTATGCTATTAATTAGATAATTATACGTTCTGGTTAAACTAGCCTCTTATAATTCTAATCGCTTATAATCCCCCTCTACATATAAAGGAGTAGACTAAGAAGTTACGGCTAGTCTGTCTAACCTTCTAAGACCCTTAAAAACGATTACCGTTAGGGAGTTATCGGAGCGGTTACTACGCAAGACCCTATAAAAAAACAAAGGAGGAAGAGATATAATTAAGATAAGTATATTAAGACTACTAAGGACAATTATAAGGAAAATTAGGAGAAGTATAGATATCCTAGATATAAAGCGGACTCAAAGGGGCAACGCTATACTACACTATAACGTTAGAAAAACCTAAATTCCATATAAAGGAACCTAATAAGTATAATAGTAATAGTCTCCAAAACTGTAATTATTTTATCCGTTAATACGAAACTAAGTTTTAGCTAGATCCGAAACGTTACTCTAATAAGTATAATTAGATACTAACTGCTTTTACCTTCCTACGTAGCATCATTAAGAGTTTATAGACACGCTATAAGAAGAAACTTACTATATATAACGAAGCCTTATAGAAAATACTACGGTAGACTTGCTAATAGACTAGGTATATAGGTAAACAAAAAGTCAATAACGTAATAATAACTAGTGGAGTGGTTGCCTAATAGATTAACTCTAATTATATTCTAAGATTTACTATAAAAAGAAGAACTATCTAGGTAGGGACTATAGTCCTTTAAATATATAAACTGTGCCTAAGAAATACTAAGTATATAAGGTACGCGAGGTATGTTTAGTATATAACGTTTCTTATAGATCCCATAGATCCTATATACTAAAACGGTAACGTGACCTATTATATAACTCGGCTACCCCTTATCCTATAGTTTAACTAGTTTTAGCGCCTTTTACGCTTCTACCACTAGTCTATTTATGTCTTCTCTTAGTAGCCGTACTACTATTAATATAAGGTCCGTAATACCATTCCCCTCCTTTTTATCTTTGTCCTTAAAGATATCTTATATCTTTAAGTTATCTACTAGAGGTATAGCATTCCTGTTTTTAATTTAGTGACCTTTATTATTTTTAATGCCTTCTATTGGATCCTCTATATCTAATTATTACGCGCGCGTAGTTTCTACAATTCTTTTACTAGGTAAAATTATGCCGTCGTGTTCCCGTTATACGGAGAAGAAGTTAATATATATTATAATTACGGCTCCCTTTAGTCGCCAACCTTCTTCTTATACTAAGTGTACTAAATTAAATATATAATTGTCCTATAATATTTAATCTATCTCTAACACTAAGTATATATATCTTATTATTCTCTGTAGGCGTTTAGTACGTTATTAAATTTGCTATAGGGTCTTAGATTTAATCCGCTACTAAAAAGCTTAATGGTAAACTATTAGCTGCCCTTAAAGAGTTGCGTTATGCTTATATAGTATAGTTAGAGGCTGCCTCTACTTATAAGTAAAAAGCCTTAAAGGATTAAATAAACGCCTTCACTTAGTTAATCCGTCTTAGGAAGGTTTGTAAGAAGGTTTATTTAAAGGAACTTTATCTTACTAAATAGGGTCTTTATAAAATAGAAGAAGATAAAAGAAAGGATTTATTTCTATTAGAGGTAGAAACAACTCTAAGTAATATAGTAGTTGCTCCTCCTAGGTCCCCCTTAGGTGACTTATTTTTAGTAATTCTTTTTATTAATATTACCTAACCTAATTTCTTCTAATACTCCTACACCTTTCTTATAGCGTTTTATAGGTTATCTAGTAGCTTTTAGGTAGTCTTATTATAGCCTATCTACTTAACCTTATACTATATTTTATTATTAATATCCTTATGTTTGGATCACGGTGGGGGGGTTTTGGTTTCAATCGTTTTCTTCTTTTTTCTCCCCCTCTTCTACTTCTACAGGTGGAATTTGATGGATCTCCTGAGCTCGCTTAGCTCACGTGGTTAACCCAATTGGTTACAAGCAACCGTGTCTACTATATTACAGAACCTTATTCAGACACCTTATAACTAATAATCTTTAAAACTTCCTATTTATCTTCCTCTTATCCTCTATATATATCTACTTTATAAACCAGTAGCTTAATATTTCTACGTGCTGGCTCTAGTATTATAATATGTTATTTAGGGTAAATCTTAATTTTTTTTAGTAAGTTAAGTCTATATATAACTTTTAAGATCTTTACTATAATTATAAATAGTCCTAGTCTAACATAGTCTAACATCTTACTTAGTTATTAACTCTTTAAAATTTTTGTATAATAGCTATACTTTACTCCCCTCCTTAAGATCTAGTCTGTCAGGAAAACGGGAAGTGGCGTAGGAAATTTAGTTTCGCTAAAAGTGTTTTTGGGGCCTGGGGCTAGCTTTCCGTTATATTAGCCAACCCCCTAGGGCCCAGGGCCAGCTTTTAGCCATATTAGCCAACCCCCTAGGGCCCAGGGCCAGCTTTTGGCCGTATTAGCCAACCCTCTAAAGCAATACGCTAGCTTTCCACCATATTAGCAAAGCCCTAGAGCTATACGCTAGCATTACGCTAGCTTATGGCTATAAAATAAATATTGTTAGTATTATTGCATTTATTGCTATTAGGGTATTAAAATCCTAAAGGCCTCCTGGTAGGCTCCTAGTAGGCTTCCTAGCAGGCTCCTAGCAGGACTTTGATTTTCCTAATTATAAACCATCCTACAGTAAGTACTATCGAGTCCCCGCTATATTCCCGACAGCCTCTACACGTGCCTTTATATACCCCTTGTACACCTAAATGCCACCTTTACCCTTCCTTCCTTACATCCTCCCTACTTAGGGAGGCACCAGAATGGTAGCTAGAGGACTGTGACCAGAACTAGACGACCATTGCCAGAACCAGACGACCGTCGCCAGAACTAGACGACCATTGCCAGAACTAGACGACCGTCGCCAGAATCAGACGACCGTAGACCGAGACGACAACCATTTAAATGACCAGCCAGCGAACACCACAAACGATTCAATTGATCAATTGAATCGAACCAGAGCCTCAATATTAGCCTGTTACCAAGTTGAATCGGATCAAGGCCTCCTAGGGAAGCACCCAGATAACTACCGTTTGAATGTAAAGCCAACGAACGCCTATAGAGAACGATTCGAATTAATACAATCAATTGAATTAATCAGAGCCTTTAATCGGGCTAACCCCTCCCCTGAATTAAATTAGATACTGACATAGAGGCAGGCAGGTACTAGGCCTATTTAGGAAATCAGTACACGACTGGCAGATTATCGGGAACACCGCTAATCGACGACCTGGAGCCTCTGCGTGAGGTGTCCCCCTTCTTAATCAATCGCTTGAAGCCTAAGCGGTAGTCTCCCTAAAAAGACGCAGAGCTCCTATAACAGATATAGGCAGGCAGGCAGGCAGATAGGCAGGCAGGTAGGCAGGCAGGTACGTAGGTAGGCAGGCAGGTAGGCAGGTAGGTAGGCAGGCAGGTAGGCAGGTAGGTAGGTAGGCAGGTAGGTAGGCAGGTATGTAGGCAGGTAGGTAGGCAGGGACGCAGGCAGGTACGCAGGCAGATACGCAGGTAGGTACGTAGGTAGGTACGTAGGTAGGTACGCAGGTAGGTACACGGGCAGGTAGGTACGTAGGCAGGCAGGTAGGCACTAGGCCTAGTTAGGAAATCAATACACAGGCGGCGGATTATCTGGACCAGCCAATTGACGATTTAGAGCCTCTGCGTGATACTTACCCCTTCTGCTATATATACCCCTTTAAATATTAATTTGATATTTTATATTTTAATTATTTTATAAATATTGCAGTTATAGAAAATATTATAAATATTATAGCTATTAGATATAAAGTAGCTAAAGTAGCTAAAGTGGCTAAAGTGGCCCCGGGCTAGCGTAAAGAAGTGTATATAAGTAGATTAGCGGATCCAGCTGAAATAACCCCGGGCTAGCCCCTACCACTCTCCCGTTTTCCTAACGTCCCTTAAATCTCTTAGTATTATAGTACCTTTTTATTCTTTCTTATACTAGTTTAGCTGTTTTTTTAAGGTAATTATAAAGATTTATTAAGTTCTCTATTCTTTCTTTAGCCATGCTACTTATTTTCTTTACTTATTATAGTAATAGTAATGTTTTTAGTTTATATCCATAATTCGCCTTAAAAGGTAATATGCCTATCCCTTTTTATGGTGTTGTATTATATATAAACTATATAACTAGTAATAACGATATCTAATTATTATATATATAATTAATATAATGTCTTAAATGCTGTTTTAACATTTAGCTTAGTCTTTTTGTTTAACTATCTGTTTATAGATAATATGCTATTAATATTACTGCTTAAACCCTTCGTTCTGCTAAGAATACCTTTTAAAATGCTGCTATATATCTTGGATCTCTGTCTAATATAATCTTTATTAGTGCTCTATGTCTTATAAACACTTCTTTAATATAGATTTTAGCTATATCTTCCACTAAGATTTCTTCTATATATGCTATAAAGTAGCCTTACTTAGTTAATTTATCTACTATTATAAGAATTGCGTTATAATCCTATTAGGTAATAGGGTCTTTTAACTTTAGTAACTTTATAATAAAGTTCCATAATATAACCTCCTATAGTCTCTTTAGTATTTTAATAGGTTATAGCCCTCTATATAGCTTATATCTAGTTAGCTTATTTCTCTAGCAATTTAGATATTCCTTTATAACTTATTTTGCTAGTCCCTAAATTCCTTAAATAATATACTCCTTTTAAAGTCTTAACACTAGGCCTATAGCTCTATTATATCCTTAAGTTATTTCTTTATAAAATTCCCTTATAAACTCCCTTGCTATTAATCTTAGAATATATATTATTTCTCTGTTAATATAGTCCTTATACTTTAGATCCTCTTATTATACTTACTTAATTCTTTATAATTAATTGCTCTTTAGCGTCTTATAGGTCTTTTTCTTTATAGTTGCTATAATCTTAGAATAATTATACCTAATTAATCTGTTTTTATTTTTGCGTAGTATAGCGACTAATGGTTTTTTATTGTTTTATAGTTTTGCTTTTCTACTAAGTATATCTACTCTTGCGATTTTAGTACCCTTAGTATACTAAATTTTAAAGTAGTATTCTATAAGTATTTCCACCTATCTAACCTATCTATAATTAAGTTCCTTTATTATTAGGGACCCTATTAGGTTTTTATAGTCTATCTTAACTATAAATAGTTTCTTTATACCCTATAAAAATGCTTTCTACTTTTTAAGTGCTATAACTATTCCTAAGAACTCCTTATTATAAATATTATAGTTTAGTTCTGGTGGTGTTATTTTTTTTAACTATAGTATGCTACTAGATGCTATGCGTCCTAATACTTCTATAGTAAGTATACTCCTAGTATAAAGTCTAATGCGTCCGTTTCTACAACTGTGTTTAGCTTTAGTTAATAAATTTTAAGGATTAGATCCTAGGTAAACAGCTCCTTAAGTTTCTTAAACAGTTTCTCTTACTTACTACTCTATATCTATAGTTCTTCCTTTTTTATTAGTCTTATAAACGGCTTAATATTCTTTAACTATTATATAATAAACCTCCTATAGTAGTTATAGAACCCTAAAAACGATCTTAACTATATAATATTCTCTAGTCCTTACTAACTTACTATAGCTTTAACTTTCTTTAGATTTATTTAGATCTTGCCTAGTTTAATAATAAATCTAATAAAATTAGTTTTCCTTATAAAGAACTCGTATTTTTTTAATTACTACTAGTATTCCTTCTTCTTATAGTCTCTTTAAGACCTACTTAATATACTTTTAATATTCTTCCTTACTTATTAAGTAGATAATAATGTCGTTAAAATATACCATAATAAACTTATTAAGGTGTTCTCCTAACATACTATTAATTTATTTTTAGAATATTGCTAGTATATTTATAAGCCCAAATTGCATTATTAATAGCTTATATGGTCCTTCCTTTGACCTAAAGGCTACCTTTTATTTATTGCCTTCTTTAATCCTAATCTAATAGTACGTCTATCTTAGATCTATCTTTATAAAGATTTACACATTGCTAATTCTATCCTAGATTTCGCTAATTAAAGGTAAAGGATACTTATCCTTTTTTATAATACTGTTTAACTGTCTATAGTTAATATATATTCTAAGTTTTCCTTTTTTCTTTAGTATAAACAACATTAGATATCCTACTAATAACTATAACAGTCTAATATATCCCTTCTATAAGTTCTCCTGGATAAACTCTTTAAGCGCTACTAACTCTGTTTTAGTAAGCTTATAGATTAAAAAGAACTTTAAACTTATTCCTAGTTCCAATTCTATCTTATAGTCCTATACTATATACTTTAATAACTTTTTACTTTCTAGGCTCTATAGCTTTTTACTATATTTATAGTATCTCCTTAGTATATAACTTAAGCCTCGCTTAGTCTCTTTATATATTACTCTAACTTAGTACTATACCATCTTAGTAGTTTGTTATATCCTATATTATTATTATTATTATTATTCATTGCTTAACGTCCGATTCGGATCCCTGTTGGGCCCACGCGGACTACTCCTTATATACATATAGGGAGAAAACTCTATTTGAGAAAACCCCGTAATCCGTCTCCCCGCCTTTTAGGGCTCGCTTATAAGTCGCCTATAAGTTACTAGTGGTGCTCTACTACCTTACTTTTTAACCTCCTTGGGAACCACTGCTGCCGTAACAAACCTATGGACGCGCTAGTATTACACACTATACTCTACTCCTGTAGAGTTATTAGGGGGCGCCTATTGCTCGCCCCTTTGCCTTCTATTGCTATTTCCTTTGCAACCCGGAACTGGTCTAGCATATTTTAGCTAATAAGCCACCGGGTAGCCGCCTTAAGGCCTTTCTATGTTGAGAGTAGTATATTATAGTTTTCTATGCTAGCTGCTGAGAGCATTGCTTCTTAGCCAGTATATAAGGGGCATAATAGTATTACGTGTTTTAGTATCTGTCTTAGCCAGCTATATTCGCACCTTAGGCTACCTACTAGGATACCTACCCAGTGAAGCTAATCTTTTAGTCCTATTATTCCTGTCCTTAAGAGTGTTGCTATTGTATTTTCCGCCTTTGTTAGGCCCTCTTAGAGCCCTTGGGTATTTACCCCCTATAGCGTTACCTATGCTACGGCTTGGGTTCCCCTTGCCTAAGTCTACCTCTGTACCTTTAACTCCTATTTATCTCTCCAGCGTTAGTCTAACCAGTATTGTGTTGCGGTAGATGGTTTTCCAGCACTCTTTTATACTCTACTTTAGCTCCTTTTTCTCCCTTACTATTATCTTTGCTGGCCTCTTACACGTCTCCCTTTCTCCTCTATATAGGCCTGGGCCCTAGCGCTGTATTATTCTTCTTCTGCTTTCTCTATCTGTTTTCCTAATATATCTTCCCTACTTTGGGGTTATTGGTTCCTTCTCCTATAGGGCACCCTAGGGTCCCTCTATAGTTTGTTTAGGCGTGTCTTAATATACTTTATAACATTAGAGTTGCGTTCCTTTTACACCCTTTGCATTGCATTGGCTTTAATATATAGTTATAGGGGGGGAATATTGGCTTCCTTCTTAAGTAGTGCTGTGGCCGTTTGCTTATACCCGCCTGTTATACTCCTAAGGCAGGCTGTTTGGACCTTTTGGAGTGGTTTAAGGAGTAATTTAGGGGGGCCTTTTTTAGTTTCTCCAGTGGCCCAAATTCTAGATCTATACGTCATGGTTGGCCGGACAACTGCTATATATAGTAGGCGTGACCTTTGGAAGCATGGACCCTATATAGAATTGACGATCCTGGATATAGCGATATACTATGCTTGGCCCTTATGGGCCGCTTGCGCTGTATGTGCGCTCTACCAGAGCTTGCTGTCTACCTATACTCCTAATACCCTTAGGCCTTGAACCGGTTGACCCCTAAAGCCTTAGATATGGATTGTATGCTAAAGATCTGCAGATTGGTTACGTTTTCTTATAAAATGGATTAGCTGGTATTTCTCTGGTAAGAATTGGACTCTATATTGTCTTGCCCATTCTATATAGGTGTCGTGGGCTTTCTCTAGTGTCCTGCAGTTCTCTGCGGCTGTTGGCCTATATGTAATTAGGTTTATGTTATTGACAAAGCCTATTCCCTAGGTCGCCCCTTCCTTAAAGGTGTTAAGCAGGCAGGTAGTTATATAGTAGAGTTCGACATGCCTGCTTATCCAGGCCTCTACCCTAGTTTTCTAGTATTTAGTCCTAGTTACCTAGGCCTAAAGGCCTAGGGGGCTTTCTATAAGCAGTTAGCTGCTACTACTAATTAATGGGGGGTTTTACTATTCTTTTGGATATCTTATAATGGGGTTAACCCAAGTACTAGACCGCCCCCTAGCGGTCTATATAAGAATCTCCTTCTAGAGTTAGTATGCTTTTGCACGGCTTAGGAGCCTTCTATAGCCTCTAGTTTTACGCCTTTCTTCATTATTTCCGCCGGTATGGGCATAAGCTGCCGCTTCTAGGGGTTATAACTCCCTTCTTACGTGCCTACTGGCGTAATCCTATAAGGGCGTCGTGGCTGCATCCTACAATATAGAAGCCTTGGGTACCTTCTACAGTTAAGGCCCAGACTAAAAGCCTCCCCTGCCTAAGTAACTCCTGTTTGCTCCTTAAGTATACCTTACTGGCATACCGCCCTAGAGGCGAACGGTTCCGTCTATTGGTATACCAACACGCGTATCCGTTCTCTTAAGCCATGTAGTAGTCTCTCCGGCTAGGACGTAATCCTGCCTGCCTACTAGGTGCACTAAGGGTCAGGGCCTAGCTAAGGGGTAAGGTCCTTAGAGCCAGCAGTGGCTACTACGCACTACGCCCCGCGGGAGGCTAGTAGTAATATAGGGGCGCAACACCCTATACTGCTGCCAGTTCCCGTTTTGCGTTGCCTGTAAGAGTCTCCTTATAACAGGCCGACTATGTCTTGTAGGAGAGGGGCCGTAGAGACACTAGGTCCCATACCAGATAACCTACTCTCCCCTCTCCTACTAACCAAGCTTGTGTCCCCCCCTTTTATAAGCTGGCTTGTGTCTTTAACTGTCGAGTCCTTGTCTAACTGGCCTGTGTTTCCCCTATAGCCTCCCCCATATGTATGCATTAGGTTGCGAGCACCACGCCTATTAAGACCCTTCTATAAGTCGCCTTATGCATATGCGCATTAGGTTGCGTGTACTACGCCTATTAAGACCCTCCTGTGAGTCGCCTGTAAGTTAACTGTGGGTTAACTATGAGTCGACTGTAAGTTGAACGCTATAGGGCCGTTGAAGCTGGCCTGTGTTTCCGCTGCCTAGAGCTTTGCCCGTGTTTCCACCTCGTTGAGCCGTCTGGTCGCCGTCGCGTCGCCGTCGCGTCGCTGTCGCTGTACCAGGTCGCGCGCACCACGCCTATTAAGACCCTCTTCTGAGTCACCTGAGTGTACCGGATACCAGATATCCTATATTATTAAATATCCCTAATATTAACCTAACCTATAACCTAATTAATCTTTGGATTATATTCCTATAACTAAGGTATTTTTAGTATCGCCTTATCCTTTCCTGATAGTAGGATATTAAAAGACACTTTAACTTATCTTCCTTTAATGGTTATTTAAATAGGTCCTATTTTAAGATTAATAATACCTCCTCTATAGGCTATCGGATCTTCTAAGATTATTATTAATAGATATAGGTCCTCCTTTTGTCTATAAGGCAGTCCTATTCTTTTAACTGCTACTAGTAATATATAGTTTCTTATTACTCTAACATCTACTAGCGCTTTAAACTTTTAATCTTGCCATTTAATTTATAAATTTAGGTATTATTCTATAATTCCTTTAAGGGTCTAAGGCTCTACTACTAGCTCCCTCTGGTCCTATAGGCCTCGCCTTTCCCCAATTATTAGCTACTAGATCCTATTTATACTTAGTCCACTTTTAGCTAATACTTAGTTCACTTCTTTTTCTTAATATGCTATAGACGTATACTCTCTAGGTACTTTTACTACTATTATGCATCTAAGTATTCTTCCGTAAGGAATCTTCCTAGTTAAAATATTAGGTTGCCTAACTTCTAAACTTCTACTAGGTACTATCTATATATATACTTAGCATCTTTATATTATCTTTTATCTTTTATCTAATATACTTTTATTAAATACTTATAATATCTATCCTTTAGTGCTCTATGCATATTATATATATTATCTATATATGCGATCTATACCAATATATAATGCGCTAGGTGCTTTAGGTTAACTCTTAGTTCATTTTTATTTCTAAGTTTAAACCTCTCCCGCGTTAATTTAAACGCTACTATATTATTTACTAGTACTAATATCTATATCGTCTCTCTCTAGTCTATAGCATATTCCTTTAGATTCTTTAATATTATAACTAATGCTTCTTTAATATAAATTATCTATTTTTCTAATATAGCTTAGTCTAGTATAACTTTTTTATCTAGCTATATATAAAAATCTTCCTACTTATTATTTCCTTATTACTTATACCACTTATAGTATAGCTTTATAAGTGTATACAATCTATCTATAAGAAAGTATCTCTTTATTACTACATTGTTATAACCTTTAGTGTGTTGTTCTATAAATCTAGTTAGAATTCCTAGATTCTCTTCTTCTAGATTACTTAACTATTTAGCTTTTAACGTTTCTATCCTTAACCAATTAGTGACTTTTTATATAAGTGCTCTATCCTTTATATATCCTAGTATAGTTAATTTCTAATCTAATTTCTATTCTTACTATACGATAATTCTTTATCTATACTTATCTATACTTTCTATTTTATTGCGTCTTATAAATGGATTTTTAATATTATTAAACCTTTTAACCCTAGTGTTGACCTTTTAACCTTTAGGCTAAATACTATATTTACTTAGAACTACTATAGACCTTATTTATTCTTTAAAATATTAGTTTCCTAGGAATCTTTATCCTATACTTATTTATTTACCTTTAAACTAAGCTGCTACCCTTTCCTATTAGTTTTTATCTATTATAGGTTTTTGGGTATATCTTATCTTAAGAGTCTTAAGCATCTCTTATCTCTTCCTAAGAATCTTAAGCCTATAGCCTTTTACCTTTATTAAGTGGTAAGCTAGCACTAGCAGTTGTTTACTTAATCTTTTTTAGATATTGCTCCTTCCGTTTTATAAAGCAATGGATACTATATCTAATAGTATTATAATGCCCGTTACTAAACCGCGCTCTATAGTAGTCTTAGTCTCAGTTTCTAATGCATTATTAAGGGTTATATATTTCTAGTTAGCCGCTTTTTCTTCCTTATTGCTATTAATTAATAATACTCCAACTCTATTGCCATTTCTACTAACTTTTGTCCGTATATTACTGTAATATCTTAATCTAGCTCGTAGAGTCAATCCTGTTCTTTATTTAACTTTATTGTTCTCTTAAATCCCTTTAACTCTAGCTCCTATGGCTAATAGCTTGCGCCATACTTAGAGTCCTTATAAATTTAGTATGCGTTATTATAACAAAACGCAAAGTGTCTAATTAAATACTCCTTAGTTCTGCCCAATATACTTATATCTATATTATTATACTCTAATAACCTAATGCCCTTTACTATATAGTTACTCTAACTACCTCTATAGTCTCTAGCGAAATAACCCTATTTTCTACAATTTATATACGCTCCTTTTTTAAATTAATCTTTTTATTACAGAGTCCGCCAAAACGTCTTTTACTACTAAGATCCCTGATTTAGCCTCTACTCTTTGGTCCTATAATTACTTAATCTTTAACCTTTAAGTTTCCATAGTTTCTTATTCCATTTTTTAGATTCTTTAGTACTGCTTAGGTCCATTAGCTCTAGTCTGCCATTCTATAATTTATAACCTTATATCTGTTATTGCGTGCCCTATGCCTTATACAACTATAGAACTTCATTTTACCCTTTTTTAGCTTATTCCCTTTAATAGATTCTATTGTTAATCTTTATTAACTAGTTAATTAACTCTCTTAGAGTTTCCGCATCTTCTATTAGGATAATTATATTCTAGACTTTCACTTTAAGTTTCTGTTTATACTATGCCATAAGCGCCCTATTATTCTACTTAACTTAAGTTGCGAGTATCTAAAACTATATTATATACTTAATTGCTAAAGTATATTATACTAAATTCTGGAGCTTTCTTTTAGCTATAGTTATTACCTCTAGGTCTTTAAATATCTATATTAACCTTTCTATAAATCCATTCTAGTTAGTAAATATATACCGTACTTCCTAATTAGTAGTTAATATTCTACTTATTAGGGAGCAGAGGCAAGGGCTAGCGGTAGGCCGCCCGGATATTAAAAAACTAGTAAGTACGGCTGAAGGAGCGCAATGGCTCGCAAGATGGTTCCTACGGCTGCGGATACTACCGCAGTTCTATTACGCGGAGGAGCTTCTACAAGAGGAGGAGAAGGAAAGAGGGGGAGAAAGTAGGCTAGCCAGGTGAGAGGCCTGCCAAATAGAAGGAGTAGGCGTCTGCAGACGCCTCTTTGATACTTATAGGCTGCGGAGTAGACAGCAGAGAGTGTACAACAGGTTGAGGGGGGGTTTTTTATCCCATATTGGGTTTTCCCAT